>Ga0187893_10000123_pt1 | contig 174001 bp, 156 predicted proteins | sample MA1701074metaG_FD_139574 | JGI IMG/M metagenome (GOLD analysis project Ga0187893, IMG submission 139574) | White microbial mat communities from a basaltic lava cave in the Kipuka Kanohina Cave System on the Island of Hawaii, USA - MA170107-4 metaG ...
GGCCGATCCTCGCGGCCTTCGAGGCCGCCGGCTACGACGGCTGGTACGAGCTCGAGTTCCTCGGCCCCGCAGTCGAGAAGCTCGGCTACGAGGAGTCGATCCGCTGCTCGCTGGCCTACCTCGAGGCGCTCTAGCCGCGGCCGCGCGCAGCGGCTCAGAAGCGCGCGCCGAGTCCGATCCGCAGCGAGAGCGGCTCGACCGGGTGGACGTGCTTCTGCTCGGCCGGCGCCGCTCCCGGCGCGATCGCCGACTCGTAGAAGTACTCGATGTCGTTGTCCCGGCGGTCGAGCAGGTTGAAGGCCTCGGCCGAGAGCGTCCAGTGCCGCCAGAACTCGAAGGCGAGCGCCGCCGAGAGCAGGAGCGTCGGGTCGGAGCGGACGCGGCCGTCTTCGCTCAGCGGGCGCGGTCCGAAGTAGCGCAGGCGCAGGCTGGCGCCGAGGCCGTGCCAGCCGTGTGCGCGGATTCCCGCCGCGACCACGCTCTCGATCGCGCCGGGAACCCGGTTGCCCTCGCCCGTGTCGCGGTCTCGGAAGCGGGCGCGCGAGAGCGACAGCTGTGCGTCGAGGCCGAGCCAGTCGAGGGGCGTCCAGTCGCCCGCGAGCTCGAGGCCGAAGCGCCGGCTCGGCCGGCTCGCCTCGGTCGTGCCCGCGTCGCCGACGAAGACGAGCTCGGATGCGAGATCGAGCCACCAGAGCGCGAGCGTGCTCTCGAGGCCGGGGATCCGCGCGCTGCGCAGACCGAGCTCCGCGCCGCGCGTCCGGACGAGCGGGTCGGCCCTCGCGACCGGCGCGAGCGAGATCGGATCCGCGCGCTGGACCACGCCGCGCGCGTCGTTGCTGTGGAAGCCGCCGCCGCCCTGCAGGTACAGCGCGGTGTCGAGCCAGGGCCCGAGGACGAGACTGCCCTTCGGACTCGCGATCGCGTCCCAGCGCGTGCCCGAGTTGAGGTCGCGCCGGTCGTCGACCTCGAAGCGGTACGCGTCGACGCGCACCCCGACCTCGCTGCGCAGCCAGTCGAGCCAGCGCGTCTCGCTCGAGACGAAGGGCGCGAGGCTCGTCTGCAGGATGCGATCGCTGCGGATCGTCGCGGGGCCGCTCTGCTTGTCGACGGGCACGCGCTCCCGCGTCCCGAGCAGCGCGTTCCGGACCGCGTCGTTCCGGAGCTGGAGGCCGAGCGCCGTCTCGCTCGCGAAGCCGAAGGCTTCGCGGATCCAGCTCCGGCGCGCGTCGAGCCCGGCGCCGAGACGGCGGTCGCGCTGCTCGAACTGGTCGCCGAGGGCCGGATCGCCGAGGAAGTAGGTGAAGTTCGAGAAGAGGTCGAGGTCGGAGTAGAAGCCGTAGCCGAGGATCCGGGCCTCGCCCGCCGCGCCGCGGCGCCACCACTCGGCCGAGAGACCATGGCGCCTGGACTCGCCGCCAGTCGTGTCGTCGAGCGAGCCCAGGCGGCCGATCGCCGGGATCGCGCTCTCCGCGATCTGATCGCTCGAGTCCCAGCGGCCCTCGTAGGCCATGGCCGTCGCGCGGAAGCCGCGCGCGGCGCTGCCGCGGCTGTAGCGCAGCACGCCCACGCCACGCACGAAATCGTCGGGCTCCTTCCAGGGTCCGTCCGCATGCAGGATCTCGCCGGCGTAGAGCAGGTCGCCGCCCGACAGCGGCAGCGAGGACGCGGCCACGCCGCGCTGGTGCCCGAAGCGCCCGACCTCGACCCGCGCGAGGCTCCGGTCGAGGCGATCGAAGAGCTCGATCTCGGCCGCACCGGCCGAGGCGAAGTCCCCTAGCTCCGCGTAGTAGGGCCCTTTGCGGAAGTGCACGCGCTCGACGAGCTCCGGGATCAGGGGGTTCAGATCGGTGTAGCCCTGGCCGTGGCCGTGGCTCGGGAGATTGAGCGGCACGCCGTCGATGCTCGTCGCGAAGTCCGTGCCGTGGTCCAGGTTGAAGCCGCGCAGGAAGATCTGGTTGGCCTTCCCGCCGCCGGAGTGCTGCGTGAGGACCACGCCCGGCACCGCCTCGAGCAGCTCTCCGGGGCGCAGCAGCGGGCGCAGCGCGAGCTGCTCGGCGCCGATGCGGCCCTCGCTCGCGGAGTCGCGGGCGTCGAGCGCGCCCGCGCCGCGGCCTTCGATCACGATCTCCTCGACGCCCTCCGGCGGCTCGGTCTGGGCGCTCGCGGGCGGCGTCGGGCTGCCGGTCCTCGCCTGGCCGAAGGCCGCCTGGCCGGAGAGCAGCGCCGCGAGCAGCGCCACGAACGCGCGCGCGAGCAGCCATCCCATCCCCTGCAGCGCAGCGCTGGCGACGAGGAATCCCGTACCGAAGGACGCGAAGCTCGCGGCGGGCGGCAGCTCGCTGCCATGTGCAAAGCCGTGGAAGGACGCGAACCCGCCGGCGAGGAGCGCCACCGGAACCGCTCCCAAGCGCGCGCGCGCGACAGCGAGCCCGCCGAACACGGCGAGCGAGAGCGCGATCATCGGCGCGACCGCGGGGAGCGGGAGGGCCGAGGCGCCGGCGAGGCCGCCGAGGCCCATCGCCGCGAGGAACGCGGCCGGAATCGCCAGGCTGGCGCGGCCGCGCTGCTGCGCGGTCCAGATCCCGACCGCGAGCATCGCGAGCAGGTGGTCCGCGCCAGCGAGCGGGTGCGCGAGGCCGTCGCCGAGCGCGTGTCCGAGCCCGGCGCCCGTGTGCGCGAGCGCGGACGCCGGCGCGAGCAGCAGCGCGGCCGTGGCCAGGAGGAGCCTGCGCGGGGTCGCCATCGGGTGCTCCGGTCTGCGCCGCGGTCGCCGCGGGCGCGGCGAGGGTGCCGCTAGAACGCGTGCCGCGACAGGACCCGGTGGCTCGGCACGTCGCGCCAGTCGTGCACCTCCTCCATCAGGTACTCGTGGCCCGAGTGCGTGATCTTCCATTCGCCCTCGCGGCGCTCGAAGGCGTCGTGGTAGAAGGCCAGCAGCAGATAGCGGTTGTCGGCCTGCGCGTTGTGCATCGGGTTGTAGAGCCGCGACACCGTCTTCGCGGAATCGGGCCCGAGGAACTGGATCTCCATCGCGGCGCACTGGTGCACGGTCGCGACGAGATCGCCCTTCGCGAAGTCCGTCCCCTTCAGGAAGGCCATGATCGCGTCGCGGCCCGAGAGCCGGATCGCGCCGTCGCACCAGCTCGTGCTCGCGTCCGGCGCGAAGGTCTCGGCCATCTCGTCCCACTGCTTGAGGTCGAGATGGCGCAGGTTCCTGTACTTGAGCTCGCGGATCTGCTCGCGGTCGAAGAGCTCCTGGAGCATGCGCGCGGGATCGGGGCGTGTGGCCATCGGGGTTCCTCCTGTGAGCCGCGCCGCGCGCCTAGCGCAGCGGCGAGAACGGCGCGGGGACGCGCACGCGGCCGCCGCCCGGATCGCGCAGATCTCGAAGCGCCGCCGCACGCATTCGCCCCGCGCGCGGCGCAGCATCACGCCCGCGGCGCCCCGCGCGCAAGCGGAAAAACCCGAGCCGCCCGGCGATAGACTGGCCGCGATGCACGCCCCCGGAGTCCGCTCGCGCGGAGCCTCGCCCCGCGCCGCCCGGCTCCCGGGCCAGGGCGTCGCGGCTGCCGCGATCGCGCTCCTGCTGCTGCACGCGTGGCGCTACCGGCACTACCTCGCCGACGACGCGTTCATCTCGCTGCGCTACGCGCAGCGCCTGCTCGCGGGGCGCGGTCTCACCTGGACCGACGGCGAGGCGGTCGAGGGCTATTCGAACCTGCTCTGGACGCTCCTGTGTGCCGCCGGCGGCGCGCTCGGGCTGCCGCTTCCGACGGCCGCGCGAGCCCTCGGAGCCCTCTGCGGCGCCGCGGCGGTCGCAGTGCTGGTCGCACACGCGCGACCGCGCGGCTACGGCCCGCGAGAGCTCGCGCCCGCGCTCGCCGCGGCGCTCGCACTCGCGGCCTCGGGCTCGCTCGCGGCGTGGATCCCGGGTGGGCTCGAAGCGACGCTCGTCGCGGCGCTCGTCGCGTGGGCGGCCGCCGGCGCCGTCGCGCGCGCGGACGCGGTGGATGCGGGCGCTGCGGCGCCGCGCGGCGCGCGCGGTCTCTCGCCGAACCTGCCGCTCGCGCTGCTCTGCTGGACCCGCCCGGATGGCGCGCTCTTCGCGGCCGGCCTTGCAGGAGGCCTGCTCGCCGCGGCCCGCTCGCGCAGACGCGCCGCGCGCGAGGCCGCGCGCTGGCTCGCGCTGCCCGCGCTCGCCCTGCTCCTGCTGCTCGGCTTCCGGCTCGCCTACTACGGAGCCTGGTGGCCCAACACCGCGTCCGCGAAGCTCGGGATCTCGCTCGCGCGCCTGCGCGAGGGCGCGCTCTACGTCGGCGGCGGCCTCGCGGCCCACGCGGGCCTCGCAGTCCCGGCGCTGCTGCTCGCGGCGCTCGCGCTCGCGCGCGGCGAGCGCAGGGGCGCCTTCGGCAGCCTGCTCGCCGCACTGCTGCTCTGGTGCGGCTACCTCGTCGCGATCGGCGGTGACGGCTTCCCGGCCTACCGGCACCTGGCGCCCGTGGCGGTGCTGCTGGCCGTCCTGCTGGCCGATGGCCTGCGCGCGCAGCTCGCTCGCGGCGCACGCGGCCAGCGACTCGCACTCTTCGCGGTCGGCTCCGGCCTGCTCCTGCTCGTCGCGCAGCAGCTGCGGGCCCCCGAGAACCAGCGGGTCTTTCGCGATCTCTGGACGCGCGACGCGGAGGTCGTCGGCCGGCTGCTCCGCGACGCCTTCCGCGCCGAAAGGCCGCTGCTCGCGGTCGATCCCGCCGGTGCGGTCCCCTTCTATTCCGAGCTCCCCGCGCTCGACATGCTGGGCCTCACCGATCGCGCGCTCGCGACCGAGCCCCCGCCCGACCTCGGCCGGGGCTGGCTCGGGCACGAGCTCGGCAACGGAGCCTACGTGCTCTCGCGCGAGCCGGATCTGCTGCTCTTCTGTCGCCCCGCCGGCGGCGCGCGCCCCTGCTTCCGCAGCGGCCTCGAGCTCGCGGACATGCCGCGCTTCCGCGAGCAGTACCGGCTCGTGCGGCTGCGCGGGCGCGATCCCCACCGCTTCGACACGCGGCTCTGGGCGCGGCTCGAAGGCGGACGCATCGGCGCGCGGCGCGGCCCGGACGGGATCGAGCTGCCCGCGTGGTTCCTGACCGCGCGCCGGGAGCCTCCCGCGGAGCTCTCGCGCGATGGCGGGCTCTCGCTGACGCTGCGCGGGGACGAACGCGGCGTGCTGCACCGCTTCGCGCTGCCGGCGGGACGCTTCGAGCTCCGCGCGCGCGGAAACGGCGCTCCCGCGCGCGCGGCGTTGCGGCTCTCGCGTGCGGGCTCGGCCGGCCGGCCGCTCTTTGCGGGCCGCCTGCCGCTCCGGTTCGAGCTTCGCGAGGCCGGGGACTTCCACCTCACGCTCGAGGCCGAGCTGCCGGATCGCCCGCTCGAGCTCCGCAGCCTGCGCTTCGCCGCGATCGACTAACGCGAGATCACACCGAGTGCGCGCAGCTCGCCGAGCTCGTCGGCGCGCAGCTGGAGCAGCTCCTCGAGCAGCGCTCCCGTGTGCTCGCCGATGCGCGGGAAGCGCGCGACCGGGCCCTCCGCGAGGCCCGACATCTTGACCGGGTTGCCGACCAGCAGCATCGGCCGCGACGAGTCCGGGCGCTCCACCTCGATCAGCATGTTGCGCAGTGCGACGTGCGGATCCGCTGCGATGTCCTGCGCGAAGTTGCTCGGGCCCGCCGGAATCCCGAGCGCGCAGAGCGCGTGCGATGCCTCGAGCTTGCTCTTCTCGCGGGCCCAGGCCTCGACCGCCGGCCGCACGAGCGCCTCGCGGTTCTCCGCCCAGAGCTCGCGCGTCGCGAAGCGCGGGTCGCCCGGCCACTCGGGATGGCCGATCGCGCGGCAGAGCGCCTCGAACTGGTGCTCGCGGAAGATCGCGATCACGAAGTGGCCGTCGCGCGCGGCGAAGGCCGCGACGATCCCGGTGCGGCCCGAGGTGGCCGCGCTGATCGGCTCTCCGACCGACCACATGAAGGGCACCATGTCGGCCAGCGCGAGCATCGAGTCGTACATCGCGACGTCGACGTGCTGGCCGACTCCGCTGCGCTCGCGCTGGATCAGCGCCGAGAGCAGACCGATCACCGAGAAGAGCGCTGCGCCGTTGTCGCCGAGCGCTCCCGCAACGACGACCGGCGGCGGCTCGCCGGGCCGGCGCGTCGGCTCGTAGAGCCCGGCCATCGCCTCTGCGACCGGCGCGTAGGCCGGCCAGCCGTGGTAGGGGCTCTCGTCGCGGTTGCCGAAGCCCGAGAGCGAGAGGTAGATCAGGCGCGGCGCGCGCGCCGCGAGCTCGGCATAGCCGAGGCCGAGCGCGTCCATCCCGCCGGCCTGGAAGTTCTCCGCGAGCGCGTCGAAATGCGGTGCGAGCCGCAGCACGAGCTCGCGGCCGCGCGGGTGCTTGAGATCGATGCCGATGCTGCGCTTGTTCAGGTTGTTGCGCAGGTAGGTCGCGCCGGTCGGGGTGCCGTCGAGATCCGGGATCTGCGGCCGCGAGTGGCGCGCGGAGTCGCCGCGCTCGGGGTGCTCGACCTTGACGACGCTGGCGCCGAGGTGCGCGAGCAGCTGCGTCGCGTAGGGCAGCGCCTGCATCTGCTCGATCGCGAGCACGCGCAGGCCCTCGAGCGGCTTGCCGTGCTTCTCGCGCTCGGCCCCGCGCACCTCGCCGACGCGCAGCGGACCCGGAGCGCTGCGCTCCGCCCGACTCACCCGGTCTCGACGGCGCCGCTCGCCACGAGGCGCTCGCATTCGGCCGCGGAGAGTCCGAGCAACTCGCGCAGCACGAGGTCGTTGTGCTGCCCGAGCACGGGCGTCGCGTCGCGGTAGCCGCTCTCGGCAGCGGAGAGCCGGAAGCCGTTGCGCTCGTAGAGCGTCTCGCCGAGCACCGGGTGGGACAGCGCCGCGAAGTGCGCGCGCGCCTCGAGCTGCGGATCCTCGTGGAGGTCGCCGAAATCCGCGACCGGCACCGCCTCGATGCCCGCGGCCTGGAGCTGCTCGCAGACCTCCTCGCGCGAGCGCTCGTGCGTGAAGCGCGACACGATCTCCTCGACCTCGTCGACGCGGCCGAGGCGCGCGCCGAGCGTCGCGAGCGATGCGTCGCGCACGCCCGCGATCTCGGCGAAGCGGGCCCACTCCGCGTCGCTCCAGATCGCGATCGCGACCCAGCGGTCCACGCCGCGGCAGGCGAAGGCACCGTGCGGGGCCGCGCGCAGCGAGCGGTTGCCCATGCGCGTCTCGGTATTGCCGTTCACGGCGTAGTCAAGCAGCCACGCGGAGAGCGTGTAGAGCGCGGTCTCGACCTGCGACACGTCGAGGTGCACGCCCTTGCCGGTGCGCCGCCGGTACAGGATGCCGGCCGCGAGCGCGGTCGCGCCGAAGCGCGGCGACAGCGAATCCGTGATCGTGCCGTAGGGACCGAGCGGCTCGCGGTCGGGCCAGCCGGTCAGGAAGTTCATGCCCGAGAGCGCCGAGCCCTGGCCGCCGAAGCCGGGGTAGTCCTTGTGCGGGCCCGTCTGGCCGTTCAGGCACGAGGACACCATCACGAGGTCGGGGCGCTCCTGCGCGAGCGTCTCGTAGTCGAGGCCGAAGCCGCGCATCGCCTTCGGCGCGAAGTTCTCGAGCACTCCGTCGGCCCAGAAGATCAGGCGCTTCGCGACGGCGACGCCGTCCTCGTGCTTCAGGTTCAGCGCCACGCTGCGCTTGCCGACGTTCATCGTGTTGAAGAGCGCCGAGCCCTCGAGGCCATGGGGATTGCCGGGGCCGAGCGCGTAGACGCGCAGGAAGTCCGGGCGCGAGCGCGACTCCACCTTCACGACGGTCGCGCCGTGCTCGGCGAAGTAGCGCGTCGCGATCGGGCCGGCCGCACCCGAGCCGAATTCGACGATGCGTGCGCCCTCCCAGGCGCCGCGCTGCGACGAGCGCGGCGGCGCGAGCGGCGTCCACTCCGGAGCGGGCGCGCGGCGCGCGTCCTCGAGGGCCGGGGCCGGCGCGCGCGCATCGAGCGGGGCCACCTCGTCCTTCGGGCTCTCGACGAGCGCGAAGCGCGTCGGGAAGCCGGCCAGCTCGCCGAGCGGTCCGAAGAAGGACCGGCTCGCGAGCTGCGGGCTCTCGTACATCTCCTTCGGCGAGTTCGCCGACGCGAGCATCATGTTGGTCTCGCAGGCGATCGCGAAGAGCTCGCCCATCCCGTGGCGCGAGAAATAGCGCTCGAGGGGCTCCTCGAGCGCGCGGAACTCGGCGTCGCTCGTCGCGTTCGGGTTGAACTTCGCCCAGTCGCGTTCGGTCCAGGCCGGCGTCGCGACGCCGTCCTCGACCAGCAGCCGCGTCATGAGCTCGAGCGTCGGCACGCGCGCCGCGCCGCCGCGCAGGCCGAAGGAGACGTAGCCGTCCTTGCAGCGCCAGATCTCGCGGCTCCTGCCGACGTTCGCGCCGCCGCGCCGGCCGCGGTCGCCCGTCTTCGGGAAGGCGAGCGTGCCGCCCATGTTCGCGACCATCGCCGTCTCCTGCATCGACAGGTCGACGATCTGCGGGCGCCCGGAGGCGAGCGCCGTGAGCGCGGCGAAGGCCGCGTCGGGCCCGGTGTGGGCATAGCCGGTCGGCTCGGAGCAGCGCACCGGCGCGCGGTCGGCGAAGCCGGTGCAGTACATGTTCCCCGAGGCGGCCATCACCCCGAGGTCGCTCGCGCGCCAGCGGGCGCGCGGGCCCGCGAGCCCGAAGGGCGTCACGCGGACCCAGACCGCCTGCGGCGCGCGCGCGGGATCGAGCTCGTGCACGCCCGGCCAGCCGGGAGTGTCGATCACGATCTGGGCGCCGGCGAGCGCCGCGGCGAGGCGCGGATCGTCGGGCGCGCAGGCGAGACCGCGCTTGCCCGCGTTCCAGGCGGCGAAGCGCAGCGAGGCATCGGGATCGCGGCGCGCGCCCGCGAGCGGGAGCGCCTGCCGCAGCGGATCGCCTGCCACCGGCTCGACGCGCAGCACGTCGGCGCCGAGGTCGGCGAGGATGCGGCCCGTCATTGCCGCGGGCTCGCCCGCGAGATCCAGCACGCGAACGCCAGCGAGAAGTCGATCTTTCACGCGCGCATTCTACTCGCGCTCGCCGGCGCTCTCCACGCAAACTCCAGCGGTCGCGGAGCGGCCCTGGTAGCCTGCCGAAGGCGGAGCCGGAGCCGCCGCCGGGGAGATCGGTTTGGATTTCGAACTCACAGCCGAGGAGCTCCGCTTCGAGCGCGAGGTCGAGGCCTTCCTCGAGGTCGAGCGCAGCGACGCGGTGATGGACCGCAATCCGGAGCAGCTCTCGCAGACGGTCGACACGCCGGAGAAGCGCGCGTTCATGCGCAAGCTCGCGGAGCGCGGCTGGCTCGGCATGTCCTGGCCGCAGGAGTACGGCGGCGCCGCGAAGAGCGGCATCTACGATTTCGTGCTGACCGAGGCGCTCGCGCGCTGCGGCGCGCCGCAGCCCGGCAAGGGCGTCGGGATCGTCGGCAAGACGCTGATCCGCCACGGCAGCGAGAAGCTCAAGCGCGAGTTCCTGCCGCGCATCATCCGAGGCGAGATCGAGTTCGCGATCGGCTACAGCGAGCCGCAGGCCGGCTCCGACGCGGCCGCGATGGCGCTCAAGGCCGAGCAGGCCCCGGGCGGCTGGAAGCTGAACGGCAGGAAGATCTGGACGACGTCGGCGCACTTCGCCGACTGGTACTGGCTCGGCGCGCGCACGAGCAGCGCGAGCAAACACGGCGGCATCACGCTCTTCCTGCTGCGCATGGACACCCCGGGCCTCACGCTGCATCCGACCTGGACGATCGGCGACGAGCGCACCAACGAGGTCTTCTTCGACGACGTCTTCGTCTCGGACGACTACGTGGTGGGCGAGCTCAACAAGGGCTGGACCTACATCTGCGAGGCACTGGATCTCGAGCGCTTCGCGATGATGCCGATCGGCCCGCTCGAGAAGAAGGTCGAAGCGCTGCTCGCGTGGCTGCGCGCGGCGCGGCGCGACGACCTGCCGCTGCGGCAGGACCCGCAGGTGCGCCGGAGGGCCGCCCAGATCGCGACCCAGCTCGAAGTCGCGCGGCTGCTGCAGCGCCGCGTGATCAGCGAGGCGCTCAAGGAGCGCGTCCCCACGCTCGAGTCGTCGCAGTACAAGCTCTTCATGAACGAGCTCGGCCAGCGCGTCGCGAACTGGGCGCTGGATCTGATGGGGCCCGAGGGCGCGCTCGAGACCCGCGTTCCGGCCGCGCCGCTCGGCGGCCGCTTCGCGCGCTCGTACCGCTACACCGTGGTCGACACAATCGGCGGCGGCACCTCCGAGGTGCAGAAGAACATCATCGCGCGCCGCGGTCTCGGTCTGCCTCCCTGCTATTGAGCGGATCCCGAGCCCGAATTTCGAGCCGCCCCCGACTGCGCAGAGAGCCCGCTCGCACGGGCACTTGAGTCGCCTGTCTGCCGTCTGGTTGCGCATCGAAAATGCGCGCGCCGGCCCCGCCGGGGAAAACCTGCGCGTCACCCTCGTGGCAGAATCGATACATACACAGTGTTGATGCGGTTCCGCTACTGCTGAGGAGCGCGGATGCAGATCCTCTACGTCGAGGACAACCCGACAGCCTGTGAGTACGTGCGCAAGGGCCTGGCCGAGCGCGGCTTCCAGGTCGACATCGCGACCACCGGACCCGCGGGTCTCGAGAAGGCCCAGGCCCACTCCTACGACCTCGTCGTGCTGGACGTGATGCTGCCGGGCTTCGACGGCTTCGTGCTGCTGCGCCGGCTGCGCGCGCTGGGCCTCGACATGCCCGTGATCTTCCTCTCGGCGCGCATCGAGCCGCGCGACCGCATCACGGGGCTCAACCTCGGGGCCGACGACTACCTGACCAAGCCCTTCGCCTTCGCCGAGCTCGTCGCGCGCGTGCGCGCGATCGCGCGGCGTGCGAACGGGGAGCCCCAGGCGCAGCGCCTCGTCGTGGGCGACCTCGAGCTCGACTGCAAGCGCCACCGCGTGACCCGCGGCGACCGCGAGATCCGGCTCACGCCGCGCGAGTTCGAGATCCTGCGCTACCTGATGCGCTGCCCGGGCCAGGTCGTATCGCGCAACATGATCCTCGAGTCGGTCTGGGGCTACGGCTTCGAGTGCTATTCGAACCTGATCAACGTCCACATCAACCACCTGCGCAAGAAGGTGGACGAGGATCACGCGGAGAAGCTGATCCACACCGTGCGCGGCGTGGGATTCATCATGGAGGTCCGCACCGCCTCGGAGTCGCTCGACTCCGAACTGCTCTGTGCCGGCTGACAGCGGCGCGATCGCTGCGGGCCTCCCGGCGCGGGAGGCGCAGCGCAGCGAGACGCAGGCCTTCGAGCCGCGCGGCCTGCTCTCGATCGGCACCCGCCTCGCGCTGCGCTATTCGATCGCGACCACGGCCCTGATCGGGCTCCTGACCTTCCATCTCTACCGCCAGATCGAGAGCTACATCCTCGGCGGAGCCGAGACCGAGCTGCTGCGCCACGCCGCAGCGGTCGCGGAGGCGATCGCGCGCTTCCCCGACGATCCGCGCACGCTCGGGGCCTTCCTCGAGATGCAGATCGCCGGCACCCGGACGGACCTGCGCATCGCGATCGACGTCTGGAACGACGCCGGCGAGCGGATCGTGAGCCGCGACGTGCTCTCGCCCTTCGACGGTCCGCCGCCGGCCTGGACGCCGCAGCAGGTCGGCGACCACTGGATCTACCCGATCGAGCGCGGAGCCGGCCATCCGACCTTCGCGCTGCTCGCGAGGAACGAGATCGGGACGACCCGCGTCTCGCTGCACGGCGAGAGCTTCCTCGAGAGCGCGGCCGCGATCCGCAACACCTTCCTGCTCTCGATCCCGCTCGCGATCCTCGCGACGGGCATCGCGGGATCCTGGCTCGCGCGCCAGAGCCTGCGCCCGATCTCCGAGATCGCGGCGACCGCGCGCCGGATCAGCGCCTCCCCGAGCAGCGAGTCGATTCCGGTGCGCGGATCCGGGGACGAGCTCGACCTGCTCGCGGCGACGCTCAACGAGATGCTCGACCGCGTCCGCTCCGGCATGGAGCGCATCCGCCAGTTCTCGGCCGACGCCGCGCACGAGCTTCGCACTCCGCTCTCGGTCGTGCGCACGCGGATCGAGGTCACGCTCGAGATGGAGCGCTCGCCCGAGGAGTACCGGCGCGTGCTCGAGGAGTGCCTCGGCGATCTGACGCTGCTCGCCGAGGGGGTGCTCTCGGTGCTGCGCCTCGCGAGCTCGGAGGCCGGACTCGCCCCGGGCTCGCTCGAGCGGGTGGACCTCGCGGAGCTCGTGGCCAGCGTCGTCGAGTTCTTCGAGCCGATCGCGGAGGAGCGGGAGATCGAGATCCGCTACCAGCGCCCCCCGCCCTGCGAGATCGCGGGCGAACGCGTCTGGCTCGCGCGCCTGTTCTCGAATCTGGTCGACAACGCGCTCAAGTACTCGGATCCGGGCTCGTCGGTGCGCCTCGAGATCCAGGCCGGCTCCGACCACTTCGCGGTCTCGATCGCCGACGCGGGCGTCGGGATCCCGAGCGAAGCCCAGGCGCGCATCTTCGAGCGCTTCTACCGGGGCGAGACCCCGCGCGGCGCGGGGCTCGGCATCGGGCTCCCGCTCGCGCAGGAGATCGCGCGCGCCCACGGCGGAACGATCGAGGTCGAGAGCCGGCTCGGGCGCGGCTCCCGCTTCCGCGTCTGCCTGCCCCGGGACGCGGGAGCGGCCCCGAGCGCGGCCTAGCCGACGGCCCTCCGGCCCGGCTCCGGCCCTGCGCAGGCTGCCCCGGCGGCTGCGCGCGCGGGCCCCGCTCGCGCGCGCGCGACGCCAGTTCCGGCCCCAGTCTGCGCGTCCGCTGTGCTAGCGTGGGCAGCCGCAGAAAGCGCCGCCGGGGCGACCCAGGTGTCCGCGACTCCAAGCGAAATCCACCAGTCCGAGAACCCCGCTGCGGGAGGAGAAAGCGTGGACTTCGAGTTCAGCGACGAGGAGAACGCCTTCCTGGCAGAGGTCGACCGCTTCATCCACGACCACTGGGATCCGGAGGTCTTCGACGTCACGCGCGAGAACATGGCCCAGATCGTCGACACGCCGAAGCGGCGCGCCTTCATGCGCGAGCTCGCCGGCAAGAACTGGCTCGGGATCACCTGGCCGGTCGAGTACGGGGGCCAGGACGGCCAGGGCGTCTACGAGTACCTGCTGAACGAGCGCCTCGCCTACTACGGCGGCCCGCAGATCGGCAAGGGCGTCGGCATCATCGGCAAGACCCTGATCCGCCACGGCAGCGAGAAGCTCAAGCGCGAGTTCCTGCCGAAGATCCTCCGCGCGGAGATCGAGTTCGCGGTCGGCTACAGCGAGCCGCAGGCCGGCTCGGACGCAGCCAACATGCAGCTGCGCGCCGAGCGCGACGGCGAGGGCTGGCGGCTCAACGGCCAGAAGATGTGGACGACCTCCGCGCACTTCGCCGACTGGTACTGGGTCGGCGCGCGCACCGATCCGAGCAAGAAGCACGAGGGCATCACGCTCTTCCTGGTCCCGATGGACCACCCGGGCCTCGAGGTCCAGGGCCTGCCGACGATCGGCGACGAGATCACGAACCAGGTCTTCTTCAACGACGTCTGGATCCACGACGACTACCGCGTGGGCCAGCTCGGCGCGGGCTTCGGCTACATCTCCGAGGCGCTCGACCTCGAGCGTTTCACGATGTTCACCTTCTCGCCGATGCTGCAGCGCCTCGAGCTCCTGATCGAGTACGTGAAGACGGCGAAGCGCGACGGCGAGCCGCTCAAGCAGGACCCGGAAGTGCGCGCGCAGATCGCGCATCTCGCGACCGAGGCCGAGGTCGCGCGCGTGCTGGGCCTGCGCTTCGTGCACGCGGCGAGCCAGGCCAAGGCCGGCAAGCCCCCGACCAACGAGGCCTCCGAATACAAGCTCTTCGCGACGGGCTTCTCGAAGAAGCTCGCGAACGCGTCGATGGACATCGGCGGCTGCGAGGCGCAGCTGCGCGTCCGCACCTCGGACGCGCCGATGCAGGGTCGCTCCGAGAGCACCTACCGCTACACCGTGATCGACACGATCGGCGGCGGCGCTTCGGAGATCCAGAAGAACATCATCGCGCGGCGCAAGCTCGGTCTGCCCAAGAACTTCTGATGCTCGCGGGGATCACGGTCCTGGACCTCTCCAGCGTGGGCCCGGCGTCCCGGGCCTCGCGCTGGCTCGCCGACTACGGAGCGCGCGTCGTCAAGGTCGGCCCGACCGCGAGCCGCGCGGGCGCGCTGATCGACCCGCCCTTCTACAGCTACGGCGCGGGCCGCGGGCTCTCGCGCGTGCGCCTCGATCTGAAGCATCCGCAGGGCCTCGAGGCCTTCCTCGCGCTCGCCGAGCGTGCGGACGTCGTGATCGAGAGCTTCCGGCCGGGCGTCGCGGCACGCATCGGCATCGGCTACGAGGCGATCTCGGCGCGCAATCCGCGCATCGTCTACTGCTCGACTTCCGGCTACGGCCAGAGCGGTCCCTACTCGCAGTGGGCAGGGCACGACCTCAACTATCTCGCGATCGGCGGCTTTCTCGACTGCAGCACGCCGCGCGCGGACGGAGGTCCTCCGATCCCCGGCGCGAGCGTCGCCGACAGCGCGGCCGGCGGCCTCCACGCGGTGGCCTCGATCCTCGCGGCGCTCGTCGAGCGCGCTCGCAGCGGCCGGGGCCGGCAGCTCGACGTCTGCGTCGCCGATGCCGTGCTCGCGCTGATGTCGCAGCACATCGACGAGCACCTGGCCCTCGGCACGCTGCCGGGCCCGGCCAGCAACATCCTGACCGGCCGTTTCGCCTGCTACGACTGCTATGCAGCGCGGGACGGGAAATGGCTCGCGGTCGCGGCGATCGAGCCGCACTTCTACGCGAACCTGTGCAAGGCGCTCGGCCTCGAGCGCTTCATCCCCTTCCAGGAGGACGACGCGCGCCAGAGCGAGATCCGCGCGGCGTTCCGCGCCGCCTTCTTGACGCGGGACCGCGACAGCTGGATCGCCGAGCTCGCGCCGAACAACACCTGCGTGTCGCCGGTCTACTCGGTGCCCGAGCTCGTGCAGGACCCCCACTTCCGCGCGCGCGAGCTCTTCCTGCGCGCGAGCGATCCGCTGCGCGGGGACTTCGAGCTGCTGGCCCCGGGCTTCGCCGGAGCGGAGCGCCGGCACCCGCTGCACCGCGTGCGGCCCGCGGCGGAGACCGACACGGTCGAGCTGCTGCGCGCGGCCGGCTACCCGGATGAGAAGATCGACGCGCTGCGCGCGCAGGGCGCAGCCGAATAGCGCAGACGAGGAGGAACGAGCGATGTCCGACCTGCCCCCCGAGGTCCAGTCCTGGATCGGCCAGGTGCGCTACGAGGAGGAGTCGAGCTTCGAGATCGAGCGCGGCTACATCTTCACGAGCAACGCCTCCGTCGAGAATGGCAATCCGCTCTACTGGGACGACGCGGTCGCGCAGGAGCTGACCGGCGGTCCCGTGGCACCGCTCAGCATGCTCTCGGTCTGGTTCCGCCCGCACCACTGGAAGCCCGACCGGGAGAAGACGCGCATGCCCTACCAGATCCACTTCGATCTGAAGGCCGCGCTGGATCTGCCCGAGGCGATCATGACCGACAACGAGCTCGTGTTCGGGGTCCCGGTGCGTCCGGGCGACAAGCTCTTCGCCAGGCAGAGCCTCGCCTCGGTGAGCCCGCTCAAGAGGACGAAGCTCGGCACGGGCCGCTTCTGGGCGATCGAGGTCGTCTACAGCAACCAGCGCGGCGAGATGGTCGCCGAGGAATCGATCACGGGTTACGGCTACCGGAGAGACGCGTGATGGCCGCTCCCGGATCCACGCGCCTCGTCGCCGATCAGGTGAAGGTCGGCGACGCGCTGCCCGAGCTCGCCTACGACGTCAGCGCGACGACCGTCGTGCTCGGTGCGCTCGCGAGCCGCGACTGGCGCCCGATGCACCACGACTACGACTTCGCGGTCAACCGCAACGGCGTCCGCAACATCTTCCTGAACACGCCGAACCAGGCCCTCTGGTTCGAGCGCTACGTCACGGACTGGACCGGCCCGCGCGGCCGCATCGGGCGCGTGAAGTTCAAGATGATGGACTCGGTCTTCCCGGGCGACCGCATGGTCTTCCGCGGCGTGGTCTCGGGGGTCGACACCGACGCGGCCGGCTGCTGCTGGGCTTCGCTCGACGTCTCGCTGCGGGTCGGTGACAAGACGATGACGACCTGCGCGGTGCGGGTCGCGATTCCGTCGCACCGCGAGGACAACCCCTGGAAGCGCGCGGGCGCCGACTGGCGCCCCTAGGAGACGAACCATGGATCTCGATTTCAGCGAAGAGCAGGACATGCTCCGCGAGCTCGTGCGCAGCGTCTGTGAGGACCACTGCCCGCTCGAGACGGTGCGCAAGCTCGAGGACGACGCGCTCGGCTATTCGGTGGACTTCTGGAAGCAGCTCGCCGAGCTCGGACTCAGCGGCATGCTGCTGCCCGAGGCCTACGGCGGCGGCGGGCAGTCGCTGCTCGACGCCGCGGTGGCCTACGAGGAGTTCGGCCGCGCCCTGGCACCCTCGCCCCACTTCGTCTCGGCCGTGCTCTCGGCCGGCGTGCTCCTCGCCGCGGGCAGCGAGGCGCAGAAGAAGGACTGGCTGCCGCGCGTCGCGGCCGGCGAGGCGATCCTCTCGCCGGCCTGGCTCGAGCCCGAGAAGGGCTACTCGAGCCGGGGCGTGCAGCTGCGCGCGACGCCCGATGGCGACGGCTTCCGCCTCTCGGGCGTGAAGCGCCACGTCGCATTCGCGAGCGCGGCCGATCGCCTGCTCCTGCTCGCCCGCAGCGGCTCCGCAGCGGAGGCGATCGACCTCTTCCTCGTGGATCCGAAGGCGCCCGGCATCCGGCTCGAGCAGGAATTCACGCTCGCCTCCGACACCCAGTACAAGCTCACGCTCGAGAACGTGCGCGTCTCGGCGGCGGACCGCATCGGTCCCGCGGGCTCGGGCTGGCGCAGCTTCAGCGACGCGATGCACGACGGCATCGTGCTGCTCGCCGCGCAGGCGATGGGCGGCGCCGAGCGCGCGCTCGAGATCACGGTCGCGTACGCGAAGGAACGCAAGCAGTTCGACAAGCCGCTCGGCGCGTTCCAGGCGATCAGCCACTACCTGGCCGACGCCGCGACCGCGATCGACGGAGGCCGCACGCTGGTCTGGGAGGCCGCCTGGGCGCGCTCGCAGGGAAAGCCCGTGAACAAGCTCGCTCCGATGGCGAAGCTCTTCGCCTGCCAGACCTATCGCGACGTGACCGCGATGTGCCAGCAGGTCTGGGGCGGCGTCGGCTTCACGATCGAGTACGACATCCAGCTCTACTTCCGCCGCGCGAAGCAGCTCCAGCTCTCGTGGTGGGACACGCGCGCGCTCGAGGAGCTGGTCGCCGGCGCGGTGCTGGATTGATCCGTGCGGGCCTGGCGCTCGTCCTCTGCCTGCTGCCGGCCTTCCGCGCGGCGGCGGAAGCGGGCGCCGCGCGCCCCGAGCTCCGCGTGCTCGCGGCCGCGAGCCTGAGCGAGGTCGTGAGCGCGCTGGCCGCGCACTTCGACGAGGCCACCATCGTCGCGAGTCTGGGCGCGTCGAGCGAGCTCGCGCGCCAGGCTGCCGACGGCGCACCGGGCGACGTCTTCCTCTCGGCGAGCCCGGAGTGGGTCGAGCATCTGCGCGAGCGCGGGGCGCTGCAGGGCTCCGCGCAGGTCTTCGCCGGCAACCAGATCGTGTGCGTCGCTCCGGTGCCGGGTCCGCTCGCGAGCGCCGGCGTGCGGGACGCGGCCGCGCTCGCCGCGCACACGCGTCCCGACGACCGCATCGCGCTCGCCGACGTCGGGGTGCCCGCAGGCGAGTACACGCGCGAGTCGCTCGCGAGGCAGGGCGTCCTCGCGGCGCTCGCGCCGCGGATCGTGGGCCTGAAGGACGTGCGCGCGGTGCTCCACGCGGTCGAGACCGGAGAGGTTGTCGCGGGCTTCGTCTACGCGACCGACGCGCGCGTCTCGAAGCTCGGCCGGCTCTTCGCGCTCGACCCGTCCACCCACGCGCCGATCGCGTATCCCGCCGCCCTGCTGCGCCAGTCCACTCGGCCAGGGCTCGCCCGGCGCTTCGTCGACTTCCTGCGCAGCGAGGTCGCGCGCAAGCTGCTCCTGGACGCCGGCTTCTCGGTCCCCTAACCGGGCCACGCATGGACGCCGCCGCGGCCGAGCTCGAGATCGTCTGGCTGTCGCTGCGCGTCGCGGCGCTCTCGCTCGCGCTCTGCGTGTTGCCCGGAATCGCGCTCGGCCATCTCTTCGCGCGCTGGACCCATCCGCTGCGCGGACTGCTCCAGGGCCTCGTGATGCTCCCGCTGGTGCTGCCCCCGGTCGTCACCGGCTATCTGCTGCTCTGGCTGCTCGGGCGCAGCCGGCCCCTCGGCCAGCTCTGGTTCTCGCTCACCGGGACGCACGTCGCATACACCACGGCGGCCTGCGTCGTCGCGGCCGCGGTCGTCGGCTTCCCCCTGCTCGTCGAATCCGTGCGCCTCTCGATGCTCGCGGTCGACCCGCGGCTCGAGCAGGTCTCGCGCACCCTCGGCCGCGGTCCCTTCGACACCTTCCTGCGTGTGACGCTGCCGCTCTCGCTTCCAGGTCTGCTCGCGGGAAGCGTGCTCTTCTTCGCGCGCGCGCTCGGCGAGTTCGGCGCGACGATCGTGCTCGCGGGCAACGTCGCAGGCGAGACGCGCACGATCCCGGTCGCGGTCTACACGCTGCTCTCGACGCGCGGCGGCGAGGCGGCCGTCCTGCGCCTCGTCGCGATGAGCGTCGCGCTCGCGCTCGGCGCTCTCTTCGGTGCCGCCTGGCTCCAGGCGCGCCAGCGCCGGCGCGAGGCGCGCTGAGGTGCGCATCGCGGCGCGCGTCCAGCAGCGCTTCCGGGGCTTCTCGCTCGACGTCGCGATCGCGAGCGAGGGGCCGGTGCTCGGAATCTTCGGCGCCTCGGGCAGCGGCAAGACCAGCCTGCTCCACGCGATCGCGGGCCTCGCGACGCCGGACGCAGCCGAGATCCGGATCGGCGAGCGCGTGCTGTGCCGACAGCCACGCGGCCGATCGCTCGCGCCGGAGCGGCGCCGGCTCGCCCTCGTCTCGCAGGATCCGCTGCTCTTCCCGCACCGGAGCGTCCGGGCGAATCTCGGCTACGCGCCCGGCGCGGCCGCGCGCCTCGCCGCTCCCGCCGGCGCCCGGATCCTCGAGCTGCTCGGCCTCGCGGCGCTGCTCGAGCGCAGCCCGCGGCAGCTCTCGGGCGGCGAGAAGCAGCGCGTCGCGCTCGGCCGCGCGCTGCTCTCGGATCCGGAGATCCTGCTTCTCGACGAGCCGACCAGCGCGCTCGACGCAGAGCTCGCGCGCGAGGTGCTCGCGCTCCTGCGCCGCACCCGCAGCGAGCTCGGCATCCCGATGCTCTTCGTGACCCACCGCGCGGCCGAGCTCCTCGCCCTGGTCGACGACTGCGTCGTGCTCGAGGCCGGGCGCGTCGCCGCACAGGGCGCGCCGCTCGAGGTGCTGTCGCGGCCCCAGGCGCTCGGGGTCGCGAACCTCGTGGGCGTCGACAACCTGCTGCGCCTGCGCGTCGTGCGCCACGACGAGGACAGTGGCGTCTCGCTGCTCGACCTCGGAGCCGGCGAATGCCTCGCAGCTCCCTTCGGCGCCGCGGCGGCCGGCAGCGAGATCGCGGTGGGCTTCTATGCGGACGAGGTGATGCTATGCGCGCAGCGGCCTCAGGGGATCAGCGCGCGCAACCTGATTCCCTGCCGCGTCGAACGGATCGATGCCGTCGCTCACGAGGCGCTCGTCGAGCTCGCGATCGGCGATCACCGCATCCGCGCCCGCATCACGCCTGGCGCCGCGCGCGAGCTCGCGCTCGAGCCGGGTCGCGCGCTCGTCGCGGTGATCAAGACCTCGGCGGTGCATCGCCTCGGCTGAGCGCAGCTCGGGCAGCGATCCAGGACGCGATCGTTTGGAGTGCGCCGGGTCTGAAGTATGCTGGGCGCTGCGGAATGGGCTGACCCGGACCTGGCCGCCGGGCGCCGCGACCGAAACGAGCTTCCCACGTGCGACCGCCGCCGAGTTCCCGCCGCCGTCGGGCCGACCCGAAGCGCGCTGCAGCCGCCCTGCGGCAGGCCGCGCGCGGTGCCAGAGGAGGACCGCAGTGCTTCGAATCCGCGGCACCCATCCAGTGCGCCCCGCATGAGCGGAACACGCGTCTTCGTGAGCTTCGACATCGAGCACGACCGCGATCTCTTCGAGCGGCTGCAGGCGCAGTCCCTGAACCCCCGCTCCGGCTTCGAGATCTCGGGCCGGTCCGAGCTCGCCGCGCGGCAGGATCCCCTCGGCGAGGAGATGCGCCGCCAGATCCGCGAGGCGGACGAGGTCATCGTCATCTGCGGGGAACACACGGATGCGTCGATCGGCGTGCAGGCCGAGCTCTGCATCGCTCGCGAAGAGCGGACGCCCCACTTCCTGCTCTGGGGTCGGCGCGAGATCATGTGCACGAAGCCGGCGGGCGCGAAGCCCGGCGAGGGCATGTACAGCTGGACGGCGGTGGTGCTGCACGAGCAGCTGGTGATGACCTTGCGCAACGCGCGCGCCGAAATCGACGCCGAGGCGGCCGCGGAGGCCCTCGGCCGCTCGCGAGCGAGGCCGGGTGGCCGCAGCGGCTAGGCCCTGGCGTGCACAGGAAACGCGCGCGCGTGGGCAAACCAGCGCGCGAGATGCCGGTCGGCGGCCACGAGCGCGCCGACCTGGAAGTCCATGCCGGCGAAGGCGCTCGCGTCGTCCGCGAGCAGCGCATCCGCGAGCGACTCCTGGAAGGCGAGCCGCGCCTCGATCTCGGAGGCCTCGCCGCGGCGCGGGGTCGCGGCGAGGTAGTAGCTCTGGGCGCCCCCGCACGTGGGAGTGCTCGTGAACATCCCCATGCTGTCGACCGCGCCCGTCGTCACGTAGGCGACGGTGTTCGTCCCGCTCACGCGGACGCGCTGCTCGAAGCTCCCGATCTCGGGCGACTCGAAGCGCACCGCGTACTCGACGCTGCCGTCGCTCTGCCAGCGGATCTCGGCCGGGTCCTCGAAACGCAGGCGGTGCACGTAGCGCAGGTGCTGGAAGTCGAAGGAGTTTCCGAGGATCACCCAGGGCTCGACCGGGAACAGGTCCGTGCGCCGCGCGCGCTGCGCGAGGTCGGCGTCCGAGAAGCCCGGGATCGCGGGCGGGTCTCCGACGGCGGCATCGCCGTTCCAGACCCAGACCATCCCCCAGCGTTCGACGGCCGGGAAGGACCTCACGCGCGCCGCGGCCGGCGCCCGCTCTCCGGAGGGAACGCCCGTGCACGCGCCCCCGCGCCCGAAACGGAAGTGGTGGAACCGGCACTGGATGTCGTCGCCGACGAGCTGCCCGCGCGCGAGATCCGCGCCCATGTGGGGGCAGCGCGCAGACAGCACGACCGGCAGGCCCGCGCGGTCGCGATACACCGCGATGCGCTCGCCGAAGAGGTCGCCAGCGTGCACGGCGCCCGCGCCGACCTCGGAGGAGAGCGCGACGACGTACCAGGTGCGGTGCCGCAGCCACTTCGAAACGCCGCTCATGCCTCGTCTCCCACCGCCGCCCCGCGCGCGTCAGTGCGGGGGCGCGGGCGCGTCCGCACGCCGGGGGAATCCGTAGAGCCGCGCGGTGTTCTCGAAGGTGATCGCACGCCGCCAGGCCTCCGGCACGCGCTCGAACTGCCTCTCGATGTGCGCGAGGGAATCCGGCCAGACCCCGTCGCCGTGGGGGAAGTCGTTGCCCCACATCAGGTTGTCGAGACCGATGCGATCCGCGAGCAGCAGGCCGGCCTCGTCGAGCTGGAAGGTGGCGTAGACCTGGCGCCGGAAGTAGCCGCTCGGGGGCAGCGAGAGCTCGAGGTGCCGGAGGCGCTCCTCCCACTCGAGATCCATCCGGTCGAGCACGTAGGGCAGCCAGCCGATGCCCGACTCGCCCAGCACGATGCGCAGATCGGGATGGCGGTGCAGCACGCCGCCGAAGATCAGCTCGGCGAGCCGCTCGACCATCCCGAGCTGGAAGGTCGTGAGCCAGGTGCCCATCCAGGAATCGACGTCGCGGCGCGACTTCGCGAAGCGCAGATCGATCGGCGGCCCGATCGTGTGCAGGTGGAGCGGCAGCCGCGTCTCGGCGGCGGCCTGCCAGAGCCCCTCGAACTCCTCGCGCCAGAGCGGCAGCAGGCCGTGCGTGAGCGCGAGCTCGGCGCCCCGGAGCCCGAGCTCCGCGCTGCGGCGGAGCTCGCGCAGCGCCTGCTCCGGATCCCCCGCCGGCAGGCACGCGATCCCCGCGAAGCGCTGCGGATGCCGCCTCACGAAGGCCGCGAGGAACTCGTTGTAGGCGGCGAGCGCGGCGCGACACACCTCGGCGTCGCCGAACTTGTCGGAGAGCCCGAGGATCCCGTAGAGCACCTCACCGCAGATGCCGTCCCGGTCCTGCGCGGCAACCCGCAGGTCGGGATCCGTCGCGTGGCAGATCCCGCGCGCCGCGTCGTCCCAGAAGCCGCTCTCGTTCATGCGGTCGAGGCGCCGCGACTCGCCCTTCACGAAGGGCTGTCCGAGGTGGCCCGAACCGCCGACGCGGGCGATCGGCTGTCCCGCGGCGTCGACCCAGAAGTGCGCGCCCTCGCGCTCCTCGACGCGCGGCATCCGCGCCAACAGCGCGCGGGGCACGCGCGCGCTGAAGAGATCGGGCGGCAGCAGCGGAAGATCGATGTGGCCGTCGGCGGACAGCACGGGATGTGAGAGCACGGGGCCTCCGGGCGCGCTGCGCGCATTCGGGCCGCGCGCGCTGGCCACTATACTGCGGGCCGTGGAGCGCAGGCGCAGCGCGGGGCTCGCGATCGCACTCGCACTGCTCGCCGCCTGCGAAGCCGAGACACCCGTCCCGATCCCCGCGGCGGCCGCGCGGCCGAGCTTCCTCCTGATCCTCGCCGACGATCTGGGACCGGACTTCCCCGCCTACGGCGAGGTGCTGGCTCACACTCCCGCGCTCGACGCGCTCGCGCGCGCTGGAATGCGCTTCGACTCCGCCTACGCGGCGGCACCCGTCTGCAGTCCGAGTCGCGCGGCGCTCTTGACCGGACTCCCGCCCCACGCGAACGGCCAGGTCGGCTTCCCGGGCGAGGCGCGTCTGCGCGCGGGCGTGAGGACGCTCGCGGAGCGCCTCTCCGCGCAGGGCTACGCGACGGGAATGATCGGCAAGCTCCACGTCGCGCCCGCAGCGGACTCCGGGGACCCGGCCCAGCTCGGCTTCCGGCACTTCGAGCCCACCGTTCGCGCGCGCGAGCACGACCCGGCCGCTCTCGCGCGCGCGGTCTCGGGCTTCCTGAACGCGAGCCGCTCGCAGCCCTTCTTCCTGCTCGTCGGCCTGCACGAGCCGCACACGCCCTACCCCGGCAGCGAGGGACGCGCGGCCGTCGCGAACCCCGTCGATCCCGGCGCGCTCGCGCCCTTGCCGACGGCGCCCGACCTGCCCGAGCTGCGGCGCTTTCGCGCGGCCTATCTCGACGCGGTCGGGCTCGCGGACCGCCACGTCGCGGCCGTGCTCGCGGCGCTCCTGCGCGCCGGTCGCGAGGCCGACACGGCGGTCTTCCTGAGCTCGGATCACGGCCCACCGCTGCCGGGCGGCAAGAGCACGCTCTACGCGCGGGGCCTGCGGGTTCCCCTGCTCGTGCGCTGGCCCGGCGTGGTCGCGCGCGGGACGCACTCCGATGCGCTCGTGTCCCTGCTCGATCTCGCGCCCACGCTGCTCGAGGCGGCCGGGGCCGCGGTCGACGCCTCGCTCGCGGGGGAGAGCCGCCTCGCGCTGCTGCGCGGCGAGACGCGCGAAGGCGCCGATCGCGTCTTCGCCGAGAACGCCTACCTGCAGGGAGGCCGTTATTTCCCGCAGCGCGCGATCCGCACCCGCGACTTCTCCTATCTGCGCAACCTGCGCCCCGACGTCGAGGCGCGCTTCAACGGCCTCGCGCACTGGGCCACGCCCTGGCTGCGCATCTACGACTCGGATCCGCGCGCGCGGGCGCTCTTCGCGCGCCTGGTCCGGCACCCCGAAGAGGAGCTCTACGACCTGGCGGCCGACCCCGAGGAGCTCGACAACCGCGCTACCGATCCCCGCTTCGCGGCGACTCTCGGCGCGCTGCGCGGCGCGCTGCGGGCGAGACTCGAGGCCACGCGCGACCCCTGGCTCGCGCTCTGGGACCGCGACCCGGACGGGAGCCGCCCGGATCGCTTCGAGCCCGCGCAGACGCGGGACGGAGCGTTCTCGCCGCGCTGGCTGGACGCGGCGCTCGAGCGGGTGCGCCGGGGCCTCGCGCCGGGCCTCTCCGACGGCGACGACTGAGGCCTCGCGCGTTCAGGGAAGCACGACCTCGAGCACGGAGGTCTCGCCGGGCACGCCGATCCGCAGCGGAAAGCCGTAGAAGCCGGTGCCGCGGTGCACGTAGAGCAGGCTGACCCCGCGCGCGAAGAGCCCGTGGTCCGGCCAGGCGCTGCGGCGCAGCACCGTCCAGTCGATGCCGAGCGAGACGAGCCCGACCTGTCCGCCGTGCGTGTGGCCGGAGAAGGTCAGATCGACCTCGCCCTCCGGCACGTGCGCGAAGGCCGAGGGATCGTGCAGCAGCAGCAGGCGCGGCATGCCGTCGCGCCGCGGATGGGCGCGGAAGAGCCGCTGCAGATGCTGCTCGCGCTCGCGCCAGACGTAGTCCGCGCCGAGCAGCTGGATCGGACCGACGGGCGTCCCTGCGATCGCCTCCTCGTCCACCAGGAGTCGAACGCCCGCCGAGCCGAGCGCATGCCGCACTTCGCTCGGCGCCTCGTGGTCGTGATTTCCGAACACCGCGAAGCAGCGGTCCGCGACCTCGCGCAGCGGCGCGAGCGCGAGCGCGAGCGCTCCGGGCGAGCCGCTGCCCTCCATGGTCAGGAAGTCTCCGGTCAGGAGCACGAGGTGGGGGTCGCAGGCGATCAGCTCGGTGAGGGTTCGCCGCAGGCGCTCGATCGGCTGCCACGGACCGAGGTGGGGATCGGAGATCTGCACCACGCGCAGCACGCGCTCCGCGTTCGGCGGCCCGGGCATCCGGCGCCGCTCGACCGGAACCCGCACCAGACCGTGGGCCGCACCAGGCGAACGCGGCGCCGCGACCGCCCCGGCGGATCGGCGCTCCGGCTCGAGCTGCACGCGCACCCACTCGGAGATGCGGCGGCGCGAGGTGCCGACCGAGATCAGCGCGAGTGCGATCGGCGCGAGGTCGAGCCAGTGCAGGAGCGCGAGCGCGTCCGCCTGGCCGAAGTGGGCGAGCGCGGCGCGGAGCGGCCAGAGGGCGAGCTGCCAGAGGCCCGAGAGGAAGCCCGCCGCGAGGAAGGTCTGCCCGGGCACGCTGATCCCGAGACGGAAGAGCGGGGAGCGCAGCTGCGCCTTGACCAGGTGTATTAGGTGGACCGCGGTGGCGCCCATGCCGAGCAGGAAGCCGAGATCCCAGAGCCAGGCCGCAGCGGGCGCGGCCCAGCCGCGCAGGCGCGCGTGCTCGACGAGCGCACCGGGGAGCGCGAACAGGAGCAGCACGAGCGCGAATACCGCATAGCTGCGCCCGCGGACCCTCCAGGCGTAGAGCGGGAGTGCGACCGCAGTGGCGGCTGCGAGCGCGGGAAAGGCGAGCGAGAGGTCTACGGCTGCTCTCCCTTCGGCTTCCCGGGCGACGCTGCCGCGGGAGCCGCACCCGGAACCTTCGCGGCCGCCGGCGTGCCGGCTTCCGCGGGAGCGCCCGCGCCGGGCTCTGCGGGCGGCCCCTCGATCGGGTTGCCATCCTTGTCGACGCGCCGCATGACGATGCCGTGCGCGGTGCGCCACTCCGCGGCGAGCGCGCGCGCCTGCGCGAGCTGGCCCTCGTCGAGCTCGGCTCTCAGCGCATCGCGCAGCTCCGAGCCCTCCGGCTGGGACAGCGCATAGTCGTGAGACAGGATCAGCCACATTGCGGCGCGGACGTTGTCCTGGGGCACTCCGCGCCCCTCGCGATGTCGCCTCGCGAGTGCCAGCTGGGCGGCCGGATGGCTCTGCTCGGCGGCCGCCTGGTACCAGCGGGTCGCTTCGTCGCTGTTCCGCTCGACGCCGAGGCCCTCGTCGTAGCGGCGCGCGACCTCCTGCTGGCCGCGCGGATCGCCGCCCTCCGCGGCGCGCAGATACCAGCGGAAGGCCTCGGCGTCGTCCTTCTCGACGCCGCCCTCGCCGGTCGCGTAGGCGTAGGCCAGGACCAGCTGGGAGTCGTTGCCGCCGAGCCGCGCCTTGAGCCAGACCCAGTCCGAGGTGAAGTAGGCAGCCAGGACCAGGGCCACCCCGGCCGCGGCCAGGCCCATGCGCACGCGATTGCTCACAGCGACCTCCTCGAACGCCGCGCCGCCCCCGCGCGCGCGGATGCGAAGATTATCGCAGCGCGGCCAGCGGGGAATTCGAGAGCAGGCGGCGCAGCTCGTCGTGCAGCTCCGGCCAGCGCTCGGGACGGTGCTCGTAGCGACGCATCTCGCTCACGGCGCGCTCGAGCGGCCAGCCCTCGTCCAGCACGCGCAGCGCCGCGACGGTGTAGCCCGTGCGATCCGCGCCGGATGCGCAGTGGAGCAGCACGCGATCGCCCGCCCGCAACAGCGCGAGGACCTCTCGCAGCTCGGCCAGGGGCGGCAGGGCCTTCACGCGCCACGCGTACACCGACACGCGCATCCCGAGGCTCCGCGCAGCGTCGTGCGCGGGGATCGGGCCGGTCAGGCTGATCACGTGCTGGATCCCGTAGCGATCGCGCAGCCACTCGAGGAAACGCGCGTCCGGTCGCGCCGAGCGGAACAGCGATCCTCCGATGCGACCGAAGTTGTACGCGGGCTCCGGAGCTCCGAGCCGCCACGCGATCTCCTTCCCGAAGGAGGGATAGGGGCCTCGCAGCCAGCCCGATCCCATCAGCCAGCGGAGGCAGGCAGGCCCGCCCGCGATCGAGAGCGCGGCAACGGCCGCCGCGAGCAGCAGCCGGCGGCGGCGCAGCTGGCTGCTATTCGTCGAGAGCCTGCTCGACATCCAGCAGGATGATCGAGATCTCGGAGCCGTCGCTGCCGCGATCGCGGACCATCACGGCGAGCGACCGGCTGTCCTTCTCCGCGAACAGGGCCTGGCCGTCCTCGGCCCGGTTCTGCTGGACGACCCAGTCGTTCTGTCGCAGCTCGGCGAAGAAGTGATCTGCGACGCGGTCCGGGGCGTCGCGGGTGAGGAACATCGCGGACTGGTTGCCGGGCGTGTCGGTCGCGACTTCGGCGACTTCGGCGCCCGGATAGAGCGGCACGTCCCTGGGGAGATCGATCGAGCCCCCGTCGGCGCTCGCAGCGCTCTCGCCGCCCGCGGCGGGCTCGGCCGGCGCAGTGGGTTGGCTTGCGGGCGCTTCCGCGGGCGGAGCGGGCTCGACCGGCGCAGCGGCCTCGGGAGCCGCGGGGGGCGCAGCGGGCGCGGCCGCGGGAGGAGTCTCGTCCGCGCCGCCACACGCGATCCAGCCCAGCAACAAGATGCCCGCCAGTGCGGTGCCCGATCCCCAGCTTCGAGTCTGCGCGACCATTGCATTTCCTCCGGGCCGCGGATCATAGCGCCCGAAATCCCCGCCCCGGCGGGAGAAGTGGGGGACGCTTCCGCGGGCCGGTCGCTGCGCTGGCCTCGCCCCGGGCGCGCCGCGCGACTGCCCGCGGCTTGCGCGGCGGGTCTCTTGCTGGTTCCCTGCCGCCCGTGGTGAAGCTGGCGGTCGACTTCGAGCACAGCTCACGCGTCTGGTGGGAGAGCGGGGGGCAGGAGCTCTGGGAGGGCGTGACCGAAGGCTTCGAACGCAGCTCCGTGGTCCTGGACGACGACCTCGCGGCATCCTGGATCGCGGCCGCGCAGGCCATTCCCGGCTGGAGCGACGGACCCGAGTACGCGCCTCACCCGGTCGCCGTGCAGACGCTCGCCGAGGACGACCCCGAGTCCTGACTACGGCTCGCCGTCCGGGTCGGACTCGCGCGGCGGCTCCCCCTTGATCCAGCGGAAGGGCGGCTTCGTGAGCCAGCCGCGGAAGATCTCGGGCGGCGCGGGCCTGCCGAACAGGAAGCCCTGCATCCGGTGGCAGCCGAAGGACGCGAGCATCAGGAGCTGCTCCATCGTCTCGACCCCCTCGGCGATCGTCGTGAGGCGCAGGCCCTGGGAGAGGCGCACGATGGTCTTCGTGATCGTCACGTCGGCCGCATCCGTCGCGAGCGAGCGCACGAAGGATTGATCGATCTTGAGCGCGTCGATCGGGAGCCGCTTCAGATACGACAGCGCGGAATAGCCGGTGCCGAAATCGTCGATCGAGATGCGCACGCCCAGGCGCTTGAATTCCTGGAGCGTGCGCACGGTGGCCTCCACGTCCTCGAGCAGACAGCCTTCCGTGATATCGAGCTCGAGGCGCCCGGGTGAGAGCCCGGAGTCCTCGAGCGCGTCGCGCACGAGCTCGCCGAGCGAGGTGTCGCGGAACTGTTGCGGCGAGACGTTGACCGAGACCAGGAGCTCGCGGTGGTCCTCCTGGCGCCAGCGCGCCGCCTGGCGGCAGGCCTCGCGCAGCACCCACTCTCCGACCGCGAAGATCGCGCCGCTCTCCTCGGCCACCGGCATGAACTCGCCCGGGGCGAGCGCACCGAGCTGCGGATGCTGCCAGCGGAGCAGCGCCTCCGCGCCCACGATCCGCTCGTGGCGCACGTCGAACTGCGGCTGGTAGCAGAGCAGGAACTCGCGCTTCTCGGCGGCCTCGCGCAGGCCCGCTTCGAGCGACGCGCGGCGCAGCACGGACGCATTCATGTCCTGCGTGAAGAAGGCGTACGCGTTGCGGCCCCGCTCCTTCGTCACGTACATCGCCGTGTCGGCCTTGCGCAGCAGATCGTCGGGCTCGGCGCCGTCCTTCGGATACACCGCGATGCCGATCGACGCGGTCGTCGCGAGCGCGCGGTTGCGCAGCGGAATCGGTCGGTTCAGCGCCGCGAGGAGCTTCTCGGCCACGAGCGCGGCGTCGCGCTCGTCGTGCAGCCCGGGCAGCAGCACCGCGAACTCGTCGCCGCCGAGCCGCGCCGCGGAGTCGCTCTCGCGCAGGCAGCTCGTGATCTGGCGCGCGATGCCGCGCAGGAGACCGTCCCCCACGGCGTGGCCCAGGCTGTCGTTGATGGCCTTGAAGCCGTCGAGATCGATGTAGAGCACGCTGACCTTGTGCCGCCCGCGCCGGGCCACCGCGAGCGCGCGCGAGAGCTGGTCCTGGAACAGCGTGCGGTTGGCGAGGCCCGTGAGCTGGTCGTGGCTCGCGAGGTGGCGCGCCCGCTCCCGGGTGCTGCCGAGCTGCAGGATCGTGCGATGGCTCTCGAGCGCGTTCCAGAGGGTCGTCGCGAGCAGCCGTGGCCGCGCTTCGTCGCGATGCAGGTAGGCGCGTGCGCCCGTCGCGAGGATCCGCATCCCGAAGGCCTCGTCGTCGCTCTCGCCCACCACGACGACCGGGACGCTCGGAAAGCGCAGCCGGACCTGGGTCAGGAGCTCGAAGCCTGGACCGCTTCCCACGTCCAGGACGACGATCTGCGCGGCCTTCGCGTCCGGGTGCTCGACCGCCTGCGTGATGCGCGGAATCCAGAGGATCTCGAAGCGGTTGGAGCGCGAGGCCTCGAGCGCACCGCGCAGGCGCCGCGCCGCGCTCTCCTCGCGTGCGAGCAGGAGCAGTCGGATCGCGGGAGATGTGACCGATTGCGCCTCGGGCGATGCCGCCATGGAGCCTGTCGCCTCGTTCCGCCGGCAGCTACCGGCAGCTCATCTGCAGAAGGGCCTGGTTCTCATCGGCCGGATGCGCGGCGCGCTTGAACCCGATCCGTCCCGGGTCCGCCTCGCAGGAAGCCGCTACCCTGGCGACTCTGTTTCGGGCGAGAGGAGCGAGGAGCGAAGCATGAGCGGATCCGACGACCAGGAGACCCGGGAGCGGATCGAGGCCCTGATCCAGCAGAATCCGGTGGTGCTCTTCATGAAGGGCACGCGCGAGGCGCCCCGCTGCGGCTTCTCCGCGACCGTCGTCCGCGTGCTCGACCAGCTCGTCGCGGACTACCGGACGGTCGACGTGCTCGCGGACCCGCGCGTCCGCGACGGCGTCAAGGAGTTCTCCTCCTGGCCGACCATCCCGCAGCTCTACGTGCGCGGGGAGTTCGTCGGCGGCTGCGACATCGTGCAGGAGCTCTACGGCTCGGGGGAGCTCTCCCAGCTGCTCGGTGTCGCAACGAGCAGCGGCGAGGCCCCGAAGCTGCGGATCAGCGAGGCAGCCGCCCACGCGCTGCGGCAGGCCGTCAAGGCGTCGGGAGCGCCCGAGGACTCGGTGCTCCAGCTCTCGATCGACGCGCGCTTCCAGAGCGGCCTCTCGATGGGTCCGGCGGATCCCGCGGACGTGGTCGCCGAGATTGCGGGGATCGAGATTCATCTCGATCGCGTGAGTGCGGCGCGCGCGGACGGCGTCTCGATCGACGCCGTCGAGACCCCGGAGGGCCTCTCCTTCCGCATCGACAACCCGAATGCTCCGGGCCCGGAGCAGTAGGCGCGTAGGCTAGTCGCAGGCTTCCTCGTCGCCCTCGGATTCGAGCTCCGACGCGAGCTGCTCCCATTCGCCGTAACGGCCGTCGAGCGCGGTCCGGAGCGCGCGCAGCTGCGCGTCGACCTCGCGGACCCTGGCGCCATCGCGGTACACGTCGGGCTCCGCGAGCCGCCGCTCGGCGTTCGCGACCTCGACCTCGAGGTCGCCGATCTCTTCCTCGAGGTCGCGCGCGCGGCGAAGCGAGCGCGAGCGCTCCCGCGCCTGCTGCTGCGCGCGCTCCCGCGCCTGCATGCGCTCGCGCTTGCCGGGCCGCAGACCCGGCGCGCGCGGCGGCTCGGAGCCGCTTGCCTCGGCCTGCGCGAGCACCCCCGGCTGCGGGGCCGCCGAGAACGAGGCCTGCGCCCGCTCTGCGGCGGATTCCAGCAGCCGCCCCGCGCGCACCTCGATCACCCGCGTGGCCACGGCCGCGATGAAGTCGCGGTCGTGCGAGATCATCAGAAGCGTTCCGCGGTACTCGCGCAGCGCCTGCTCGAGCACTTCGCAGGCCGCGAGGTCGAGGTGGTTCGTGGGCTCGTCGAGCACGAGGAAATTCGAGGGCCGCAGCAGCAGCCGTGCGAGCGCGAGCCGCGACTTCTCGCCGCCCGAGAGCACCGCGACCCGCTTCTCCACGTCGTCGCCCGAGAACAGGAACGCGCCGAGATGGCCGCGCAGGCGCGGCACGTCGTCGCTGCGCGCGATGCGCGAGAGCTCCTCGAGCACGCTGCGCGCGGGGTCGAGCACCTCGATCTGGTGCTGCGCGAAGAAGGCCACCTCGACCTGGTGCCCGAGCCTGCGCGAGCCCGCGTCCGGGGCCAGCGTGCCGGCCGCGATCCGCAGCAGCGTCGACTTGCCCGCGCCGTTGCCGCCCACGAGCGCCACGCGCTCGCCGCGGCGGATCTGGAGGTCGACGCCCGCGTAGACGCTGCGCTCGCCGTAGCGCTTCGCGACGTCGCGCAGGTCGAGCACGACTTCGCCTGCGCGCGCCGGTTCGGGGATCCGGAAGCGCAGCCGGCGCGGCGTCTCGGCGCCGGCCTCGACGCGCTCGATGCGGTCGAGCGCCCGGATCCGGCTCTGCACCTGGCGCGCCTTCGTCGCCTTCGAGCGAAAGCGCTCGATGAAGCGCTCGGTCTGCGCGATCTCGCGCGCCTGTTCCTTCGCGCGCGCCTCCCGCTGCTCCGCACGCAGGGCCTGCTCGCTCCGCCAGGCGTCGAAACCGCCGCGGAAGAGCGCGAGACGCCCTCCCGCGAGCTCGGCGATGCGGTTCGCCTGGCGCCGCAGCAGCGCGCGATCGTGCGAGATCACGACGATGCCGCCCTGGTAGCCGTCCATCGCGCTCTCGAACCACTCGATCGAGGGCAGGTCGAGATGGTTGGTGGGCTCGTCGAGCAGCAGCACGTCGGGTGCCGAGAGCAGGAGCCGCGCGAGCTCGACTCGCATCAGCCAGCCGCCGCTGAAGGACGAGAGGGGCTTCGCGCGCGAAGCGGCGGAGAAGCCGAGCCCCTCGAGAATCGCCTCGGCGCGCGCCTCGCGCTCGAAGCCGCCGCCGAACTCGAAGGCGTGACGCGCCTGGTCGTAGCGCGACGACACGCTTTCGGGGATCGCCTCGCCGGCGCGCCCGTGCCGCTCCATCGCGGCCTCGATCGAGCGGAGCTCCTGCTCGAGCGCGTCGAGCTCGCCGAAGGCCGTGCGCACCTCTTCGATCACGCTCCGATCGCGGCGCGGGTCGACCTCCTGGCGCAGGCGCGCGACGCGCACCCGGCGCGGCGTGGAGACGCGGCCCGCGTCGGGCGGCTCTTCGCCGGAGAGGATGCGCGCGAGCGTCGACTTGCCGCTGCCGTTCGCGCCGAGCAGACCGATGCGATCGCCCGGCGCGATCTCGAGCGAGACCTCGCGGAAGAGCTCTCGCCCCCCGAAGGACTTCGCAATGTCGGTCGCTCGCAGCAGCATGGCGCGCGGGAGAGTGACAGACGGGCGGCCCGCGCGTCGATCGGTGCTCTCAACGGGAACGGCCCGGAGCCATACTCTGACTCCGGGCCTTCCTGGGAAGGGGATATTGGCTTGCATCCAGGAAGTGGCCCGATTCCCGAAAGGGTGTCACGCCGCTCGCGGCGTCGCCCGCGCGACCCCGCGGGCCGCAGTGCTGCCCGCACGCAGCCCGCTAGTACTGGGGCTCGAGGCCGATCACGAGGCTGCCGTCCTCGAAGCTGCCCGCCCGGATCACGACCACGTGCCCGTTGCGCGCGCGCAGATCCATCTTGAGCACGTCCTCGACCTCGACGGCCATCAGCACGCCGTCGTCACCGAAGTCGAGCGGCCGCACGAGGAACGCGCTCGCGTCGGGCAGTGCGAGGCTGAAGACCTCGTTGCGGCGCAGCTCCACGCGCTCGGCCCGGATCACGCGCAGGCTCTTGTAGCGGATCTGGCCCTTCAGCTTGTCGTGCAGCTTGCTGCCGCGGGGATCGATCTCGCCGGGCTGATTGGAGATCAGGCTCACGGTCAATTGGATCGCGACGCGGCGCGGCTCCGCGGCCTGCCCCGGCGCAGCCAGCGCCACCAGTGCGCCGGCGAGCCCCGCCCAGCCGCGCCAGCTGCGTCTGCGCCTCGATCCCGCACCTCGTCTCGCGCTGGAGTTCACCCCGCCCCCTGCGGATCCGGTCGGCCGGACTGCGGCTCCGAATCCAGTACCCAGACCAGGGTCGCACCGCCACCGGCCTCGTCCTCGAAGACCAGCACGCTGCGAGACCCGCTGTCGATCCAGCGGACCACGCCCCCCGAGCGCTCTGGCCGGACCTCGCCGCCCCACCAGGCATCCCCGCGCACGAGTGCGAGCGCGGCGGCCGCCGCGACGGCCAGCGCCCCGGCCGGCCGCAGCAGCGGGGCGAGCCAGGGGAAGCGCGGGGATCCGGCGTCCCCGACCGCGCGAATCGGGCCGCCGCCAGGGGCTTCCCGGGAGACCTGGCCCGCGATCGCGGGCCACAGATCGGGGTCCTCGACCGGGGCCTCGCTCTCGCGCACCAGCTCGGAGAGCCGGGTCAGCGCGGCGAGCTCCCGCCGCAGCTCCGCCGAGGCCGCCAGCCGGCGCTCGATCCACCAGCGCCCGAGCCGCGAGAGCTCGCCGTCGTAGTACGCCTGGAGCTTCGAGTCCATCTCGACCTCGCCCGGCTGCGTCAGGGGCTCGCGCCTCATCGGAGATCCGCCGAGTCCGATTCGACCCCCGCCTGGAGCAGCAGCTCGCGCAGCCGCTTGCGCGCATAGTGGAGTCGGCTCATCACCGTTCCCTTTGGAATTCCCAGGACCTCGGCGATCTCCGCGTATTCGAGGCCATCGAGCTCACGCAGTTGTAGCGTGCGCCGCGCGTCCTCCGGTAGCTGCTGCATCGCGTCCGCGACGAGTCGCTGGACCTGGGAGCGGGCCGCGCGCCCCTCCGGTGCATCGCTCGCGTCGCTGCCGCTCGCCACCACCCGGCCCTGCGCTCCCAGCGCGAGCTCGACGCCTCGCTCGTCCTGCCACTCGACGTTCCGATCGCTGCGGCGGCGCCGCATCTGGTCGATGCACTGATTCTTGACGAGGCGATAGAACCACGTGTAGAAGGCCGAGCGCCCCTCGAAGGATCCCAGCGACCGGTAGGCCTTGAGCAGCGCCTCCTGGACGGCATCCCGGGCCTGCTCCTCGTCCCGCAGCACCCGCAGCGCGAGCCGATAGGCGCGCCCCTGGTAGCGCCGGACCAGCAAGGCAAATGCATCCCGATCCCCGTCCCGCACGCGCTCCACGATCGCGGCGTCGCTCGGTTCCTCGGACACCGCGAGGTCCTCCGACCCGGACCCGCCGCCAGGAGCAGCGCCACCGGCCTTTTCGGGTAGGACGCCCGGAGCCATCGCGGATTCAGTGGGCCTCGCGCCAGGAGGCGCCCGAGCCGACGTCGACCTGCAGCGGAACGCGCATCGGGAGCACGCCCTCCATGCGCTCGCGCAACAGCGCGGCAACTGCCTCGACCTCTGCGAGCGGGGCCTCGAGCACGAGCTCGTCGTGGACCTGCAGGATCATGCGCGCGCCGTGTCCCGCTTCGACCAGTGCGCGATCCACCTCGATCATGGCCTTCTTGATCAGGTCGGCCGCCGTCCCCTGGATCACGGTATTCACCGCCATGCGCTCGGCCGCATTTCGCAGCGCGCGGTTGCGGGAAGCCAGATCCGGCAGGTAGCGGCGGCGGCCGAGCCAGGTCCGCACGTGACCCAGCTCGCGGGCTCTCGCGACCGTCTCGTCGAGGAAGCGGCGCACCCCGCGGTAGCGCGCGAAGTACGCGTCGATCGTGGCCTGCGCCTCGGCGCTCGCGATGCCGAGCTGGCGCGCGAGACCGAAGGCGGACGAGCCGTAGATGATCCCGAAGTTGACGGCCTTCGCGCGCGCCCGCTGCTCGGCGTCCACGGCCTCGGGAGCGATGCCCGCGACCTCGGCGGCGGTGCGGCGGTGGATGTCCTCTCCCCGGCGGAAGGCCTCGATCAGGCTCTCGTCGCCCGAGTAGTGGGCCAGGATCCGCAGCTCGACCTGCGAGTAGTCCGCCGAGACCAGGCGCGCGCCCTCCGCCGCGACGAAGGCGCCGCGGATGCGCACTCCCTCGTCGCTGCGGATCGGGATGTTCTGCACGTTCGGGTGCGCGGAGGAGAGCCGGCCCGTGGCCGCGCCGAGCTGGTGGAAGGTCGGGTGGATCCGCCCGCTGCGCGGATTCACGAGCGGCGGCAGCGCCTCGATGTAGGTGTTGACGAGCTTCGCGAGTCGGCGATAGGCGAGCACCTGAGCCGGCAGCTCGTGCTCCGCGGCGAGCTGCTCGAGCACGTCTTCATCGGTGGAGAAGCCCGTCTTGGTCTTCTTGACCGCCGGCAGCGCGAGCTTCTCGAAGAGCACCTGCTGCAGCTGCTTGGGGGAGCCGATGTTGAAGGCTTCGCCCGCGAGCGCGTGGATCCGGGCCTCGATCTCGGCGAGCCTGGCCTGGTACTCGGTCGAGAGCGAAGCCAGCACCCGCTCGTCCACGCGAACGCCGCTGCGCTCCATGCCGGCCAGCACGCGGACGAGCGGCAGCTCGACCTGCTCGAAGAGCGACCACAGCTCGTCGGCCTCCAGGCGCGCGCGCAGCGGCTCGTGCAGGTCGCGCACCGCGAGCGCCTCGTCACAGGCAAAGCGCGCGACCGCGGCGCGCGGCAGCTCGGCCGCGCGGCGCGCCCTGGCCCCGCGGCCGGCGAGCTCCTCCCAGGGCTGCAGCGGGCGGGAGAGCTGCTGGCTCGCGAGCGCCGCGAGCGCGCGCGAGCCGGCCGGATCGATCAGCTGCGCGGCGAGCTCGACGTCGAAGTGGGGTGGGGACGGCTCGATGCCGTGCTCGGCCAGGAAGACCAGCAGCGGCTTGGCTTCGCGCGCGAGCCAGGCCACCGGCGCAGGCGCCGCGACGAGCGGGCGCAGCGCGTCGAGCAGCGCCTCGAGCGGCAGAGCTGCCGCGCTTCCGGGATGCGTCGAGACCGGCAGGTACACGCAGCGCGAGGCCTCGAGCGCGATCGCGAGGCCCGCGAGATCGGCGCCGATCGCCGACCCGCCCTCGAAGACGGGAGCCAGCGGCAGCTGCGGTCTGCGCCGAAGCTCGTCGACGAGTCCCGCGAGCTTCGCCGCTTCGTCGACGATCTCGAGAACGGGCTCCCCGATCTCCGCGCGGGCGCCCTGCGCGGGGGCTGCCCCGAGCGAGTCGAGCAGACGCGTGAAGCCGAGGCGCTGGTAGAGCGCGCGCAGCGCCTCCGGATCCGGCTCCTCGCGCGCCCAGTCCGGGTAGTCTCCCGGAAGCGGTGCATCGAGGTGGAGCGTCGACAGCTGCTTCGAGAGCCGCGCCTGCGCCTCCTGTTCGAGCAGCGCCTCGCGCGCCTTCCTGGGTTCGACCTCCGCGGCGTGCTGGAGCAGGTTCTCGAGGTCTCCCCATCTCTCGATCAGCTTCGCGGCGCCCTTCTCGCCGATGCCCTTGACGCCGGGAATGTTGTCGCTCGGATCCCCGACGAGCGCGCGCAGGTCGAGCAGACGTTCGGGGCCCACGCCGAAGCGCTCCAGCACCTCGGCGGGCCCGAGTCGTCTCTCCTTCATGCCGTCGAGCAGCGTCACGCGTTCGCTCACGAGCTGCATGAGATCCTTGTCGCTCGAGACGACCGCCACGGCCGCGCCTTCCGGAGCGCGCGTCACGAGCGTGGCGATCACGTCGTCCGCCTCGTAGCCGGACACTTCGAGCACCGGTATGCGCAGCGCCGCGAGCAGCTCGCGCACGAGCGGAAACTGGGCGGAGAGATCCTCGGGCTGCGCGTCGCGGCCGGCCTTGTACTCGGGATAGAGCGCGTGGCGGAAGCTCTTGCCGCGCGCGTCGAAGACCACGAGCGCGCAGTCGGGCTGCTCTTCGCGCAGCAGCTTCTGCAGCATGTTGACGAAGCCGTAGGCGGCGTTGGTCGGCGTCCCGTCGGGCGCGCGCAGCCCCGGGATCGCAAAGAACGCGCGGTAGAGCGTGTTCGTGCCGTCGACGATCAGGATGCGCGCAGGCGGGGCGCTCGGGTCCGGGGGAGACACGCGGTTGCAGGCTACGTGGGGGGCTGGGAGGGGTCAACTGCGAGCCCGCCCGGGGACGGCACAGCGGCTGCTACCGTGCTCGCCGATGTCCGCGCTCCCGCCGCGCGCGAGCCTGCGACCGCAGTTCACGGTCGTGATGCTCTACCTCTTCGGCTTCTTCTTCGTGTTCGCGCTCGCGCTGGCGCTTCCGGCGCTGATCCGGACCTTCCTCTCGCTGCCCCCGGAGGCGCAGCAGGATCTCGAGCTCGCGAAGCGGGTCACGCGCGATGCGCTCCGCGAGCGGCTGCCGCTGGCCTGCGGCGCCGCGGTGCTCGCGACGGGTCTCGGCGCGTGGTCTCGCCGCCTGCCCGGCCTGCGGAGCCTCCGCGCTCGCGCGGGGAGCTAATTCGCCTGGCTGTGGACGTAGCGCTCGACGTCCGCGATCGTGCGCAGGCCTTCGACCGCGGAATCCGGGATCTCGATGTCGAAGCTCTCTTCGAGCGCCATCACGAGCTCGACCACGTCGAGCGAATCCGCACCGAGGTCGTCGAGGATGTGAGCGTCAGGTCGGATTTCCTCGATGTCCACGCCGAGCTGCTCGGCCACGATGTTGCGAACGCGAAGCTCGAGCTCGTCGCTCATGCTGATCCCCCCACCGGGGCAGGCTTCCAGAGACTTCGAGAATTGTCAATCCAAGCGGCTGTTATGACGACGGGAGGTGTTTGGCTCAGGCCGCGAGTCCGCGCAGGAAGACCTCGATCGCGTCCTGGAAGGCGTTCTCGAGACGGCTGCGCAGGAGCTTGCGGCGGGTCGGCGAGAACTCCGTCTGCAAGAGCCCGTTCGCGAGCGTCCAGAGCAGATTGGCCATCTCCCAGGGATCGCAGGGCCGGAACACTCCCTGCTTGACTCCGCGCTCCACGATGCCCGCGAGGATCTGCAGGCACTGCTCCCAGAGCTTGGTCACCTCGTCGATCACCGCGGGCGGCAGCCCGCCGATCATCGATTGATTCTCGATCGCCCAGAAGATCTGGAAGTAGTCGCGGTTCTGGGTCCAGTGCTCGAGATAGAAACGCCCGGTGCGCCGGATCTGCTCGGCGGGCGTGAAGGCGGGCGACACGGTGTCGCGCAGCTTCCGCTCGAAGATCTCACCGTCCTGCGCGAGCACGGCGACGTAGAGTTCGGCCTTGCTCTCGAAGTAGCGGTAGAGGGTGCCCTTCGCGACACCCGCCTTGTGCGCGACGTCGTCGAGATTGGCGGCCATGAAGCCGTCCCGGAAGAAGACTTCCCGGGCGGAGTCCAGGATGCGCCGGCGCGACTGGACCCGGCGCTCCTCCCGGGCGGCGGCGTCCCGTGCGTCGCTCTGGCCATCACCCATGGCGTGCAGTGTACGCCCGGGAGCGGGCCCCCGGAAGCACCGGGAAACACACGGCGACCCCGCGCGGCGCCGCTTCAGGCCCGCTCTGGAGGCGGCTCCGACGCGGCGTGCTCGCGCGCCCGCAACGCGTAGGCCAGCGGGGTCCGCTGCAGCATCTCGCGCTCGGAGTCGCGGAGCGGGCGCATCACGCGCGCGGGCACACCCATCGCGAGCATGCCCTCCGGCACCTCGAAGCCGGGAGGCACCAGGGCCCCTGCCCCCACGAGACACCCGGCCCGCAGCCGGGCGCCGTCCAGGACCACGGCGCCGATCCCGATCAGGACCCGATCCTCGACGCGGCAGCCGTGCACCACCGCTCGATGTCCGATCGTGACCTCGTCGCCGATCTCGCAGCCGAAGCGCCCCTCGCTCACGTGGAGCACGCTTCCGTCCTGGATGTTGCTGCAGCGCCCCACGCGGATCTGGTGCACGTCGGCGCGCAGCACGCAGCCGTACCAGACCGACGACTCCGCGCCGATCCGCACGTCTCCGATCAGCGCAGCTCCGGGCGCGACCCACGCGCTCGCATCCACGCGCGGTCGGGCTCCGCGGTAGCTCCGCAGGATCGGAGCGCCGCTCATCGGCGGGTCAGGTCGAAGACCTCGTCGCTGCCTTCGGAGCGGTACGGCTCGAAGAGCTTGGTCTGCACATAGCGCTCGCCGAAACTCGGGATGATCACCACGATCAGCCGATCGCGCGCACCCTCTCCGCGCGCCCACTGCAGGGCCGCCGCCACCGCCGCACCCGAGGAGATGCCGCAGAGCAGCCCCTCCTCCTGCGCCAGGCGCCGCGCCATGCCGAGCGCTTCGTCGTTGCTGACCTGGAGCACGGCATCGATCAGCTTCTTCTCGAGCACCTCGGGCACGAAGCCGGCGCCGATGCCCTGGATCAGATGCGGTCCCGGTGCGCCTCCCGAGAGCACGGCGCTGTCGGCCGGCTCGACGGCCACCGCGCGGAACGAGGGCTTGCGCGGCTTGAGCGCCTGGGCGACGCCGGTGATCGTGCCCCCCGTGCCGACGCCGGAGATCAGCGTGTCCACCTGGCCGTCGGTGTCGCTCCAGATCTCCTCGGCCGTCGTGCGCCGGTGCACCTCGGGATTCGCGGGGTTCCGGAACTGCTGCGGCATGAAGGCGTCGGGAATCTGCGCGAGCAGCTCGCCGGCCTTCTCGATCGCGCCGGGCATGCCCTTGGCGCGCTCCGTCAGAACCAGGCGCGCTCCGAAGGCGCGCAGCACCGCCCGCCGTTCGGGGCTCATGCTCTCGGGCATCGTCAGCACGCAGGAATAGCCGCGCACGGCGCAGACGAAGGCGAGCGCGATCCCGGTGTTCCCGCTCGTCGGCTCGACGATCACGGTCTTGCCCGGGGTGATGAGTCCGTCGCGCTCGGCCGCGTCGATCATCGCGAGACCGATCCGGTCCTTCACGCTGGCCGCGGGGTTGCGGCTCTCGAGCTTCGCGACGATCTGCGGCCGCACTCCTTCGGTCACCCGGTTGAGGCGGACGAGCGGCGTGCGCCCGATCAGCTCGGTCACGTTCTGTGCGATGTTCATGCGTGCCTCTCTTGCGCTAGGGGGACGGAGATCCGGCTGGCGAGAGTAACGCGCCCACTTCGGCGCGGCTGCCTTCGGCCGGGTCCATCTGCGTCCCGAACAACTCCTCGAGCAACACCGTCGCGTAGCTCCCGGGCGGGAGCTCGAAGTGCAGGCGGACGACTCCGGGCCCTTCGCGATCGACGCGCAGCGCCGCCGGTCGGACCCGGAGCGAGCGGCGCGCCCCGTCCAGCCGGATCCCGCGCGGCACCCGCAGCGCGCCGTCGATCCCCTGCGCGCGCAGCACGGCGGCCTCGAGCGCGGCGGCCTCGCCCTCGGGCTCGAGACTGCGCGTCCCGAAGATCGGGCCGGTCGCGCTGATCTCGAAGGCGCGCGCGCGCGGCAGCTCGCGCTCGAGATCCTCGACGACGAAGAGCCCACCGCTCGCGTGAACCACGGCGACGTCACCCGGGACGAGCCCGTCGATGCGATCCGCGCGCCGCGCGAGCACCTGGTTGAAGACCTCGGCCTGCAGCGCGGAGATCAGGAAGCGCAGCTCGCGGCGGTCTCTCACGCGCGCCGCGGGCGCGGCGGCTTCGGGGAACAGGATCCGGCGCGCGCGCAGCGCGTTGTCCGCGTCCCGGCCGAAGCGCTGCTCGCCGAAGCGGTTCGGCATCCCGCGCGCCAGGAGCCGCGGGACACGCTGCTCCGCCGCCTCGAGCCGGGCGGCGTCGACCTCGCGCGCGCGGATCGCGAAGCGGTTCCCGCGCAGGTGCCCGGTCCGCAGCTTGTTGCGGTGGCGCTCGGCCCGCAGCACGCGCAGGCCCGGCAGCTCGAGCGCGAGCGCCCGCTCCGGCGCGAGCTCCGGCACCGAGAACCACTGCCGGGTCAGGGCGTTGCGGTCCTTGCGCCCCGCATAGCCGACGTCTCGCGGCGGAACCCCGGCCGCGCGCGCGAGCTCGCGCGCGACCTCATCGCTGTTTCGCAGCCGCTTCTCGATCCACAGGAAGGTGTGCGGGCCTCCTCCGCAGGGCTCGTAGGCCGGCAGCTCCTCGACCTCGAAGTCCTCGGGCTCGCTGCGAAGGCGCATGCGTCTCGCCTAACCCTGGAGCAGCTGGGCGACCGGTGCGGTCGAGCGGCGGTGCAGCGCGCTCGGCCCGAGCAGGCGCAGCGCCGCGAGATGTTCCGCCGTCGGATATCCCATGTGTCGATCGAAACCATATCCGGGATGCCGCGCGTGAGCCGCGCGCATCAGCGCGTCGCGATGGACCTTGGCCACGATCGATGCCGCGGCGATCGGACCCTCGCGGGCGTCTCCGCCGACGATCGCGGTCTGCGGCATCGCGACACCGGGCACGGAGCGCGCGTCCACGAGCAGGTGGTCCGGCGCCGGCGCGAGCGCACACACCGCGCGGCGCATCGCCTCGAGGCCTGCCCGGTACACGTTCAGCCGGTCGATCTCTTCGGGCGCGATCTCGGCGACGCCGATCGCAACGGCCTGCTCCCGGATGCGCGACGCGAGCTGCTCGCGCCGTGCGCGCGTGAGGCGCTTCGAGTCGTCGAGCCCGGGCAGCTCGACGCGCGCGGGCAGGATCACCGCGGCCGCGACGAGCGGACCCGCGAGCGGACCGACGCCGACCTCGTCCACGCCCGCCACGAGAGGCGCGCCCGAGCGCTCGAGCCTGCGCGTGCGGGAGAAGAGGCCCTGCTGGCGGCGCGCCTCCCGCCGGCGCAGCTCGAGCTCGCGCCCGAGCCAGCGCCGCAGCGCCTCTGCGCCGCGGCGCGGATCCCCCGACAGCTCGGCTGCGAGCGCCCGCAGCGCCGCCGGCGGCTGCAGCGAACGCGCGCGATCGCGCAATGCGGAGAGCGACTCGCGACCCCCGCGCGGCATCACTCCGGATCCCCGCCCGCCGCGTCGGGCGGCGGATCACCGCGCAGGCCGAGGCGTCGCTCGAGCGCGCGCATGCGCCGGAGGAGCTCGGGCAGCTTCCTCGTCGCGGCGACGATCCGGAGGTTCTCGCGCTGCTCTCGGCCCGGGCTGCCGTAGACGCGCTGGCCCGGCGCAACGTCGGACATGATCCCGGCCTGGGGTCCCACGAAGGCGCGCGCGCCGATCGTGAGATGGCCCGCGGCGCCGGCCTGCGCCATCAGCATCGCGCCGCGCTCGACCACGGTGCTGCCCGCGAGTCCCACCTGGGCGACGATCACGACGTCCTCTCCGATCCGGCAGTTGTGCGCGATCTGCACGAGATTGTCGATCTTCGTGCCGGAGCCGATCTCGGTGTCGCCGAGAGCGCCGCGGTCGACGGTCGTGCCCGCGCCGATCTCGACGTCGTCGCCGACCACGACGCGACCCTGCTGCGGCATCTTGAGCCAGCCTCCGCGCTCGTCCATCGCGTAGCCGAAGCCGTCTCCGCCGAGCACGACCCCCGGCTCGAGCACGACGCGATCGCCGAGAGATGCGTGCCGGAGCACGCAGCGCGCGCGGATCAGGCAATCGGCGCCGATCACGACGTCGCGCTCGAGCGCGACGCCCGCATCGAGCCGCGTGCGCGCGCCGATGCGGCAGCCGGGTCCCACGCTCACGAGGGCGCCGAGCGACGCCGAGGGATCGACGGCCGCGGCCGGGTCGACCACGGCGCTCGGATGGGCGCCGGGCGCGGGCTGCGCCTGGGGCGACAACAGGCGCGCCGCGCGCGCGAAGTCGAGACCGGGACTCGGAGAAAGGATGGCGGGCCGCTCCGCGGGGTCGACGCCTTCGGGCACGAGCACCGCGCCCGCCCGACTCCCGGCCAGCTGCCGAGACCAGGCCGGAGAGCGCACGAAGGCGAGCTGATCGGGGCGCGCCGTCTCGAGCGCGGCCACTCCCGAGAGCACGACGTCGCCCCGCCCGAGGCAGGTGCGCCCGAGCTCACTGGCCAGCTGCGTCAGTCGCATCGCCAAGCGCCCCGCTGCGCTCTTCTCGCCCGGGAGCCGGACGGCGGCGGGTCAGCGCGCCAGGAGCACCGCGACCGGAGTCGTGCGCGCCACCGCGGCCGCGTTGCTGCCGAGGAAGTACTCGCTGATCCGGTTGCGGCCGTAGGCGCCCATCACGATCAGGCCCGCGCGGATCTCGCGCGCCGAGTCGACGATCTTCACGTCGGGCCGGCCGAGCGTCGACGAGATCTCGCGCACCGGCACCGGAAGCGTGCCGACGATCCCGCGCACCTCGTCGAAGCGGGCCGAGGCGCGCCCCTTGTCCTTCGAATCGACGAACACGTGGATCGGGTCCGCCGTGCGGGTGACGATGTGAACGGCCAGGCTCGCACCGATGCGCGAGCCCGGCGAGCCGTCGAAGGCCACGAGGATCGGACCGCCGACCTCGGCGCCGCTCGGCACCACGAGCACCGGCTTGGTGGTCTTGCGCAGGACGCCGTTGGCGGTGCTCCCGAGCAGAGCGGTGTGGAAGGCCGCGTGCATGCCCTCGCGCCCGATCACGATCAGGTCCGCGGACTCGGCCCGCTCGACGATGCGGTCGTCGGCGATGCCCTCGGCGGGATGTCCCTGGACCTCGACGTTCGCCGCGCGCGCGCGCTCCGAGAGGCGCCTCAGCGCGGCCTCGGCGCGCGCGCGCAGGAAGCCGTTCAGCGCATCCGGATTCGGGGCCGCGACGCCGAGGCCGGTATCCCGGAAGCCCTTCGTGAAGCGATCCTCGATCACCGAGAGTCCGTGGATTCGCGCGCGCATGCGCGAGCCGAGCTGCACGGCAGCCCTCTCGGCCGCGGCCGAGCCATCGGATCCGTCCGTTGCAACGAGGATGGTCGAGATCATGGGACGCTCCGTTGCGCGCCGGCTCCGATGGACCCACGCAATGCCCTTGCCGGCGCGAACTCCCCGACGGGAAGACACGTTCAATGTATTGGACCCCTCGGGGAAATGTCAAACCGGCGGGGTCTGTGGCTACAGTGCTGCGATGGCGCGAGAGGAAGGCAGGTCCGCAGGACGCCGGCAGCGGACCGCTTCTGCCGAGGCGCCGTCCGGCCCGGTTCCCGAGCTGCTGCGGCGGGTCCTCTCGCTCGGCCTCTCGGGCTTCGTGTTGACCGAGTCGGCGCTGCGCCGCGCGCTCGGCGAAACGCTGCCGCGCGACTGGATCGATTTCCTCGTCGATCAGAGCGAGCGCACGCGCAGCGAGCTGCTCGACCGGATTTCCTTCGAGGTCGCGAGCAGCCTCAAGAAGGTCGACCTCGCGTCCGTGGCGCGCCAGCTGCTCGAGGGGCGCCGGCTCGAGCTCCGCGTCGAGCTCCGCCTGAAGGACGACAGCGACGCCGCGCGCGAACCCGAGCGAGCGAGCGCTCCGCGCGGGCGGCGCAAGCCGCCCGGGGCGGAGCCTGCCTGAGCCCTTCCCTGCGCAGCCGCTTGTCGCGCGTGCGGCGCATCAGCGCCGTGGTAGGTCGCGTCTACCTGGGCGCGCGCGCCGAGCGGCTGCTCACGCGCCGCCTGCCGGCCGCGGAGGCCGAAGCGCGTTGGTCGCGCTTCCACCACAGGAGCGCCGAATCGATCTACCGGGCCGCGATCGAGCTGCAGGGGCTGATCCTCAAGGGCTGCCAGTTCGTCGGCACGCGCGCGGACGTGGTTCCGCCCGAGTACGTCGAATCGCTGTCGCGGCTGCAGGACCGCGTGCCGCCGCGTCCCTTCGCCGAGATCCGGCGCACGATCGAACACGAGCTGCGCTGCGACCTCGGCGAGATCTTCCCGTGGTTCGCGCGCGATCCCGTCGCGGCGGCCTCGCTCGCACAGGTCCACGAGGCGCGCCTGCCGAGCGGGGAGCGCGTCGCCGTCAAGGTCCAGTATCCGGAGATCGCGGCGCTCGTGAAGAGCGACCTCGCGAACCTGCGCGCGCTCCTGCGCGGTGTCGGCGTCCTCGAGCGCGGCTTCGATCTCGAGCCGCTCGTCGCCGAGCTCGCGCGGGTCGTGCCGCGCGAGCTCAACTTCCTCGCCGAGGCGCGCAACGCCGAGACGATCGCGGGATTCTTCGCCGGACGCAGCGACGTCGGAGTGCCGCGCGTGCACTGGGAGCTCACGACGCGGCGCGTGCTCGTGATGGAGTTCATCGAGGGCGTGCGCGTCACCGACACCGACGGAATCCGGCGCGCCGGACTCGACCCCGAGCGCGTCGCGCGGACCCTGGCCGAGCTCTACTGCGAGCAGATCCTCGGCCGCGGCTTCTTCCACGCCGATCCGCACCCGGGCAACGTGCTCGTCGAGGCGCGCCCCGGCGGCGAGGGCCGCGTCGTGCTGGTCGACTTCGGCCTCGCCCGGGAGCTTCCGGCGCAGTTCCGCGAGGGCGCGCTCGCGTGCGTCGCCGCAGCGCTGCGCCGCGACGCGCACGGACTCGCGGAAGCCCTGCTCGAGATCGGATTCGAGACGCGCGATGGCCGGCCGGAGTCCCTGCACGAAGTCGCGGGCTTCGCACTCGAAATCGCCGCAGAGTTCCGCGAGCAGTCGCTCGCCGGCCACAGCCTCGGAGAGCAGGTGCGCAACCGGCTGCCCGACGCGATCCGCCGCAACCCGCTGGTCCGCGTGCCGACCCACCTCGTGCTCGTCGGGCGCGCGCTCGCGCTCCTGGCCGGCGTGAACCGCCAGCTCGGCGTGCGCGTCGACCTCGCGGGGATCCTGCTGCCCCATCTCGCGCGCGCGCGCGAAGCGCGGCGCGCGCCGCAGGCAGAAGCGGCGGGCTTCTCGGCTGGCTAGGCGCTCACTCTCCGGAGCTCTGCTTCGTGAACAGCACGAAGGCCATGCTCGGACGCTTCGAGGAATCGCGCATCGCGAACTGGATGCTGTCGAGCTTCCAGCCCTGCGCGCTCCATTCGTTGAGCGTCTGCTCGATCTGCTCGGCGTCGACCTGGGCGAGCTCGATCACCTTGTAGGCGAGTGTCATGCGCCCCTCTAACGCGGCAGCCGCGCCGCGACCTCCTTGGCCGCATAGCTGATGATCCAGTCCGCGCCCGCGCGCTTGATCCCGACCAGGGATTCCTCCATCGCGCGCTCTCCGTCGATCCAGCCGCGCTCGGCGGCAGCCCGGATCATCGCGTATTCGCCCGAGACGTGGTACGCGGCGAGCGGCACGTCGAAGCTCGCGCGCGCCCTCGCGAGCAGATCCAGATACGCGAGCGCGGGCTTGATCATCAGCACGTCGGCGCCCTCCTCGAGATCGAGCGCCATCTCGCGCAGCGCCTCACGGCCGTTGGCCGGGTCCATCTGGTAGCTCCGGCGATCTCCGAAACGCGGCGCGCTCTCGGCCGCGTCGCGGAAGGGGCCGTAGAACGCGCTGGTGAACTTTGCCGCGTAGGAGAGGATCGCGACCTCTTCGAAGCCGTGCTCGTCGAGCGCCGCGCGGATCGCGGCGACGCGCCCATCCATCATGTCCGAGGGCGCCACGATGTCTGCGCCCGCGCGCGCGTGCGAGAGCGCGGTGGCCGCGAGCCGCTCGAGCGTGGGATCGTTGTCGACCTCCTCGCCGTCGAGGACTCCGCAGTGTCCGTGATCGGTGTACTCGCAGAGGCAGACATCGGTGACGAGGACGAGCTCGGGCTCGGCGCGCTTGATCGCCTCGACCGCGCGCTGGACGATCCCGCTCGCCGCATCGGCGCCGCTGCCCCGCGCGTCCTTGTGCGCGGGCACGCCGAAGAGGATCAGCGCCGGGATGCCGAGGTCGCGCACCTGCTTGGCCTCGCTCGCGAGCGCGTCGACCGAGAAGCGGTGGACCCCGGGCATCGACGCGACCGGCTCCCGCACGCCGCTGCCCTCGACGACGAAGAGCGGAAGGATCAGGTCGTCGCGCTCGAGCCGGGTCTCCCGCGCCATGCGGCGCAGCGTCTCGCTGCGCCGCAGGCGCCGCATCCGCACGCTCGGGAAGCTCATCTCCCTGCTCCTCGTCTGCGCCCGGCGGCGCGCTCGAGCGCCCGGACCAGATCCCCGGGCGCGGGGCTCTCTGCGATCTCGTCGGCCGGCAGGCCGGCCTCCGCGAGCGCCGCAGCCGTCACGCGGCCCACGGCCGCCACGAGACAGCGGCCCGCCGCTGCGCGCGCCTCGGCGTCGAGCATCGCCGAGAAGCGCCGAACGGTCGAGGGACTCGTGAAGCTGAGGGCGTGCAGCGCGCCCGCGCGCAGCTCCTCCCGCAGCGCCTGCGCGTCGACCGGAGCCGGCACGTTGACGTAGGCCACGGCTTCGTCCACCGCGGCGCCGCCCGCGCGCAGGCTCGACGCGAGCTGCTCGCGCGCGTCGCGAGCGCGCAGGAAGAGGAAGCGGCGACCCGGCAACGAGAGCTGCTCGGCCAGCTGCCGCGCGAGGCCCAGGGCGTCGCTCTGCGCCGGCAGCGCCGGAACTGCGAGACCGGCGTCCCGCGCCGCGCGAGCCGTCGCCGCACCCACGCACCACGCGGGGGGAGCCGCAGCCAGCGAGCGCCCGCATTCGGCCGCGCGCGCTGCGCCGAAGCGAACGGCGTTCGCACTCGTGAAGAGCAGCGCGTCGTAGCTCTCGAGTCGTGCCAGCGCCGCGTCGAGAGCGGAGCGCTCGTCGGGATCCCGGCTCGGCTCGAATGCGATCAGCGCTCGATGCACCGGCCTGGCTCCGGCGCGGCGGAGCGCGTCGAGCAGCGGACCCGCCTGTTCCGACGCGCGCGTCACGAGCACGCGCAGGCCGAACAGGGGTTGGGCTTCGTACCACGCGAGCTCGCTGCGCATGCGCAATACCTCGCCGACCACGAGCACGGCGGGCGCGCGCAGTCCCGAGCGGCGCGCCGCCGCTGCGATTCCGGCGAGCGGAGCCTCCACGACGCGCTGCTCCGGCAGGGTGCCGTTCTCGACGACGGCCGCCGGCGTCGAAGCGGGGAGGCCTCCCGCGAGCATCCGCTCTGCGATCTGCTCGAGGTTCTTCATGCCCATCAGCACGACGAGCGTGTCGGCCGCTCGCGCGAGCAGCTCCCAGCGCGTCTCGGCGCTGACCTTGGTCGGATCCTTGTGCCCCGTCACGACCGCGAAGGATGCCGCGTGGCGCCGGTCGGTGAGCGGAATGCCCGCGTAGGCGAGCGCGCCCACGACCGAGCTGACGCCCGGGACGACTTCGCAGGCGATGCCCGCTCGCGCACAGGCCTCGGCCTCTTCGGCGCCGCGTCCGAAGACGAAGGGATCGCCGCCCTTGAGCCTCACCACACAACGGCCCTCGCGCGCGAGCGCGACGAGGAGCTCGCAGATCTCGCTCTGCGAGCGCGTCGGCTCCTCGTGGCCGCGCTTGCCGACGTTGATCCGCTGCGCGCCCGGCGGCGCGAGAGCGACGAGCTCGGGCGCCGAGAGCGCGTCGTAGACCACCGCGTCGGCCCGCCGCAGCGCGTCGGCGCCGCGCAGGGTGATGAGATCCGGGTCACCCGGGCCGGCGCCGACCAGGATCACGCGCCCGCGCGCTGCAGAGCTCACCGCGTCCCCCTCGAGACCGCGAGGATCTCCCGGCCGCCCGCGCCAAGGACCTGCTCCGCGAGGGTCTGGCCGAGCGCGCGCGCGCCCTGCTCCGAGCCCGAGAGCTGCCCCGCCGCGACCCGCGAGCCATCGGGCGTGATCACGAGTCCCGTGAGCACGAGGCGTCCGCCCTCGAGGCGCGCGTGCGCCGCGATCGGCACCGCGCAGTCGCCGCCCAGCCGCGCCTGGAAGCCGCGCTCGGCCGCGAGCTCGATCGCAGTCGCCGCGTCGTCGAGCGCCGCGAGGTCCTCTGCGAGCGCCTCGCCGCGCCGGGCCTCGATCGCGAGCGCGCCCTGGCCGACCGCGGGCAGCACGACGGCCTCCGAGATCCGCTCGCGGATGTGCGCCTCGAGCGACAGCCGCGCAAGTCCCGCGCAGGCGAGGACCACGGCGTCGAGCGCTTCGCTCTCGAGCTTGCGCAGGCGCGTCGGAACGTTGCCGCGCAGCGGCACGATCGTGAGATCGGAGCGGTAGCGCAGCAGCTGGGCGCTGCGGCGCACGCTCCCGGTTCCGATGCGCGCTCCGCGCGGAAGCGCGGCCAGACTCATGCCGGGCTCGCGCGCGACGAGCGCATCGCGCGGATCCTCCCGCCGAGGCACCGCCGCGATGCGCAGCGCGGCGGGCGTCTGCGCGGGCAGATCCTTGGCCGAGTGCACCGCGAGGTCGGCATGCCCCGAGAGCAGCGCTTCCTGGATCTCCTTGACGAAGAGGCCCTTGCCGCCGACCGCAGCGAGCGAGCCCGCGATGCGATCCCCGCTCGTCTCGAGCGGCACCAGCTCGGTCGCGACGCGCAGCTCGCGCTCGAGCTCGCGCGCGAACCAGCCGGATTGCGCCAGCGCGAGCTCACTGCGCCGCGTGGCGATCCGGATCCGCTTCACGGGTTGGGCTCGCGACTCCGGCTGCCCCTCCCCGGCAGCGACGCCGCGGAGCCCGGCTCCTCGCGCTCGGTCCTCTCGTCGAGCCCGAAGAGCACGCGCGCGGCCTCGAGATACGCCATGCCCGCTTCGGCCTCGGACTCGCGGCGCAGGCGCGAGATCGGAGCGTGCAGGAACTTGTTCACGAGCGCCTGCGTGAGCTGTTCGAGCGCTTCGCGCTGCGACTCCTCGAAGTGCCCTCTCGCGAGCGCGCGCTCCACCTCCCCCTCGCGCATCGCCTCGACCCGCGCCCGCAGGTGCTGGATCGTGGGCACCGCGCGCAGCGCCGTGAACCAGCCGTCGAAGCGCTGCTGCTCTTCGCCGACGATCGCTTCGGCGCGCGTGCGCTCGGCCTGGCGTCGTTCGGCGTTCTCGCTCGCGACCGCGGAGAGGTCGTCGATGTCGTAGAGGAAGACGCTCGCGAGCTCGTCGACATCGGGCTCGACGTTGCGCGGTACCCCGAGATCGATCACGAAGAGCGGCCGATCGCGACGCCTTCGCAGCGCTTCCTCGACCATCGCTCGCGTGAGCAGCGGCCGGTCGCCGCCGATCGAGCACAGCACGAGGTCCGCCGCTGCGAGCAGAACCGGAAGCTCGGAGAGATCGTGGGCGCTCGCACCAAAGCGCTGCGCGAGCTGTGCCGCGTGTTCGGGCGTCCGGTTGGCGACCGACACGCCGCCGAGTCCCTCGCCCGCGAGCGCCTGCAGCGCGAGCTCCATCATCTCGCCCGCGCCGACGAGCAGCACGCGCTTCTCGGCCAGGCGTTCGAAGATCTGGCGCGCGAGATCGACCGAGACGCGCGCGACCGAGATCGGCCGCTCGCCGATCGCCGTCTCGTTGCGCACCCGCTTGGCCGTCGCGAAGGCGTGCTGGAACAGCCGCGACAGGATCGGCCCGCAGGCGCCGACCTCGACGGCGGCGGCGTAGGCGTCCTTCGTCTGTCCGAGGATCTGGGGCTCCCCCAGCACCATCGAGTCGAGCGAGGAGGCCACGCGCAGGACGTGGCGCATCGCCGCCCGGTCCACGTGCTCGTAGACGTGTACGGCGAAATCGAGCTCGGGTGCCGACGCATCCGAGCGCCCGCTGCCGAGCTCGTGGCGGAAGAAGCGCTGCAGCGCGAGTCGCGCTCCCGCAAGCGAGCGCGTCGCGACCACGATCTCGGTGCGGTTGCAGGTCGAGAGCAGGACCGCCTCCTCGACGTCCGTGTCCGATTCGAGCTTCTCGAGCAGCGGTCGCGGGTCGGAGACCGAGAGGCGCTCGCGCAGCTCGATCGGTGCGGTCTGGTGATTCACGCCGAGGAGCAGGATCTTCACGACAGGAGCTCCAGTCCGATCACCGCGAAGAAGAGGAACGCGAATCCGGCGACCGCGCTCGCTGCGGCCTGTCGCGACCCCTGGTGCGCTCCGAAGCGCGCCGCCACGAGGACGGCATAGACGCCCCAGGCGACCAGCGACCAGGTTTCGTGCGGCGCTCCCGTCAGCAGCGTCCCGCCCGAGCTGTGCACCCACAACATGCCGCTCACGACGCCTAGCGTGAGCAGCGGAAAGCCGAGCGCGAGCGCCGCGCGGTTCGCGCGATCGAGCCCCTCGAGCGAGGGCAGCTGACCGGACATCCGGCGCTTGAGCTTGAGCCGCCTGTGCTCGCCGAGGAAGACCAGGCCCGCGAGGCCCGCGACCCCCAGGAGTGCCAGCCCTGCGCTCGCGAGCAGGACGTGCAGATGCGGCCAGGATCCGCCCGCGGCGCCCGCCAGGGGCTCGCTGCGCGCGCGCGAGAGCGAGAGGGTGGCAGCGAAGACCGCCGTGAACGCGATCGGACCGACGAGAGCCCCAAGCGCCCCCATGCGCGCGCGCCACTGCAGCGCGAGCGAGAACAGCACGGCGATCCACGCGGTGAAGGAGAGCGCCATCGGAAGGTCCGTGAGCGAAGGGGTCGGCTGCAGCTGGTGCAGCGTGGCGAAGGCGATCCCGTGAGCGAGGGCACCGGCCAGGAGGAGCGCGGGACCGAGGCGCAGCAGGCGCGGCGCCGGCAGGGCGAGACCGAGACCGGCCACGAGACCGGCGACCAGATACAGATCCGATGCAATCTGGTGGAGCGCGAGGGCCATGGCATCTCCCGGGCGAGGTTAGCTCGCGGGATCTCTGCGGGCGTCGGCGCGGTTCCCGCAGCGCGCAGCCTCCCGCCGGAAGCCGGTGGACGGCCGGAGCGGCTGCGCCCGCCCGCGGCTAGCGGCGGCGCAGACGCTCGATCTGCTCGCGGACCGCCACTGCGTCCTTGACCATCTCGAAGATGCGCAGGGCCGGCTCCCCGCGGAGCACGAAGCGGATCTCCTCGAGCTGCGAGGCTCCGGCCAGGTGTGCGCGCGCGGCTTCGAGCATGAGCTCGGCGCAGCGCTGCATCGGAAAGCCGCCGATCCCCGCGCCGATCGCGGGCAGCGCGACGCTGCGACAGCCGCGCTCTTCCGCGAGTTCGAGGCTGCGCCGCGTCGCCGAGGCGATCGACGCCTCCGTCGCCTGCCCACCCGGCGGCATGCCCGCCGCGTGGATCACGCAGCGCGCCGGAAGCGCGCCCGCACCCGTGACCGCGGCATCCCCCACCGCGATCGGCCCCAGCGCGTCGCACTCCTGCTGGATCGAGGGGCCGCCGCGACTCCGGATCGCGCCGGCCACGCCCGAGCCGAGCACGAGCGCGCAGTTGGCGGCATTCACGATCGCGTCCACCTGCTGCTCGGTGAGATCTCCCTCGACGATCGTGATGCGTCCCATGCGCTAGGTCCTCCGACGCGCGCGCCGCACCGGACCCGCCGACTCGATCAGCCCCGCCGCGAGCAGCGGGAGCAGGAGCTCGTGGTGTCCCGTGAGCGAGATGCCGCGGCCGCCGAGCCGCGTCGGCCGCAGGACGATGTTCTGCCGCGGCCGGTAATGGCGCACGAAGTCGAGGTCCACGGCGGTGAAGCGCCGCACGCCGTGCCCGAGGTTGCGCGCCACCGCGAGCGCCTTCAGGAAGACCTCGGGCAGGATCACCGCCGAGCCCAGATGGAAGACGACTCCACCCTCGAGGCCCGCGACGACTGCCGCGAGCGTCTCGAAGTCCCGGTAGCTCGTCGCACCGAGTGCGGCCCCATCGGCGCTCGGGTGCATGTGGTGGATGTCGGTTCCGATCGCGCTGTGCACCGTGACGGGAACACCCGCGCGTGTCGCCTGCGCGAGCAGGGAGCGGCGTTTGTGCGGGTAGCGACCGGAGAGGATCTCCCGCCCGATCGCCTCGCCCATGCCGAGGCCGTCGGCATGCCCCTCCCGGATGGCCGTGTTGAGGCGCTCCGCGGTCTCGCGCGCCATGCCGAAGCTGCCGTCGTCGAGCGACGGACCCACGTCCTCGCTGGTGTGCCCGAGCAGCGCGAGCTCGAGGTCGTGGACGCAGACCGCGCCGTTCGACATCAGCGCCGACACGAAGCCGCGCTCGAGCAGATCGACCAGCACGCGCGACAGACCCACCTTGATCACGTGGGCCCCGAGGCCCCAGAGCAGCGTCTTCCCGCGCGACCGGGCCCGGCTCGCGTCGGCGATGGCGAGGCGCAGCTCCTGCGCCGCGAGCAGATCGGGCAGCCCCGCCAGGAAGCTCGCGAGGCTCGCGCCGCGCGCGTGGGGCTTCGCCTGCTGCGCGAGCTCGAGCTTGCTCGGTCGGCTCCGCGCGCTCCGCGTGCGGAGCCGCGTGCGATCCAGCCTGGAACTCGCGCGCGGGGCCGGCAATGAGTAGGAAACCTCTTCAAAATCAAATAATTGCGAGCGTATCTACGGCCTCGCTGCGCGTCAAGCAGGGCTGCGCTGGAGGCTCTGTTACGTTTGGCCCGCGCCGAGCATCCCAAGCGCTCGTCTGCCGATGCAGGGACGATCCCAAGCGAGCGGGCCGCGCAGCGCGCGGGCCCCGAGGAGGAAGAGCTGCCGATGGCCGAGGTTCTCGAGGTCACCGACGCCACCTTCGAAAAAGAGGTGTTGCAGTCGGACAAGCCCGCGATCATCGATTTCTGGGCCGAGTGGTGCGGCCCCTGCCGCGCGATCGCTCCGATCATCAAGGAGCTCGCCGGCAGCTACGGCGATCGCGTCAAGATCACCAAGATGGACATCGACAGCAATCCGCGCACGCCCGGCAAGTACGGCGTCCGCGGGATTCCGACCGTGCTGGCCTTCCAGGGCGGCCAGGTCGTGCAGCAGATCGTCGGCGCGCGTCCGAAGCCGGAGTTCGAAGCGATGGTGAAGAAGCTCGCCGGCTGATCCGCCGGCGCGTCCTAGCGCTCGTTTTCCGGGGCCCGGCCGGATTCGTCCGGTCGGGCCTCGTCGTTCGCCGAGGCGCCGAGATCCACGAGCGGCGGCTCGAAGAAGCGCACGGGCCAGCGCCGGCGCACGGCGACGCGGTACAGGCGCGGGTCCGGATTCACGGCGACCGGGTGCCCGACGAGATCGAGCAGCGGAAGGTCCGTGACCGAGTCGGTGTAGAACCAGCTCTTCGCGAGATCGATGCCCTGCTCCTCGATGAAGTGCTGCAGCCAGTAGATCTTCCCCTCCTCGAAGCAGATCGGCTCGACCACCCGGCCCGTGAAGCAGCCGTCCTGGACCTCGAGGCGCGTGTAGAGGAAGTGGTCGATTCCGAGACGCTCCGCGATCGGCTCGACGACGAAGCGCGTGGCGCCCGAGACGATCGCGACGACGTGGCCCGCTTCGCGGTGTAGCTTCACGAGGGCTTCCGCCTCGGGATAGATCGTGTGCAGGATCATCTCGTCGAAGCAGCGCTTCGCCTCGACCGCGAGATCGGCCTCGAGCTGGCCCCGGAACTGCAGCAGCGCATCGCGCGTCCAGCTCCGGATGTCGAGGATCCCGACCTTGTACTGGAGATAGGCCGCGACGCCCTTGACGAGATCGAGGCCGCCGATCTGGCCGAGCTGGTAGCGGTAGCGCATGAAGACGCTGGCCGAGTTCTCGGCGATCAGCGTCTTGTCCATGTCGAAGAAGGCCCCGACGACCGGTGTCCGTCGCTGAGGGTGTGCTGCCGCCATGCGGCCTGGAAGCTAGCCCGCTTCGCGGCCGCGCGGCGCGCGCGGCCCGAGCTGCGCGGAGCGGGGCGGAGAGACCCACGCTGCGACCCGGGCGCGCCGTCCCGCGTCCTGGCGCAGCTCGCGCTCGCGAGCCGCGCTCAGCGCTCAGAACACATAGCGGCGCATCGAGACGTTCATCAGCAGGCCGAGCGAGACCAGCGACGAGACCATCGCGGAGCCGCCGTAGGAGAAGAGCGGGAGCGGCACTCCGATCACGGGCGTCAGACCGAGCACCATCGCGATGTTGATCGTGAGCGGCCAGAACAGGGTCGCGACGACGCCCACCGCGAGGAATCCGCCGAAGGAGTCCTTCGAGTTGCGCGCGATCACGAGTCCCCAGGTGAAGAGCATCGCGTAGAGCAGCAGCACCACCATGCTGCCCACGAAGCCCCACTCCTCGGCGAGCACCGAGAAGATGAAGTCCGTGTGCTGCGTGGGCAGGAAGCTCAGCTGCGTCTGCGTGCCCCGCATGTAGCCGGATCCGAGGAGTCCGCCGGAGCCGATCCCGATCAGCGACTGGAGCACCTGATAGCCCGAGCCGAGCGGATCCCGCGACGGGTTGACGACGTCGAGGATCCGGCTCTGCTGGTAGGGCGCCAGCACGAACATCCAGATGCTGATCAGGCTCGCGACCCCCGCGACCGCGATCCCGACCCAGGCGACCACGGGGATCCGCACGAAGGGCAGATAGCTGCAGGCGATGGCCAGCGTGAGCAGCGCGACTCCGTGGTCGCGCTGGAGCACGATCAGCCCGACCGGAATTCCGATCAGCAGCAGGAGCTGCGCGAGATCCGGAAGCCGGTGCCGATCCCCCGGAGCGTTGCGCGCGAAGTAGCGCGCGAGCGCGAGGATCAGCCCGATCTTCGCGAACTCGGCCGGCTGCAGGCGCCCACCGAAGAGCCAGCTCTGGTTGCCGCGGTGATCCGTCGCCACCACGAGCGTGACCGCGAGCAGCGCCGCGCAGGCCGCGAAGATCGGCAGCGCGAGGCGCTCGAAGTGCCGGTAGTCGACGACCAGCGCGACGAGGCCTCCCGCGGCCCCGATGCCCATCGCGACGAGCTGACGGCTCACCTCGCCGGAGAGCAGCGGACCATCCCGGTTCGTCGCCGAGACGAGGTTGACGAGGCCGACCAGCGCGATCGCGCCGACGAGGCCGAAGAGCAGCCAGTCGAAGTTCTGCACGAGTCGCCGGTCAATCGCCATCGCTGTCCTCGACGGATGCGGGTGCGCTCGCTGCGACCGCGCCTGCGCGGGCCTCGAGCAGCGGCTCGGGCGCCGGTTCGGCCGCCGGCTCGGCCGCCGGAGGCGGCGGGCTCTCGCGCAACGCCTTCTTCTCGAAGTACTTCGCGAGCACCTTCTGCGCGAGCGGCGCGGCGGCGCTGCCGCCGTGGCCGCCGTGCTCCACGACGACGGCGACCGAGATCTCCGCATTCTCGACGGGCGCGAACGCGGCGAACCAGGCGTGGTCGCGGTAGCGGATGTCGAGCTCGTGCTCGTCGATTCCCTCGGTGTGCTGGAGACCGACGACCTGTGCGGTGCCGGTCTTCCCGGCCACCCGCACGCCGGGCACGCGGGAGCGCCCGCCGGTGCCGCCGGGCTCCGCGACGACGGCCTCGAGCCCCGAGGCCACGCGCGCGAGATGCCGCGCGTCGACCGGAACGCTGCCCAGGCGCTCCGGCGCCGGTCCCGCCACCTGCCGTCCGCTCTCGTCGGGAAGCGAGAGCACGAGCCGCGGCGTCATCAGCAGCCCCCCGGTCCCGAACGCGCCGAAGGCGACGGCGAGCTGCAGCGGCGTCACGAGGTTGAAGCCCTGGCCGATCGACGCCGAGACGGTCTCTCCCTCCATCCAGGGCTCCTTGAAGCGGCGCAGCTTCCACTCCGCGGTCGGGACCAGGCCCGGCTGCTCCCCGCGCAGCGGGATGCCCGTCGCGCGCCCGAGACCGAAGCCGCGCGAGAAGAACGCGATCTGGTCGATGCCGAGGCGGCGCCCGACGGTGTAGAAGTAGACGTCGCAGGAGCGCGCGAGCGCCGTGCGCAGATCGACTTCGCCGTGGCCCTCCTTCTTCCAACAGCGGTAGCTGCGCCTTCCCAGGCGGTAGGAGCCCGGGCAGTAGAAGCGCTCCTCGGGACGCACGAGCCCCTTCTCGAGCGCAGCCGCCGCGACGAAGGCCTTGTAGGTGGAGCCCGGCGGATACTGCCCCGCGAGCGCGCGGTTCTGCAGCGGCTTCCACTCGTCGCGCGTGAGCCGCTTCCACTCGTCGGAGGCGATTCCGCCCGCGAACACGTTCGGGTCGTAGGAGGGCTTCGAGACCAGCGCGAGCACGTCGCCCGTGCGGGGATCCAGGGCCACGAGCGCGCCCATCCTCGCGGGCTGGCCCGGCACATCGGGCTCGAAGGCCGCCTCGGCCACCTGCTGCAGATCGAGGTCGAGCGTGAGCGTGATGCTGCCGCCCGGCTGGGCGGGAACCTCCTCGACGAGCTGCTGCACGCGACCCAGCACGTCGACGATCTGGTAGCGAGCGCCCACCTTGCCCCGCAGCCCGGACTCGACCAGCGCCTCGACCCCCGACTGACCGATCACCTCGCCCTGTCGATAGCTCGAGAAGTCGGGCGCCTCGAGCTGCTCCCTGCGGATCTCCCCGAGGTAGCCGAGCACGTGCGAGCCGATCTCGGAAAAGGGATAGAAGCGGCGCGGGCGGATGTTGCTCACGACCCCGGGCAGGGCGTGCAGGTGCGCCTCGACCCGCGCCCGTTGATCGAGGCTCAGGTCCGCGGCGACGCGCAGCGGCTGGAAGCGCGCGCGACCTCGCACCGCGGCAACCTCGGTCTCGAAGCGCGCCGGGTCGACGTCGATGATCTCGCCGAGCGCCCTGAACACCTGCGGCTTGCGGCGCAGCTCCGTGGCGAGCAGCGCGACCTCGAACGCGGGCCGGGTCGTCGCGAGCGTGCGGCCCTCGCGGTCGAGGATGTCGCCCCGCGGCGCTTCGATCAGCGTGGTGCGCACCGAGTTGACCTTCGACTTCACGCGCAGATCCGCGCTCTCGAGCACCTGCAGCTGGAACAGGCGGGCTGCGAAGATCGCGAACACGAACAGGATGCAGCCCGCGAGCAGCGGGATCTTCCCTGCCACGATGGAATCGGGGCCGCCCGAGAGCCGGGTCGGGATGCCGCGTGTCGGCATTGCGCTCACGCCGGGAAGCTCCGCGTGTCGAAGCGGAGCAGGCGGCGCCCGTCCTCGTCTCCGAGCCAACCTGCGACGCGGCTCGCGAAGGAGAGGACGAAGGGCGCGGCGATCCCGTTGACGAGCATCTGCGGCAGCAGGTCCGGGAAGAGCCGGGCGGCGAGACCCCCCTCGACCGGCGCGATCAGGTTTGCGAGCAGCTCGAGCACGACCGCGTTGCCCGCGGAGAGCCCGGCAGCGAAGATCGCGGTGGTCGGTCCGCCGCGCAGCGAGAGGTGCCGCCCGGCGAACAGCACCGTGAGCAGCAGCGCGACCCGCAGCAGCGCGTGGAGTCCCATCAGGGATCCGGAGAGCATGTCGGTCGCAGCGCCGAGCGCGAAGGCTGCGACGAGACCGAGCAGGGCGCTGCGCAGCAGGAGCCCCATCGCGATCACGACGAGCATCGAGAACTCCGGCACCCAGGGCGCGGCGACGAAGATCGCGACGACTCCCTGGACGAAGAGCAGCGAGACGCCGAGCAGCAGCAGTCCCAGCGCGGGCTTCACGGCTCCACCGCCGGAGGCGCCATCGCTGCGAGATCGGTGTCGCCCTCCTCGCTGCCGTAGAGCAGGTCCATGCTGGTCCCGCGCCGCTGCAGCACGAAGACCTGCTCGAGGCGGTCGAAATCGACCGCGGGCTCGAGCACGGCCCTTCCGATCAGACCCGGCTTCGCTTCGGGCAGCTCCGCCACCTGGCCCACGCGCAGACCCTTCGGGTACACGCCATCCAGCCCGGAGCTCAGGATCACGTCGCCCACGCGGATGTCGTGGTCGCGCGCGACGAACTCGAAGAAGAGCTGCGCGCCGCCGTCGCCGCGCACGATGCCTCGCGTGCGGCTGCGCTCCACGGCGCCGTCGATTGCGCTCTGGCGATCGAGGATCAGCATCGCCTTCGCGGCGTTTCGAGACGTCGCGCGCACGAGGCCGACGAGCCCTCGCTCCGAGATCACGGGCATGCCCGAGAGCACACCGCGATCCGCACCGCGGTCGAGCAGAACGGATCGGAACCAGGGAGAGGCGTCGCGACCGACGAGTTCGGCCGGCAGCATCGGCATCTCGTAGGACTCGCGCATCTCGGCGATGCTCTCGAGGCGGCCGCTCGCGAGCAGGGCCTCGCGCAGCTGCAGCGACTCCTCCTCGAGCACCGCGATCTGCGCGCGCAGCGCGTCGTTCTGCTCGCGCACGCCGACGAGCGCGACGTAGTCGATCCAGGCATCGCGCATGAGATCGAAGGGAGTCGAGATCGCGTTCTGGACCGGGGCCGCGACGTCGAGCAGGAGGCCGCTCCACCAGGACGGCTCCGCATCGGGAGAGGCGGTTTCCCGGCGGTCGACCAGCATCATGGCGAGGGCCACACCCGCCAGCACGATGGCCAGCAGGAGGATCCGCACACCGCTGCGAAACTCGGGCACGCTACCCCCACAAGGCGCCCGAGCGAAACGCGCGCTACGACCGGATGGCGATGTCTCGCAGCAGGTTCGGGTCGTCGAGCGTCCGCCCGGTACCGAGCGCCACGGCAGTCAGGGGGTCTTCTGCCAGCATCACGGGAAGACCTGTCGTCTCTCGGAGCAATACGTCCAGATTCCGCAGCAGCGAGCCGCCTCCGACCAGCACGATGCCCTTGTCCACGATGTCCGCCGAGAGCTCGGGCGGCGTGCGCTCGAGGGCGATCTTCACGGCTTCGACGATGGCATTGATCGGCTCCGAGAGGGCTTCGCGCACCTCTTCGGACTTGATCTCGAGCGTCTTCGGAACGCCGGCCACGAGATCGCGCCCCTTCACCTCCATCGACTGGATCTCCTCCGTCGGATAGGCGGTGCCGATCTCCACCTTGATCGTCTCGGCCGTGCGCTCGCCGATCAGGAGGTTGTACTTGCGCTTGACGTAGTTGATGATCGCCTCGTCCATCTTGTCGCCGCCCACGCGAACCGAGTTCGAGTAGACGATCCCGGAGAGGGAGATCACCGCGACCTCGGTCGTGCCGCCGCCGATGTCGATGATCATGTTGCCCGAGGGCTCCGTCACCGGAAGACCCGCCCCGATCGCCGCGGCCATCGGCTCCTCGATCAGGAACACCTCGCGGGCGCCCGCCGACATCGCCGACTCGCGCACCGCGCGCTTCTCGACCTCCGTGATCCCGGACGGAACGGCGATCACGATGCGCGGCCGCACCATGCGCTTGCGGTCGTGCACCTGCTGGATGAAGTAGCGGAGCATCGCCTCGGTGATCTCGAAGTCGGCGATCACGCCGTCCTTCATCGGTCGGATCGCGACGACGTTGCCGGGTGTGCGGCCCAGCATCTCCTTCGCCTTCTTTCCGACGGCGCGCACCTTGTCGACGCCGCGCCCGTCCCGGGCGACGGCGACGACGGAAGGTTCGGAGACGACGATGCCCTTGCCGCTGGCGTAGACCAGGGTATTCGCAGTCCCGAGATCGATGGCGAGGTCGTTCGAGAACCACCCGAAGATGCGATCCAGGATCAAGGGAGGTTTCCTCCGGCAGCTGCGGAGCCCGATGCGAGCCGCAAGCCAGCTCGCTAAGCAACCGGTTCCAAAGGAATAATCTCCAGTGAAACCGCTTCTCGCAGTAGCCTATCAGCCGACCCGGGGGGGTTCAACACCTCGCGTCCTCTGGGAGTGGGCCGTCCGGCCTCGGGCTGGGCTGGCCGGGGGCGCTTCAACCCGGGAGAATCATCGGCCGAACCAGGCAGCGGTCTGAGCCGACGCCCCTCCAGGGTGTCCGGATGGGGGGAGAGAGATGCTCGGGTTCCTGCGGCGCGGGCAGCGCTGGGTCAACGCCCTCCTGATCCTCGTTCTCGGCGGCGTCTTCGTGTTCTACATGGGATGGGGCGCGCCGAGCGGGGGATCGGGCGGCGGCGGGACCCTGGTCTCGGTGGGCCCCCACCACTTCGGCATCGCGGAGTTCGAGCGCGAGCGGGAGCTGCGCGAGCGGCAGCTCGAAGAGGCGCTCGGAGAGAACTTCGATCGACGCCAGCTGCGCGGCCTGATCGCGCAGCAGGCCGCCGAGACCCTGATCCAGCGCGCGATCCTCGCGCTCGAGGCGGAGCGGATGGGGCTCGCGGTCTCCACGCGCGAGGTCGAGCGCCTGATCCTCGACGCCGGGATCTTCCAGGGAGAGGACGGCAGGTTCGATCGGGAGATCTTCCGGAACTGGGTGGAGCGCGAGTTCGGCAGCGAGCGCAGCTTCCTCGCCAGCCAGCGGATCCAGATGCTCGGCAACAAGGCGCTGCAGGTGATGCGCGCGACCGCGAGCGTGTCCGAGGGCGAGGCTCGCTCGTCGCTGCGCCAGCGACTCGAGGAGATCCGCATCGCAACCGTGAGCTTCGACGCGGCCGCTCCGCCGGAGGGCTTCCGCGCGGATCCCGCTGCGGTCGAGGCGCTGCTCGCGAAGCGCGAGTCCAGCGCGCGAGAGCTCTACGAGCAGCGCCGCGAGGAGTACGATCGCCCGGAGCAGGTGCGCGCGCGCCACATCCTGATCTCGCTGACGCCTGGCGCCGACGAGGCCGCGATCGCGGCGGCGCGCGAGAAGGCGCTCGCCGCCCAGCGGCGCATCGCGGGCGGCGAGGACTTCGCCGCCGTCGCACGAGAGCTCTCCGAGGATCCCGGCTCGAAGACGCAGGGGGGCGATCTCGGCTTCTTCCCGCGCGGTCGCATGGTGAAGCCCTTCGAGGACGCGGTGTTCTCGCTCGAGCCCGGCAAGCTCGCGGACGAGCCGGTGCGCAGCGATTTCGGCTTCCACGTGATCCGCGTGGAGGAGCGCAAGGCCGCCGAACGGATTGCCTTCGAGCAGGTGCGCGAGGCGCTCGCCCGCGAGATCCTCGCGGACGAGGCGGCGCTCGCAGCAGCGCGAGAGCGCGCCTCCCGCGTCGCCGAGAGGATCGCCGCGGGCCTGGACCTCGAGGACGTCGCGCGCAGCGAGGGACTGCCCGTCGAGCGCAGCGGGATGCTCAGGCGGCGTCCCGACGGCTACGTCCCGGGTCTCGGCGCCGCGCCGGAGCTCCTGGCCGCGGCCTTCTCCCTCGAGGCCGGCAGGAGCAGTCCCGAGGTCTTCGCGAGCGGCAAGAAGCTCGCCCTCGTGAAGCTGCTCGAGCGGACCCTCCCCGGCGAGGAGGACATCGCGAGCAAGCTCGCGGCCGAACGCGAGGCCCTGCTCGAGCAGAAGCAGAACGCCCAGCTCGAGACGTGGATCACCGCGCGGCGCGATCGGCTCGAGAGCGATGGCGAGCTCTACGTGGACGCAGCCGCGATCGAGTGAGCTCGCTGCGCGCGTGCTAGGCGAAGGACTCTCGCCGGTGCCGGATCAGATCCATGAATTCGGAGCGGGTCTTCGGATCGGACTCGAAGACGCCGTGCAGCGAGCTCGTGATCGCGAAGGAATTCGGCTGCTGCACGCCGCGCATCATCATGCACAGGTGGACCGCTTCGACGACGACCGCGACGCCCCTCGGATCGAGCACCCGCTCGAGCGTCTGTGCGATCTCCTTGGTGAGCCGTTCCTGCACCTGCAACCGGCGCGCGAACATCTCCACGGTGCGCGGGATCTTCGAGAGCCCCACGACCTTGCCGTTCGGGATGTAGGCCACGTGCACGCGTCCGAAGAAGGGCAGCATGTGGTGCTCGCAGAGGCTGTAGAACTCGATGTCCTTCACGATCACCATCTCGTCGTAGGTGACGTCGAAGAGCGCGTCGTTCAGGATCACGTAGGGATCCTGCTCGTAGCCCGAGGTGAGGAAGCGCAGCGCCTTGGCCACGCGCATCGGCGTCCGCTCGAGCCCGTTGCGGCCCGGGTCCTCGCCGAGCTCCTTCAGGAGCGAGTGCACGAGCGCAGCGAGAGCATCGTTGGAATCACTCATTCGGGCTCTCCGTAGACGAAGCTGTTCTTGCGGGTCTCGTGCACCCGGATCCGCAGCAGGCGCGCGCTGCCGAGGCTCGGCAGCGCGGCGGCGACCTCGCGATGGACGACGCGAGCGATGTTCTCCGCGGTCGGCACCAGCGAGCGGAAGGCCGGATCCTCGTTCAGCATGCGGTGCGAGAAGCGCGCGAGCACCCGCTCCGCGACGAGCTCGTCGAGCCGTGCCGGATCCAGGATGCGTCCCGTGCGCTCGTCCTGTGGCCCCGCCACGGTCACCTCGATCGCGTAGTTGTGCCCGTGGCCGGCCGGATTCGCACATTTCCCGTAGATCCGGCGGTTCTCGTCGTCCGCGAGCGCGGGGTGGCGCAGCACGTGAGCGGCCGGAAACGCATAGCGGCGGGTCAGCGAGATCACGTGCGATGCCGCTCCGGCTCGGACCAGTCGACCCAGAGGTCCGCGTCCTCGTAGAGTCGGATGCGGTCGAGCAGCCCCTCGGGCAGGGCGCGAGCCAGCAGGTCGCGGATCACGCGGATCAGGTTCTCGGGCGTGGGCGGACGCTTCTCGAAGTAGCCGGTGTCGGCGTTGAGATCGCGGTGGTCGAGGCGCGCCATGACCTCGCGCTCGAGCACGTCGTCGAGGTCCTTGAGGTCCATCACCATCCCGGTGATGGGATCCGGCTCGCCGCGCAGCGTCACTTCGAGGCGATAGTTGTGGCCGTGCTGAGCGCCCCTGGAACCGAAGCGCGCGCGGTTCTCGGCCTCCGAGAGGTCGGGCAACCGGTAGCGGAGCGACGCGGAGAACTCGATCGCGCGGGTGATACGGACGACGTCGGGCATGTCGCTCAGGGCCGCTCCTCGTCCCCCCGGATGCGGCGGCCGTGGGCAGAGCGTCCCGAAAGATACCCGGAAATCAAGCCGGGCGGCGCTCAGTACTTGCGCAGCAGCCCGCGCACGACGCCGCGCACCTGAACGTCCGCGGCCGGCAGGTCGATCGGCGCCATCGCTGCATTGGCCGGCTGCAGCCGGACGCCGCGACCCCGGCGGTAGAACTTCTTGAGGGTGGCCTCCGCGCCGCGCACCAGGGCGACGACGGTGTCGCCCTCGCGGGCCTCGCGCCCGCTCTCGACGATCACGTAGTCGCCGTCCCGGATCTGCTCCTCGATCATCGAGTCCCCGCGCACGCGCAGCACGAAGCTCTCGCCGCGCCGCGGCACGAGCTCGCGCGGCACCTCGATGCTCTCGGCCACCTCGACCGCTTCGATCGGTGCGCCCGCGACGACGCTGCCGAGCAGCGGCAGACTGACGGCGCCCTGCGCCGCCGGCAGCACCGGCTCGACCGAACGCGAGCGGTTCCAGGCCTTGCGCAGGAAGCCCTTCTCGACGAGATGCTGGACGTGCTTGTGGACGGTCGCGACGGAGGAGAGCTCGAAGGCCGTCCCGATCTCCTCGAGACTCGGCGAATAGCCGTTCTCTTCGACGAACTTCCGCACGAAGTCGAAGATCTCGCGCTGTCGGCGGGTCAGGGCCATGGCGCTCCTTCGCGTTTCGTTCGCTCGAATAAAACACGAAATCCGCGCGGCCTGCAAGGTGGCGGAGCAGCCGCCTAGGCGCGGAGCAGAGGCTCCGCGTCGGCCCGCAGCTTGCGCTCGAGGCCAGCGCGGTAGAAATGGCGCAGCTCCGCGACCAGCTCGGGCGTGTCGTCGCGGCCCGGGTAGCGATCGGCCAGGGAGCGGCAGTAGCGCAGCGCGGCGCGGTGCGCGGTCGCGTAGCGCTCGAGGTCGTCGGGGCCGAGCCACTCGGCCCAGACGAAGTCGCGGAAGTGGCGCAGCGCGTCGCGCCCATCCAGCCGGGCGAGCAGGTAGCGATCGACTTCGGACTGGAGCTCCAGCCCCAGGCGCGACACCGGTCGCTCCTGCGCCGCGTGCCAGGCGTAGCAGACGAGGTGGCTCGTCTCCTCGGCGATCGTGTCCGCGTCTGCGCAGTCCGCAGGGTCGATGTAGAGCCCGCAGTGGAGCTCCTGGGCCTCCTCGAGCACGAGCAGCCCGGAGCGAGGCCCGCGCTCGCGGAGCAGCTCGCGGGCGCAGCTCGGGTCGATCAGGAAGCGCTCGGGCTCCCAGTCGAGCTCGAGCCGATAGATCGCAGCGAGCCGCCGTGCGGCGGCGACCACCGCCCCGGCGAGCGGCTCCAGCGATCGAGACGCCTGCGCCCGCATGCGCTCCGACATCGGCGATACCGCGCGACTCCTGCAGCGCGCGGCGGCCGGCGGTCCGACCGGCCCCCTGGGGCCCAGGACCTCCGGCGCAAATTTTTTCGGACCCGGCTTGAAGCTCGCGCGGGCTCGACCTAGATTGCGTCGCCGAATTGGCAGTCGGTCGTCCCGAGTGCCAATCCCGCGCTCCGCAGGTGACCAGGTCGGTCGAGCGGGTCGCGGCTACCCCGAAACCCAGGCTGCAGTCCGCTGCCCGGCTCCGCACGAGCGGTTGCGGCGCGGACCCATCACGGAGGAAAGCCATGAAGATCCGCCCGCTCCAGGACCGGATCCTGGTGAAGCGTATCGAAGAGGAAGCCAAGACGGCCGGCGGCATCATCATCCCCGACACCGCGAAGGAGAAGCCCCAGGAGGGCAAGGTCATCGCCGTCGGCGCCGGCAAGCTGAACGACGATGGCAAGCTCCAGCCCCTCGACGTGAAGAAGGGCGACCGCGTGCTCTTCAGCAAGTACTCGGGCAGCGAGGTCCAGATCGAGGGCGAAGAGCACCTGATCATCCGCGAGGACGACGTCCTCGGCATTCTCGAATAACAGCAGGATCGGCTCCGAGCGGGCGCTCGCGCCCGACTCGTCCATCCGGAGCGCGCACCCCCGTGCGGGGGCGGCTCCGACAGGAGAAGCAAAGACATGGCCAAGGAACTGAAGTTCGACCAGGAGGCGCGCGCGAGGCTCCTCGCAGGCGTGAATGGGCTCGCCAACGCCGTGCGCGTGACCCTCGGCCCCAAGGGTCGAAACGTCGTCATCGAGAAGAGCTTCGGCTCGCCCACGGTGACCAAGGACGGCGTCACCGTCGCCAAGGAGATCGAGTTCGAGGACAAGTTCGAGAACATGGGCGCGCAGATGGTGAAGGAGGTCGCGAGCAAGACCTCCGACGTCGCCGGCGACGGCACCACGACGGCCACGGTGCTCGCACAGGCGATCTTCCGCGAGGGCAGCAAGCTCGTGGTCGCCGGCATGAACCCGATGGACATCAAGCGCGGGATCGACGCCGCGGTCGGCTCGATCGTCGAAGAGCTCAAGAAGATGTCCAAGCCCACACGCGACTCGAACGAGATCGCGCAGGTCGGCACCATCTCCGCCAACAGCGACGAGACGATCGGCAAGATGCTCGCCGAGGCGATGGAGAAGGTCGGCAAGGAGGGCGTGATCACCGTCGAAGAGGCCAAGTCGATGGACTCGGTGCTCGAGGTGGTCGAGGGCATGCAGTTCGATCGCGGCTACCTGTCGCCCTACTTCGTGACCGACACCGAAGAGATGGAGGCCGTGCTCGAGGAGCCGCTGATCCTGCTCAACGAGAAGAAGATCAGCAACATGAAGGACCTGCTGCCCCTGCTCGAGCAGGTCGCGCGCCAGGGCAAGCCGCTCCTGATCGTCGCCGAAGACATCGAGGGCGAGGCGCTCGCGACGCTGGTCGTGAACAAGCTGCGCGGCACGCTGCAGGTGGCTGCGGTGAAGGCCCCGGGCTTCGGCGACCGGCGCAAGGCGATGCTCCAGGACATGGCCGTGCTGACCGGTGGCCAGGTGATCGCCGAGGAGCTCGGCCTCAAGCTCGAGAACGTGACGATCAAGGACCTCGGACGGGCCAAGCGCATCCAGATCGACAAGGACAACACGACGATCATCGACGGCGCGGGCTCCAAGAAGGAAATCGAGGGCCGCTGCAACGAGATCCGCCAGCAGGTCGAGGTCACGACCTCCGACTACGACCGCGAGAAGCTCCAGGAGCGCCTCGCCAAGCTCGTGGGCGGCGTGGCCGTGGTCAAGGTCGGCGCGGCCACCGAGACGGAGATGAAGGAGAAGAAGGCCCGCGTGGAGGACGCCCTCCACGCGACCCGTGCGGCCGTCGAGGAGGGCATCGTCCCCGGCGGCGGCGTGGCCCTGATCCGCGCCCAGCGCCTGCTGGACGAGCTCAAGGTGCCGGACGAGCAGGTGGCGGGCGTGAACATCATCCGCCGCGCAGTCGAGGAGCCGCTGCGCCGCATCGCGGAGAACGCGGGCATCGACGGCTCGATCGTGGTGGACAAGGTCAAGAGCGGCAAGGGCGCCTTCGGCTTCAACGCCGCCACCGAGGCGTACGAGGACCTGATCAAGGCCGGCGTGATCGACCCGACCAAGGTCGTCCGCACCGCACTGCAGAACGCGGCGAGCGTCGCGGCGCTGCTGCTCACCACCGAGTGCATGGTGGCCGAGAAGCCCGAGGAGAAGGGGCACAGCCACGGTGCGCCGGGCGGCGGCATGCCGGGCATGGGCGGCATGGGCGGCATGGGCATGTAGCCGAGGGAGCGCCGGGCGCTCCCCGAGACAAGACGAAGGCCCCGGAGCCAGCCGGCTCCGGGGCCTTTCGCTTTCCGGTGGAGCGAGGACTAGATCGCGAGCTTCGCGCGGGCTGCCTGGACGTCGGTGTCCATCACCGTCTTGCGCTTGTTCTCCACGGCCGACGCATTCGCCTCCTGCGCGAGCCGGGCGATGTAGTTCTCGGCGGCCTGCACTGCGAGGTCCAGCGCATCACCCGAGACGCGCAGGCCGCCGCCGTGCTTGGTCAGCAGTCGCTTCACCACCGCGTTGGGAAGTTCCCCCATTGCCCCTCTCTTTCTCTCCTGACGCCGCCCGGGATCGACCGGCGCGTGATGTGGAGCGGATCCAGGCCCGCTCGACGCCGGAACGTAGCACCGCGCGGATGAGCGGGAAGGCGCGGCGCGCTGGCCTCCCAGGGCGCCGAGGCGGTGTGACGGGGATCACAGCAGCCCTGTCCGGCAGCGGAAACCGATCGCCCGCGCACGCGCCGGGCGCGCACGCGACACCGCTGCGTTTCACCCGGCCGCGTCGAAGAACTCCGCGATCCGGCGCGCGAGCTCGGGACCCCCGAAATCGACCGTCGCGATGTGGCCCGAATCGCCGAGCAGCAGGCGCTCCTTGTGCTGCGAGGCCACGCCGGAGAGCAGCCGCGCCTGGTCGGCGGGATCCGCGGTGCGATCGTGCGCCCCGTGCGCGACGAGGATCGGAGCCGTCACGCGCGAGAGCCGCTGCTTCACGAAGCGCTGGAGCTCGACCAGCTGCCGGACGCTCGCGACCGGCATCACGGAGTAGGTCGGATGCCGAGCCCGCGCGGCCGGGTCGCGGATGTCGGGTCCGCCGCGCTTCGGGAGGAAGGGCCGCAGCCTCTGGACGAGCGCGAGCAGGGGATCGGGCGGAACGCGCAGCTCGAGCGGCGTGCCGATCGTGGCGAGGCCCGCGATCGGGAGCTCCGAAGCGAGCGCGAGCGCGAGCAGGCCCCCCATCGAGGTGCCGACGACGAAGATGCGGGCGTGGCGGGCCGCGAGCTCCGCATGCGCCGCGCGCGCCGCGGCGAGCCACGCCTGCCAGGTCACGCGCGCGAGGTCCTCGGGACGCGTGCCGTGCCCGGGCAGGAGCGGGCCCAGCGAACGGAAGCCGCGCGCCGCGAGCGCCTCGGCCACCGGCCGCACCTCGTAGGGAGTCGCGGTCAGACCGTGCAGGCATAGCACCGCGCGCGCATCCGCAGGACTCGCGACAGGTCCCTGCGCGGGCAGGTCGAAGCTGCCCGGGTCGCGCGCGTCCCCGCGCGCGCTCACGGCAATCCCGCCTCGGCCGCGTCCTCCGCCGCGCGCACGACGAGGCGCAGGGCTACGCCATGGCGGCGCGCCGCGCGCTTGCAGTCGTCGTATTCTGCGGAAGCGCTCGCGGCCCCCTCGTCGTCGAAGACGAGCTTCACGCGGATCGGGCCCCAGGGAGTGGCCACGCGGCGCGACTCCCGGCGCAGCACGAGCCGCTCGGCGTCGTTTACGCGCACGCCGATCGCAGTGGACTCCGCGAAGAGCAGGCGCGCGAGCGGGAGCCGCTGCGCCGGGCGCGCGAGCACGCGCAAGAGGAAGCCCGGGCGGTTCTTCTTCATCTGCAGGTGCTGGAGCGAGACGTCGAGCGCGCCGGCCTCGAAGAGCGACTCCATCAGGTAGTCGAAATGCTCCGGAACGAGATCGTCGAGCTGCGTCTCGATCACGCTGATCCTGTCGCGCAGGAGCGCGCTCTCGCGGCCCAGCACCGCGCGCAGGACGTTCGGCATCGGGCCCGGACGATCGTTGCCTGCGCCGTGTCCGATCGCCTCGACGGTCATCGCGGGCAGCGCGCAGAACTCGTCGACCAGGGTCCGCAGGATCGCGGCGCCGGTGGGCGTGACCGTCTCCCAGGCGACGTGGGCCGGCACCGTCGGGATCCCGCGCAGGAGCTCGAGCGTGGCGGGTGCGGGCAGCGGCAGGCGGCCGTGAGCGGACCCGATGGTCCCGCTTCCGAGCGCCACCGGCGTGGCGGTCACCCGAGCGACCCCGAGGAGCTCCAGCGCGACCGCGGCGCCGGCGATGTCGACGACCGCGTCGACCATCCCGACCTCGTGGAAGTGCACCTTCGCGACCGGAATCCCGTGCACGCGCGCTTCGGCCCGCGCGAGTGCGTCGAAGGTCGCGAGCGCACGCTCGCGGGCGGCACCGGGCAGGCTCGCGCCGCGCAGCAGACGCTGGATCTCGGAGTAGGGGCGTCCCTGCGAGTGGTCGTGGCGGTGCGCGCGCGCCGCGCTCGCGTGCCGGTGCGGTGCGGGCCCGTGCTCGGAGTGGCTGTGAGGGAGCGGGAAATGCCCGTTCGGATCCTGGGCCTCGACCGGTCGGAACGCGCCCGCCCCGACCCGCTTCCGCCCGCGACCGCTCGGCGCCCAGACTTCGAGATGGCGCGCCGCGAGCGGCCCGCGCTTGACCTTCTTCACCTGCAGCCGGTGCGGAACCCCGAGACCGCGCAGCGCCTTCTCGAGTTCTGCCTGCGGCAGCCCGGCGTCGAGCAGCGCGGCGAGGAACATGTTGCCTGCGATGCCCGAGAAGGTGTCGAGGTGCAGGAGGAGACCAGTCTTGCGGGTCCCGGGCCGGGAGCGGCCCGGCCCACCCGCTCTCCGCTCGCCTGCGACTCGCTGCGCGCCCTTCGGGCTTGCCGTCTTGCGGGTCCCGGGCCGGGAGCGGCCCGGCCCACCCGCTCTCCGCTCGCCTGCGACTCGCTGCGCGCCCTTCGGGCTTGCCGTCTTGCCGGTCCCGGGCCGGGAGCGGCCCGGCCCACCCGCTCTCCGCTCGCCCGTGCTCCCGCGCGCGCGCTTCGCGGGCCTGCTAGGCCCGGTTGATGAGCGTCGCGACATGGGCGGCCCCGAAGCCGTTGTCGATGTTGACCACGCTGACGTTGGATGCGCAGCTCGTGAGCATTCCGAGCAGCGCGGTCAAACCGCCGAAGGACGCTCCGTAGCCGACGCTCGTGGGCACGGCGATCACCGGTGCCTGCACGAGACCGCCGACCACCGAAGGCAGCGCCCCCTCCATGCCCGCCACGACGATCAGCACGCGTGCGCCGCGCAGCACCGCGCTCGACGCGAGCAGCCGGTGCAGCCCTGCGACGCCGACATCAACGAGGGTCTCCACCTTGTTGCCATAGCGCCGCGCGACCGCAGCCGCTTCGGCCGCGACGGGCCAATCGGCGGTGCCGGCAGCGACGACGGCGATGCTGCCTCGGCCGCGGATCGCGACCTCGGCGGGTCCGAACCACAGGAGCCTCGCGGCCGCGTCGTAGCCGGGAGTCTCCGGGCAGAGCGCACCCACCTCGCGCGCGACTTCCGCCTCGATCCGGGTGACGAGCACCTCCTGGCCCGCGCGGCGCAGCGTCTGCGCGATCTCGGCGATCTGGACCGGCGTCTTGCCCGGCCCGTAGATCACCTCGGGCAGGCCCTGGCGGAGCGCGCGATGCGTATCGACGCGCGCCTCCGCGACGTCGACGAAGGGCAGGAGCGAAAGGCGCTCGAGTCCCTCCTGCGGCGACAAACTCCCCGCGCGGATCTCCTCCAGCAGCGCTCGAACCCGATCGCGATCCATCGCCAGCGGAACGTATCAGAGCGCTCCGCGCGGGGGCAGGTCCGCGAGCAGGACGAGCAGCATCTCGGGCTCCGCAGCCGGCGCAGCGAAGGGCAACTCGATGCGCAGCGCGTCCGCCGGATGCACCAGCGACCCGGCGCGGCGCAGGAGCTCGCGCTCCGCGCTTCCCGAGACCAGCTTCGGCACCGAGAGCAGGATGCGCCCCGGCAGCGCGTCGGCGACCGCGGACACGACCTGGGAGGCCACGATGTTCGCGAGCTCGAGCAGCAGCGGAATCGGACTCTCGCCACCTCCCTCGCCGGCGGCGGGCGCCGCGCGCCGCGGCGCGCGGCGCAGGAGCAGCGCCACGCTGCCCGCGAGGTCTCCCTCGAGATCGAAGTACACGCCCGCGCCCCAGGCACCGACGAGGGGCTCGTGCGCCGCGACCAGGGTGCCGGGCAACGGGAAGAGCGGGCGCGGCCAGAGCTGCTCGAAGGCCAGCGCCGCGCGCGCCGCGCCTGCGGCCACGGGCAGGAGCCACACGCCGGGATCGAGCATCGGAGCGGCTTCTCGCGCGCGCAACGCCATCGCTACACCAGCTGGTTCAGGTCGAGCAGGAACACGGGACGTCCGTCTCCCAGCAGTGTGAGTCCCGCCAGCGCGCGCAGGCCCGCGAAGAGCTCGGGCACCGGCTTCACGTAGATCTGCTCCTGGCTGCGCACGCGGTCGACGCAGAGCGCGACGCGCTCGCTGCGCACGTCGGTGAGCAGCAGCGTGAGCTGCGCGCGCTCGGCGCCTCCCCGCGGCAGCGCGGCGCCCGGCTCCGCCGGCGGCAGCGGCGCGATCACGTCGGAGAGGAAGAGCAGCGGGAGCGGCTCGCCGTCGATCAGCGCGAAGGCCTCGCGCGGGGCGATCTCGACGTCCTCGCGCCGGATCTCGACGATGCGCTCGACGCGGCCGACCGGAATCGCGCTGAGCGCCCCCGCGGCGTCCACGATCAGGACGCGCTGGATCGCCGCGGTCACGGGCACGACGAGGTCGAAGCGCGTCCCGACGCCCTGCTGGCTCGAGAGCTCGACCTTGCCGCCGAGCGCCTCGATCGCCGAGCGCACCGCGTCCATCCCGACGCCGCGTCCGGAGACCTCGGAGATGCTCCGCGCGGTCGACAGGCCCGGGTGGAAGATCAGCGCCGCGATCTCGTCGGGCGGCAGATCGACCGCGAGATCCTCGATCACGAGGCCGGCCGCGACCGCGCGCTCGCGGACGCGATCGAGATCGATGCCGCCGCCGTCGTCTCGCACCGAGATCCGGATCGAGTCGCGATCGCGCGCGGCGTCGATCCGGATGCTGCCGGTTTCGGGCTTGCCGCGCGCGAGGCGCAGCTCGACGGGCTCGATGCCGTGGTCGACGCAGTTCCGGATCAGGTGCACGAGCGGATCGGAGAGGCGGTCCAGGATCGAGCGATCGAGCTCGACGTCGGCGTTGTGGATCTCGACCTGCACGCGCTTGCCGAGGCGCTGCGCGAGATCGCGCGCGAGGCGCGGCAGTGGCTCGACGATGCGCTCGAGCCGCGTGGTCCTGAGCTCGAGCGCACGCCGCTGGAGATCGCCTACCACGCGGTCCATGCGGTCGAGGCGGCTCGCGAGCTTTCCCGTCGCAGGGCCGCTGCGCTGAGCGCTCGTGCGCAGCTGGTTCGAGGAGAGGATCACCTCGCCGACGGTCGAGAGGAAGCGATCCAGCACCTCGGTGCGCACGCGCACGCTCGAGGGGGGCTTCGGGGTCTCGAGGCCGTCGCGCTTCGCGGGTCGGCTGCGCCCGCTCGCGGGGGCCGGCGCGGGATCGCGCCCGCCGGAGACTTCCGGCAGCGCTGCGGAGGGCGGCGCGGGCGGCTTCGCGCTGGGCGACGCGGGCGGCTCCGCCGGATTCAGCAGGGCTTCAGAGTTTTTTTTTTGGCGGCGCTGCGCCGCGGGGGCGCCTCGCCGTGGCTGCGCACGTGCGCGATCAGGAATTCCAGCTCTTCCAGACCCGCGAAGAGCGGCGCCATCTCGGCGGGCTCGGCGCGTCCCCGCGCGCGGATCGCCTGCATCTGGCTCTCGAGCTCATGGGCGGCTTCGCTGATCGAGTCGTAGTAGAGCGAGCTCGCCATGCCCTTGATCGAGTGGGCCATGCGGAACGCGAGGTCGATGGACGCCCCCTCGGCCGCGTCCTTCTCGAGCTCGAGCAGGCCGCGCGAGAGCTCGGCGAGGTGGTCGCTCGCCTCCTCGAGGAACACGGCCCGGTAGCGCGTCATGTCCATCTGGCTCTGCCTTCGCCCGCTCGAACGCCTGCCTCAGGCCTCGCGCTTCTCGACCCACTTCCGGAGCGTGGCCAGCACCGCGGCGGGCTTGAAGGGCTTCACGATGAAGTCGCTCGCGCCGGCGGCGAGCGCCTCGGCCACGAGCGACTCCTGGCCCAGCGCGCTGCACATCACGACGCAGGCCTTCGGGTCGAGCTGCATGATCGACCTCAGCGCGTCGATGCCGGACTTGCGCGGCATCACGATGTCCATCGTCACGATGTCGGGGTGGAGCTCGCGGTATCGCTCGACGGCCTGCATGCCGTCCGATGCCTCCCCTGCGACCTCGAAGCCCTCTTCCTGGACGATCTCGCGGATCATCATGCGCATGAAGGAGGCGTCGTCGGCTACCAGGATCCTCGCCATGAGTCACTCTCCCCCTCGCGGCCGCGCAGCGCCAGCTGCTGCGGTCGCAGTTGCAATCACTTCGCGCGCGCGTGCGAGCAGGCGCTGCGGATCGATCACGTTGGCCATGCGACCGCCGATGTTGCGCCGCTCGGCGACCGGATCCAAGCCGCGAGCGAGCGCCGCGCGACCCGGCGCGAGCCCGATCACGCGATCCACCGGAAGCCCGAGACGGCTCCCGCTGCCCTCGCCGCCGTCCGTGACGACGACGAGCTGCGCCGCCGCTCGCGCGCTCGCGGGCGCCTCGAGCAGCGCCGCCTGCGAGAGCACGGGCAGCGCGTCGCCCTGGTGGTTCACGACGCCGCCGATCTCGAAGGGCAGCGTGGGGACCAGGGCGAGCGGCGCGGCGTCCGCGACCTCGAGCACGCCCGCGATCGGCAGGGCGTAGAGCGAGCCCGCGAGCTCGAAGGTGAGCAGCCGATCCTGGGTCGAGGACGCGCTCATCGAGGCGCCTCGAGCGGCAGCGCGGGGCCGGTCTTGAGCCGGCGCAGGTTCGACTGCAGTGCTTCGCTGCGCGCGGCGACCGCCGAGGCGACGTCGCGCAGGCGCTCCATCGAGCTCTCCTGCGTGCGCGCGGTCGTGGCGACCTGCGCGAGCGCCTGGGCGTTGCGCGCTTCGACCTGCTTGAGCGCATCCATCGCGGAGACGATCCGCTCGACGTCGCGCGCCTGCGCGTCGGCGCCCTCGAAGATCTCCTCGCTGCGCCCGGCCGCCTCGCCGACTGCCGAGCGGATCTGCTCGAGCGAGCTCGCGATCGTGTCGACGTCCTCGCGGCCCTCGCCGACCACGACGCTCGACTCGCGCATCTGGTCCGCGACCTCCCCGGTGCCGGTCTGGATCTCGTCCACGAGCTTCGCGATCTCCTCGGCCGAGGAGCCCGCGCTCTCGGCGAGCTTGCGGATCTCCTCGGCGACCACCGAGAAGCCGCGGCCCGCTTCGCCCGCGCGCGCGGCCTCGATCGACGCGTTCAGCGAGAGCAGATTCGTGCGGTGCGCGACCTCCGTGATCATCTCGGTGATCTGGTGCACGTGGCGCGTCTTCTCCTCGAGCTCGAAGACGCGCGCGACGGCCTGCTCCACGCGCTCGAAGACGGTGCGCATCTTCTGGATCGCGAGGCGCGTGATGTCGACGCCGCTGGCCGCCTTCTGGGTCGCCTCGGCCGCGAAGCCGAAGGCCTCGCGCGCGCGCGCGGCGTTCTGTTCGATCGTGGAGGCCATCTCGTGGATCAGCTGGTTCGCGTCGAGCAGCAGGCGCTGCTGCTCGGTGACGCTGTCCGAGAGATGCGTCACGGTCGCGGCGATGTCGCGGTTGCCGTCGCCGAGCCGGTCGACCGCGCGCAGCAGATCCTGTGCCGTCTCGGAGACGCCGTTCGCGTTGCCCTGGGCGCTGCCCAGCAGCGCGGCGAGATTCGACGCCATCTCGCGCATGCTGCCGCCGAGCTCCGTGCTCTCGTCGCTGAAACGCGACGCGGGCAGGCTCGGCTGCACCGAGAGGTCGCCGCGGCTGATCGCCTGCGCGGCGTCGCGCAGCGCGCGCGCGGCGGAGGCGTGGGGGCGCGCGAGCCAGTAGCCGAGCGCCGCGCTGCCGAGCAGCCCCACGAAGGGCGCGGTTCCCGCGGTGACGAGGATGCCCGCCGCCTCGAGCAGATCGGGCAGGAAGAGCGCCGTGCCGCCGAGCGCGACTGCGGCGAGGGCGGACTGTTGCGGGAGAGGCAGGCGCACCGCAGCCGTATCGGAGCCCGGCCGCGCGCGCTTGATCCGCGCCGCATCTGGCGCAAGCGATCGGCAGCCGCTGCGCAACCGGGCAGCGGGCAGACGCAGTCGAGCGACATCCCGCGCCGCCCCGCTAGAAATGCCTCCAGCCGCGGGCGCGGCTCGCCGGCGCGGAGCGCCGCGCGCGCACCGGGCGCAGCTCCTCGAAGCGGCCCACCTCCGTCACCGCGACGCCGAGTCGCCGCGCGAGCTCCGCCGCCGGCGGCGCACTGCGCCGCGCGGCGAAGAGCAGCTCGTAGTCCTCGCCGCCGCCGAGCAGGAGCGCCGTGGGATCCGCGCCGAAGCGCCGGCAGAGGGCATCGAAGCCGGCGGGGCGCGGCACGCGCGCCGCATCGATCTCGACGCGCAGGCGCGCCCCGGGGCGCCGCGTGCGGCCCGCGCGGGCGAGATGCAGCGCGTCGGCCTCGAGGCCATCGGAGACGTCGATCACGCCTCCGATCCAGCCGGGCTCGCGCTGGCGCAGCGCGCAGAGCGCGCGCCCGACCGCGAGGCGCGGCGCGGGCAGCTGCTGGATCCGCCGCCCGAGCCGCTCCGCGCGCAGGCGCGCGAGTGCGGGCGCTCCGAGCGCGCCCGTCACGCAGAGCCGGTCGCCCGCGCGCGAGCCGCTGCGCAGGAGCGCCGCGCCGCGCGGCACCGAGCCCAGCACCGTGAGCGAGAGCGAGGTCTCCCGCGCGCGCGTCAGGTTGCCGCCCACGAGCGGCGCTCCCTGTGCGCCGGCCTCCTCGACGATCCCGCGCAGGAGGCCATCGAAGACCTCGAGCTCGAGCTCGGGAGGTGCAGCGAGTGCGCAGATCATCCCGAGCGGACGCGCCCCCATCGCGGCGAGGTCCGAGAGCGAGGCGAGCGCGGCGCGGCGCCCGATCCAGCGCGGCGACTCCGTCTGCCAGCGGAAGTGCACGTCCTCGACGCGCGCATCGGAGCTCACGACGAGCTCTTCGCCGGCAGCGAGCCGCAGCACGGCCGCGTCGTCGCCGATCCCGAGCGCGATCCGGCGCAGCGACCCGCCCTGCCTGCGCACGAGCGCCTGGATCCGCTCGATCAGTGCGACTTCGCCGAGATCCGCCAGCGTGGAGGAGGCCGAGGACACGCGAAGAGCGTAGCGGCGTGCGCCAGGCCCCGATCCGCGAGGAGTCAGGCGAGGGGTGCGGCCGCCTTGGATCCGCCGCGCTTGCGGCGCGGGCGCGGAGTCTTCTCGCCGCGCAGGGGCTCGCGGAGCAGGGCGACCTCGAGCACGTCGTCCATGGTGTCGACCGGCACGAACACGAGGCGGCGCTTGAGATCGCGCGGGATGTCGACGAGGTCCCGCATGTTCTGGCGCGGCAGGATCACGCGGCGGATCCCGGAGCGCAGCGCTGCGAGTGCCTTCTCGCGCACGCCGCCCACGGGCAGCACGCGGCCGCGCAGCGTGACCTCGCCGGTCATCGCGACGTCGGCGCGCACGGGCGTGCGGGTCGCGAGCGAGATCAGGGCCGTGGCCATCGCGATGCCCGCCGAGGGCCCATCCTTGGGCGTCGCGCCCGCGGGCACGTGCACGTGCACTTCGTGGTTGTGGAAGAGGGCCTCGTCGAAGCCGAGCTCGCCTGCGCGGCAGCGCGTGTAGGTGAGCGCCGCGGTGGCGGACTCCTTCATCACGTCGCCGAGCTGGCCGGTCAGCACCATGCCCTTGCCCCGCGTGAGCGTGGCCTCGATCGTGAGCACTTCGCCGCCGCTCTCGGTCCACGCGAGACCATTGACGAGCCCGGTCTCGTCCGAGCGCGAGGGCTTCTCCGAGAGATACAGCGCCGGGCCGAGCAGCTTCTCGAGCGTGCGGCGGTTCACCGTCTGGTGCCTGAGCTCGCCCTCGGCGGCGCGGCGCGCGACCTTGCGGCAGATCGCCGCGACCTGGCGCTCGAGACCGCGCACGCCGGCCTCGCGCGTGTAGTCGGTGATGAGGTCCACGACCGAAGCGTCGGACCAGCGGATTCCGTCGGGACCGAGTCCGTGCTGCTCGAGCTGCTTCGGGATCAGGTAGCGCCGCGCGATCTCGAGCTTCTCCTCGGGCGTGTAGCCGGGGACGCGGATCACCTCCATGCGGTCGCGCAGCGGGTTCGGGATGTTCTCGAGCAGATTCGCCGTCGCGATGAAGAGCACCTTCGAGAGATCGAAGGGAACCGACAGGAAGTGATCGCTGAAGCTCGAGTTCTGCTCGGGATCCAGCACTTCGAGCAGCGCCGAGGACGGATCGCCGCGGAAGTCCGCGCCGAGCTTGTCGATCTCGTCGAGCACGAAGACGGGGTTGTTGGTTCCGGCCTGCTTGAGCGCCTGCACGATGCGGCCCGGCAATGCGCCCACGTAGGTCCGGCGATGACCGCGGACCTCCGCCTCGTCGCGCACGCCGCCGAGCGAGATCCGCACGAACTCGCGCCCCATCGCGCGCGCGATCGAGCGGCCGAGCGAGGTCTTGCCGACGCCGGGCGGACCCGCGAAGCAGAGGATCGGGCCGCGCGAATCCCCGCGCAGCTTGCGCACGCCGAGGTACTCGAGGATGCGGTCCTTGATCTCGTCGAGGTGCGCGTGGTCCTCGTCGAGGATCCTGCGCGCGCCCGCGAGCTCGAGCCGGTCCGGCGAGCTCGTGGCCCAGGGCAGCTCGACCATCCAGTCGAGGTAGTTGCGCACGACCTGCGCCTCGGGGCCGTCGGGGTGCATGCGTTCGAGGCGGCGCAGCTGGCGGTGCGCCTCGGCGAGCGTCTCCTCGGGCATGCCCGAGTCCGAGATCCGGTTGCGGTAGTCGTCGATCTCTTCCGCCCGCGAGTCGGTCTCGCCGAGCTCCGCCTGGATCGCGCGCAGCTGCTCGCGCAGGAAGTGCTCGCGCTGGCCGCGCGTGAGCTCGTCCTGCGCCTGGGACTGGATCTCGGCCTGCACGCTCGTGACCTCGAGCTCGCGCCGGAGCAGCGCATCCACGCGGCGCAGCCGTGCGATCGGGTCGCCGAGCTCGAGAATCTCCTGCGCCTCGGGCAGCCGCAGCTTGAGATGCGACGCCACCAGATCCGCGAGCCGGCCCGGGTCGTGCACGCTCGTCGTGACGCCGAGCACCTCGGGCGGAAGATTCTTGAGCGGCAGCAGCTCCTCGACCCGCGCGCGCACCGTGCGCACGAGCGCTTCCGCCTCCACGCACCACTCGCCCTCCTCGTCCGCGGGCAGCGCCGCGACGCGCGCCCACATCGAGCGCTCCTGGGCGATGAAGCTGTCGATCTGCGCCTTGATCAGGCCCTGCACCAGCACCTTCACGCGTCCGTCCGCCATGCGCAGCACGCGCATCACGGTCACGATCGTGCCGACGCGGTACAGATCGTCCGGATCCGGGCTGTCGGTCTCGGAGTCGCGCTGCGCGACGAGCAGCAGCAGGCGCTCGCCCGCGAGCGCATCCTCGACCGCCGCGATCGATGCGTCGCGCTGCACGAAGAGCGGCAAGACCATGTAGGGGAAGACCACCATCTCGCGCAGCGGGACGACCGGGAGCGTCTCGGGAATTGCGATCGTGGTGCTGTTGTCGGGGGAGCGGGATCCGGCGGCCATCGCAGCGCGTTTCGACCCCGCGCGCACGGGACTTGAGATAGGCCACGTCGAGAGCAGCGACCCGATCGCACGCGCGCGCGCAGCTCGTGTGCAGTGCGCATCGACCTGCGCACTGCGCCGTGCGGAGGGTCCGGCGATCTGCGCGACGAGAGGCGACGCCCGTGATTCGCCGAGCTCGCGCGGAGCTCGAGACCTGCGGCGCGACCGACGCGGCCGGCGCGCTCGCCGTCACGAGATCAGGGCTCGATCTGCACCAGCTCCCTGCCCTCCACGCTCACGAGGAAGGGCCGCTTGCGCGCGTTGCCGTCGTCGCCGATCGAGATCACACCCGAAGCGCCCGGGTGCGCGCGCAGCCCGCGCAGGCCTTCGCGCACTGCGTCGCGCGACGCAGCACCCTGCGCGAGCTGGAGCAGGGCGAGGTTCGCCGCGTCGAAGGCCTGCGCCGAGAAGTCGCTCGGCGCGGACTCGAAGGCCTGCTGGTAGTCGCGCGTGAACTGCTTCACGAAGCTCGTCGGGCTGCCCGGGAAGTAGTGGACCGGGAAGACCGCCCTCTGCACGTGCTCGCGAGCCAGCCGCACGAGGTCGGGAGAGAACCAGCCCGACGCGCCCAGCAGCACCGCGCCACCGGCCTCGTGGAACACGAGCTGCGGCGCGATCAGCACGATCTGCTCGTGGGAGGCAGGGATGAAGAGCGCATCGAAGTCGACGATCGGCGGCAGCCGGGCGCCGTCCGGCGCGGTCATGCGCTTCGCTTCGTCGCGGAGCGCGCGCGCTTCCGCGGCCGGCAGTCGCCGTGCGCGCTCGAGCAGCTTCTTGCGCGCCTCGAGCGCGCCCGACTCCTCGGGCGAGAGCAGCTCGTAGCCGACGAGGCGCCGGATCGGCGCGGCGAAGTCGGTGTTGGTCGGCTCGAAGCCCGCAGCCGCGACGATGCTCCCCCCGCGTCTCTCGACCGCATCCCAGAAGAGCGCGCGCAGCCCGAGTCCGTACTTGTCCTTCGGATACAGGATCGCGAAGCGGCGCGCAGCGAGGACGCCGAAGGCGTGCTCGACCACCGCTTCGACCTCCTCGCTCGGCGTCGTGCGCAGGCGGAAGACCTGCGTGCGGCCGTCGACGAGATCCTCCTTCGAGTTGAGCGCGATCAGCGGAACGCCCGCGGCCTCGGCTTCGGCCGCCGCGGCCTCGCACTCGTCGGAGACGAGCGGTCCCACGATCGCAGCGACTTCCGGGTGCGCCGCGAGCTCGCGCACCGCTTCCGCGGCGCGGTCGCCGCGCCCGGCGCTGTCGCGGATCAAGAGCCGCACGCCGGATTCCCCGGCGTCGGGATCGCCGCCGAACACGCCCGCCGCGAGCAGGATGCCCTCGAGGCTCTGCTGGCCGAAGCGCGCGAGGCGCCCCGTGAGCGGCAGCACGACGCCGAGCGTCCCGCGCGCGCGCGAGACGTCGGGGCTCCCGGCGCCGTCGAGCTGCGCGAACGAGGGAAGGCCCGAGAGCGCCGAGCCCGGCGTCGCGGCTCCGCCCGCAGCGAGCCTGCGCAGCCGCTCGGAGACGGCTGCGAAGCGGGCCGCAGCGCCCGGCGTGAGCGGCAGCTCGCCCGCTCGTTCGATCGCGTGCCCGGCCAGACGCGCGTCGCCCTGGTCGAGCGCCTTCTCGGCCGCGGAGAGCCAGACGGATCCCGCAGCGACCTGGCGCTCGAGCGCCTCGGCCGCGCGCAGCTGGTCCTGCAGCGAGAGCCCGCGCGCGAGCGCCTCGATCTCCGCGTCGATGCGAGCGAGCGCCGGCTCGCTGGCCTCGTCTCCGCGCAGCTGCGAGAGCCAGCGCAGCTTCTGCAGCGGCTCGCTGCTCGCTTCGGCGAGCAGGCGATAGGCCTCGCGGCGCTGGCCCGGCTCGAGGCGCGAGAAGCGCAGGCGCTCGAGCAGCGCCTGCGCCTTGGCGTGCTGGCCCTCGCGCGCCGCGAGCTCGGCGAGCCGCAGGCGCGCTTCGTCGGCGCGCGGCGAGTCCGGGTGGCGCTCGAGCAGGATGCGGTACCAGTGCTCCGCCTCCGCGGGGCTGCCGCGCTCGCTCGCGAGCGCGGCGAGCCGCAGCGCCGCGTCGGGCGCGAGCGGGCTGTCGGGGTACTGGGCGAGAAACTGGCGCAGCGCGCGCCCCCCGGCGTCCGGAGCCTTCTGCGCGAGCGCCGCCTCGTAGGCGCGCCGCTCGCTCTCCCCGGCTCTCGGCTGCGGGCTCGCGCACGCGAATCCCAGCGAGAGCAGCGCGGCCAGCAGAGACGAGGCCAGGCGCCGGCACCGCACACGGCTCTCGCGCGTCGGACTGGAAGGCATGCCGCGTTCCCCCCTAGGCAACGGCAGCTGCGCTGCACGGCTGCGCCCCTGCGCGCGGCGCTCCCGCAAGATTACTCGAAGAGGTCCCGGAGCTTGTCGAGGAAGCCCTGGCGCACCGGCGAGACTTCCTCGCCCGCCTCCTCGGCGAACTTCTCGAGCAGCTCGCGCTGGCGCTTCGTGAGCCGGGTCGGCACCTCGACGAAGATGTGGACGTGCTGGTCGCCGAGCGCGCTGCTGCGCAGCGAGGGCAGGCCCTTCGCGCGCATGCGCAGGACCTTGCCCGCCTGCGTCCCTTCCGGGATCCGCAGCTTGACCTTGCCATCGAGGGTCGGGACGTCGACCTCGGCGCCGAGCGCGGCCTGGGCGAAGGTGATCGGAACCTGGCAGTGCAGGTCCTGGCCATCGCGCTCGAAGAGCGGGTGCGGCTTCACCGAGATCACGACGTAGAGATCACCGGCCGGCCCGCCGGCGATGCCGGCCTCGCCCTCGCCGGCGAGGCGCAGGCGCACGCCGTCGTCGACGCCGGGCGGCACCTTCACCTTGACGCGCTGCACGCTCTGCGTGCGCCCCGAGCCGCGGCAGTCGCTGCAGCGTTCGCGCACGATCTCGCCCGCGCCGCCGCACTCTTCGCAGGGCCGGCTGATCCGGAAGAAGCCCTGCTGCAGCACCACCTGACCCGCGCCGCGGCAGCGAGCGCAGGTCTCCGGCCGCGTTCCCGCGCGCGCGCCGCTGCCGCTGCAGGTCCCGCAGGCTCGGGTCTTCGGGATCTCGATCTGCGCCTCGAGCCCGCTGCGCACGTCGGGCAGCTCGACCTCGAGGTTGTAGCGGAGATCCGCGCCGCGCTGACCGCGGCCCCGACCGCGCCCGCCGCCCGGGCGCCCGCCGAAGAGATCGCCGAAGAGATCGTTGAAGATGTCGCCGAAGCCGCCGAGGTCGCCGAAGTCGAAGCCCGGCATTCCGGGCCCGCCGCCCGTGCCGACTCCCGCGAAGCCCAGGCGGTCGTAGGCGCGCCGCTTCTCGGGGTCCGAGAGGATCGCGTAGGCCTCGGAGGCTTCCTTGAACTTCTCCTCCGCCTCCGCGTCGCCGGGATTCCGGTCCGGGTGGTACTGGAGCGCGAGCTTGCGGTACGACGACTTGAGGCTGGCGGGGTCGGCGTCGCGCGGAACCCCCAGCACCTCGTAGTAGTCGCGCTTCGCCAAGCTGATGACCTTCGGAGCTGGGTGCCTCGGCGGATCCGGGACCTCCGCGGGTCCGAGCCCATCGACACGCCGGGGTGGCAACCGAGGGGCGATTTATGGAGCGCGCCCGCGGGAAGTCAACCCTGTGCGGGCTACTCGCTCTTCTCGCCGCCCTCGCCGCCGAGCTTCTGGTAGAGCGTCTCGGTCATCTTGTAGGTCAGCGCCGAGAGCTCATCGACCGCGGAGCGCAGCACCGCCACGTCCTCTCCCTGGATCGCGACCCGCGCCTTCTCGAGCGCCACCTGCAGCGGGTCGCTCTCGGCGGCCGTGATGTGGCTCGCGAACTCCTCGAGCGTGCGCTCGCTCGAGTAGATCAGGCCGTCGGCCTTGTTCTTGAGGTCGATGAAGTCGCGCCGCTGGCGGTCGGACTCCTGATTCGCCTCGGCCTCCTGCACGAGGCTCTCGATCGCGTCCTTCGAGAGGCCACTCGAAGCCTGGACCCGGATCGCCTGGCTCCGGCCCGTGCCGAGGTCCTTGGCCGACACGTTCACGACGCCGTCGGCGTCGATGTCGAAGTTGACCTCGATCTGCGGCACGCCCCGCGGCGCGGGCGGAATGCCCACGAGCTCGAAGCGGCCGAGCGTCTTGTTGTCCTTCGCGAGCTGGCGCTCCCCCTGCACGACGTGGACGCGCACCACCGTCTGGTTGTCCTCCGTCGTCGAGAAGACCTGGCTCTTCGAAGTCGGAATCGTGGTGTTGCGCTCGATGATCTTGTACGCGACTCCACCCTGGGTCTCGACGCCGAGCGAGAGCGGCGTCACGTCGAGCAACAGCACGTTGCCGACCTCACCCACGATCACGCCGGCCTGGAGCGACGCGCCGCAGGCCACGACCTCGTCGGGATTCACGCTCTTGTTCGGCTCGCGCCCGAAGATCTCCTTGACCTTCTGCTGCACGATCGGCATGCGCGTCATGCCGCCGACGAGCACCACCTCGTCGACGTCGCCCGGAGCGAGTCCCGCGTCCGCGAGCGCGGTCTTGCAGGGCTCGACGAGGCGCTCGATCAGGTCCGCACACATCTCTTCGAGCTGCGCGCGCGTGAGCGTCTGGGTCAGGTGTTTGGGACCCGTGGTGTTGGCCGCGATGAAGGGCAGGTTCACGTCGGTCTGCTCGCAGGAGGAGAGCTCCTGCTTCGCGCGCTCGGCCGCCTCCTTGATGCGCTGCAGCGCCATCTTGTCCTCGCGCAGATCGATCTCCTCGGAGGCCTGGAATCCGTCGATCAGCTGCGCGGCGATGCGGTTGTCGAAGTCTTCGCCCCCGAGATAGGTGTCGCCGTTGGTGCTGCGCACCTCGAAGACGCCGTCGGTGATCTCGAGGATCGAGATGTCGAAGGTCCCGCCGCCGAGGTCGAAGATCGCGACCTTGCGCGCGCCCTCGGCGCCGAGTCCGTAGGCGAGCGCTGCGGCCGTGGGCTCGTTCACGATGCGCAGCACCTTGAGGCCCGCGATCTTGCCCGCGTCCTGCGTGGCCTGGCGCTGCGAGTCGTCGAAGTAGGCCGGGACGGTGATCACGGCCTCTTCGACCGGTTCGCCGAGGTAGTCCTGGGCGGTGTCCCGCATCTTCTGCAGGATCATCGCCGAGATCTCCTGCGGCGAGCAGCTGCGCTCGCCGAGCCTGACCCAGGCGTCGCCGTTCTCGGCGGCTTCGATCACGAAGGGCGCGATCTTCGCGAAGCGCTGCACCTCTTCGCTCGCGAACTTGCGCCCGATCAGGCGCTTGACCGCAAACACGGTCTGCTCGGGGTTGGTCACCGCCTGGCGTTTGGCGATCTGTCCGACGAGCTTCTCGCGGCTCTGCGTGAAGCCCACGATCGAGGGAGTGGTGCGCGCGCCCTCCGCGTTGGCGATCACCGCGGGCTCGCCATCGAAGACCGCGACGCAGGAGTTCGTGGTACCGAGATCGATTCCGATCACCTTGCCCATCGGCGGGAGTCCTCCGCAATGGCAAGCCGCAGCGGCCGGCCCACGCGGGGTGGCCGGTGCCGCAGCGCCTGCTGCTGCGGAGGTCTTTTCGGAAGATCGCTGTTCCGACTTGCCCCGGAATCGGCTCGGGGAGAAGCGCGAGGCGTCGCCCCGGCCTGGGCGTGGGGATCGGGACCCTGGAGCTGGGGGAGCGCGCGCCTAGGGCGCGCGCGAGACCATGACCCGAGCCGGCCGCACGACGCGGTCGCGCAGCTTGAAGCCCTGCTGGAAGACCTCGAGCACGGTGCCGGGCGGGACGTCGTCCCGCGGCATCTGGGTCATCGCCTCGTGGAACTGCGGATCGAAGGGCTTGCCGAGCGCCTCGACCGGGCTCACCCCGTGCTTCTCGAGCGCTCCGAGCAGCTGCCGGCGCACCAGATCGATGCCCTCGAAGAGCGCCTTCAGGTCTGCGCTCTCGGCCCCGCCCGCGGCCGCGCTCCGGCTGTGGCCGATCGCGCGATCGAGGTTGTCGACGACTCCGAGCAGATCCAGCACGAGCGCCTGATGCCCGTACTGGACCGCCTCCTGGCGCTCTCGCAGCGCGCGCTTGCGGAAGTTGTCGAAGTCGGCCTGCAGCCGCACGAACTGGTCGCGCTGCTCCTGCAGCCTGGCCGCGAGATCCGCGGCCTCACGCGCAGCCTGGGGGCTCTCCGGCTCCGCGCTGCCGCCCGCGGCCTCCGACTCGCCCGGAGCGCTCGCTTCCGGAGCTCCCTCCGCGCGCCAGCCCTCGCGTCTGCGCTCGGCCTGATCGACCGCCGCCTCGGCCTCGCGCAGGGCCTCCTCGAGCTCCGGGTCCACCGAGAGTTGGCGTGAGCCCGGCGAATCGGGCTTGTCCGGGTCGCTGCTGGCGCTCATCGATCCCCCTCGCGTCTTCGACCGGTCAGGCGCCGAGCTTGTGCGAAACCACCTGGGACAGGTAGTCCACGAGCGGGATCACGTGCGAGTAGTTCATCCGGCTGGGGCCGATCACGCCGAGGACCCCGAGCGGCGCGCGCTCGTCGCCGTAGCGCGAGACGACCAGCGCGCAGTGGCGAAGCCCCGCGGAGGCGGCCTCGTCCCCCAGGAAGACGCGCACCGAAGGCAGCGCCGCGTGCGGCCCCCCTTCCTCGGCAGCGGACGGCGGGGCCTCCGCGAGCAGGCCATCGAGCACCGAGAGCAGCTGCTCCTTCGTCTCCAGCGCCTCGAAGAGGTCGCGAACCCTGCGCGGATCCTGGAACTCGGGCTGCTCGAGCAGCGCGAGGCGCGTCTCGATCACGAGGTCGCGCGCCGCCTCGCCGGCGTCCGACGCGAGCACCTGCGTGCCGATCTCGAGCGCGCGCTGCAGCAGCGCGTCGGCGCGGCCGCGCAGCTCGCGCGCCTCCTCGGCGAGGCGCTCGCGCACCTCGCGCAGCGTGCGGCCCACGACGCGCTCGCAGAGCAGCGCGGCCATGCGGTCGAGATCGGCCTGCGAGGCCGCGCCAGCTCCCTCGATCACGCGCCGGTGCGCGACACCGGCCTGCGACACGAGCACCGCGAGCACGCGCTCCGACGCGACACGCACGAGCGACACGTGGCGCAGCACCACGCGCTCGAGGCGGGGCGGGATCACGAAGCCGAGCTGGCGCGTGTGCTGCGAGAGCAGCTGGGAGGCCAGGCGCACGACGCGGTCCGCCTGGGCCTCCTGCACGTCCTTCTCGATCGCGCGGCGCTCGAAGGCGTCGAGGTCGTCGGCGCCGGCCTCGCGGCTGAGCTCGTCGACGAAGAGACGCAGGCCGCGGCTCGTCGGGACGCGGCCCGCCGAGGCGTGGGGCTTGTCGACGAGGCCGAGCTCGGCGAGCTCCGCGAGCGTGTTGCGGATCGTCGCGGGCGAGACCTTGACCGGCAGCAGATGTGCGAGGAGCTCCGAGCCGATCGGTCCGGCGTCGCCGAGGTAGGCGCGCACGACGCCCCGCAACACCGAGCGCTGGCGCAGCGAGAGCTCGGGCAGCGCCGGCCCCGAGGCCGGGCCCCGCAGAGTGTGGGCAGTCGGAGTCATTTTCCGTCGAGGACAAGGGGTACCACCGGCCCCACGCAGCGTCCAGCCTCGGGCCCCGCCCGGCGGCGGCTCGCGGCGCGGGGCAGCGCGCCCGGGCCTAGACGAACTCGGCGAAGACCGAATCGGAGAGCAGACGGCCGCGCGGCGTGAGCGCGAGGCTGCCGTCGGCTGCCTCCTGCAGCAGCCCGAGCGCGACGCAGCGCGCGATCGGCTCCGCGAAGAAGGCGCGCGGGGCCGCGCCGAACTCGGCCGCGAAGCGGCTCGCATCGAGGCCGGCGCACAGGCGCAGCGCGAGGAAGACCGCCTCGCCCCGAGCCGTGGCCTCGGAGAGAGACTCGACCTCGTCCGCCGCGGGGAGGCCGGCCTCGATCCGCTCGAGGTACGCGCCGAGCCCGCGCGTGTTCGCCCGGCGGGATCCGAAAGGCGCCTCCCGACCCGCGGGCTCCGTGGACACGGCGCCGACTCCGATCCCGAGCACCGGCCGGCGCTGCCAGTAGCGGCGGTTGTGCAGCGCCTCGCTGCCGGGAAGCGCGTAGCTCGAGATCTCGTAGCGGCGGAGGCCCGCCTGCTCGAGCCGCGTCTCGACGCGCCCGAGCATCGCGAGCGCGAGGCCCTCGTCGGGGAGTGAGAGCTGTCCGCGCCCGGCGGCGAGCGCGAAGGGCGTCCCGCCCTCGATCGTGAGCTCGTAGACCGACACGTGATCCGGAGCGGAATCGAGCGCCGCCGCGAGGTCCGCGTCGAGCGCGGCGAGCGACTGGCCCGGCGCAGCCGCGATCAGGTCGATCGAGAGCTGCGCGAAGCCGGCCGCGCGCACGGCGGCCAGGGTCTCGCGGCACTCGCCCGCGCGATGCGCGCGGCCGAGGCGGCGCAGCGTCGCGTCGTCGAAGGACTGCGCGCCGAGCGAGACGCGCGTCACGCCCGCCGCGCGGAAGCCCGGCAGCCGCTCGCGCTCGAGCGTGCTCGGATTCACCTCGAGCGTGACCTCGCGCAGCGCGGCCGCGGGCCCGCGAGCGCCTGCGCGCGCGGGCTTCGAGACGCCGGCGTCGGGCGGCTCCGGGAACGCCGCGCGCGCGGCGCTGACGATCGCGGCGATCGACTCGGGTCGCAGCAGCGACGGTGTGCCACCGCCGAGGTAGAGCGTCTCGAGCCGTCGACCTGCGAACGCGGGTCGGCGCGCAGCGAGCTCGCAGAGCAGCGCGCGGACATAGCGCTCCTCCTCTCGCCGCGGCAGGCGCCGCGCGGCGATCACCGCGAAGTCGCAGTAGGGGCAGATGCGCTCGCAGAAGGGAACGTGGACGTAGAGGCCGAGACTCTGGTCGTCGGGCCCGGTCGCCGGCTGCACGGCGGGAGGGTACTCTCCCGCGACCTTGAGTTCGCGAAGCGCCTCGCCCTCCCCTCCCTTCCGCCGCCACCAGCTCGACAACGGCCTCGACATCCTGCTGCTCCCGACCGACCTCGCGCCGGTCGTCGAGGTGCAGATCTGGGCCGGCGTCGGCTCTGCCGACGAGGGCGCCGCAGAGGCCGGCCTCGCGCACTTCCACGAGCACATGCTCTTCAAGGGCACCGCGCGCCGCGGCGTCGGCGAGGTCGCGGGGGAGGTCGAGGGCGCGGGCGGTCGCATCAACGCGTTCACGAGCTACGACGTGACCTGCTACCACGCGACCCTCCCGAACGACGCCTGGCCGGTCGGCCTCGACGTGCTCTCGGACGCCGTGCTGCACTCGACCTTCGCAGCGGAGGAGATCGCGCTCGAGATCGACGTCGTGCTCGAGGAGATCCGGCGCAGCGCGGACTCGCCCGCGAGCGTGCTCTCCGAGCTCGCCGCGCGCACGATCTACCTCGCGCATCCCTATCGCGAGCCGATCCTCGGCAGCGCCGAGAGCGTGGCGAACTTCGACCGCGACAAGGTGCGCAGTTTCTTCGAGCGCTGGTACGCGCCGCCGAACCTCGCGCTCGTCGCCGCGGGCGACTTCGATCCCGAGGAGTTCCTCGCGCGCGCAGAGCAGAGCTTCGGCGGACGCCGGACGACGGCCGCGAACGGCTCGGCGCGCCGCGCGCGCGTGCGCCGGCCCGAGCCCGCGCAGCGCGCGCTGCGCACGGCCGTCCTCTCGCGCCCCTTCGAGCGCGTGCGCATGGAGCTCGCCTGGCCGGTCGTGGCACTCCGGCATCCCGATGCGCCCGCGCTGGACCTGCTCGCGTTCATTCTCGGCAGCGGAGACTCCTCGCGCCTCGCGCGCCGCGTGCGCGAGCGCGACGGCCTCGCCGAGCGCATCGACGCCGCCTGCTACACGCCGCTCGATCCCGGCGCCTTCTCGGTCGACATCGAGACCGACGGCGAGCGGGCCGCGATCGCGCTCTCCGCGGCGGTGCGCGAGGTCGAGCGCCTGCGCAGCGAGAGCGTCTCCCCGGAGGAGCTCGACAAGGCGAAGACGAACTTCCTCGCGGCCCAGCACTTCGAGCGCGAGAGCGTCTCGGGCCAGGCCGGCAAGCTCGGCGGCTTCCTCACGCTCGCCGGCGATCCGGGACTCGAGGAGCGCTATCTCGCATCCGTGCGCGACGCGACGCCGGAGTCGCTGCTGCGCGCGGCGCGCCAGTACCTCGGCTGCGACGCCCTCTCGGTCGCCGCGCTCGTCTCGCTGGACGCGCGCGGCGCGCTCGACGACGGGATCGCGGCGGACGCCGTCGCGCGCGGGGTCGCAGAGCTCGAGCGGCTGCGAGAGCCGCCCAGGCGGATCGGCGCGAACGGAAGCGGCGCGGCCGCGCGCGCCGGCCGCCGTGCGGCGCCGGGCCGCGCGGCGGCTCCCGAGCTCTTCGCCTACGAGATCGGAGGGGGCGCGCGCCTCTACGTCGTGCCGCGCCGCGCGGTGCCGGTCGTCTCCCTTCGCGCGGCGCTGCTGGGCGGACTGCTCGCCGAGACGCGTGAGCGCGCGGGCCTCTCGGCCTTCCTCGCGGGAATGTGGATGCGCGGCACGCGCAGCCACAGCGCGGCCGACTTCGCGCGCGCCTCCGAGCGCATGGCGATCGATCTCGACAGCTTCTCGGGCCGCAACAGCGTCGGCCTGACCCTCGACGCCCCCACCGAGCGCTTCGACGCCGGCTTCGAGCTGCTCTCCCAGGTGCTGCTCGAGCCCGCCTTCGATCCCGAGGAGATCGAGCGCGAGCGCCGCGAGACGCTGGCCTCGATCGAGCGCCGCGAGGACAGCCTCGCGCAGCGCGCGTTCCTCCTCTTCGGCGAGGCCCAGTTCCCGACGCATCCCTACGGCTGGCCGGTGCTCGGCTGGCGCGAGGGCGTCCTGGGCTTCGACGCCGAGGCCGTGGCGCTCCAGCACGACGCGCTCGTGCGCGCGGGCAACCTCGTGATCTGCGCTGCGGGCGACCTCGACCCGGACGCGACCGCCGCGCGCGTGACGGCGCGCCTCGCCGAGCTCGATGCGCGGCCCGCCGTCCTGCCCGAGCCCGCGATCGACGCGCCGCCCGGCGAGCCGCGCCGGCTCGAGGCCCGGAAGGACCGCGAGCAGGCGCACCTCGTGATCGGCTTCCGCGGCCTCTCGCTGCACGATCCCGATCGCGAGGTGCTCGAGGTGATCTCGCAGATCCTGGCCGGCCAGGGCGGCCGCCTCTTCCTCGAGCTGCGCGACCGACAGGGCCTCGCCTACAGCGTGAGCGCGAGCCACGCCGACGGCCTCGGCACGGGCACCTTCAGCAGCTACATCGGCACCTCGCCCGAGAAGCTCGACGCCGCACGCGCAGGCCTGCTGGGCGAGCTCGAGAAGCTGCTCGCCGCGCCGCCCGAGCTGGCCGAGCTCGAGCGCGCGCGCCGCTATCTCGTGGGCAATCACCGCATCGACCTGCAGCGCAACGCGAGCCACGCCGCACACGTCGCGCTCGACGCGCTCTACGGCATCGCTCCCGACGCCTACCACACGCTGCCCGAGCGCATCGCGGCGGTCGGACCGGAAGACGTGCTGCGCGTGGCGCGGCGCGTGATCCGGCTCGAGGCGCGCAGCGAGGCGGTGGTGCGGCCCTAGCGGCCGCCCGCCGAGCTCCCCGGCCGCGCCGATCCGCCGACGGGGTCGGCCGCGCGAAGCCGCCCCTCTCGCCCCCAATCTCTCTTAGGCCCCGGGCCGATTCCCCGCGGGACCGATCCGGGCGCTCCCGCGCGCGGCATCCGCCACGCAGCACCGCCTGCGCCTACTTCCCGCTCAGCTGGCGGGAATTCGCTGCAGAGGAGGCTGGGCCATGCGGAGTCGGTTCGGAATGCGCGTCGCCGCGGCGCTGCTCGCGCCCCTCGGCTGGGTCGCGGCGCCGGCCGCGACGGCGGGCTCCTCGGCGGCCGAGGCGGTCCTCGCGCTCGGAAGTCGGCCCGACGGCGGCCTCGGCCCGACCGACGGCGGGTTACGCCTCGGCGAACTCGATGGATGCTCCTCCTCCGGTGCTCTGCTGCAGGGATGCGCGGCCCGCGCGCCCGCAGCGCTCGCCGCGATGCTCGAGGTGAGGCCGCACGGCGGCGACTCACGCGATGACGATGACGACGACGACGCCGGCGCCCACGCCTCGAGCGACGACTCCGAGCGCGGCCGGCGCGGCCACTCGCGCTCTCGGGGCGAGGACTGGAGAGACGACGACGACGATGACGACCGCCCGAAGCGCGGGCGCTCGAAGCACTGGCGCCACAAGCCGCGGAAGATGAACGAGGTGCCCGAGCCCGACTCGATCGCATCGCTCGGGATCGGGCTGGCCGGGCTCGCGTGGGCGGGGCGCAGGCGCTCGGTCTGAGCCGGCCTCCCGCAGCAGCGCCATCGGATCCACCGCTCGCCTGCGCGCCCGCTCGCGCAGCGCCGCCGCGTCGAGCCGCGCGGGCCTAACGCGGAGCCCGCCGGATCCCCGTACCCGCCTCGGCGCTCTCCCCGCGCGACGGCCCCGGGACGCGCCCGAGCCCCTGCAGCTTCCGGATCCGCCCGGCCGCCGCGCGAGGGCGTGCGTGCTACGGGTCTATCCCGGTCACAGGGGGGACTCGCCATGGCTTCGGAGATCCGCGCGGCGCTCGCGCTCGGGTTCTGCATTTCCCTGCTCGCCGCATGCGGCGAGTCGCAGCCAGCGGGCGAGGGCGACGCGGCTGCGGCAGAGAGCGGGGCCGCGGAGAGTCCCGACGCCGACCGCTTCGGATTCACGCGGCCGAGCGACAGCACGAGCCGGGCGCAGCGCGCCACCGCAAAGTCGCTGCCGCTCGCCGACGCGCAGTCCTTCGAGGACGCGCGGCGCGGCCTCGTCGCGAGCGAGCCGAAGCTCCGGATCAAGGGTCCCGGCGGCGCGCTGATCTGGGAGACGCAGGCCTACGACTTCGTGAAGGGCGAGGCACCCCCGGCCGTGAATCCGAGCCTGTGGCGTCAGGCGCAGCTCAACGGGTTGCACGGGCTCTTCCAGGTGGCGGAAGGCATCTGGCAGGTGCGCGGCTACGACATCTCCAACATGAGCTGGATTCGCGGCAAGACGGGCTGGATCGTCGTGGATCCGCTGACCTCGCAGGAGACGGCCGCCGCCGCGGTCGCGCTCGCGCGCAAGCAGCTCGGCAACGATCCGATCCGGGCCGTGATCTACACGCACAGCCACGTGGACCACTTCGGCGGGATCCTCGCGGTGCTTCCCGCAGAGGAGGCCGCGCGCCAGAAGGTCCGGATCGTCGCGCCGAAGGGCTTCCTCGCGGAGGCCACGAGCGAGAACGTGATGGCGGGCGTCGCGATGGGCCGCCGCGCGACCTATCAGTTCGGCGCCTCGCTTCCGCGCGGCGCGCGCGGCTACGTCGACACGGGCCTCGGCAAGGCCCCGGCCCGCGGGAGCATGCGCCTGCGCCCCCCGACGGAGCACATCGAGCGCACACCCCAGCCGCTCGAGCTCGACGGCGTGCGCTTCGTGTTCCAGTACGCGCCGGACTCCGAGGCACCGGCCGAGCTCAGCTTCTATCTGCCCGCCCACAAGGCCTGGTGCGGCGCCGAGCTCGTGAGCCAGACGCTGCACAACCTCTACACGCTGCGCGGTGCCAAGGTGCGCGACGCGCACAAGTGGAGCGGCTACATCGACGAGGCGATGCGGCTCTTTCCGGACGCCGAGGTCGTCTTCAACAGCCACCAGTGGCCGGTCTGGGGCAAGCAGCGCATCCGGAGCTATTTGAAGGGCCAGCGCGACAGCTACAGGTTCATCCACGATCAGACGCTGCGCCTCGCGAATCAGGGTCTCACCGCGCGCGAGATCGCGGAGCGGATCGAGCTGCCGGACTCGCTCGCGAAGTCCTTCGCGAACCGCGGCTACTACGGCAGCGTGAAGCAGAACGCAAAGGCGGTGTACCAGTTCTACTTCGGCTGGTACGACGGCAATCCCGCCAACCTCGATCCGCTGCCTCCCGAGGCGCTCGGCGCGAAGTACGTCGCGGCGCTCGGCGGCGCCGCGGCGGTCCGCGAGCAGGCACGGGCCGCCTACGACGCGGGCGAGTACCGCTGGGCCGCCAGCCTGCTCGATCATCTGGTGTTCGCGGAGCCGAAGGATGGCGAGGCCAAGGACCTGCTCGCGAAGGTCTACGACCAGCTCGGCTACCGCGCGGAATCGGGGGTCTGGCGCTCGGTCTACCTGAGCGGCGCGCAGGAGCTGCGCCACGGGCTCGCGGCGGACGGGATCGCGCGGCTCGGCGAGGGCCTGCTCCGGAGCCTCCCGGTGGATCAGCTCTTCTCCGCGATGGCCACGCGACTCGACGCGAGCAAGGCCGCGGGACGCCACGTCGTGCTGAACTTCGTGTTCAGCGATCTGAAGAAGACCTGGGTGCTCGAGCTCGAGAACAGCGTGCTGCACCACTGGCGCCGCGACGCGGAGCCGAAGGCCGCCGCGACGGTCACGCTCACGCGCGAGTTCCTGCTCCGGCTCGCCGGGGGCCAGGCCGCGCTCAAGGAGCTGATCTTCTCGAAGGATCTCGAGGTCGAGGGCAGCCGCAGCGATCTGCTCGCGTTCTTCTCGCTCTTCGAGCGGCCCGACGGTCTGTTTCCGATCGTCACCCCGTGAGCGACCCGGCGCAGATCGACCTCCGGCACGCGATCCGCACCGCCTCCTTCGAGAATCCGAGCGGAGCCAAGGGGATGGCGGGAAGGGCCGCTGCCGGGCGCAGGGGAGCGCCGATGCGCGTGCTCGCGCCGGGCGAGCGCGTGATCCTCGCCTGGCTGCCGATGCCCTTCCGCCGCCGGCTGCGCATCGAGCTCACGAACGGCTCGCCGCGCCCGCTGCCCCTCTACTACCAGCTCGGCTTCACGCTCGGCCCCGAGCCCGACGACGCGGGGCTGCTCCACGCCCGCCGCGGCGCTGCCGGACTTCGTCTCGTGCTACCGCTGGCGCGAGCCGGACCCGATCGTCTTCGCGCGCGAGCTGCGCGCGACGCTGCAGCAGACGGCGCGGTTCCGCTGCCGCGCGAGCGCCGCGAGCTAGAGCAGCGCTTCGAGCGCGAGGGCCGCGTCGCGGGGACGGGCTGGATGCAGCTCGGAGCGCCCGGCGCCGAGTGGCTCGCCCTGTGCGAGCGCCAGGACGACGTCTGCGCGACGGCCTATCTCTACCTGCGCGAGCCGCAGGCCGTGCCGCGCCTCGACCGCGCCGCGGCCTGCGCCGATCTCGCGCGGCGCTCCTGGGAGGCTCCCTCGCCCTTCGAGCTCGCGCTCGCGGGGCTCACGGGCGCGGGAATCGGCGCGACGGCGCCGGGCTCCTAGCTCGGCCATCGCGCGTCCCCTAGGATTCCGCCGCCACAGCCGACCCTTGGAACGCAGAGCGCGCGCGAAGGCCGGCCATCCCCGCCGAGGAGCTGAGACCGATGTTCCGAACCGCCTCCAGGATCGCCGTGCTCGCCATCACCACAGCGGCCCTCTGCGCGCCTGCCGCAGGCGCCGAGGAGCTCGCGAGCGAGGACGAGAAGACGCTCTACGCGGTCGGCCTGATGATGTCGAGGAACCTCGGCCAGCTCTCGCTCTCCGAGAAGGAGCTGAAGCTGGTCCAATCGGGCCTCGCGGACGGCGTGCTAGGCAAGACGCCGAAGGTCGAGCTCCAGACCTACGGCCCGAAGGTCCAGGCCCTCGCGCAGGCGCGTCAGTCCGCGAGCGCCCAGAAGGAGAAGAACGCCGCCAAGGGCTTCCTCGAGAAGGCCGCCGCCGCGAAGGGCGCCGAGAAGCTCCCGTCCGGCGTGATCTACCAGGAGACGCAGGCGGGCAGCGGCGCGCAGCCCAAGGCCACGGACCGCGTGATGGTGCACTACCACGGCACGCTGACCGACGGCAGCGTCTTCGACAGCTCGGTACAGCGCAACGAGCCGGCGGTCTTCCCGCTGAACGGCGTGATCCCGTGCTGGACCCAGGGCGTGCAGAAGATGAAGGTCGGCGGCAAGGCCCGGCTCGTGTGCCCCTCCGACACGGCCTACGGCGACCGCGGAGCGCCTCCGCGCATCAGGCCCGGCGCAGCGCTCGCCTTCGACGTGGAGCTGCTCGAGATCCTCGCGCCGCAGGCAGCGCCGCCCGCTCCGGCACCCGACAGAGCGGCCGACTGATCCCCGCGGAGGCGAGCGCGGCGCGCAGGCGCTGCGCTGCGCGGGACGCGACCCCTTGCTAGAGCCCCGCTGCGAGGCCGTCGCGCCTCGGATCGCTGCCGCCGCTGAAGCGGCCCGTGACCGGATCCACGACGAGCGCTTCGGCGCTCGACCAGTGCTCGTCGCCGACCTCGACGACGTGGCCGCGCGCCGCGAGCGCATCGCGCACGTCGGCCGGGGTCTCGGGCTCGACGAGCAGGCGATCGGGCAGCCACTGGTGGTGGAAGCGCGGCGCCGCGACCGCCTCCTGCACGTTCATGCCGTAGTCGACGACGTTCAGCAGCGTGAGCAGCGTGGTCGTGATGATGCGCGGCCCGCCGGGGCTGCCCGTCACCATCACGAGGCGCCCGTCCTTCTGCAGGAAGCTCGGCGTCATGCTGGAGAGCGGGCGCTTGCCCGGCGCGATCGCGTTCTGTCCGCGCGTGTCGACGAGCCCGTACGCGTTCGGGACGTTCGGCGCGACCGAGAAGTCGTCCATCTCGTTGTTGAGCAGCACGCCCGTGCCCGGCACCGTGATGCCCGAGCCCCAGGGCGTGTTGATCGTCTTGGTCAGCGCGACGGCGTTGCCCGCCGCGTCGGCGGTCGAGACGTGCGTCGTGCCGGAATCCTCGAGCGGGAGGCCCGGCCCCTCGACCGCGATCGCCGACTCCCCGCGGCCCCAGGTGAAGGGCGAGCGCTCGTAGAAGGGGGGGTTGATGCGCGCGCGCTGGCGAGCGGCGTAGGCCTTGGAGATCAGCGCGTCGACCGGCACCGCGACGAAGTCCGGATCCCCGAGCAGGCTGTTGCGATCCGCGAAGGCCAGCTTCATCGCCTCGGCCACGCGGTGGATCGACGCCGAGGAGCCGGGGCCCAGCGCCGCGAGGTCGAAGCCCTCGAGCACGTTCAACATCCCGAGCAGCGCGACGCCGCCCGACGAGGGCGGCGGAAAGCTCACGACCTCGAAGCCGCGATAGGTCCCGAGCAGGGGCTTGCGCCACTTCGGCGTGTAGCTCGCGAGGTCCTCGCGGCTCACGAGGCCCCCGCGCCGCTGCATCTCCGCGGCGATCGCATGCGCGACCTCCCCGCGGTAGAAGACGTCGGGTCCCTGCACGGCGATCGCAGCGAGCGTGTCCGCGAGCTCGCTCTGCACGAGACGCCAGCCCGCGCGGATCGGCTGGCCGTCGGGTGGAAACTGGATGCGGCCGGTCTCCGGGAACTCGTCCGGCAGCCCCATCGCGCGCACCTGCTCGAGCCGCCGGGCGTGGTAGGGACCGATCGCGAAGCCCTCGCGTGCCAGGCGGATCGCCGGCTCGAGCACGACGCCGAGCGGGAGCAGGCCGTGCAGGGCCTGGAGCTCGGTCAGCCCCGCGACGAGGCCCGGAGTGGCCACCGCGAGCGCGCCGTAGAGCGACGCGCTCGGCTTCACGCCGGGCCGCACGAACATGTCCCGCGTCGCGGCCGCGGGCGCCGTCTCGCGGCAGTCGAGCGCGAGAATCTGGCCCGACGCGAGCCGCACGAGCGCGAAGGCGCCGCCGCCGATGCCCGTGGACATCGGCTGCGTCACCGCGAGCGCGAAGCCGGTCGCGACCGCCGCGTCGATCGCGTTGCCGCCGCGCTCGAGCATCGCGACGCCCGCGCGGGTCGCGTCGGCCTGCGAGCTCACGACCATGCCGCGCGCCGCTTCGGCCGGAGCCCCGGCTGCGGCCCAGCCGACGATCGGCATCGAGCCCGCGCCCGCAATGCCGATGAGCAGGACGAGAAGGGCGCCGAGCCACCCGCCTGCCGCTGCGCGGCGGCGGCGCTCGCGCCGGCAGGTCGGGAGTGAAATGCTGCAGATCGAAATGGAAATCACGCGCGGAAACTACCATAGGGGCGCGCCCGCTCGGGCGCTCGCCGCGCTGCTCGCGGCGCTGCTCGCTGGCTGCGGCGACGGCGGCGGATCGGCGCCGGGCGCGAGCACCGGCGCAGGCGAGCGGCCCGCGCTCGCGGGCCCGCACGACGTCGCCGTGCTCGAGCTCGAGGGGCTCGGCACGATCCGCTTCGAGCTCTACGCCGAGCTCGCGCCCGCGACCGTCGCGCACTTCGCGAAGCTCGCGCGCGAGGGCTTCTACGACGGCGTCACCTTCCATCGCGTGATCCCGGGCTTCATGCTCCAGGGCGGCGACCCGAACACGCGCGACGCCGATCCGCGCAACGACGGCCGCGGCAGCCCCGACTCCGACCTGCCGCGCGAGCCGAGCGCGTGGCCGCACGAGCGCGGCACGGTCTCCTGGGCTGCGAGCGGTCGCAGGCCCTCCGGCAGCCAGTTCTTCATCGTGCAGGCAGATGCGCCTCACCTCGACGGGCGACACAACGTGATCGGGCGCGTCGTGGAGGGGATCGACGTGGTCGACGCGGTGGCCGCGCTCGAGATCGACACCTATGGCCGCTATGGCCCCACGGACCGGCCCTACCCGATCGACGCGCGGATCCGATCGATCCGGATCGAGCCCGCGCGCGAGCAGCCGCAGTCGCGCGTCGCGGGGAATCCCCCCGGCTGAGCCCATCCCTTCGCCTTCGGCCCACTGCGCGGGGAATGACCCCTTGCTGCTGATCTTCGTTCGCCTGCGGCTCACTGCGCGGGGAATGACCCCTTGCTGCTGATCTTCGTTCGCCTGCGGCTCACTGCGCGGGGAATGACCCCTTGCTAGCTCCCCCCGGTTGGAGCGGCTACGTTCCGGCCTCCGTGGCCCGGTAGCTCAGTTGGTAGAGCACGCGACTGAAAATCGCGGTGTCGGCAGTTCGATTCTGCCCTGGGCCACCACGGATCCCCGAGACCGCTCGGCGCAGCCGCGCACTCCGCGAAAAATCCCGCGCAGCCAAAGCCCGCCCCCCATTAGAGTGGCGCCCCCGACGTCCGCATTGCGAGGTGACGTCCGGGAAGGAGGGCTGTGATGGGCCACGCAACGGCTGCCCGCTCGGCGGCGGCGCTCGTGTCGACTCTCGTGCTTTCGAACGCGATCCCCGCGCCGGCACGGGCCGCGGAGGAAGACGAGGCGGCGAAGAGCCGGATCTCCGGAATCCTGCAGCTCGATCTCTCGAACGCCTATTACTTCCGCGGGATCCTGCAGGAGCGCGACGGAGTCGTCTCGCAGCCCTGGGCCGAGCTGTATCTGAACCTCTGCCAGTCCGAGACCGGACCGATTCGCGACCTCACGGTCGGCGCGGGCGTCTGGAACAGCCTGCACGACGAGAACACGCTCGCCGCGCAGTCGCCGGCCCTCGTCTACGAGACCGACTGGTATCCGCTGGTCTCGGTGGGCCTGCCCTGGGGCCTGAGCTTGACGACGGTCTACTACTTCTACACGAGCCCGAACGGCGCCTTCTCGACGGCGCAGGAGCTCAACTTCAAGCTCGCCTGGGACGACAGCGAGGCGCTCGGCCGCTTCGCGCTGGCGCCCTGGGTGAACTTCGCGATCGAGACGCACCGCACCGCGCTCGGAGTCCGCGCGGGCGAAGGAGTGCAGCTCGGGATCGCGCCGACGCTCTACACGCTCGAGAACGAGCAGCTCCCGATCGAGATCAGCCTTCCGGTCGAGCTCGGGCTCTCGATCGACGACTACTACGAGAAGGTCGACCTCTCGAACAACGAGGGCTTCGGCTACTTCTCGTGGGGGCTCGCGGCCCGGATCCCGCTCGGCTTCCTCGACGCGAGCTGGGGCGCGTGGGCGCTCGGGGTGACGGGCAAGGGCTACTACTTCGGGGACTCGCTCGCCGACGTGAACCAGTTCGACTCGCTGCAATCGCAGGGCGTCGGGAGCCTGTCGCTCGAGTTCTGAGCCGGCGGCCCTGCCGGGCGCAGGGAGGCCCGCGCGGCAGGAGCGCGGCGCGCGTCAGGGCTCCGGGTGCAGCAGGCGCGCGGCGTCGGGCGCCCACGAGAGCCAGAGCGACGCACCAGGCCGGACCTCGGGCTCGCGACGCGAGGCCTCGAGATAGGCCACGAGTTCGTCGCCAGCGACGTCCCGGAGCGCGCAGCGCAGCACCGCGCCCTGGAACACGAGATCGGTGCAGGTCACCGGAAGCGCCGTGCGCTCGCGCGCGGGCTCGCTCGCGCCGAGCTCGAGGCGCTCGGGGCGGATCATCAGCAGCGCCTGCGCGCCGCTCGCGAACGCGCGGCCTCCCGTCGCAACCTCGCTGCGCCGCCCGCCCGGGAGCGCCAGCGCCGCGCGGCCGTTCTGCGTCTGCTCGACGACGACCGGCAGCAGATTCGCGCTGCCGATGAAGCGCGCGACGAAGGCCGACTCCGGCGCGTCGTAGATCTCGACCGGCGTGCCGACCTGCTCGAGGCGACCCGCGCGCATCACCGCGATCCGGTCGGACATCGTGAGCGCCTCCTCCTGGTCGTGGGTCACGAACACGAAGGTGATGCCGACGTCGCGCTGGATGCGCTTGAGCTCGATCTGCATCTGGCGTCGGAGCTCGAGATCGAGGGCCGAGAGCGGCTCGTCGAGCAGCAGCGCCGACGGCTCGTTCGCGAGCGCGCGCGCGAGTGCGACGCGCTGGCGCTGGCCGCCCGAGAGCTGGCTCGGCTTGCGCTCCGCGAAGTCGCCGAGCCGGACGATCTCGAGCATCTGCCTCACGCGCGCCTCGACCTTCTGCGCCTCGAGCGAGCGGATGCGCGGACCGAAGGCGACGTTGTCGAAGACCGAGAGGTGGGGGAAGAGCGCGTAGTTCTGGAACACCGTGTTGACCGAGCGCCGGTAGGGCGGCACGCCGACGACGTCGACGCCCTCGAGCTCGAGCCGGCCGCTCGACACCTCCTCGAAGCCCGCGATCATGCGCAGCATCGTCGTCTTGCCGCAGCCCGAGGGTCCGAGCATCGAGAAGAACTCGCCGCGGCGGATCTCGAAGCTCGCCTCGTGCACGGCGACGTAGTCGCCGTAGCGCTTGCTGACGCGCTCGACGGAGATCACGGGTGCGAGGTCGGAGCGACTCATGCGCGGCCTCCGGCTTCGGGCGAGCTCGGCTCCGGCTCGGCCTCGGGATCGAAGCCCTTGTCGCGGCTCGCATAGACGAAGCGGCGCGTCTTCGCGAGCTCTGCGGAGATCGCGGCGAGCTGCGCGTCGAGCCAGTGCGGATCCTTCGCGACGAGCTGGCTCACCTCGCCCGAGAGCGTCGCGTCGGTCGCGGGACCGGGACCGTAGTGGCGGCGGTACACGTCGTAGCGGAAGAGCGGCTTCAGGCGCTTCAGGTCGCGCGGGCCGGTCGGCAGCGGCAGCAGCGCGACGTCCGGCTTGCCCTGCGCGCGGCGCTGCTCGAGGCGCTCGAGCACGATCTGGAGGCTGCTCGCGAGGTGCGTCGGCTCGCAGTAGGTCGCGAAATCGTCGTAGAGCAGCTTCATCACCGCGCCGGCCTCGTCGATCGGCAGGCGCGCCTCGCGCTCGCGGCCGACGCGGCGCAGGAGCAGCATGAAGGGCACCGGGCGGTCGCCCGTGCGCGCCACGACCTCGGGGTCGCGGAAGTCCGGCTGCCGGTAGGGGAAGTGCCGCGGGTCGATCGCATCGAAGCCCCCTCGCCCGTAGAAGAGCAGGCGCTGGAGCGAGAGCTTGTCCTCGGGGCTGAAGTACTCCATCTCGGCCGCGAGGTCGACGCGCATCCCGAAGTAGCGCCCCGGCGCGTCCGGCTGCGGCAGCGCGAGCTTGCCTCGCGTGTGGAGCTGGTGGAGATAGGTCACCGCGAGATCGAGCGGGGCGATCCGCAGCCAGTAGGTCAAGACCGTGCCGCGCGCCTCGGGCAGCATGAAGATGTGCGAGAGGTAGACGACGCAGAGATCCGGCGCATACGCGGGATTCACGAGCACGCGGCCGTCCCGCACGCCGCGGATCTCGCCGCTCGCGCGGTCGCGCGCGACGAGCAGGAAGAAGCGCGCGTAGGTGCCCGAGGGCAGGGGCAGCATCGCGTCGTCGAGCAGCATGCGCCGGATCACGCCCTGGGACTCCATCTCGCCCGACGCGCCGAAGGCCTTCCAGAGCACCTCGTAGGCGCGCTCGAAGTCCGGGTGGTCGGGGTGCTCGATCGACTCGAGCTCGTATTTCCGCGTCTCGCGCTCGATCATCTCGACCACGTCCTGGGAGTAGAGGTCCTTGAGGCAGAGGCGAACGCGGGTGCCCAGGCTCATCGGTCTCGGACTCCCCACTCGAGGTGCGCGCTGCGCGGCGGGACACCGGGATGGCGCCGGCCGCCGCCGACTGTAAGGGTTCCTCCCGGTGCGTGACCAGAGCTTCGATCCGAACCAGTCCGCGTGGGTCGCCGAGAGCGCGGCGCCGGAGCCCGCGCCTGCCCTCGCGGGCCGCCTCCGGACGGAGGTCGCGATCGTCGGCGGCGGACTCACCGGAGTCTCGACCGCCTGGCACCTGCGCGAGCGGCACCCCGCGCTCGGCATCGCGCTGCTCGAGGCCCGCGTGCTCGGCAACGGCGCGAGCGGCCGCAACGGCGGGCAGCTGCTCCACTGGATCAACGGCGTGACGCCGCGCGGCCCCGAAGCGCTGCAGCGGATCCATGCGGTGACCGGTGCCGGGATCGACCTCGGCGAGGAGCTCGCGCGGCGCTGCGCGCCGCCTGGGACCTTTCGCCGACAGGGCTGCCTCGAGGTCTACACCGATCCGGGCCGGGCCGAGGCCGCCGAGCGGCGCGTCGCGGAGCTGCGCAGCGCGGGAATTCCCGCGGAGTTCCTCGGCCCGGGCGCGCTCGGCGCGCAGGGCGCCTGCGGCGCGATCCTGGATCCGCTCGCGGGCCGGCTCAACGGCTTCGCCCTGCTCCAGGCGATGCGCGCCGCGCTGCTCGAGCGGGGCGTCGCGATCCACGAGCACACACCGGTTCGCCGCGTCGAGCTCGGCTCGGAAGTCGCGCTCGACACGCCGCAGGGCGAGCTGCGCGCGCGCGCGCTCGTGCTCGCCACGAACGCCTACACGCCCGCGCTCGGCTTCTTCCGCAGCGGCCTGCTGCCGCTGCACTCGCACGTGCTCGCGACCGCGCCGCTCTCGGAGGAGCGCTGGGCGCGCCTCGGCTTCGGCCGCTGGGACGGCTTCTCGGACGACATGGACCGGATCGCCTACGCCTGCCGCACGGCGGGGGGTCGCCTGCTCTTCGGCGGCGGCGGCAACCCGGCCTACCGCTATCGCTACGGCGGATCTCCGGTGCCGGCGGAGCCGAGCGCTGCGCGCGCGCAGGAGTTCATGCGCGGCCGCATGCTGCGTTATTTCCCGGAGCTCGCGGACGTCCCGATCGCGCACCACTGGTCGGGCCCCCTCGGCCTGACCCTCGACCGCGTCTGCTCGATGGGCGTCTCCGCGGAGGGCAACGTCTACCACGCGCTCGGCTACAGCGGCCACGGGCTCGCGCTCGCACTGCTCGCGGGCCGCGTGCTGGCCGACCTCTACGACGGGAACCACGACCCCTGGCGCGACCTGCCCTTCTACCAGAAGCGCCTGCCGGCCCTGCCCCCGGAACCCCTCCGCTGGCTCGGCTACCACGCCTACACCCGCCTGACCGGCAGATCACCCCGCCGCCAGGAGTGAAGACAAGAGGGAGCGGCGGGGACGGACTTCACGAGTTGGGAATTCTTTGTTTCTTTCCCGCAGGGCTGAGGATCGCGCTCGAATGGAAGCCGTCCTCGAGGGCTACGCGACGTCCGCGCACCGCCGCGTTGCTCACCGCAGAGGGACTGATCCCGAGCGCCTGCCCGATCCGGCGGCCCGACACCCCGAGCTCGACGACTGCGACCCAGGCGATCGCAGCCCGCGCGCGCACGATGCGCGGCTGCTTCGAACCCGATGCGAGCTCCGCGAACGTGAGCCGGTAGTGTTCGCTCGCAGCGGCGATCAGGTGGTCGAGACCGATCCGTCCCTGTGGCTCCCATGCAGTGCTTCGCTCCGCCGCGACCTCGACCTGCCGGTATCCCCGAGGCGAGGGGACCTCGGACCCGGCAGGCTCTCCGACCGCGGGGAGATCCTCGCGCGCCATCCACGCACAGAGCTTCGCGCGCGCCCGCTGTGGATCGTCGGGGTCGAAGAGGCGCAGCGCTTCCTCCGCGTCCTCGAACGCGAGCGGGGGCCGCGCTCCGACGAGAGCGCCGTGTCCGCTCCACGGGAACCGAGCGAGCGCGTCGAGCGACTCGGCGAGGCCGGCCTCGAGCGGATTCGAGTGGACGTAGCGGATCAGACCGATGAGGTCCGCGTCTCCCTCGGCGATCCGCGACCGGAAGCGATCCTGGAAGACGTAGCCCCTGCGCGCATACACGCGGTTGAAGCGAGCCGCGTAGCCCGTGTTGAGCCGGCGCATCAGTCGCGACAGCTCGCCTCGATCGGTGTACACGACCAGGTGCGCGTGGTTCGGCATCAGCGCCCACGCGAGGCAGTGCGCGCTGCACTCGGGCAGGAGGCGGACGAGGCGCTGCACGAAGTCCTGGTGGTCTTCGGCGTCGAGGAAGATGCGCGCGCCGTCGAGTCCGCGGAGCATGACGTGGTGCGCCACGCGCGGCGCATCGAGTCGATTGCGGCGGGCCATCGACGTCCCACGGGACCGCAGGGCGATCGGGCGAGCTTCGCAGGCGATTGGTGCCCGCGCCAGTCCTGCGCTGTTTTCGCCCTTGGGGGAAGAATTAAAGAATCCCTAACTCGTGAAGACCGTCCCCGCCACTCCAGAACCCGTCGAGTGCGGAGGTCAGGGCGGCGAAGACGCGCTCGAGCTCGGCGTGGGTGATGACGAAGGGCGGCGCGAGCGCCACGAGGTCGCGGATGCCGCGCACGATCACGCCCGCCTCGCGCGCGAGCTGGTGCACGGCGACGCCTAGCGTGCCGGGTCGCGCGTTCGCGTAGGCGCCCTGCTTCGGCTGGCGCAGCTCGAGTGCGCCGATCAGCTGCAGGCCGCGCACCTCCGCGACCGCGGGGTGCGCGGCGAGCGCCTTCAGCCCGGCCTGGAAGCGCGGGCCGACGTCGTCGCGCACGCGCTCGACGAGGCGCTCGCGCTCGAGGATCGCGAGGTTCGCGAGCGCTGCCGCACAGGCGCTCGGGTGGCCCGTGTAGGTGAAGCCGTGCGCGAGGTAGCCGGCGGCCTCGAGCTCCGCGGCGATCTCGTCGCTGACGAGGGTCGCGCCGAGCGGCAGATAGCCGCTCGTGATGCCCTTGGCGAGCGTCATGAGGTCGGGATCGAGGCTGAAGAGCTGCGACGCGAACCACGCGCCGAGGCGGCCGAAGCCCGTGATGACCTCGTCGGCGACGAAGAGGATCTCGTGGCGCCGGCACAGCTCGCGGAGCTGCGCGAGGTAGCCCTCGGGCGGCACGATCACGCCGCCCGCGCCCTGCACGGGCTCGACGAAGAGCGCCGCGAGCGTGCCCGCGCCCTCGCGCGCGATCGTGCGCTCGGTCTCGGCGAGGCACCAGGCCGCGTGCTCGGCCGGACTCCTGCCGCTGCCGTAGGCGTTCGGGCCCGGCAGCTGCACGAAGCCCGGCAGCGGCAGGTCGAAGGGATCGGTGCAGCTCGCGAGCCCGGTCAGGCTCGTCGTCGCGAGCGTGACCCCGTGATAGGCGAGGCCGAGGCTCAGGAGCTTCGTCTTGTCGCGCCGGCCGCGCAGCTTCCAGTAGGCGCGGATCAGCTTGAGCGCGCTCTCGTTGGCCTCGCTGCCCGAGTTGCAGAAGAGCACGTGAGCGAGCCGCGCGGGCGCGAGCTCGGCCAGGCGCGCGGCGAGGCGGATCGCGGGCTCGGTCGTCGTGTTGAAGAAGGACGGATAGAACGCGACCGCGCGCATCTGGTCGGCCACCGCCTGCGCGATCTCCTCGCGGCCGTAGCCGACGTTCGTGCACCAGAGCCCGGCGAGCGCGTCGAGCAGCTCGCGGCCGTCCTCGTCGACGACGGTCGAGCCCTTCGCGCTGCGGATCAGGTGGGTGCCGGACGCGTGCATCGCGCGGTGGTCGGTGAAGGGATGCAGCAGGTGGGCCCGATCGAGATTGCGCAGGGAGCCCAGGTCGGAGCGGTTCATGCGGGCGACAGAAGCACGGGAGTGGACGGCGCGCCAGCGCGGCTGCGCCCCGACTCGCGCCCTCCCGCCGGGCGCGCGACGCGCGCGCGGGCTTGCGCCGCAGGGCGCCCGGCGGTACGAGAGGCGCATGCCGATGCCGCTGCTTCCCGGCGATCTGGCCCCTGGGGACCGGGAGGTCGCGGCCCGGGACTGGAGCGACCTCCGCGTGCAGCGGATCCGAGAGGCCGCCGATCCCGACTTCGAGCCCGCCTACCAGAGGCTCTGGGAGGAGTTCGGAGAGCGCGGCGAGATGGAGACGCGCGCGGTGATCGCGCAGCGCCTGGCCTGGGACCCCGCGCGGCCCGTCGCGGGCGCAGCGCTCGCCTACGAGCTGCTCGTGCTGCGGCGCGCGGGGTCGCCCGTGGCCTGGCGCGACCACAGCGCGGTCGTGCGCTGCGACGCGCGCGGGCGCCCGCTCGCGGGCCCGATCGTCGTGCACCTCTCGCACGCGCTGATCGAGCCCGAGCAGCGCGGCAAGGGTCTCGTCGCGTGGCTGCGCGCGCTTCCGCTCCAGGCGGCGCGGCGCTGTGCGGACGCCGCCGGCTGCGCCTCCGGCACGCCGATCGTGCTCGTCGCCGAGATGGAGCCGCCGGATCCGGCCGAGCCGTGGCGGCAGGCGCGGCTGCGCTCCTACGGTCGCGCGGGCTTCCGCGTGGTCGATCCGGCGTCCGCGCGCTATGCGCAGCCGGACTTCCGCGGGCGCGAGGCGCTCGCGGGCGCGAGTCCCAGGCCGCTGCCCCTCGTGCTCGTGCTGCGGCGGGTCGGCCGCGAGGCCGAGACGGCGATCCCCGCGGCGGAGCTCGCGGCGATCGTCGAGTCGCTCTACGCGGTGTATGGGGTCCACGTGCTGCCCGCCGCGCTCGAGCCGCTGCGCGCGGACGCCGCGCTCTGGACGCGTCGCGAACCCGAGTTCCGGCTGCTCGCCCCCGCCGCATGATCGCCGCCTATCACCACCCCGACTTCGCGGCGCCGATCGGTACGCACGTGATGCCGATGCGGAAGTTCCAGCAGATCGCCGATGCGCTCGGCGCGCGGCGCGGGGTGCGCGTGCTGGCGCCCGATCCGATCGCGCCCGAGGACCTCGCGCGCGTGCACGCGCAGGCCTACCTCGACGCGGTGCGCACGGGCGAGCCGCGCGCGCTCGCGGAGTCGCAGAAGTTTCCGTGGTCGCCCGCACTCTGGCCCTCGGTGCTGCTCACGAACGGCGGCGCACTCGCGGCGGCCCGGCGCGCGCTCGGCGACGGCGTCGCCGCCGCGCTCGCGAGCGGCTTCCACCACGCCCACGCCGACCACGGCGAGGGCTTCTGCACCTTCAACGGCCTCGTCGTCGCGGCGGAGGTGCTGCGCGCCGAGGGGCGGCTGCGCCGGGTCGCGGTGCTCGACCTCGACCTGCACTACGGCAACGGAACCGCCTCGCTCTGCGCGACGCGGCCCTGGCTCTTCAACTGCTCGATCTACGGCAACGACTACTGGCAGAACACGCCCTACCGCGACGTCGGAACGCGCCGCCACGAAGACGGCCCGAACCACGTCTCCTTCGCGCTCCCGAACGGGAGCGGGCGCGCGGAGCTCGGCGCGGCGCTCGAGCGCGGCAAGGCGGCGATCCTCGCCGCGGGACGCCCGGACCTCGTGCTCTACCAGGCCGGCGCCGACCCCTACCGGGAGGATCCGTACTCGCCTTTGGCGCTGGACCTTTCGGACCTCCGCGAGCGAGACTACGCCGTCTTCGCCTGGGCGAAGGCGATGGGGCTGCCGCTGGCCTGGGTGCTCGCCGGCGGGTACACGCCCGACCTGTCGAAAGTCGTGGAGGTCCACCTTGGCACCTTCGATGCGGCCGCCGCAGTCTGGGGCTGAGCCGCAGCGCGCGGACCCGGCCGGGCGCGCGCCGCGTGCCCGCGCGGCGCTGCCGGGAGCCCGCCCGCGATGAATCGCATGCGCGGCCTGCTCGCGACCTGGACCGGCTTCGTCTTCCTCTTCTTCTATCTCCCGATCGCGATCCTCGTGCTCTACTCCTTCAACCAGTCGAAGCTCAACATCGTCTGGACCGGCTTCACGCTCGACTGGTACGCCGCGCTCGCCCGCGACAGCGTGCTCGTGCGCACGCTGAAGAACAGTCTGATCGTCGCGACCGCGACGACCGCGATCTCGGTCGTGCTCGGCACCGCAGGCGCGTGGCTGCTGCACCGCTACCGCTACCGCGCGAGCGGCCTGCTCGAGACGCTCGTCTTCATGCCGATGATCGTGCCCGAGGTGATCCTCGGCGTGAGCCTGCTGATCTTCTTCGTGAGCATCGGGCTCGAGCTCGGCTACACGACGATCGTGATCTCGCACGTGACCTTCTGCTTCCCCTTCGTGATGGCCGCGGTGCAGGCGCGGCTCGCGGGCCTCGACCCCGCGCTCGAGGAGGCCGCGCTCGACCTCGGCGCCACGCCGCTGCAGGCCTTCACGAAGGTGCTCGTGCCCTACCTGATGCCCGCGATCGTCTCCGGGGCTCTGATGACCTTCACGCTCTCGCTCGACGAGCTGATCGTGACCTACTTCACCGCGAGCGCGCGCACCCGGACGCTCCCGCTCGAGATCTTCGGGCGCGTGAAGAAGGGCCTCGACCCGTCGCTGAACGCGATCTCGACCGTCTTCATCGCGGTCACCGTGCTGGCCGTCTTCGCGACCGAGGCGCTGCGGCGCCGGAACCCGTGACGCATCCCCCGCGCGGGGAGGAGGAGAGCCCATGAACCGCACCGCACGACGAATGCTGGCCGCGCAGGGTGCGCTGCTCGCGACCGGAGCGCTCGCGCTCGCGTCCCACGCCGAGGAGCTCGACCTCTTCGCGTGGTCGGAGTACGTGCCGCAGGCCGTGCTCGAGGGCTTCAGCGAGGAGACCGGCATCCAGGTGAACTACGAGAGCTATGCCTCGAACGAGGAGATGCTCGCGAAGCTGCTCTCGGGAGCCGCGAGCTACGACCTGATCCAGCCCTCGGAGTACGTGATCGAGGCGCTGATCAAGGAGAAGCTGCTCGTCCCGCTCGACCACGCGAAGCTGCCGAACCTGAAGCACATCGGGCAGGAGTACTGGAGCCAGCCCCACGACCCGAAGCTCGTCTACAGCGTGCCCTACATGCAGGGCACGGTCGGAATCGTCGTCAACACCGCGAAGGTCAAGGATCCGATCCGGGGCTACGGGGACGTGTTCCAGGACAAGTACAAGGGCCGCATCGTGATCCTCGACGACGCGCTCGAGATCGTGACCTGGGCGCTCGCGATGCAGGGCCTCGGTCCCGATCAGGTGAGCAAGGCGAATCTCGAGAAGGTGCGGCCCACGCTCGCGAAGTGGCTGCCGCTGGTCAAGGTCTACGACTCGGACAGCCCGAAGACCGCGCTGCTCGGCGGCGACGTCGACCTCGGCGTCGTCTGGTCCGGCGAGGCGGCGCTCCTGATCCAGGAGCAGCCCGACAAGTTCGCCTACGTGCTGCCCGCGGAGGGCGCACACATGTTCATCGACAATCTCGCGATTCCGAAGGGAGCCAGGCACGTCGAGGCGGCGCACCGCTTCATCGACTACGTGCTGCGACCCGACGTCAGCCGCAAGATCTCCCAGGACTTTCCCTACACGAACCCGAACCTCGAGGCGCGCAAGCTCCTGAGCGACGCCGAGCGCGCGAATCCGGCGAGCTACCCGCCCGGGAGTCCGAAGCTCTCCACCTTTCGCGACATCGGCCCGCTCGGCGCGGACGTCGACAAGCTGTTCACGGACCTGAAGGCGAAGAGCGGCGGCTAGGACGTGCGGCAGGAGGCGACGGGCTTCGCGAGCGCGGCCGCGGGATCGCGGCGCGCGCCCGGACGCACCGGGTGGTGGCTGCTCTCGCCCCTGCTGTTCTGGGCGCTCGCCTTCGTGGTCGCTCCGGCCGCGATCATGCTCGTCTACAGCTTCGCGCGGCGCGGCACGCTCGGCGGCGTCGTGCTCGGCTTCACGCTCGAGAACTACGCCGGAGTGGTCGACCCGGTCTACCTGCAGATCGTGGTCCGCTCGATCGTCTACGCGCTGCTCACGACGCTCCTGTGTCTCGCGGCCGGCTACCCGGTCGCCTACGTGATCGGCCGCGCCGATCCGCGCTGGCGCAACCTGCTGCTGATGGCCGTGATGGTGCCCTTCTGGACCAGCTTCCTGATCCGCACCTACGCCTGGGTCACGATCCTGAAGAGCGAGGGACTGCTCAACTCGCTGCTGCTGCAGCTGCGCTGGATCTCGGAGCCCTTCGAGATGCTCTACACGCCGGGCGCGGTCGTGCTCGGCCTCGTCTACACCTTCCTGCCCTTCATGATCCTGCCGATCTACTCGAGCGTCGAGAAGCTCGACGGCGCCCTGATCGAGGCCGCGCTCGACCTCGGCGCCGGGCCGCTCCGCGCGTTCTCGCGCGTGATCGTGCCGCTCACCTCGCCCGGGATCGCCGCGGGCGTGCTGCTCGTCTTCGTGCCCTCGCTCGGCATCTACGCGGTCAACGACATCCTCGGCGGCGGCCGCATCGACATGATCGGCAACATCATCGAGAACCAGTTCAAGGGCAACGCGCGCAACTGGCCCTTCGGCGCCGCGCTCGGCACGGCGTTGCTCGTGAGCTTCTCGCTGATCTACTGGCTCGTGAACCGGCGGCAGCGCGCGGCCGCGCAGGGCTGACGCGCGCGCGGCGCGGGAGCTCAGAGCAGCGAGTCCGCGCTCGCGAGCGGCAGGCCGAAGGCCTCCGCGACTCCCGGGTACGCGACATTCCCCTCGACGACGTTGAGCCCGCGCCGGAGCGCCGCGTCCTGGCGGCACGCCTCGCGCCAGCCCTGCCGCGCGAGCGTCATCGCGTAGGGGAGCGTCGCGTTGGTGAGCGCCAGGGTGCTCGTGCGCGGCACCGCGCCCGGCATGTTCGCGACGCCGTAGTGCAGGATGCCGTCGACGACGTAGGTCGGATCCGCGTGCGTGGTGGGCCGGATCGTCTCGACGCAGCCGCCCTGGTCGACCGCGACGTCGACGATCACCGAGCCGCGCTTCATGCGCGAGAGATCGGCGCGCTTGAGCAGGTGCGGCGCCTTGGCGCCCGGCAGCAGCACCGCGCCGATCACGAGATCGGCGCGCGCGATCGCGTCCAGGATGTTGTGGCGGTTCGAGTAGGCGGTGTCGACGTTCGCGGGCAGCACGTCGTCGAGGTAGCGCAGGCGCTCGAGCGAGATGTCGAGGATCGTCACGTGCGCGCCGAGGCCGGCGGCGATCTTGGCCGCGTTGATCCCGACGACGCCGCCGCCGAGGATCACGACCTCGCCGGGTGCCACGCCCGGCACGCCGCCGAGCAGGATCCCGCTGCCGCCGAAGACGCGCTCGAGGTACTTGGCGCCCTCCTGCACCGCCATCCGGCCCGCGACCTCCGACATCGGCGTGAGCAGCGGCAGCTCGCCGCGCTCGAGCTGGACCGTCTCGTAGGCCACCGCGACCGCGCCCGAGCGGATCACGGCCCGGGTGAGCTCGGCGTCTGCCGCGAAGTGGAAGTAGGTGAAGAGCAGCTGCCCGCTCCGCAGCTTCGGCCACTCGGAGGCGACCGGCTCCTTGACCTTGAGGATCATCTCGGCCCGGGTCCAGACCTCGTCCGCGCTCGCGACGAGCTCTGCGCCCGCCGCGCGGTAGTCGGCGTCGCCGAAGCCGCTGCCGAGGCCCGCTCCGCGCTCGACCAGGACGCCGTGGCCCGCGCTCGCGAGCGCCTCACAGCCCGCCGGCACGAGCGCGACCCGGCTCTCGTCGGGCTTGATCTCCCTGGGTACGCCGACGCGCATGGACACCCTCGCTGGCGAGCTCCAAAGGCGAATCGAGCCCGCTGCGTTCGCGCCGCAGGATAGGGCATGCGGCGAGGCGGGCGGAGCGAGGCGCCGCGGAAGCGCGCGCGAGGCCCTGCCGCGCGGCGTTGCGCGCGCGGCGCGGATCGGGTTGGCTCGCCTCGTGCGCGGCCCGCCCGAGATCCGACCCGCCCGAGCGGCCGACCTGCCCGAGCTCGCCGGGCTGGTCGGGCGCTACTGGGCCTTCGAGGCGATCCCGGGCTTCGATCCGCCGCGGATCCGGGCGCTGCTCGAGCGCCTGCTCGCGGAGCCCGAGCGCGGCCGCGCCTGGCTCGCGCGCTCGGACGCGGAGCCGGTCGGCTACCTGCTCGGCGTCTACGTGTTGAGCTTCGAGCACCAGGGCCTCACGGCCGAGATCGACGAGCTCTTCGTGCTGCCCGAGCAGCGCTCGCGCGGCATCGGCGCGGCGCTCCTGAAGGATGCGCTGGCCGCGTTCGGGAGCGCGGGCTGCACCCGGGTGCAGCTGCAGCTCGCGCGCGGCAACGAGGCGGCGCGCCGCTTCTACCACCGGCACGGCTTCGCCGAGCGGCAGCACTACGAGCTGCTGGACAGGCCGCTCGCACGCGGCTAGGCGCGCCGCGCGCTAGCCCGGCCGCCCCTCGACCAGCACGGCGCGCGCGCGCTCGGTGTCGAGGTACTCCTTGAACTCGACGATCTGGCCGCCGCGCGCGCGCAGCAGGAAGTGGTACTGCTGCTGGTAGCGGTGCCCGGCCGCGGTGACGCCGTCGGAGTGGGCCTCGATCGCGACGCGCTCGCCCTCGGCCGTCAGCGCATCGATCTCGAAGCGGAGTCCCTTCGGAAAGAGCCCGAGCACGCCCCGCATGCCCTCGAGTGCCGCGGCCTTGCCCCGGGTGCCCGAGAAGGGCAGCGTGCCCGCGGTCCAGAGGACCACCTCGTCGGCGTAGAGCTTGCGCACCGCCGGCTCGTCGGCGCGCGAGAGCGCGTCGAGGAATTCGCGAGCGAGCGCTTTGTTCTCCTCCTCCTGGCGCCCCATCCGGGCTCCTCCTCTGCGCGGCTGGCCGCCGCTTCAACTCGCGCCGTCGCGCACGCCGCTCGTGCGGTCGCGGGCGTAGATGTGGTCTCCGACGCGGCGCATCCAGGCGAGCTCGTCCTCGCTCATCGGGCCCTTCTCGAGCGCGAGCAGGGCCTCGCGCATCTGCGCCGCATCCGCGGGACCCGCGAGGCACAGATCCACCGCCGGCTGCGAGAGCGCGAAGCGATAGCAGTCGCTGCCGGTGGGCGTGGCCTCGCCCGGCGGCGTGCGCGCGGGATCGCAGAGGTGGCCCCAGCGGGTCGTCGTGTAGGTCACGACTCCGGGTCGCTCGCCGGGCGCCCGGCCCGCGAGCAGCGGAAACACCTCGCGCTCGGCGCCGCGATGCACGGCGTTGTAGCGCAGGTGCCAGACCGCGAAGCGCCGGTCGTCCGCGATCTCGCGCAGGAAGAGCCGGCGGTGCGTCGAGAGTGCGACGCCGCCGACGAGGCCGCGCTCGCAGACGCGCGCCGCGGCCGCGAGCACACCGCGCGAGGGCATGCGGTTGTGCCAGCCGAGCAGCAGCAGATCCGCGCGCTCGAGGCCGAGCCGGCGCAGGCCGCGCTCGACGAAGCGCTCGAGCAGCCCTCCCACGCGCGAGTAGCTCTGCAGCACCACCACGAGCGCATCGCGCTCGCGCCGCGCGATCTCGCGGATCGCCTCCGCCATCGGACGGCTGCGGTAGCTGCCCCAGTAGAAGTAGTTGACCCCGCGCTCGAAGGCCTCGCGGTAGGCGCTCGCAGGCGCCGGGTAGGACGCGCCGAGCCCGAGCTTCGAGACCGCGAGCCCGCTGCGGCCCAAGGTCACGCGCGCTGCGAAAGCGCTCACGTCCTCTCCTCCGGAGTTCACCCTACACCGCACCGGCCGCGAGGTGGGGGCGAATCCGGGTCTTTCGCCGACGCGACCTCGGGTGCGCGCGGCCGGATCCTCGGACGCGGTCTCAAGCGGGACCGGCGTCCACCCGATCTCCCGGCGCATGCAGGGCTCCGCGCTTCCCCGGGAAGAGGGCGCACGGCGCGCCGAGCGGCGCGCGCCCGCGCCCCTCGAAACGTCGACCGACGAGCGCTTCGAGCGCTTCACACGCATCGCGCAGCGCGTGTTCCAGGTGCCGATCGCGCTGATCCAGCTGAGCGATGCCGATCGCCGCTGGTGCAGCCCGCGGCGCGGTCACGGGGTCGAGGCGCTGCCCAGCGGGATCGCCTTCTGCGAGTACGCGCTCGCGCCGGGCGAGCCCCTCGTCGTCGAGGACGCGCGCGAGGACGCGCGCTTCCGGAGCGACCCGCTGGTCACCGCAGACCCGGGCTATCGATTCTGTGCGGCCTGGCCCCTGGTCTCGCGCGGCGGCAGCCGCATCGGAACGCTCTGCCTGCTGGATGCCCGGCCGCGCGGCTTCTCCGACGAAGACCGCACCTTGCTGCGCGACCTCGGCCAGCTGCTCGAAGAGGAGCTCGCGACGCTGCAGCTCGCGACCCAGGACACGCTCACGGGCCTCAGCAACCGGCGCGGCTTCGAGGCGGTCGTCCAGAAGCTGCTCGCCGTCTGCGATCGCAGCGGCACGCCCGTATCGCTGCTCTACTTCGACCTCGACGGCTTCAAGCTGATCAACGACTTCCACGGCCACAAGGAAGGCGACCGCGCGCTCTGCGAGTTCTCCGGCCTGCTGAATCGCGTGTTCCGCGCCTCGGACGTGGTCGCGCGCCTCGGCGGCGACGAGTTCTGCGTCGTCCTGACCGGGACCGGAGCCAAGGACCTGCAGAGCGCGGTCGACCGCTTCGCGCAGGCCGTCGCGGAGCACAATGCGCAGCCCGGTCGCCGCTACCGCCTCGCCTACAGCGCGGGCGTCTTCACGCGCGACGCGGCGCGCCACCGCTCGCTCTCCGCGCTGCTCGAGGAGGCGGACCGGCGCATGTACGAGCAGAAGCGCACGCGCAAGCGCCAGAGCGGCTACAGCAGCGAGTAGGGCCGCCCGCCGCGGCTAGGCCCAGCGCTCGAAGCTCGTGATCGATTCCGGATCCGGGCGCGCGGCGGGCTTGAAGTCGCCGCCGCGGGTGTAGGCCACCGGCAGCAGCGCGACCTGCGAATGGTCGTCCGGAATCCCGAGCAGCTTCGCCGCCTCCGCCTCCTTGAACAGGTGCAGCGTGGTCAAGGTCGAGCCGAGCCCGCGGCTGCGCAGCGCGAGCTGGAAGCTCCAGACGGCCGGGAAGATGGATCCGTAGATCGCCGCGCCGGTCGCGTTGTTCGCCTGCTCCGGCAGGCGCCCCTTCACGCAGGGAATCACGTGCACGGGCACCTCGGCGAGGTGGTCGACGAGCCAGAATGCGGAGTCGTAGACGCGCTGCGTCTGGCGATCGCCTTCCGGGATGTTCTTGCGCGCCATCTCGAGATAGGTGGCGGAGATCTCCCGGTAGAGACCAGCCAGCGCGGCGCGTTTGTTCGGATCGGTGACGACCAGCCAGCGCCAGCCCTGGCTGTTGCTGCCGGTCGGGGCCTGCTGCGAGAGCGCGATGCACTCGAGCAGCAGCGCGCGCGGCACCGGCTTCGAGAGATCCAGCCGCTTGCGCACGGCGCGCGTCGTGGAGAGCAGGCGATCGGTGACCGAGAGATCGAAGGGTGCGCTCATGGGCTCCTCGCGAAGGCGTGGCTCGGATCGGAACGGCACTCTACCCGACCGCGGCCGCCGGGCCGCCCGCGCTCTCGGCGCGGCGCGCCGCGCGCTGCGCACGGCCTCGGGGCGCGCCGCGCCGAAGCGCTTTGGGCTCCGAACTTCCGCTGCAATTCCGGGAAGATCCACGGCCGGGCCCGAAACCCGCGCTGGTATCATGCGGCGCATGGAATTCGGAATCTTTCAAGGCGCCTCGGTCGGACCCCAGCCCTGGGACGTCGCGGAGCCCGCGCGCATCCGCAACGACGTCGAGCTCGGCGTCGTCGCCGATCGCGTCGGCTTCGACTACTTCTGGGCGCCCGAGCACCACAGCCTCGAGGAGTACTCGCACTCCTCGTGCTCGCACCTCGCCTGCCTCGCGGTGGGTCTCAAGACCGAGCGCATCCGCCTCGCGACGGGCATCTTCAACCTCTGCCCCGCGATCAACCATCCGGTCCGCGTCGCCGAGCAGATCGCGATGATCGACATCCTGACCCACGGCCGCATCGAGCTCGGCACCGGCCGCGGCAGCGGCTCGACCGAGGTCAACACCTTCGGGCTCAAGAACGAAGAGACCAAGGACATGTGGGAGGAGGCGATCCGCGCGATCCCGAAGATGTGGACGCAGGAGCTCTTCTCGTGGCAGGGAAAGTACTTCTCGGTGCCCGAGCGCGTGATCCTGCCGCGCGTCGTGCAGAAGCCGCACCCGCCGCTCTGGGTGACCGCGACGAACCCCGGTACGATCGAGGACGCGGGCCGCAAGGGCATCGGCGTCGCGATGTTCAACTTCGCGAACCCCGAGCGGATGCGTGCCTCGGTCGAGATCTACAAGCAGAACATCGCGAAGGCCGAGCCGATCAGCGAAGTCGTGAACGACAAGATCATGACGATCGCGACGCTGCTCTGCATGGAGGACGGCGACGAGGCGCGCGCCGAGTTCCTGCGCCACGGTGGGACCGTCGCCGCGCACTTCCCGATCTACTTCGACACCGTGCCCGATTTCGCGAAGCGACAGGCGCAGATCCCGCGCCCGATCCCGCAGTCGAAGCTCCGCGAGATGATCCGGCAGGCCGCGCGCGACGACATCGACAGTCCCTACAAGGTCACGCGCGCGGACCCGGAGCACCTGTACAAGAACGGCATCTGCGTCGGGAATCCGGAGGAGGTCGCGGCGACGATGCAGCGCTACATCGACGTCGGCTTCGACCAGCTCGTGTTGATCCCGGTGATCGGCTTCCACCAGCCGCAGGCGCAGAGCATCCGCTCGCTCGAGCTCGTCGGCGAGAGGGTGCTGCCGCTGCTGCGCGCGCGGCTGCGGAAGAAGTAGGCCCCGGAGCCGCGCGGATGCCGAAGCAGACGCAGGCCGAGTTCCGCGAGCTGCTCGGAAAGCTCACGAACCGCGGCCGCTGGGGCGCGGCCGACGAGCGCGGCGCGCTGAACCACATCAGCGAGGCGAAACGGCGCGCGGCCGCGGGCTGCGTGCGCCGCGGCCGGAGATTCTCGCTCGCGATCCCGATGCTGAACGGCGCGGGTCCCCAGCAGGGCGGCGGCGGCCGCGTGAACCCGCTGCACTTCATGACCGCGACCGGCTGCGACCCCGTCGCGCGCATCGACCTCGGCATGAACGCGCGCTACACGGACGACTTCCTCGCCCTCACGGTGCAGGGCGGCACGCAGTGGGACGCGCTCTGCCACATCTACTACGACGACACGCTCTACAACGGCGCGCCCGCGTCCGAGGTGACCTCGGCCGGCGCCGCGCGCATGGGCATCGACAAGGTGCACCGCGACTTCGTCTCGCGCGGCGTGCTGCTCGACGTCGCGCGCGCAAAGGGCGTCGACTGCCTCGAGCCGGCCTACGCGATCACGACGCAGGACCTGCTCGAGACCGAGAGGGCGCAGGGCGTGGAGCTCGGCGAGGGCGACATCCTGCTCGTGCGCACCGGGCAGATGACGAAGGTGAAGCAGGGCTTCCGCGACTGGTCCGCCTTCCACGGCCGCGAGCCGGGCCTGCACTGGGAGACCGCCGAGTGGATCGACGAGCGCCGCATCGCCGCGGTCGCGGCGGACAACTCGATGGTCGAGGCCGCCGGCGCGCTGCCCGGCATCTGGGTTCCCTTCCACATGCTCGTGCTCTGCAACCTCGGCGTGCACCTCGGCGAGTTCTGGCAGCTCGAGGAGCTCGCGGCCGACTGCGCCGAGGACCGCGTCTACGACTTCCTGCTCGTCGCACAGGCGCTGCCGATCGAGGGCGGCACGGGCTCGCCGGTCAACCCGATCGCGATCAAGTAGCCGCGCGCTCGCGCGCAGCTGCGGCGGAGTCGGAGAGCGTGCGCCGGATCACCCCGTTGCTCCTCGGTCTCGTCGCCGCGCAGGCTCCGCTCCCGGCCCGGGCCGCAGGCCTCGTCGTCGTGGGCCAGGAGAGCCTGTCCCTGCTCGAGTACGACGCGGCGAGCGGCGCCTTCGCGCGCGTCGTCGCGCAGACCACGAGCGCCGGCTTCGCGAACCCGGGCGGCATCGCGATCCGCCCGTCGGACGGCGTGCTTCACGTCGCGAGTGCCGCGACCGGCGAGATCTGGCGCTACACGACGGCCACCGGCGAAGTGCAGACCCCGGCGCTGCGCACGGGGCTCCAGGCACCCCGCGGCCTCGCCTTCGATGCGAGCGGCGCCACGCTCTTCTTCAGCGATCCGGAGGATTCGCTCGCCGAGACCACGGACAGCGTGAAGGCGCTCGCGCTGCCGGCCGGCACGCTCACGACCGTCGGCACGAGCGCGAACGCCGAGTTCGCCGACGTGGCGGTGGGCGCTGCCCACGTCTTCGCGAGCGACTCCGACGGCGACCGCATCCTGCGCTTTCCGATCGGCGGCGGCTCGGGCACGGCGGTGATCGGCACGGGGCTCTCGGAGCCGACGGGCCTGCTGCTGCGCTCGGCGACGGAGCTCCTGATCGCGGACAGCGGCTCGCACCGGGTGCTCGAGTACGAGCTCGTCGGCGGCAGCTGGAGCTTCGACCGCGTGGTGCTGCCCGCGTCGGCGGGGGTGGTCGAGCCCTGCGGCCTCGCGCTCGCGCCCGACGCGCGCCTCACCGTCACCGGCTGCGGCTCCGACGACGTGGTGCTCGTGGATCTCGCGACGCTCGCCGTGACGCCGCTCGTCGCGCCGGGCGCGGCGGGTCTCGCGGTGCCGAAGGACGCGGCCTGGAGCGGCAGCACGCTGCTCGTCGCCGGCACCGCCTCGAATGCGGTGCTCTACTACGACGTCGCGGGCGACGCCACCGGCGTCGCCGCGCGCGGCCTCTCGAGCCCGCTCGACGGCGGCCTCGCGCTCGCACCGGACGGGCAGCGCGTCTACCTCGCGAGCTTCGGCGGCAACCGGGTGCTCGAGCACGCAGCGGGCTCCGGCGCGCTGCTGCGGAGCTTCGAGGGCGCCTGCAACCTGCTCCCGATCGATGTCGCGCTCGGCCCCGACGGACGCCTCTACGTCGCCTGCTTCGGCGACAACGGCGTGAGCCGCATCGATCTCGCGAGCGGCCTCTCGCTCGGATCCTTCGTGCAGGGCGGCTCCGGCGGACTCGTGAACCCGCGCGCGCTCGCATTCGGCCCCGGCGGCGATCTCTGCGTCTCGAGCGGCAGCGGCGAGGTGCTGGAGTTCGACGGCGGCACGGGAGACTTCCTGCGCGTGGTGGTGGACGCAGGCGGCAACGGCAGCGGCCCGCTGGATCCCTACGGCCTCGCCTTCCGCGGCGGCCGCCTCTTCGTGGCCTCCTACTTCACGCACGAGGTGAAGGCCTTCGACGCCGCCACGGGCGCCTTCGCCGCGAGCTTCGTGACGAGCGGATCCGGCGGTCTCGCGGGCCCCACGGCGCTGGCCTTCGGACCCGACGGCGATCTCTTCGTGACGAGCCGCGACGACGACAGCGTGCGGCGCTACGACGGCGCGACGGGCGCCTTCGTCTCGGTCTTCGTCGCGCCGGGAAGCGGCGGTCTCGCCGGCCCCTTCGACCTGGCCTTCGGGCCGGGCGCAGCGGCGCTGCCGGCGCTGTCGCCGCGAGCCGCGCTCGCGCTCGCCGCGGCGCTCGCGGCCGCGGCGGCGGGCCGGCGCCGCGCGCTGCGCAGGCGGCGCGCGTGAGTCCGCGCGCGCGCGCACTCGCGGTCGCGCTGGGTCTCGCGGCGCTGGCCCTGCTCGTCTGGTGGCTGCAGCCGCGCCGGACGCGCGTGGTCGGGGCCGGCGAGCCGCTGCCCTTCGGCGAGCCCGCCCTGCGGCACTTCCCCGCCGACGAGACCGGCGACGCCGACACCTGGAAGCTCGAGAAGAAGCGGAGCACACGGGAGGACGCGCTCGCGACGCCGCCGCTGCCCGAGCCGGACCCCGCCGCGCGCGACCACGTGCCGGACGAGTCGGCGCGCACGCTCGATGGCCTCGCGCTCGAGGCCTGGAGATCGGGCGACCCCGCGCGCGCGCTCGAGCTCTTCGAGCAGTCGATCGCCGCCGACCCGGACGACCGCGTGCCGCGCTCCCACCTCGGCCGCCTGCTGACCCTGGCCACGGACTACGAGCGCGCGCTGCCGCACCTCGAGCGCGCGGCGGCCCTCGCACCCGGCGACCCCCAGGTCTGGCTCGACCTCCAGAGCCTGTTCGAGCGCTCGCTCGCGCTCGAGCGCGCGATCGAGGCGCGCCAGCGCGCCGAGGCACTGGCCGGCGGGCGGCGCATCTTCCAGAACGAAATGGGGGTCTACCAGATCGAGGGCAGCGAGGCGTATCCGTGAGCCGCGGCGCGACCCCAGCGTGACGAGGAATCGGCCATCGATCGCGGCAGCGGCGCTTTCCCGTCGGAAAGGGGTTGTAACCGATCTGCCGTCGGAAGGATGATGTCGCCCTCACTCCGCGGGGCGGGGCCCCGCGGACTCGGAGCACTCACGGACATGGAGGAATGCTCATGCGGCTGCGAATCGCGCTCGGTCTGATCGTCGGTGCCCTCCTGGCGCTCCCGTCGGCGCTGCTCGCCGACACCACCATCACGGGAGAGAAGAAGGGCGCCTTCTTCCAGATCACCGTTCCGGACGCGTGGAACGGAGACCTCGTGATCAACAACCACGGCTTCGACTTCAACGCACCGGGTCCGAACCCGAGCCTCGGTCCGCTCGCGCCGCTGCAGCTCGCACAGGGCTACGCGGTCGCGGCTTCCAGCTACAGCCACTGCTGCTGGACGCTCTTCAGCACGAAGAAGGATCTGAACCGGCTCGTCGAGATCTTCAGCGACAACTTCGGCGCCCCCAACAACGTGATCCTGCACGGCGGCAGCCTCGGCGGCATCGTCACGGCGCAGGGAGTCGAGAAGCTCGACGCGAACGTCTCGGGCGCCTACCCGATCTGCGGCGCGCTCTCGGGCAGCCGCTCCTGGGACGGCGCGCTCGACCTGCGCCTGATCTACGACGCGGTCTGCGCGGGCGTCCCGGGCGGCACCTTCCCGGGCGGCGCGACCGGCCTGCCCGCGCCGGGCTTCCCGGCGGCGGGACTCCCGAACCTCCAGATCGCGCTCACGGTGAACGCCTGCATGGGCGTGCTGCTGCCGCCCGCCGCCCGCACGCCGGCGCAGCAGGCGCGCCTCGACCTGATGAAGTCGGTGGCGCAGGTCCCCGAGTCCTTCATCGTGACCGACATGGTGTTCGTGACCAACGGCTACTCGAACCTGATCTTCGCGGCCGACAAGCTCGACGGCGGCCAGGGCGTCGGAAACATCGGCGTGAGCTACAACGACGCCGGCGTCGACGCGTCGATCCAGCGCGTCGCGGCGACGAAGAAGGCCGCGAAGGAGCTCGCCAAGAACTACACACCGAACGGCGACGTCGGCGCCGCGAAGATCGTGTCGCTCCACACCGACGGCGACGGGCTCGTGATCGTCGAGAACGAGAAGGAGTACCAGGACGTGGTCCCGGCCTCCAACCTCAGCGTCGGCATCGTGGACGAGGCCGGCAACACGCACTGCGGCTTCACCCAGGCCGAGCTCGTGGGCGGCTGGGAGGCCCTGCGCGGCTGGCTCGGCGGGAGCCCGCAGCCGAGTGCGACGGACCTGCAGAACGCCTGCCTCGCGGCACAGGCCGGCGGCGCGACGGGCGCGTGCCGCATCGATCCGTCCTTCGTCATCCCCGACATGGATGGGCGCATCCCGCCGCGCTGATCCGGCGCGCTTCGCGAGACACGCGGCCGGACCCGCCGCGCGCGGGTCCGGCCCCGCGCCGCCAGCCCGCGTACCCTGCTCCGATGCCCGCCCGACCTCTCGCACGCGCGAGCGAGCTCCTGCGGCGCGCGCTCGGGCCCTTCCTGCCGCTGCTGCTCGCCTATGCGAGCGGCGCGCTCTTCCTGACCGCGATGCGCGCGGCGCTCGCGATCGCCTACCGCGACGCCTACGCGGGCACCCCCGGCGTCTGGTGGATGTTTCCGCTCGGCCTGCGCATGGACACGCTGCTGCTCAGCTACCTGCTCCTCGCGCCCGCGCTCGTGCTCGCGCTGCTGCCCGCAGGGCGCGCGCGCGACGCGATCGTCGCGGCGCACTTCGCGCTGTCCGCCTCCGTCGTCGTCTGCCTCGAGCTCGCGACGCCGCCCTTCCTCGCCGAGTACGACAAGCGCCCCGATCGGCTCTTCCTCGAGTACCTCGTCTACCCGCGCGAGCTCCTGCGCACGCTCTGGGCCGGCCACGCGCTGCCGCTCGTCGGCGTGCCGCTCGCCGCCGCGGCCGCGGGCGGACTCGCCTTTGGCGCGAGCCGCGCCGCGCTCGCGCGCGCGCCGGCCTGGCGCTGGCAGCGGCGCGCCTGGGTGGCGCCGCTCGTCGTCGGCGCGCTCGTCGCGGGCGCGCGCTCGAGCCTCGAGCCGCGCGCGGCGAACCTCAGCACCGCGAGCTTCAGCAGCCACCGCCTCGTCAACGAGCTCACGCTCAACTCGACCTACAGCGTCGCCTACGCCGCCGAGAGTCTGCGCAACGAGGTCGATGCGGCGTCGCTCTACGGCGCGCTGCCCTGGCCCGAGGTCCTGGCGCGCGTGCGCCGCTACGAGCGGCTGCCCGAGGCGGCCTTCGCGGATCCCGCTGCGCCGATCCAGCACCGCGAGCAGGCGGCCGCAGTGCCGCGGCCGAGGAACCTGCTGATCCTGCTCGAGGAGAGCATGGGCGCGGGCTTCGTCGGGCATCTCGGCGGCCTGCCGCTGACCCCGAACCTCGACCGGCTGAGCCGCGAGGGCATGTACTTCACCGAGCTCTACGCGACCGGCACCCGGACCGCGCGCGGGATGGAGGCGATCGTCGCGGGCTTCCCGCCGTCGCCGTCGCTCGCGGTGCTCAAGCTGCCGGCGGCACAGGGGGGCTTCTTCACGCTCGCCGCGCTGCTCGCGCGGCACGGCTATGCGACCGAGTTCCACTACGGAGGCGCTGCGAACTTCGACAACATGCGCTCCTTCTTCCTCGCGAACGGCTTCGAGCGCGTGATCGAGCAGCGCGACTTCGCCGCACCCGACTTCGTCTCGTCCTGGGGCGTCTCCGACGAGGACCTCCTGCTGCGGGCCAACGACGAGCTGCGCAGGCCGCGCGACCGGCCCTTCTTCGCGCTCCTGCTCACGAGCAGCAACCACGACCCCTTCGAGATCCCCGCCGGCCGGATCGAGCCCTACAACGCGCCGCTCCACAGCCGCGAGAACGCGATCGTCTACGCCGACCACGCGATCGGCCGCTTCTTCGAGCTCGCGCGGCGCGAGGACTACTACGCCGACACCGTGTTCCTCGTCGCCGCCGACCACGACGCCCGGGTGTTCGGCGCGCCGCTCGTGCCGATCGAGCGCTTCCGCGTGCCCGCGGTCGTACTCGGCCCGGGCGTGCCGGCGCGGCCCTGGACGCGCGTCGCGAGCCAGATCGATCTCGCGCCGACCTTGCTGCACTTCCTCGGGATCGACGCGCTGCTGCCGACTCCGGGGCGCAACCTGATGCGGCTGCCGGAAGACGACCCGGGCCGCGCGCTGATGCAGTACGACCTGGTTCACGGCTTCCGCGTCGGCGACCAGCTCGTCGTGCAGCAGCCGCGGCGCCCCGCGCAGAGCTTCCGGATCGAGGGCGCGAGGCTGGTTCCGAGCCCGGGCGATCCCGAGCTCACGCGCGACGCGCTGGCCCACGTGTTGTGGCCGGGCGAGGTCTACCGGCGCAGGCTCTACCGCCTCGAGTGAGGCCGCCGCCGCGCAGCGGGTGCGGGAATCAGGAATGCTCCCGCGCGTCGCCGCGCCCGCCGCTCCGCGCCTCGGCAGTCTGCTTCGCGAGGCGCGGGAAGAGCCGGCGCAGGCTCCCCGAGAGCAGGTTCTCGCGTTGCTCGCGCGAGAGCCCGGAGCGCTCGATCGCGCCGAGCAGCGCGGGGCGTTCCTCGTGCGCGCTCGCGAGGTAGCTCAGGTTCGCGCTGAAGCAGAAGCGCTCGGCGCCGAGGCTCCGGATCGCGGGCTCGATGAACGCGAAGAGGCTCGCGACGTAGGGTCCCCCGAGATCCCAGACGATGTTCGGCGTGCGCTCGGCGTAGAAGAGCACCTCGTTGGTCTGCTCGTAGGAGTAGAAGGCGTCGAGCGCGACGAAAGACAGCTCCGGGAACTCGTAGGCGAGCTTCTGGAGCTGCCAGGGCGCCTCGAGCCGGGACTCGGCGTTCACGTGCACGAAGGGCACCAGCGAGAGCTCCGCGAGCTTGCGCAGGTAGGGCCGCATCGCGGGGATGTCGATGAAGCTGCCCTGCAGCCGGTGGTGCCAGCTGATGCCGTCGAGATCGAGCTCGCGCGCGGCGCGCTCGATCTCCTCGACGCTGCGCTCGCCGTGGCTCGGCTCGACGGTGCCGAGCGCGATCGGAAAGTGCTCGGGGTCCCGCGCGCGGTACGCCGCGATGCCGTCGTTGACCCGGCGCGTCGCGGCGATCCCATCGGCCTTGTCGTAGGCGTGCGCGGGCTGGATCACCGCCCAGCGGATTCCGTGCCCGCGCATCGCTGCGACGCGCTGCGCGCGCTCCTCGTCCGCGCCGAGCGCGGGCTCGCGCCAGGAGCCCAGCGCCGAGCCGAGCCCACCGATGTGCTGGTGCGCGTCCGCGATCTCGAGCGCTGCGTCCGCCGCGCTCACTGCAGCAGCTGTCCCGCGTTGACGTCGATCGTCGTGCCCGTGATGCCCGAGGCGAGATCGGAGGCCAGGAAGATCACGGCGCTCGCGACCTCGTCCTCGCTCGCGATGCGCCGCAGCGCCATCTCGGAGACGTTGCGCGCGAGCACCTCCTCGAAGCGCAGGCCCTCCCGCTCCGCGACCTGCTGCATCCAGTCGCGCAGGGTCTCGCTCCAGATGAAGCCCGGAGCGACCGCGTTCACGCGCACGCCCGAGGGTCCGAGCTCCTCCGCGAGCGCCTGCCCGATCTTGTGTGCGGCGCCCTTGCCGGCGCCGTAGTCGCTGCGACCGGCATAGCAGACCCGGCTCGACATCGAGGTGACGTTCACGATCGAGCCGCGCCCGGCCGCCACCATGTGGGGCGCCACGTAGCGGCACGCGAGCAGCGTGCCGAAGCTCGCGGTCTCGACGCAGCGGCGCCAGAGCTCGAGGTAGGCGTCGTCCATCTCGAGCACGTTCTTGCGGTGCGTGCCGGGAAAGGCGGAGTTGACGAGCACGTCGATGCGCCCGTACTCGCGCATCGCCGCCTCGGCCAGCGCTCTCGCCTCGGCGGGCTTCGCGATGTCCATCGGCAGCGCGAGCGCGCGACGGCCGCGCGCGCGCACCTCGGAGGCCGTCGCCTCGAGCGTCGCGGCGCTGCGCGCGGCGAGCACGAGATCGGCGCCCTCGTCGGCGCAGCGGCAGGCGAGGCGCCGCCCGAGCCCCGGGCCCGCGCCGACGATCACGACCACGCGCTCCTTCAGCAGCACGCGCGCCGAACGCCCCTGCCGCGCGCGCAGCGACCGTGCCGCCGCCTGCGCCGCCGTCTCACCAGCAGACCTCGAGGCGCTGCGGGCCCCGCAGCAGCAGCGTGTTGCGCCACTCGAAGCCGTCGCCCGCGGGCCGCAGACCCGGGAAGCGGTCGAGCAGCGTCCGGATGCCGACCGCGGTCTCGATCCGCGCGAGGCTCGCGCCGATGCAGTAGTAGGCGCCGAAGGAGAAGGCCAGGTGGTGCGGAATGTCGCGCGTGATGTCGAGCCGGTCCGGATCGCGGAAGCGCGCGGGATCGCGGTTCACGGCGCCGAGGAACACGTAGGTCATCGCGTTCGCGGGCACCTCCGCGCCGCCGATCTGCGTCGCGTCGAGCACCACGCGGTGGTTCACCTGGACCGAGCCGTCGTAGCGCAGGAACTCCTCGACCGCGCTCGCCGTGAGCTCGGGCCGGTCCCTCAAGAGCTGCAGCTGCTCGGGGTGCCGGAACAGGGCGACCTGCGCGTTGCCGAGCAGATCCTGGGTGGTCTCGTGGCCTGCCTGCAGCAGCAGGATCGCGTTCGCGACGAGCTCGCCGTCGCTCAGCCGATCGCCGTGCTCCTCGGCCGCGATCAGCGACGAGATCAGGTCGTCGCGCGGCGCGCTGCGGCGCGACTCGACCACCTCGCGGAAGTAGGCCGTGAGCGCGCGCGCGGCGTCGTCGCCGCGGCGCGCGACCTCGTCGCTGACGATCCGCTCGCCGCTTCGCGCGAAGTCCCAGGCGTTGCGCTTGATCCGCGGGAAATCCTCCTCGGGGATGCCGAGGATGTGGGCGATCACGTTGAAGGGCAGCTCGTAGTTGAACTGCTCCACGAGCTCCATGCTGCCCGCCTTGTCGACGCGGTCGCAGAGCGCGTGGGCCACGCGCTCCGCGATCGGCCGGAAGCGCGCGATCGAGCGCGGCGTGAACGCGGCGCGCACGAGGTAGCGGATGCGCGCGTGCGCCTCGGGCTCGAGCCAGGACATCACGTTGCGCATCACGTTCGTGAAGGCGCCGTCGCCGTGGGTGAAGGCCTCGTCGATCACCGTGGGGTCGTTCACGACCCTCGGATTGCGGAACAGCGAGTCGGCCTCCGCGAAGCTGCTGAAGGTCCAGCCGCCGTGGAGGACCTCGGGGAGGTTCCGGTGCACGCGCGCGACGCGCCGCAGCTGGTGGTAGAGCGGGTAGAGCTCGCCGCGCGCGAGCGGGTCGAGGATCGCCGCGACGAGCGCGTCGGGGTCCTCGGGCAGTCCCTGCGGCTGCCAGTCGACCGGCTCGAACGAAGCGGGGATCCCCGCTGCCTTGACGGCGCCCTGCATGCTGAACCCGCTCCGCAGCCCGTGGCCGTCTCGAGCCCTTCGGCCGCGCGCAGTCTACGCCGCGCGAGCGTGCCGAAGCAATGAATTTGCGCCGCGCGCGGCGGCTGCGGCAGCCCCTCGCGGGCGACGGCGCCCCGAGGCCGACTCGCCACCCGGGCCTCGCCGACCGCAGGGCTCGCGCGCGCTGCCCGCCTAGCTGCTGTACGGGATGTCGAGCGGATAGGGCTGGAACTTCCCGAGCGCCTGCACGAGCTCGTCGACGGCCCAGCTGCCCTCCTTCGCCGTCTTCTGCGCGAGGGTCAGCGGCTGGAACAGGCCGATCTCGCCCTTCGCGACGAAGAAGATCTGGCCGTTGATGCCGCCCGCCTCCTCGCTGCAGAGGCTCGCGATCAGCACGCCCACGTCCTCGGGCTTCTGCGCGGCCTTGAGCAGGTTCTCCGCGCGCCGCGCGGCGTCGCCGCCCTGCTTGCGGCCCATCTCGACCGCGTTCGTGACCATGCGCGTCTCGGTCGACGAGGGGTTGACGGCGTTCACCGTGATGCCGAAGGGCGCGAGGTCGCGGCTCACGACGTTCGTGATGCCGAAGACGCCGCCCTTGCCTGCGCCGTAGGCCGCGTTGCCGGGCACGCCGATGATGCCCGCGCGCGAGACCAGGTTCACGATCCGGCCCCAGCGCTTCTCCTTCATGTAGGGCACCGCGAGGCGCGTGCAGTAGAAGGTGCCCTTGATGTGGCTGTCGCAGACGCGCGCGAAGAGCTCCGGGTCGAGCTCCCAGATCGGGCGGCCCGCGGAGAGGCCCGCGTTGTTGACGAGGATGTCGACGCCGCCGAAGGCGTCGACCGCGCTCTTCACGATCCGCTGCGCGGCCTCCCACTCGGCGACCGAGTCGCGGTTCGCGACGGCCCGGCCCCCGGCCTCGCGGATCTCGCGCGCGACCTGCTCGGCCGGAGCGGAGTCCTCGCCGCGCCCGTCGAGCGCGGCGCCGAGGTCGTTGACGACGACGTTGGCGCCCATCTGCGAGAGCAGGAGCGCGGTCGCGCGACCGATGCCGCGCCCCGCGCCGGTCACGATCGCGGTCCTTCCCGAGAGACTCGCCGTCATCCCCTGCCCTCCTCGCGCGCGCGGTTCCCGGCGCGGCGGCCCATTCTATCAGCCGCCCGCGCGCGCGGGTCCCGCGATCTTCGGCGCGACCTCCTCCGCGAGCAGGCGCAGCGATTCTTCCCAGCGCTCCTGCTCGCCGCTCATGTCGTAGAGCACGACGAGCAGGGTGCCGAAGCCGCCGGTCTCGTGCTGCAGCTGCTGCAGCTTCTCGGTCACCGTCGCGGGCGAGCCGACCAGCCAGTTGTGCTCGACGAGGTAGTCGACGTCGAGGTCCGAGTCGGGCTCGCGCGGGTCGCGCTTGATGTGCACGCCCATGCCGTTGCCGACGTAGAAGGGCAGCAGGTACTCGCCCCAGCAGCGCCCCATCGCGCCGTGCCGCGCGTACTCGCGCGCCTTTGCGTCCGTCTCCGCGACGTAGACCTCGCGCACGAGTCGCCAGTCGCCGCGCTCGGGACGGCGCCCGCTGCGCTCGGCCCCGCGCAGCACCGAGTCCCAGTGCGAGGCCGTGTGCGCGGGGTTGAGCGAGATGCTGAGCGGCAGGAAGCCGCGCTCGCCCGCGAGCTCGAGCGTCTTCGACCCGGCCGAGAGGCCCGCGATCCCGATCGGTGGATGCGGCCGCTGCCAGGGCTTGAGGTGCACGCCGAGTCCGTCGAAGCCGGTCTCGGGCCGGCGCACCTTCCAGAACTCGCCGTCGAAATCGAAGCCGCCCTCGCGCCACAGGCGCAGCATGATCTCGAGCGACTCGAGCGTGCGCCGGCGGTTCTCGCCGCCGGCCGCGTCCACGTCGTAGAGCAGGAGGTCGCCCGGCAGCGCGCTGATGCCGACGCCCAGCATGTAGCGCCCGCGCGCCATCTGATCGAGATACGCGACGCGGTGCGCGAGCTCGATCGGGTGGTGATAGGGCAGGAGGTGCGCGCCCGGCGCGAGCACGATGCGCTCGGTCTCGCGCAGCGCCTGCGCGATCAGGAGGTCGGGCGCCGGACAGGGCTCCCAGACCGCCGTGAAGTGCTCGCCGATCCAGGCCTCGCGAAAGCCCCGCGCGTCGAGCAGGCGCAGCTGTGCGAGGTCGTATTCGATGCCCTCGTGGATCCCGCGCTCGGGCGGGTGCGAGGGCATCATGAACGCGCCGAGCTCCAAGCGCCGCTCCTCCGCCCGCTGGCTAGTCGGCCTTCGGGACCCAGGGCGCCGAGACCTGCTCGGGCAGGATGCGCACGACGACGCGCTCGGCCGACGGCGGATCGAGGTCGTAGCGCGGCTTGTCCATGTAGAGCTGCGCGATCCGGTCGATGTAGCGGCGGTCGACGTCGTCGGAGAGCTCCGCGCGCCCGCGGATCTCGACGTAGCGCGAGACGTCGTCCGGATCGATCACCGAGATCGCGATGCGCGGGTCGCGGCGCAGGTTCGCGTACTTCTGGCGGTCCTTCGTCGTGCTGACCCAGAGCTCGTCGCCGTCGAGCACGACCGCGACCGGGTTGACCGAGAGCCGGCCGTCGGGCCGCAGCGTGCAGACGTGCCCGATCGGGCGGCGTTTCCCGTCGAGCAGACCGCGGACTCGTTCGGGAATCACTGCATTCGCGGCCGCGCGCATCGGGAATCCTCCTGCGCCCGCATTGTCCCGGAATCCGCGCCGGAGCGGAAGAGCGCTTTCCCGCCGCGGCGGCGTGCGCGGCTGGTAGGATGGGCGCCCCTCTCCGGGAGGCGCGATGCGGCGCTGGCGCGTGGTGCAGTGGGCGACGGGCGGCGCGGGCAGCCTCGCGCTGCGGGCGCTCGTCGAGCGACCCGAGTTCGAGCTCGTCGGCGTGCTCGTGCACGCGGAGAAGAAGCAGGGCCTCGACGCGGGAGAGCTCGCGGGACTCGAGCGGCGCACGGGCATCCGCGCGACGCGCGACGCGGAGGCGCTGCTCGCGCTCGAGCCCGACTGCGTCTCGTACATGGCGCACGGCGAGACCCGCGCGCGCGCCTGCCTCGACGATTTCTGCCAGATCCTCGACTCCGGCGCGAACGTCGTCACGACCTCGGTGCCGGGCCTCGTGTATGCCCCGGGCACCGACGCGCGCTCGCGCGAGCGCCTCGAGCGGGCCTGCCAGGCCGGCGGCAGCTCGCTCTTCTGCTCGGGCATCGAGCCCGGCTTCGCGGGCGACCTGCTGCCGCTCACGCTCGCGACGCTGTCGCAGGAGATCGAGAGCATTCGCACCCAGGAGCTCTTCAGCTACGCCGACTACCCCGTCGCGACGACGCTCTTCGAGGTCTTCGGCTTCGGCAAGCCGCTCGGCTTCAAGCCGCCGCTCGCGCAGCCGGGTGTGATCCGCTCGGCCTGGGGTCCGCCGATCCAGATGCTCGCGGCGGGGCTCGGCGTCGAGCTCGACGCGATCCGCGAGACCTTCGAGGTCGCGCCGGCCGAGCGCGACCTCGAGGTCGTCGCGGGGCGGATCGAGGCCGGCACGATCGGCGCGCTGCGCTTCGAGGCGATCGGCGTGGTCGGAGGCCGCGATCGGATCGCGATCGAGCACGTGAACCGCATGCACGCGAGCGTCGCGCCCGAGTGGCCGCGCGCCGCGCGCGACGGCGTCTACCGCGTGCAGATCGAGGGTCGCCCGCGGCTCTGCTGCGAGCTCGCGGTCGGCAATCCCGAGGACTTCTCGCTGCAGGGCATGCTCGCGACCGCGATGCGCGCGGTGAACGCGATCCCCTACGTCTGCGAGGCCGCGCCGGGACTCGTCTCGGCGCTGGATCTGCCGCTGACCGCGCCGCAGGGCGCGCTGCAGCGCGCCTGACCCGCGCGCGATCCGAGGAGCCCCGCCGTGGACGAGTCGAAGAGCCTGCCCCTGGAGGGCGTGAAGGTCGTCGAGCTGGCCGAGCACGGCTTCGTGCCGGCGGCCGCAGCCGCGCTGGCCGACTGGGGCGCGAACGTCGTCAAGCTCGAGAAGCCGGGCGGCGACGCGCTGCGCTCGGTCATGGCCCAGGGCCTGATCGAGCCGACCGACCGCTTCAACTACGTGGTCGAGATCGCGAACCGGAACAAGCGCAATCTCTGCCTGGACCTCGCGGTGCCCGAGGGCCGCGCGCTGCTCGACCGCCTCGTCGCCTGGGCCGACGTCTTCATCACGAACCAGCTGCCGAAGGTGCTGCGCAAGTACCGGATCGAGGCCGAGGACCTGTTCCGCGTGAACCCGCGCCTCGTCTACGCGCGCGGGCACGGCCAGGGCCAGAGGGGCCCGGACGCGGAGGCCGGCGGCTTCGACGGCGTCTCCTACTTCGCGCGCGCGGGCCTCGCGCACATGCTCACGCCGACCGGCGCGCCGAGCATCGTCGGCTCGCGCCCGGCACTCGGCGACTTTCCGACCGGCGTGCAGCTCGCGGGCGGCATTGCGGCCGCTCTCGTGAAATCGCTGCGCACGGGCCAGGGCGTGAAGGTGGACGTCTCGCTGCTCGCGGGCGGCATCTGGCAGCTCGGACCCGACCTCGCCTACGCCTCGTACGCGGGTCGCGAGCCGAAGAAGCAGCGCCAGGGCGGACCGGTCGCGACTCCGCTCGTCGCGACCCACAAGACCCGCGACGATCGCTTCCTGTCCTTCTCGATGCTCCAGGAGGAGCGCTACTGGCCGCGCGTCTGCAGGGCGCTCGGCCTCGAGGCCTGGCTCGCCGATCCCGACTACGCGACCCCCGAGCTGCGCGCTCGGCGCGCGCAGGAGATCCACGCCGAGTTCGGACGCCGCATCGCGAGCCAGCCGCTCGCGCACTGGCAGGAGCGCCTGAGCGAGTGCGAGTGCGTCTTCGCGCGCTATGCGAACCCGGTCGAGGTGCTCTCGGATCCGCAGGTCCTCGCGAACGGCTACCTGCCCGCGCACCCGACGATCCCGGGCGCGCGCCTGCCCGCGACGCCGCAGCAGTTCGACGACCAGCCCGTGCGGATCCGGCGCGGCGCGCCCGCCCGCGGCGAGCACAGCGAGGAGGTGCTGCGCGAGATCGGGCTCGGCCCGGGGGAGATCGCGGCGCTGCACGAGGCGGCCGCGATCGGCTGAGCCGGACCGCGCGCGGACGCGCTAGTCCGGGGGCAGCGGGGCCTCCAGCACGGTCGCGCCGCAGAAGAGCGTCGCGAACACGCGCTCCCGGGTCGCGACCGCGGTGTAGAGCAGCGAGCGGCCGCGCGGCGCGACGCAGTCGGCCGGCCGCGCGAGCGCGAGTTCGCGCAGCGAGAGCCCGCCCGCGGCGCCGAGGCGCGCGACCACGACGCGCGCGGACCAGAGTGCGAGCAGCGCGCGGCCGTCGGGCGCGAACTGGATGTCCTGGACGAAGTCGAGCGGCTCGCGCGGACCGAGCGACGCGCGCGCGAGCTCGGCTCCGCGCTGCGTCACGCGCAGGCGCAGCTCCCCGTCCAGCGACTCGGCGAACCAGCCGCGGCCCGCGCGGTCGAAGGCCGCGAAGTGGAGCTCGGGCGGAGCCGGCCGCGCTTCCTGGATCTCGCCGCCGGCGGAGATGCGCAGCGTCTCGTAGTGGACGCCGCCCTCTGCATCGAAGGCGTCGAGGTTGACCCAGAGCTCGCCGCTCTGCGGATCGAGCGCGAGGCTCTTCGGCGCGCGGAAGCGCCCGGCGGCGGGCGGGATCGGGGTCTCGCGCACGCGCTCGCCCGCGGGAGTCAGCACCAGCACGCCGCCGCGCGTCTGGCGCGCGGGGTCCTCGGGCGCGTCGCTGTAGCGGGTCGCGTGGATCCAGCCCTGCGGGTCTTCGATCAGCTCGTTCAGGCCCGCGCCGAGCTCCGGATGGACGCGCGGGTCGCTGCCGTCCGCGGCGACCGATCCGAGCGCGCCGAAGAAGGTCGTGTAGTAGAGGCGCCCGTTCGAGTGCGCGAGCACGTCCCAGACCGAGCTGCGCGACGTCTCGCCGCGCGGCAGCGCGCGCAGCGGCTCGAGGAACGCGCGGCGCCCGAGATCGAAGCGGCCGATCAGGAGCTCGCCGCGCAGGCGCAAATCCGCTCGCGGGTCGCCGTCGCTCGCCCACCACAGGCTCCAGAAGGGCGACAGACCGAAGTAGAGGATGCGCCCATCGCTCGCTCCGAACCACGCGGAATAGCGCTCGTCTCCCGTGTTCCAGTCGGCGCCGCGCTGCCACGCGGCGGGCGCCTCCGGCGCGCGGTCGGGCTGCGCGGCGCAGCCGCAGAGCCACGCACAGAGCAGCGCGGCGGCGCCGTGCGCGCGGATCCGGAAGCCTGCGCTCAGTCCGGGAGCTCCGCGACGAGGCGCTCGAGCGCTGCGCGCCCGCCGACGGGCAGCGAATGGCCGTCGCCGAGCAAGAGCGCGTCGAAGTCGAGCTGCAGCAGCGAGCGCACGCTCGCGCGCAGGAGCTTCGGGTCGTCGACCAGGGGGTCGGGCAGCAGCGAGAGACGGCCCGGCGGGCTCCCGATCAGCGCGTCTCCGACGACGAGGAGCCGGCGCGCGGGATCGAAGAGCGCGACCTCCCCGGCCGACTTGCCGGGCACCGCGATCGCGCGGAAGCAGCCCAGCCTCTCGCCGAACTCGAAGGTCTCGTCGATGCCGACGCCGACGTGCCGCGCGTGGTCGGCGTCGAGCGGGTGGATCCAGACCTCGGCGCCCGTCTCGCGGTGCAGCCGCTCGGCCGCGCGCGTGTGGCTGCGGTTCGTCAGCACGATGCGCGCGACGCCCGCCGCCGCGAGCTGCGCGGCCACCGACTCCGGGTAGTCGACCGGGTCGATTGCGAGGTTGCCCTGCGGATCCAGGACCAGGTGCCCGTTGAAGTCGTAGCCGTGGGGCTCCGAGAAGCGGGACCAGCGCGAGATCCCGGGGAGAATCACCTGCATCGGAGCCAGTCTACACCGCCTCGTGCGCTCGAAGTGCGCATCGCTGCGGGCGCGCTTGAAGCCCCCGCCGCGCTGGTCGAACATGGCCGAGGGCCGGATGGCCGATCGATTGTCCGGTGCAGCGCTCCTCCTGCGAGAGGCTCCTGGTGACGCACAGCCGGTTCCGGTGCAGTTGGGCTCTGCTCCTGCTCTCGCTCGCGAGCAGCGCGGCCTTCGCCGCGCCACCGGGCCGCGCGAAGCTCGAGGCGCGCCTCGCGGAGCGGCTGGAGCGCAGCGCGGCCGAGCAGGAGATCGCGATCGGCATCACGCTGCGCGAGTCCGATCTCCCGAAGCCGCGCGCCGCGCGCCGCGCGGCGATCCGCGCGCGCCAGCAGCGCGCGCTCGACGCGATGCCCGCGCGCCGCTTCCGCCTGAAGCACCGCTTCGAATCGCTCTCGGGCTTCGCCGGCTGGGCGACGCCGCAGGAGATCGAGGCGCTGCTCGCGCACCCGGAAGTCGAGAGCGTGTACCTCGACGGCACGGTCCGCGCGACGCTCTCCCAGGGCAGCGCGCTGATCGGAGCCAGCGCGGCGCAGGGCTTCGGCTACACCGGAGCCGGCGTGCGCGTCGCCGTGCTCGACTCGGGCATCGACAGCGACCACCCGCACCTCGCGGACGACATCGCCGCGCAGCAGTGCTTCTGCGACGACAATCCGAGCCCCGTGATGGGCTGCTGCCCGGGCGGCGGTCAGACCGGCGCGAGCGCCGAGGACGACCAGGGCCACGGCACGAGCGTCGCGGGCATCATCACCTCGAGCAATCCCGCCGGGCGCGGCGTCGCGCCGGACGCCGAGATCGTCGCCGTGAAGGTGCTGAGCGGCTCGGGCGGCGGCTCCTTCTCGGACGTCGCTGCGGGCCTCGACTGGGTGCTCACGAACCGCGTCCTGCTCGGGATCCGCGTCGCGAACCTGAGCATCGGAGACGGCGTCCAGTACAGCAACCCGAACGCGTTCCCGTGCTCGGGCACCAACACCGCGAACGGAATCAAGGCGCTGCACAGCGCGGGCGTCAGCGTCTTCGTCTCCTCCGGCAACTCGGGCTTCGACAACGGCCTCGAATTCCCCGCCTGCGTGAGCGAGGCGATCGCAGTCGGCGGCGTCTACGATGCGTCGCTCGGCAGCGTCTCGTGGTGCGGCAGCACCGGCTGCACGACGACGCTCTGCGTCGATTCCTCGACCGCAGCGGACCAGTTCGTCTGCCACAGCAACAGCGACGAGCTGCTCGACATCCTCGCGCCCGACTGGCGGACCGACACGACCGCGCTGGGCGGCGGCAGCCGCTCGTTCAGCGGCACCTCGGCGGCGAGCCCCTATGCGGCCGCCGAGGCCGCTCTGCTGCTGCAGGCGGATCCCGCGCTCACCCCGCTGCAGATCGAGTCGCTGCTCGAGAGCCACGGGCCGATGGTGCCGAACCCCGGCAACGGGCTCTCGTTCCGGCGCTCGGACGTGCTCGCGGCGCTCGCCTCGATCGTCCCGCACACCTGCGGCAACGGCGTGCACGAGCCCGGCGAGCAGTGCGACGACGCCAACACCGTGTCGGGCGACTGCTGCTCGAGCAGCTGCAGCTTCGAGAGCGCGGGCAGCGCCTGCCAGGACGGGAACCTCTGCACGCTCTCCGACAGCTGCAACGGCAGCGGCGCCTGCGTCGCAGGCCCTCCGCGCGTCTGCGACGACGGCAGCTTCTGCAACGGCGCGGAGAGCTGCAACAGCGGCACGGGCTGCGTCGCGGGCACGCCTCCCGCGCTCGACGACGGCGTCGCGTGCACCGACGACAGCTGCGACGAGGGCGCCGATCTCGTGTTGCACACGCCCAACCACGCGCTCTGCGACGACGGCGCCTTCTGCAACGGCCCCGAGTCCTGCGACGAGCTCGCCGGCTGCCACACCGGCATCCCACCCGCGCTCGACGACGGCGTCGCCTGCACCGACGACAGCTGCGACGAGGGCGCCGATCTCGTGCTGCACACGCCCAACCACGCGCTCTGCGACGACGGCGCCTTCTGCAACGGCACCGAGTCCTGTGACGAGCTCGCCGGCTGCCACACCGGCATCCCACCCGCGCTCGACGACGGCGTCGCGTGCACCGACGACAGCTGCGACGAGGGCGCCGATCTCGTGCTGCACGCGCCCGACGACGCACTCTGCGACGACGGCGCCTTCTGCAACGGCGGCGAGACCTGCGACGCGCTCGCCGGCTGCCAGGCCGGCGCGCCCCCCGCGCTCGACGACGGCGTCGCGTGCACCGACGACAGCTGCGACGAGGGCGCCGACGCGGTGGTGCATCTGCCCGACGACGCCTACTGCGACGACTCCGATCCCTGCACGGCCGAGCTCTGCGACGCCGTGCTGGGCTGCACGAGCGAGCCCGTGCCGGGCTGCGGCGTCCCGTTGCCCGCGGCGCCCGCCGGCCACCGCATCGCGCTCGGGCTCGCGCTCGCCGTGCTCGGCGCGCTCGTCGCGCGGCGGAGCCTGCGGCGCTAGCCGGCGGCTCCCGAGCGGAGCGGCGCTCCGGGGCTCCGCGCTCCGGGTCGGGCCGCTCGTCGCGCGCGCGGACTCACGCGCCCGCGGGCCGCAGGAGACCCCGGGCCGCGAGCGCCTCGAGCTCGGCGTCCGCCAGCCCGAGCCACTCCGCGAGCACCGCTCTCGAGTGGGCGCCGAGCGCGGGCCCGGGCCAGTGCGGGCCGAGCTCGGCGCCGACCAGGCGCGGCACCGGGAACAGCAGCTCGAGCTCGCCGTAGCGCTCGTCGCGCAGGCGCACGGTGTTGCCGCGCGCCGCGAGGTGGGGATCGCGCAGCAGGATGCCCAGGTCGTTGACCGGCGAGACCGGGATCTCCGCGTCGAGGAATCGGCCCAGCACCTCGTCCCGGCTGTGCCGGCCGATCCAGCGCGCGACGAGGCCGTCCAGGGCATCGGCGTGCTCGCGGCGCGCGGCCGCCGTGCCGAAGCGCGCGCGCGCCTCGGGGCCGTCCTCGCCCGTGAGCTCGAGGATGCGCAGCACCAGGCGGTCGGTCACTGCGGAGACCGCGAGCCAGGCGCCGTCGCTCGTGCGGTAGAGGTTGCGCGGCGAGGCGCCGCGGATCCGGTTGCCGCTGCGGGAGGGCACGACTCCCGTCGCCGCGCTCTCGGTCGCCGCGGCGCCGTGGAGCTGGAGGATCGGCTCGTACATCGCGACGTCGACGTGGCGGCCCGGGCCGCCGCGCGCGTCGCGCTCGTAGCAGGCGGCGAGCGCGCCGAGCGCGCCCCAGAGCGCGGTCAGCACGTCGCCCACCGGCAGCGAGGTCAGCATCGGCGCGCCGTCGACCGGCCCGGTCATGTGCGTGAGTCCGCCGAAGGCCTCGGCCAGCGTGCCGTTGCCGGGTCGCTCCGCGTAGGGCCCCGTGCGGCCGTAGCAGCTCACGCTCACCATCACGAGGCGCGGGTTCCGCGCCTGGAGATCCTCGAAGCGCAGCTGCCAGCGCGCGAGCGTGCGCGCGGGCAGGTTCTCGACGAGCACGTCCGCGCGCGCGGCGAGCTCGCGCAGGAGCGCGCGCTCTTCCTCGCGCGCGAGATCGAGCACGAGCGAGCGCTTGTTGCGCCCGGCGACCGCCCACACGAGGGAGTGCCCGCGCGGGCTCGCTCCCATCGCGCGCAGCGGATCGCCTCCGGGCGGCTCGACCTTCACGACCTCGGCGCCGAGGTCGCCGAGCAGCGCGGCCACCTGGGGCGCCGCGAAGAGCGTGGCGATGTCGAGCACGCGCAGGCCCGCGAGCGGTGCCGCTGCGCTGCGCGCGCGCGGCGCGGCGGGCGGCGCGGGCCTCGGGGCGGGCGGAGACGGCACGCGCGGATGCTACACCGGGCTCCCTTCCGGACGCGTTCGCCGCGGGGCGACTGGTGTCGCGCGCGGCAGCGGGCGAAGCTGCGCGCCGTGGGGCTGGAGCAGCAGACGCGGCAGGGGTCCGGGTCGGGCGGCGGCGCGAGGCCGCGGGGACGCGCGCGCCGCTCGCTCGCGTGGAGCGCCGCAGGCCTCGCGCTCGCCGCGGCCGCCGCGCTGCTCTACCCGCGCCCGCCCCTGCCCTTCCGCACGCCGGCGCGCGCTCCCGGCGACGCCCCGGAGCTCTCGCTGCTCGTGTTAGGCGATACCGGGAAGCTGCGCGCGCTCGCGGCCCTGCGCAGCGGCCAGCTCGCGGTCGCGCGCGCGCTCGTCGAGGAGGACCTGCGCCAGCCCGCCGATCTGCTGCTGCTGCTCGGCGACAACTTCTACCCGTCGGGCCTCGAGCGCGAGGAGCTCGTGCTGCGCGTGCGCGAGAACCTGGTGCGCCCCTATTGCCGCTTCGTCGATCTCTCGGGCCCTCGCTCGCAGGAGGTCGCCGCCGCCTGCGATCTCCCGGGCGCTCTCAGGCGCGCCGCGCCGGTCCCGATGCTCGCGGTCCTCGGCAACCACGACCACAAGGCCCCCGAGAGCCCCGAGCTGCAGCGGAGCGAGCTCCCGCGCTTCCTGCCGAACTGGCGGCTCGCGGAATCGCCCGTGGAGCTGCGCGAGCTCGCGCCGGGGCTCTCGCTCGTGCTGGTCGACAGCCCCGCGATCGAGAACGAAGCGGCGGCGCGCGCGGTGCGCGCTGCCCTCGAGCGCGCGCCCGGACCCTGGAGGATCCTCGCGCTCCACGAGCCCTTCGCGGCGCCGCTCGCGCCCGTGCCGTGGCCGAGCTCCGCGCTGCTGCGCCGCGCGCTGGCCGGGCTCCGGGTGCCGGTCCAGCTGGTGCTGACCGGGCACAACCACGCGCTGCAGGTCGCCCGCTCGCGCGACCCCTTCGACTCGCTCCACGTCATGGTCGGCAGCGGCTCGAGCGACCGCGTGATCGACCACCGCTTCGACGGCGAGCTGCTCGCGCTCTCGCGCACCGGCTTCGCGCGGGTGGACTGGCGCAGGGGCGCGGAGGCCAACGGAAGCGGCGCGGCCGGCGCGCTCGAGATCACGGTGTTCGAGACCGCGAGCGTCCCCGCGCTCTTCTTCCTCGGACCCAGGCCGGTCGGGCGCTGGCGCATCGAGGAGGGCGGCCGCATCCACGGCGAGACCGGGGCCCCCTAGGGGAGTGAGGCGCAAATCCACGGCGGCCATCCGACTTTCTCGGCTACCCCCCTGGGATCCGCCGCGGATGGGCGTTAGCATTGGGTGCCCTCCCCCCTGTGCGCACCGCGCACCCGCCAACGGGATCGGTTGAAGAGCTCGGCTATGGCTCGCGGCCCCGTGTCCACGCGGACCGGTCGGGAGGCCGTATGGAGATCACCATGGGGAAGAAGACGAGAACCGGAGTACTCAAGCGGCAGCGCGAGGCGAAGAAGGCCGAGAAGGCGGCGATGAAGCGCGAGAAGCGCGAGGTCCGCCAGTCCGAGGGCGCGGGCGGAGCGCAGGTCGCGACCGCCAACGACCTGGCCGGCTACGGCTTCGTGCCGCCCGATCGCGAGCGCGAGAGCTGAGCCGGTGGCCAACGAGCGCGAGGCGGGCGAACGGCGCATCGCGGTCTTCGTCGACTACGAGAACCTCGCGATCGGCTCGGGCAAGGTCCAGAAGGGCAACTTCCGGATCGATCTGGTGCTGCGGCGCCTGCTCGAGAAGGGCCGCATCGTGTTCAAGCGCGCCTACTGCGACTGGGGCAAGTACCGCAACGCAGTCCGCGAGTTCCACGAGGCCGGCGTCGAGCTCGTCGACATTCCGCAGACGCGCGCATCGGGCAAGAACAGCGCCGACATCCGGATGGTCGTCGACGCGCTCGACCTGTGTCATCAGAAGGATCACATCGACGTCTTCGCGCTCGTCTCCGGCGACAGCGACTTCTCGCCGCTCGCCGCGAAGCTCAAGGAGAACGACAAGCGCGTGGTCGGCTGCGGCGTCAAGGCCAGCACCTCGGATCTGCTGATCGGGAGCTGCGACGAGTTCATCTACTACGACGACCTCGTGCGCGAGCAGTCGAAGCGCGAGCAGGTCAAGCAGGCGCCGCGGCCGAAGGCGAAGACCGCCGAGGCGGGCCGCCGCGAGGAGGCGCGCCAGCAGATCCTCGACATCGTGCGCGCGCTCGAGCGCGACTACGACACCGTCTGGGGCTCGATGGTCAAGCAGACGGTGCGGCGCCTGATGCCGGGCTTCAACGAGTCCTACTACGGCTACGGCTCCTTCGCCGACGTGCTCGCGGACCTCGCGAAGGAGGGGGGGATCGACCTCGATTTCGACGAGGCCCGCGGCAACTACATCGTGCGCGCGCGCCCGGGAGCCCAGTTCGCCCCGCTCGCCGGCGCCGAGTAGCCCCCGGATCCCGCGAAGCGGCCCGCCTCGCCCGGCGCGCCCCTCCAGACCTGCCCCGGAGGCTAAGACCCGGGGCCCCGCCTGCCGATGCACGACCGGGGAGCTGCGCCCAGACGGAAGCTCCCCGAGCGGAGATGCATGCCGTCGCAGGCCCAAGAGGCTCGAGTGCCCTTCCGCGCGTTTCGCGAGGTTCCGCTCCCGCAAGCCGCCGCGCCCTTCTTCATCTTCGGAGCTCCGCGCTCGGGCACCTCGCTCTTCGCCCGGATGTTGAACCAACACCCGCGGCTCGCGGTGCCCTTCGAGTCCCAGCTCTTCCGCTACTGGACGCCGCTGCTCCCGCTCTACGGCGACCTGCGCCGTCCCGGGGCCCTCGAGGCGCTCGTCGACGACATCCTCTGCTGTCCCGTGATCCGCAAGTTCAGCCCGGTCCCGGAGCGCGACGCGGTGCTCGCCGAGACGCCGAGTCGCGATTTCGGCGGAGTCGTGGCTGGTGTGCTAGGCGCCTTCGCGCGGAGCCAGGGCAAGCAGCGCTGGGGCGAGAAATCGCCCTATCACGCCTACCACTGGGGCCAGATCCACAGCTGCTTCCCGGGCGCGAAGGTGCTGCACATCGTGCGCGACGGCCGCGACACGGCGATCTCGCTGCTGCGCGCGCGCCAGGGTCCGAAGACGATCTTCGCGGCCGCGCAGCTCTGGCGCCGCTACCTCGAGCAGATGGAGCGGATCCGCGCGAGCTGCGGCCCGGGGAGCTTTCTCGAGCTCCACTACGAGGCGCTGCTCGATCACCCCGAGAAGCTGCTGCGGGAGGTGTTCGACTTCCTCGGCGAGAGCTTCGAGAGCGGCGCGCTCGAGTTCCACCTCGACGCGACCCCCTACGAGACCGACGCGACCAACGCGCGGAACCTGCACCGGCCGCTGCTCTCCGGGAACAAGCACAAGTGGCGCAGCCAGATGAGTCGCCGCGCGCTCGAGACCTTCGAGGCGGTCGCGGGCGGCATGCTGCAGCGCCACGGCTACGCGCGCGCCTGCGCGCCCCGCGCGCTCGGGCGCGCCGAGCGCCTGTGGCTGGGATTGGCCCAACACCCCCCGCGCCTCTGGGCGCGGCTCCGGGATCGCCAGGGCCAGCGCGAGGCGCTCTACGGCCTCGGCGTGCGCGCGCGGCGCCTGGCAGCGCGCGCCCTCAGCCGGCCAGGATCGCGCGCCAGCGCGTGAGCAGGAACGCGCGCGCCTGGGCGACCTCCCCGCGCGGAATCACGCCGAGCGCGAGCATGACCGCGAGGCAGACGGGGAGCGCGCCGAGCGCGCCGAGCCATGCGCCCTGTGCGGGGCCCGCGAGCTCCCGCACGACTTCGAAGACTCCGAGCCCGGCGGCGCTGCCTAGCGCCGCGCGCAGCAGCTGGCGCGCGAGCCCCACGCCGTAGCCATCCGCGCGCGCCTGCCGGTACAGGAGCCACAGCGCGAAGCTCTCGGACACGAGCGTCGCGAGCGCCGCCCCGAGCCCTCCCAGGTGGAAGACGAGCGGAACACACAGACCCGTGTTGAGGCAGATGCCGATCCCCATCGCCTGCAGGAACGCGCGCTGCCGGTCGACCGCGCCGAGGAAGCGGTGGAAGACCCGCACCAGCGCCGACACCACGAGGTCGAGCGCGAGGATCCGGAAGATCGGCACCGCGCTCTCGAAGCCGGGGCCGTAGAGCAGGCGCAAGAGCGGCCCCGCGAGGCATACGCAGGCGAGCCCGATCAGCACCGCCGCGATCAGGAACCAGCTCACGACGCGCGCGATCTGCTCGCGCAGGATCGCGCGCGACTCGGCGTGGAGCCGCGAGAAGATCGGATAGGTCGCCGAGCTCGCGACGCCCGCGACCGTCAGCACGCCGAAGATCGGCCGGAACGCGGCCGCGTAGTGGCCGAGATCGGCCTCGCTCGCGAGCGCTCCGAGCACGAGCACGTCGATCTTCAGATAGGCCGACTGCAGCAGCAGCGCGAGGCCGAAGGGCCACAGCTCGGGCCAGGCGCGCGCGAACACTTCGCGGTCGAGACCGAAGCGGAGGGGCCGCCCGTGCCGCGCGAGGATCAGCGACGCGAGCGCGAGATGGACCACCGACGCGAGCGGAAAGGCCCACATCGCGAGCGTGAGCGGAAGCTCGAGCTCGATTGCGAGCAGCATTCCGCCCAGGATCGACGTGCGCAGCCCGAGCTCGAGCCGCCCGACGATGCCCATCTCGTTGCGCGCGATGAAGCGCCCCGTCACGACGGACGAGAAGAAGTAGAGGATCTGGTAGAGCCCGATGCTCGCGATGAGCGCGCCGCGCTCGGTCTCGAAGCCGAGCAGCGACGCCAGACCGAGCACGCCCGCGCTGCACAGCGCCACCAGCGCGAGTCCCACGGTCGTGAGCGTCCCGAAGACCCTGGACTCGAGCGCGGGATCGCGCGCGACCTCGCGCACCGCGTAGAACTCGAAGCCGAAGTTGCAGAGCATCGCGGCGAAGCTCGTGATCGCCATCGCGAAGGCGTACTCGCCCAGGCCGTGGCTGCCGTAGTGCCGGGCCACCGCGATGAACATCGCGAAGACGAAGAGATCGCTGCCGACCTTGAAGCCGCCGAGCATCGCGACGTTGGTGAAGAGCTTGCGACCTGCCGGCACCGGGAGAGCCTCTGCGCTGGAGACGAGCCCTCCTGATCGGGGAAACGGCCCGCCGGGTGGACCCGGTGCCGGCCGAGGCGCACCCGGCCCCTCAACGGCGCGCGCCGGAATGCCGATCAGAAGCGGATCATGGATGCGCAACTCCGCGACGCAATCCGAGGCGCCGGCACCTGGCCCGAACTCCGCGCCCGGCTCGCCGGCCTCGAGCCGGACGAGCTCGACGCGCGCGGGGCACACCTCGTCTCGCGCGCGCTCGCGAGGCTTCCCGGCGCGCCCGAGCTGCGCGCGGCCTTTCTCGGCAACCACACCCTCGATCCCCTGCCCCACTTCGCCGCCGCGGCGGCTGCCTGCCGCGGGCTCCGCGTCGCGTGCTACACGGGCGCCTTCGACCAGCACTTCCAGGAGGTGCTGGATCCCGCGAGCGGACTCGCGCGCTTCGAGCCCGAGCTGATCCTGCTCTCGCTCGACCCGCGGATCGCCGCGCCGCGCCTCGCGGGCGAGCTGCTCTCGCTCTCGCCCGCGGAGCGCCGCGCCGAGTGCGCGCAGCTGCTCGCGCACGTGCGCGGCTGGGTCGAGGCCGCGCGCGCGCGAACGCGCGCGGTGCTCCTGGTCTGCAACTTCCCGCGCCCGCTCCGGCCCGCCGCAGGCATCGCCGACGCGAAGTGCGAGGCGGCCGAGGCCGAGCTCTACGCCGAGCTCGAGCTGGCGCTCCTGCGCGAGCTGCGCCCCGACCCGCGCGCCTGCGTCTTCGACCTCGAGGCCTGCCTCGCGCGCGCGGGCCGGCTGCGCGCCGAGGACGCGAAGCTCTGGTACGTCGCGAAGATGCGCTTCGCCGAGGCCGCGCTGCCCGCGCTCGCCGAGGAGTGGCTGCGCTTCGCGCTCGCGGCGGGCGGCAGGAGCCGCAAGGCCCTCGTGCTCGACCTCGACCACACGCTCTGGGGCGGCGTGGTCGGCGAGGACGGCCCGCTCGGCGTGCGCGTCGGCGGCGGCGATCCCGTGAGCGAGGCCTACCGCGCCTTCCAGCTGCGCGTGCGCGCGCTGCGCGAGCGCGGCGTGATCCTCGCGCTCTGCAGCAAGAACAACCCCGAGGACGCGCGCGAGGTCTTCGACAGGCGCCCCGAGATGCCGCTCGCGTGGCACGACTTCGCCGCGCGCCGCATCAACTGGGAGCCCAAGCACGAGAACCTGCGCTCGCTCGCCGAGGAGCTCCGCATCGGCCTCGACGCGCTCGTCTTCGTCGACGACAACCCGGTCGAGTGCGAGCTCGTGCGCCAGCTCCTGCCCGAGGTCCGCGTGATCCAGCTCCCGCGCGACCCGGCCCTCTACGCGGACCTGCTCTCCCGCAGCCTCGATTTCGAGCAGCTCGCCCTGACCGAGGCCGACCTCGGCAAGACGCAGCAGTACGCCGAGAACGCCCGGCGCGAAGACCTGCGGCGCGCCGCGGGCACGCTCGGGGACTTCCTCGAGAGCCTCGGCACGCGGGTCGAGATCGGGCGCGCGCGGCCCGACGACCTCGCGCGCGCGCAGCAGCTCTTCGCGAAGACCAACCAGTTCAACGTCACGACGCGCCGGCACTCGCTCGCGGACGTCGAGCGCTTCGCGGCGGACCCCCGCTTCGAGCTCTGCGTGATGCGGGTGCAGGACCGCTTCGGCGATCTCGGCCTCGTCGGCCTCTCGCTGGTCGAGTTCTGCGGCGACTGCGCGCGCCTCGACAGCCTCGTGCTCTCGTGCCGCGCGATGGGGCGCGGCGTCGAGACCGCGCTCCTGAACTGCGTGAAGGAGCGCGTGCTCGCCTCCGGGCGCTGCGCGCGGCTCCTGGCCGAGTACCTGCCGACGCGCAAGAACCCGCCCGTCGCGGAGCTCTTCGAGTCCCAGGGCTTCCGGCTGCTCGAGCGCGCGGCCGACGGCCGCAAGCGCTTCGAGCTCTGCGCCGGCGACGCGCGCGCGCTGCCCTGTCCGGGCATCGAGATCGCACCCTTCGACGAGGAGAAACGGCCCAGATGATCGAGAAGATCCGGGAGATCGCGGCGGAAGTCTTCGAGCTCGACGCGCGGGAGATCGCGCACGACCTGCGCCGCGAGGACGTCGACCTGTGGGACTCGCTCGCGCAGCTGCGCCTCGTCTCGACGCTCGAGCAGGAGTTCGGGATCCAGCTCTCGATGCAGGAGATCGAGTCGCTCGACGGGATCGCGCGCGTGATCGAGGTCGTGCGCGGGCACCTCGGAGGCGCGCCGTGAAGCTGCACGTCGCCGCGCGCTTCCTGTGCCCGGCCGCGCTCGTCACGCTCTGGTACCTGCTGCGCTTCCGCGCGGTCGTGAGCCCGAAGGCCGAGGTCGAGATCTCGCCGCGCATCCGGATCGGCAGGGGCAGCGTCGTGGGCTCCTTCAGCAAGATCAAGGATGCGGGCGGCGCGCTCGTGCTCGGCCGCCGGGTCCAGGTCGCCACGAGCTGCTTTCTCGCGTCGGGGAGCGGCGGGCTCGAGATCGGCGACGACAGCATGCTCGGCCCGGGCTCGATGCTGATCGCGAACAACCACCGCTACGAGCGGATCGACGTCCCGATCGCGGCCCAGGGCCTCTCGTCGCGCGGGATCCGGATCGGCAGCGACGTCTGGATCGGAGCCGGGGCCGTGGTGCTGGACGGCTCCACGATCGAGAGCGGCGCGATCGTCGCACCCAACTCGGTGGTCTCGGGCCGCGTGCCCAAGAACGCGATCGTCCAGGGCAACCCGGCGAAGCCGATCTTCACCCGGCGCTGAGCGCGCGGGCCCGCGACTGGATGATCCGGCGCTTGCGCAGCGCGCTCCCGGCGAGGCGCATCGCGTCGGCGTAGGCGGGCAGGCGCGCGGGATCGAGCAGCAGCGCGCCGCCGAGGCGCAGGAGCTCCTGCAGCAGGATCACGGGCAGGTCGCGCAGGAACTCGGGCGCGCGCTCGTTCTTGATCATCTCGAGGTAGCGGTTCTTGAAGGAGTGCCGGCGCACGCGCGGATCGATCTCGCGCCAGCGCTTCTGCTGCCAGCCGCGCCGGTGCACCGCGCGCGCGCTGGGAACGTAGAGGCAGGCGAGCCCGAGCAGCTGCGCGCGCCACGAGAGATCGGTGTCCTCGTGATAGGCGAAGAAGTCCTCGTCGAGCAGCTCGCCCTCGACCTCGAGCGCGGCGATCGACGCGGAGCGGATCATCAGGGCCGCCCCCGAGAGCGCGAAGACGCGCTCGATCTCTTCGAACTGGCCGAGGTCCGGGCGCTCGCTGCCGCGGTCGACGAAGACGCGGCTCTTCTGCATCGCGATGCCGGTGCTGTCGAGCGTGCGGCCGTCCTCGCGCAGCAGCTTGCCGGAGGCGAGTGCGACGTCCGGGCGCGCCTCCATCTCGCGCACGAGCCGGCTCGCGAAGTCCGGCTCGAGCTCGATGTCGGCGTTGAGCAGCAGCCGGTAGTCGACACCGGGCTCGAGCTCGGCGCTGAGCCGCAGGGCGAGGTTCGCACCGGCCGCGAAGCCCTGGTTGGCCTGGCCGTGGAACACGACCTTCGGGAAGCGCGCCGCGAGCTCGGCCGCGCACTGCGGCTCCGGGTCGTGGTCGACCACGACGGCGCAGGCGGGCGGCAGCACCTGCGCAGCGAGGCTCGCGAGGCAGCGCTCGAGGTCGCCGTAGCTCTTGTGGTTCACGATCGCGATGGCGTAGCGGGGCACGAGTGAGTGGGCTCCCCGGGGGCGGTCCTCTCCGTTTCGGCCGCTGGCCTGCCGATCTGAAGCGGATGCCCGAGATCGACCTCTGCGAAGCGCCCTGGGACCGGGTGGGTCTCGACGCGCCCGAGCCCGAGGCGCTGCTGCGGCTGCGCGGGGTCGGGGTCTGCTACCCGCCCGCGCGGCGCCGGCTGCGCCGCGTCGGCGAGCCCTGGTGGGCGCTGCGGGATCTCTGCTGCGAGGTGCGGCCGGGCGAGGCCCTCGGCGTGATCGGCCGCAACGGCACCGGCAAGAGCACGCTGCTCAAGCTGATGGCCGGGATCCTCGCGCCGGACGAGGGGCGGATCGAGCGGGCGGCGGGCGCGCGCGCGAGCCTGCTCTCGCTCAAGGTCGGCTTCGCGCCGCATCTCTCGGGGCGCGAGAACGTGATCCTGTCGGGATTGCTGCTCGGTCTCTCGCGGCGCGAGATCCGCGAGCGCATGGACGCGATCGTCGACTTCGCCGAGCTGCGCGAGTGGATCGACCAGCCGCTCTCGGCCTACTCCGCGGGCATGGCCGCGCGCCTCGGCTTCTCGACCGCGTTCCAGATCGATCCCGAGGTGCTGCTGATCGACGAGGTGCTCGGCGTCGGAGACGCGGCCTTCGTCGCGAAGTCCTCGGCCGTGCTGCGCGAGAAGATGCGCTCGAACAAGACCGTGGTGCTGGTCTCGCACAACCTCGCCGCGGTGCGCGAGCTCTGCGACCGCGCGCTCTGGCTCGAGGGCGGCGTCGCGCGCGCCCTGGGCAAGACCCAGGCGGTGCTCGCGGAGTACGACGAGTGCATGCAGCGCGAGGCGCGGCGCGGCCGCGCGGCCGAGCCCGGGGCGAAGCGATGAGCGCCGCGAGCCCCGCCCTGGCATCGGCGCCGCACCGCCCGCGCGCGCGCCACACGCTCGAGCTGATCCTGTTCAAGGCCTTCGCCGAGCTGCGCGCGGAGTCGTCGCGCACCTACGCGGGCTACCTCTGGTGGGTCCTCGAGCCGCTCTTCACGCTCGCGGTCTACGCGCTCGTCTTCGGCGCCTTCCTGCAGCGCGGCGGCCCCGACTACGTGCCCTTCCTCGCGGTCGGCATCGTCGTGTTCCGCTGGTTCAGCGTCTCCGTGGGCCGCGCGGCCGACTCGATCTGGCAGCACCGCGGCCTGATCGAGCGCGTCCACGTGCCGAAGCTCGTGTTCCCCTCGGCCGCGGTGCTCGCCGACGCCGCGAAGGTCGCCTTCCTGTTCGCGGTGCTCGCGGTCTTCCTGGCCGCCTGGGGCCACGCGCCGAACGCCGCCTGGCTCGCGCTGCCGGGCCTCTTCGCCGCGATGTTCCTCTTCGTGCTGGGCCTCGCCTTCGTCTTCGCCGCGCTCGTCCCCTTCGTGCCGGACCTGCAGCTGCTGCTCGCCAACGCGTTCCGCCTGCTCGCCTTCGCCTCGGGCATCTTCTTCTCGATCTCCGAAGTCCCGCCCGAATACCGCTTCCTCGTGGCCTGGAACCCGCTCGCCGTGCTGATCGACGCCTTCCGCGCCGTGCTGCTGCACGCCGAGCCGCCCGCGCCGCAACCCCTGCTCTGGATCGCGGCCCTCTCGCTGGCCTGCCTGCTCGCGGGCGCGGCCCTGATGCGCCGCTTCGACCGGGTGTACCCGAAGCTCGGACGCTAGGCGCATGCGACGCCGCTCGCGGGACGCCGGCGCCCGCTTCCGGCCGCGCCCCCTGCCTAGCGCAGCGCCGAGCGCAGGCGCGCGAGCACCTCGGGGGGCGCGCGCAGGCGCAGCCGGGTGCCCTCCGCGCCGTGCGTCTCGGCCAGCACCCGGCAGCTCGCGTGCGCCTCGGAGACGACCCGCTGCTTCGCGTAGGGCACGAGCAGCTCCTCCTCCACGGCGTCGCGCTCGAAGAAGGCGAGGATGCGCTCGCGCAGCGCCGCGACGTCGTCGGGGCTGCGCACCGAGAGCACGAGCGCCTCCGGCCACTCGCGCGCGAGGTGCTCGCGCGCGGCGGCGTCGAGGCGGTCGGCCTTGTTCAGCACGACGAGGCGCGGGTGCGCGTCGGCGCCGATCTCGCGCAGGACCGCGAGCGTGACCTCGACCTGCGCCGCGAAGCCCGGGTCCGAGGCGTCGACGAGATGGACCAGCAGGTCGCAGTCGCGCGCTTCGTCGAGCGTGGAGCGGAAGCTCGCGACGAGGTCGTGGGGCAGGTTGCGGATGAAGCCCACGGTGTCCGAGACGAGGATGCGCGGATGCGTCTCGGGGTGGAGCGCGCGCACCGTCGTGTCGAGCGTCGCGAAGAGCTTGTCCTCGACGAGCACGCCGCTGCCGGTCAGCGCGCGCATCCAGGAGGACTTGCCCGCGTTGGTGTAGCCGACGAGCGCCGCCGTCGCCTGCTCGCTGCGCCGCTTGCGCCGCGTGCCCGCCTCGCGCTCGATCGACGCGAGCTCGCTGCGCAGCTCCGCGATGCGGTCGCGCACCTTGCGGCGGTCGAGCTCGGAGGCGCTCTCTCCGGCGCCGCGGCCGCCGATGCCGCCGCCCTGGCGGTCGCGCCCCGTCCCGAGCTCGCGCAACCGCGGCGCGATGTAGTGGAGGCGCGCGATCTCGACCTGGAGCCGCGCCTCGCGGCTGCGCGCGTGGCGCTGGAAGATCGCGAGGATCACCGCGCTGCGGTCCATCACCTCGACGCCCGTCGCGCGCTCGAGGTTGCGCGCCTGCGAGGGCGTGAGATCGTGGTTCACGAGCACGATCGTCGCGCGCTGCTCCGCGGGCAGCGCCTCGGAGTCCGCGGCGTCTTCCTCGGATCGCCCGGCGTCCCCGGGCTCCGCGCCGTCGCGCGCGTCGGCCTCGTCCTCGTCCTCCGCGGCGGCGCCGCGCCGGCGCGCGCCGGGCGGTCCAACCGGGATCTCGCCGCTGCCGCCGGTATGGCGCGCGAGCTCGCGCAGCTTGCCCTCACCCACGACCGCGCCCGGCGCGAGCCGCGCGCGGCGCTGGCTCAGGCGCGCGACGACCTCGAAGCCGAGCGTCTTCGCGAGCCGCGCGAGCTCGCCCTGCGACGACTGGAACTCCGCGTCGGCGACGCCGGCCAGCTGCACGCCGAGCAGCACGGCGCGGGGCTTCTGCTTCGCGGTCTCCTGCACGGGGCGCGAGCATCGGGGGCGGGCTCGGGCGCCGCAAGGCCGGCGCTCCCGCGCGTTCCGATTGACGCTCTTGGCCGCTTCGGAGTACAGAAGCTTCGAGCCGAGCGAGGTTCAGTGGCGGTGCGGCGAGCGGCGCTCCCCGCGCAGACAGGAGCACGGCGATGGAGGCCGCCTGGGACGCCGAGACCGATTTCGCGGTCGTCGGCAGCGGCGGGGGGCTGGTCGGCGCGCTCGCCGCGCGCGCGCGCGGGCTCGACGTGCTGGTGCTCGAGAAGCGCGCGCTCGTCGGCGGCTCGACCGCGATGTCCGGCGGCGTCGTCTGGATGCCGGACAACCCGCTGCTCGCGCGCGCGGGCGTCCCGGACTCGCTCGAGGCCGGAATGGCGTACTTCGAGGCCGTGGTCGGGAACGTCGGCCCCGCCTCCTCGCCCGAGCGCCGCCACGCCTTCCTGACGCAGGGACCCGCGATGATCCGCTTCCTGCAGGATCTCGGCATCCGCTTCGTCCACTGCGACGGCTATTCGGACTACTATGCGGAGGCCAAGGGCGGCCGGGCGCGCGGCCGCGCGATCGAGACGCTGCCCTTCGACGCGCGCGCGCTCGGAGACTGGCGCTCCCGGCTCCAGCCGGGCTTCCTGGCGCGCAGCCCGGTCGCGATCCACACCGGCGAGCTCGCCGCCTTCTCGCTGCCCTACCGCAGCGCGCACAACCTGCGCACCGCCGCGCGCGTCGTGCTGCGCACGGCCTGGCTCCGCCTGCGCGGCCGCAGGCCGCTGATGAACGGCGCGGCGCTGATCGGGAACCTGCTCGCGCGCGCGCTCGCGCAGGGGATCCCGGTCTGGACCGGGACGGCCCTTCGCGACCTCGTCGAGGAGCAGGGCTGGATCACCGGGGTCGTCGCCGAGCGCGAGGGAAGGCGGCTGCGGATCCGCGCGCGCCGCGGCGTCCTGCTCGCCGCGGGCGGCTTCGCGCACGACGCGGAGATGCGGCGGCGCTGCGGGGGCCAGCAGCCCAACGCCTCCGAGTGGACCTCGGCGAACGAAGGCGACACCGGCGAGGTGCTGCGGGCGGCGATGGCGCACGGCGCCGCGACGGACCTGCTCGACGAGGCCTGGTGGGTGCAGACCTCGATCCTCCCGAGCGGCAGCAAGCTGATGCACATCAGCGAGCGCACGCGGCCGGGCGCGATCCTCGTCGACGCGTCGGGCCGGCGCTACGTCAACGAGGCCGCCTCGTACATGGAGGTGGGCAAGGCGATGTACGCGCGCGACGCGCAGGCGCGCGCGGTGCCGAGCTGGCTCGTCTTCGACGCGCGCTTCCGCCGCCGCTATCCCTGGGTCGTCGCGCCGCCGGCCCACACCCCGCGCGAGTGGATCGAGCGCGGCTACATGCGGCGCGCGGCCTCGCTGCGCGAGCTCGCGGAGCAGTGCGGGATCGACGCGGCGGGGCTCGAGGCGACGGTCGAGCGCTTCAACCGCTTCGCGCGCGAGGGCCGCGATCCCGACTTCCAGCGCGGCGAGGGCGCCTGCGACCGCGTCTACGGCGATCCGGGCCAGCGGCCCAATCCCTGTCTCGGCCCCCTCGACGCCCCGCCCTATCACGCGGTTGCGATCTACCCGGGCGACGTCGGGACCTGCGGCGGCGTGCTCTGCGACGAGCACTCGCGCGTGCAGCGCGAGGACGGCAGCGCGATCGAGGGCCTCTACGCGACGGGCAACACGACCGCGACCGTGATGGGCCGGAGCTACCTCGGTCCCGGCGCGAGCATCGCGGCCTCGATGACCTTCGCCTACATCGCGGCGCAGCACGCCGCGGCAGCCGGGCCCGGCGCCGCCGCCGGGGCCCGCTGAGGGGGCTTCCCGTGTCGGATCCGAGCCGGGACGAGCGCTTCGCGCTGCGCGCCGACGGCATCCCCAAGGCCCGCTACACCTCGGCCGACTTCGCGCGCCTCGAGGCCGAGCGCCTCTGGTCGCGCTGCTGGCAGGTGGCCTGCCGCTCCGAGGAGATCCCCGCGCCGGGCGACTACACGGTCTACGACATCGTCGACCAGTCCTTCCTGATCGTGCGCCAGGAGGACGGCAGCGCCGCGGCCTTCCGCAACGTCTGCCCGCACCGGGCGACGCAGCTCGCCGTCGGCTCGGGCAGCTTCGCCGGGCACCGGATCGTCTGCCCCTTCCACGGCTGGACCTGGCGCTGCGATGGCGTCAACGCCTTCGTCCTCGATCCGGGCGAGTTCTGCGGCGGCGCGCCGACGCCGGAGCGCGTGGACCTGCGGCGCTGTCAGGTCGCGGAGTGGCTGGGCTGCGTCTGGATCAATCCGGACCCGGCCGCGCCGCCGCTCTCGGATCGGATCGCCTCGATCCGCGGCTACGTCGAGCCGCTGCGGCTCGAGGAGATGCGCGTCCATTGGTGGTATCGGACGCGGCTCGCCGCGAACTGGAAGGTCGCGCAGGAGGCCTTCCTCGAGGGCTACCACACGCCGGGCACCCACCCGCAGCTGCCGCAGTTCACGCCCTCGGGAGCGATGGTGCACCGCGGACTGCGCTACGAGCTCTACGCGGGCGGCCACTCGAGCTTCCAGATGGCGCCGGGCGGGCGCGACGGCGCGCGCCCGCTCGCGCTCGAGGAGCTCCGCGACCAGCTGACGCAGCTGCACGAGGGCCTCGACGCGATGGTGCTCGCGGACGAGGTCGAGCTCCTGCGCGAGCTCGCCGCGCGCGGGATCCCGGCCGGCAGCTCCGCGCCCGCGGCCTTCCTCGCGGGCCTCTACGAGCGCGCCGCGCGCGCGGGCCGCAAGCTGCCGGAGCCCGAGCCCGAGACCCTGCAGAAGTGGGGCGGCGAGTGCTTCCTGTTCCCCAACTTCTTCTTCCTGCCGCAGTTCGGAAACGCGCTCTCGTACCGCTCGCGTCCGGACGGCAGCGATCCGGACGCCTGCATCTTCGAGGTCTGGTCGCTGACCCTCGTGCGCGCGGGCGAGGTCCGGCAGCGACCCCGGGTCTGCGACGTCGCGCCCGACGACACCACGCGCTGGCGCGAGATTCCGCTGCAGGACTTCTCGAACATCCCGCGCATGCAGCGCGGCCTCCACTCCGCGGGCTTCGAGGCGACCCAGCTCGCGGCCCATCAGGAGCGCAGCATCCTGCACCTGCACCGCGAGATCGATCGCTACCTGGAGCGCTGAAGTCGACTCGCGCTCGCGCTGCGCTCCTGGAAGAGCGCCTGCTCGAGAGCGGCGTAGAACTTCTGATAGGCCTCGGCGCCCTCGATCGGGCGCAGCGCGAACTGCGCGGACGCGCGCACGATCAGCTGGCGCTCGTTGCGCCTGCGGATCGTGACCGTCAGGCGGACCAGATCGCTGCGCGCGTAGAAGGGGCCCCAGCTGCGGTACGAGCGGCTGAACACGACGAGGCTCTCCTCGTCGTAGAGCAGGTAGCTCGGCAGCCCGACCGGGCCGGGGCGCTCGAGGTCGAGGTACTTCTTGCCGGAGACGATGCCGAGCGCCTCGTCCAGCACCGCGATCTGGAAGCCGAGGTCCTGGAGCGTCGCGACCGCGGCCTCGAGCAGCATCCGGCGATCGCTCGTGTCGTAGACCCGGCTCTGGGCGTTGCGGACCTTCACCTGGCTCTCGTCGGAGAGCAGGATCTGGGCGCTCGAGTCGCCCTGGATCTCGTGGCGCATGCCGTAGCTCGCGCAGCCGCTCGCGCAGAGTGCCATGCCGCTGGCGAGCGCGAGCGCGCGACGCGGCATCCGATCAGTTCCCCTCGATGAAGAGCGAGCGCTCGAGCGTCGCGAAGAAGTTCTGGTAGACCTCGGGCTCGGTGATCGGCTCGTTGTTGAAGATCGCGTTGGCGCGGATCGCGACCTGGCCCGCGCCCCGCGGTCGCACGGTCACGCTGATCCCGACCACGTCGAAATAGCGGGGCTCCGCGAAGCGCGCCGCGGTCACGAGCCCGAGCGGCTCGTTGGCGCGCTCGATGATGAAGCCGAGGTCCTGGAGCGCCGTGATCACGCCCCGCATCGCGAGCTGGCGGTCCGAGACGTCGAAGACGCGCGTCTGCAGGTTTCGGATCCGCATCTGCTCTTCGGTCGGGGCGAGCAGGTCCTCTGGCGGCGCGGGCGGCCTGGCGCAGGCGCCGAGGCCGATCAGCGCGGCGAAGAGCAGCAGGCTCCTGCGGGCGGACGAGAGCGGGCTCGTGCGGGCGGACGCTGCGGGCATGACGGATTCCCTCCACGCGGGCGTCGCGCGCGGCTCAGAGCTTCTCCGATTCGAGGAAGACCGACTTCTGGAGCCGGCCGAAGAATCGCTGATAGATCTCGGCGTCGCGGATCATCAGCATGCGCTGCTCGCCGGGCGGGATCCGGGTGTCTCCCGAGCTGCCATCGCCCTTCCAGACCAGGCGATAGAAGACGATCCGCACCTCGTGACTCCCTTCGCGCTCACGGCTGGGCTGCGCGATCAGGCTCGCGTTGATCTGCTGGTGCAGATCGACCGGCAGCACCACGACGGCGTTGCCTCCGCCGAAGGCGCTGAGCAGGGTGGTCAGGAAGGCGACGATCCCGCGCCGGATCTCCTGGCCGTACTCCCGCGCGCTGCGCTCCTTGGCCGCGCGCAGGAAGCCGAGATCCCGATCGCTCTCGGTGACCTGGAAGCCGAGATCCTGGAGCACGGCGGCCGACGCCGAGAGCAGCTCGTCGGAGTCCCGCGTCTCGAAATGGCGCGTCTGGGTGGCCTTGTGGGCGGCGCTCTCCGGCGCGAGCTGGAACAGCTCCCGGGGCGTCGTCCTGGGCGCCGTCGCGCAGCCGGTCGCGAAGAGCGCCGCTCCGAGCAGCAGCCCGGGCCCGCGCAGCGCTCGCGGCCGCGCGTTCGCCCGCCTCTGCCTAGAACTGGGAGTAGTTGTAGGCAAAGTCGCGGACCCGTTTCTGCTCGTCGTACTTGATGATGATCGTGAGCGTCTTCTGGGTCTTCGAGCTCTGGCGTTGCCCCGTCGCGCCGCCCAGGACGAGGATCGACCCGGCGATCGAGTTCGCCGTGTCGACGCTCTCCGAGGAGATCCGGTCGTAGATCCACACCTCGCGCCGCTCTTCGTCGGTGGTCACGATGTTCGGAGATCCGAGGACCTCGGCCACGGAGGCCGCGTCCATGCCGACCGCGATCTCGCGCTGGACCACGCCCACGGTGAGCTTCTCGGCCTCGGCGCCCGCGGGCGCCGGATGCCGGCAGGCGGCAGCCGCCGACACGGAGAGGAGCGCGAACAGCGCCAGGGTCGCTCGCAGAGCGGAAGCGGATCGGATCATGCGGGTCACCTCGAGCAGGGAGAGTGCCCCGAAGATGGCGCAGCCGGAGCTAGGCCGCCCGCCGCGCCCGGACGCGCGCCAGCGCATGGCAGGGCGAGGCAGCCAGCGCTTCCGGGATCGCGACTAGAGCCCCGGTGGATCGAAGCTGCCGTTGCCGTCCGCGTCGACGAAGATCGGATTCGCGAAGGCGCTCGAGACGAAGCCCGGCGCGAGCAGCTCGGTGTAGAGCCCCGGGTGCTGCGCGAGCCACTCCTCGGCCTCGGCCTCGAGCGGCGCGCCCGCCTCGAGCGTGACGAAGGCGTCGCGCTCGAAGCGGAGCTCCTCGCTGCGCTGGAAGCGCATCACGCCGTCGCTGCCGCGCGCGAGGTCCCCGAAGCGCCTCGCGACCTCGCCGTTCACGACGATCCGGACCTCGTCGACCGGAACCCAGGGCGCAGCCACGACGGAGAGCTCGACGCGCGCCCGCCCGCCCCTCGCGCGCGCGAGGCGGCCCATTCCGAGGGCCTCGATCTCGAAGCGCTCGATCAGCGGGCCGTTGGTGCCGAAGAGCCGGCCGTCGCGGATCGCGGCATCGAAGGCGCCGAGCTCGAAGGCGGCCATCGGATCGGCGCCGGGCGGCAGGTCGGCCAGCGCCACGTAGTTGCGCGGAATCCCCGCGAGCTCGTCGAGGCCGTGGCTGTCGGAGTTCGCGCTCGCGCTCCGGCGCACGCCCTGGCGCAGCAGCGCGTGCCAGTCGCCGCGCAGCGCGCGCTCGCGCGTGAGCGAGCGGCCGTTCATGCGCTCCATCACGTCGAAGTCGATGCCGCGGACGCGGCCGCTGCGGTCGAAGCGCAGGAGCTCCGCGTTCGGCTCGAGCTCGAGCGGACGCGTGAAGTCGAAGGGCTGGCCGCTCGACAGGTGCTCGAAGAAGCTGCCGTCGTCGCCGCGCTCGCCCGCGCGCGTCGAGCGCGCGTGGTTCAGCTGGATCACCTCGACCTCGGGCAGCTCGCGCAGATCGGCGTAGAGCTGCGCGAGGGTGCGGTCGCCCGAGGGCGGCGCGCCGCGGCGGTGCGCGAAGCGCTGGTAGGCGATCGGCCAGACGTTGTGGTGGCCGAGGGTCCAGGGCGCCTTCTCGCTGCTCGCGCTGTTGGTCACCTCGACGCCCTGGATCACGTGGATGCGCCCCGCGAGACCGAGCGCCGCGAGCGCCGGAGCGAGGTCCGCGACGTTCTCGTGCTCGCTCACGACGAGCACCTGGACGCCTGCGGCCGCAAACGCGCGCAGCTGCGCCTCGTGCGCGACGCCCGTGTCGTCGCTCGCCTGCGAGTGGACGTGGAGGTCGGCCGAGAGCATGCCCGGCAGCTCCGCGATCCGCTGCAGCTGGAAGGGCGGAACGGAGACCGCGGCGCCGGGAGCCGCGAGCTCGACCTCGGCGAGGGCCACGTCGTGCAGCGGATCGCGCGCGGCGACGAGCCGATAGCGGCCGGGCCGCAGCGGCACGCGGCGCGGGTCCGCGGGCGTGCCCGCGAAGTGCAGCTCGCGCGTCTCGCTGCCGCTGCCGCGATCCTCGCCGGCGAGCTCGAAGCCGAGCAGCTCCGCTCCGAAGACCGGGTCGGGCGTGGGAGCGATGCCCTGCACGACGACGCGACCGCCGCCGCCGCCCGCGAACATCTGCGGCGGCAGCTCGAGCCAGGCGAGTGCGGGCAGCGCGAAGGGCTCGAGCTCCGCGACGCTCCCGGCCTCGACGCGGACGCGCCGCTCGATCGGATCGCGCTGCGGCGCGCGCAGCGTGAGCTGGTAGTCGCCGGGGGGCAGGAGCGCGCGGAAGCGCCCCGCCTCGCCGCCCGCGCCGTTTGCCTGGGCCTCGACCGAGGTCACCGGCGCCCCGCTCGCGGCATCGGCCACGTGGATCACGGCCGGCTCTCCCGCCGGCAGCACGCGGCCCGCGATGCCGCTCCTGCCGTCGGCAAAGCCCTGCAGCGGGAAGAGCAGGTCCGTGATCCCCGCGATGTCGCGCCGCCCCGACACCAGGAAGCGGCGCTCGACGCGCCAGATCTCCCCGGGCGTGAGCCGCGCGGACACGGCGCGGAACATGCCCCAATAGCCCGCCGGCTCGAAGCTCGAGCGCGCCTTGAAGTCGAGGGTCACGCTGACGTGGTCCTGCGCGATCGCGAAGAGCGGAGCGACGGAGAGGCCGCGCGCGCGCGCGAGCGCCTCGGCCGAGTCGGGATCCGCGGCCGCGGCGCTGCCCGCGCCGTCCCCTTCTGGCTCCGGCGGCGGCGCCCAGAGCGCGTACGCGATCGGCGGCAGGTCGCGGCGCCCCGCGGCCGCGACGAAGGTCACCGGCGTGATCACGTCGAGCCCGCCCGAGAGCTCCTGCGACGCGAGCCCGCGGTGCTGGAAGCCGCGCGCGAGCTCGGGGTGGAAGACGTTGCCGAACCACGCGCGCATGCCGCGGCTCCCGTGCATCCAGAGCTCGCCGGTCGCGACGAGCGGCGCGCGCCGCTGGCCGCGGTTCTCGAAGCGCGTGCGGATGCGCAGGAAGGGCTCTCCCGGGCGCAGGGCGTAGACGATCTCCGCGCGCACGTCGCGCAGCGAGTCGGGCTTCTGCGCGAGCGGGTTCAGCCAGTCGAACCAGCCGCGCTCGCGCACGACGAGCTCGGGCCCGCGCGAAGCGGTCACGACGATGCGCGCCTCGCCCTCGTCCTGCTCGGCGCGCGCCGCGTCGAAGCCGAGCGAGAGGTGCTGGCTCAGGTTTCCGAGCGGCGAGAGCCGCGCGAGCTGGTCCTCGCCGCGCCGGTCGCGCAGGCCCGCATCGATCAAGGTGCCGCCCGTGCGCGACACGCCGTGGCGCCGCGCCGGATCGTCGATCGCGAACTCGACGAGCTCGTTGCCGAGGTACCAGTCGCCGATGCCCGCGGTCGCATCCGGCCCGCCGATCAGCAGCGCCGCGGCGTTCGCTTCGCTGATGCGCAGCGCGCGGAGCTCGCCCGCGCGCGCCGCGGGCACGAGCAGCGCGAGGAGCGCCGCGCCAGACACGCCCGCGAGAGCACTTCGGCTGCGCTGCACGACTTCCCCCTTCACGAGTCCCGCTTCCGCTACATCCGCCGCAGCAGGCGCAGCCCGAGGAAGGACGCGATCGCGCTGTAGAGCGCGATCGGCGACCACGCCGCGAGCGCCGGGGGCAGGCTGCGCCCGTATCCGACCGAGGCCGCGACGCCGGTCAACAGGATGTACGAAACCCCGAGCAGCGCGGACACCAGCAGCGTCTGCGCCGGTCCCGGGAAGGGCGGACCCGCGACCGCGAAGAGCAGCACCGCGAGCGGGAGCAGCACGCAGGCGAGCGGCTCCGCGAGGCGCGCGAAGTAGTCGACGCGCAGGCGCGTGGCGTCGACGCCGTCGGCCTCGAACTCGCGGATCTGGCGGCCGAGCCCGCCGACCGAGAGGTGCATCGTGTCGACCTCGGCGTCGACCGCCGTGCCGAGCTCCGCGTACTTCGCGGGCGGGTTCGCGCGCGCGATGCCGTTCCCCTCGATCGAGACCTCGGCCGAGTCCTCGAGCAGCCACACGCCGTTGCCGATGTGGCGCGCGCCGCGCGCGTCGATGCGGCGGCGCGCGAGTCCTCCGTCGTCGAGGGAGTAGAGCGTCAGGTCCCGCGCGATGCCCTGCTGCGGATCGAAGAGCGAGGCCTCGATCACCTGCGTGCCCGCGCGGAACCAGACCTCGGCATTGCTGCCGATGCCGAAGAGCTCGGGCTGGCCCTTGATCTCGGTCTGCTTCAGGTGATCGGCGAGCGCGTTCGAGCGGGGCACCACCGCGTTGTTGAGCGCGAAGTAGAGCGGGGCCGTCGCGAGCGAGAGCACGAAGGCCGGGAGCAGCGCGCGGACCGCCGAGAGGCCGCAGGCGCGCATGCCCATGAGCTCCCCCTCGGCCGCGAGCAGGCTCACGGTGAGCGCGGTCCCGACGAGCAGCCCCATCGGCAGCGAGCGCGAGACCAGGAGCCAGATGCGCGCGCCGTAGAAGCGCAGGATCTCGACGCCTCCCGCGCGGTAGCGCACGAACCAGTCGAGGCGCTCCATCACGTCGACCGCGAGGTAGGCCGCGAAGATCACCGCGAAGCCGAGGCCCGCGAGCTGCAGGAAGCGCCCGCCGACGTAGCGCGGAAGCGCGAGCCGGTGCGTGCGCGGCGCCGGGTCGCGGGCGTCCTCGCGGCGCTGCGCGCGCGCCGAGCGCTGGGGCCGATCGAAGGCGTGGCCGAGCGCGCCCTCGCGACCCGAGCGCCAGAGCAGGCCCGCGCCGAGCAGCATCAGCACCGCGTTCGGGAACCAGACGCCCGCGATCTCGGGCAGGCGGCCCGAGTGCGCGAGGCCCTCGCCGACCTGCAGCAGCGCGTAGTAGGCGACCGTGACGAGCAGGCCCAGCATTCCGCCGCCCGCGCGCGAGAAGCTCGCGCGCGCGAGGAAGAGCGGCGCCGCGAGGAAGCCGAAGACGAGCGTCGAGAGCGGCACCGCGATGCGCCGGTGCAGCTCCATGCGCGCGCGCGAGAAGGGCTCCTCGGGAGTCGCGGCGAAGGCGGCCGCCTGCGCGCGCAGCTGCGCGAGCGGCAGCTGCCGCAGCTCGCCGACGGCCTCGGGCGCTAGCGGCTCCTCGCGCTCGGGCAGGAGCGCCTGCATCTGGTCGAAGCGCAGCAGCTTGGAGAGCCGGCGGCCCGAAGGCAGCAGCAGCCCCTCGGAGAGCTGGATCTGGAAGCCGCCGCTCGCGAGCTTCGAGATTTCGCCGGTCTTCGCGAAGAGCGTCTCGCCGACCTCGGGCATCCAGAGCAGCACGCCCGCGAGCTGATCCCCGGAGGGAGAGACGTCGCGAGCCTCGAGTCGCCAGCCGCCAAACTCCTGGACCATGCCGGACTCGAGCCGCGCCCAGGGTCGCTCGCGCGAGATCTGGGCGAGCTCGGATGCCTCCGAGCGCAGCGCCCAGGGCGCAGCGACGAGCGACAGCAGCACGGCGAAGAGCGTGCCGAGGGCGGCCAGCACCACGATCGGCCAGGCCAGGCGCGGAGCCGCGACGCCCGACGCCTCGAGCGCGAGGATCTCGCGGTCCGCGCCGAGGCGCCCGAGCGCGACGAGCGCTCCGATCAGCAGCGCGAAGGGGAACATCCAGGCGAGGATCGGAATCGACTTGTAGAGCGCGATCGCCGCGACCGCGCTGCCCGAGACCCCGCGGTTGACGAGTGCGGGAAAGAGCGCGACGAGGTCCTTGGTCAGGACCACTGCCGTGAGTCCGAGCAGCGATACCCCCGTGGGGACCATGGCTTCGGAGAGGATGTAGCGGTAAAGGGTGCGTCCGGGATGCCGATGCGACGGGAGATCGGCCGCGAAGGGCGGAGGGGTCGCTTGTTCCCCCGGATCGTCCTGGACTAGAGTACGCGCTCCCCCCGCCACTGCCGGAATCCTAGGTCGCGCCGGCGACCACGAGCAACGGCCGGGCATCCACGTGGAGCCGGACGCGGATCGGTCGCGAGACGGAAGCGCAGACCCAAGGGAGTCCATGAAAGCCATCGTCCTGTGCGCGGGTCAGGGAAAGCGCCTGATGCCCTTGACCGAGCGGGCGCCGAAGTGCCTGCTCCCAGTGGACGGCGAGCGGCCGATCCTCGAGCTCCAGCTCGACGCGCTCGCGCGCTGCGGCGTGACCCGGGCCTCGATCCTCGTGGGCTTCGGCGCCGAGCACGTCGAGAGCTTTCTCGCGCGCAAGCGCTTCGCGGGCCTCGAGACCGAGGCCCTCTACAACCCCTTCTTCGCGATCACCGACAACCTCGTCACCTGCTGGATGGCGCGCTCCGCGATGACCGAGGACTTCCTGCTGCTCAACGGCGACACGATCTTCGAGCCGCGCGTGCTCGAGCAGCTGCTCGAGTCGGCGCGGCCCGCGATCACCGTCACGATCGACCAGAAGGCCGACGGCTACGACGACGACGACATGAAGGTGCGCCTCGACGGCCGCCGGCTGCTCGCGATCGGCAAGACCCTGCCGCCCGAGCAGAGCCACGGCGAATCGATCGGCATGCTCTGCTTTCGCGGCACCGGTGTGCGCACCTTCCGCGACGCGCTCGAGCGCACGATCCGCCGCCCCGACGCGCTGCGCGCCTGGTACCTCTCGGTCGTGAACGAGCTCGCCCAGCGGGTCGCGATCGAGACCGCGAACATCCACGGCCTCTGGTGGCGCGAAGTCGACGGCCGCGAGGATCTCGAGGAGGCGCGCGCGAGCTACCTGCGTCTCGCGCCGGAGATCCAGACCGGCGAGCCGCGGCCCGCCGCGCGCCGGGCCGCGATCGCCCCCTGAGCCACCTCGCCTAGCGAGGCAGCCCCGCGAGCAGCGCATCGAGCGCCTCCGGCGTGATCTGGCACTGCGGATCGCAGGGCGCGCGCTCCGGGTCGGGATGCACCTCGACGAAGAGCGCGTCGATCCCGACGGCGACCGCCGCGCGCGCGAGCGGCGCGACGAGGCCGCGATCTCCGGAGCTCCTGCCCTCGCCCGCGCCGGGCCGCTGCGCGCTGTGCGTCGCGTCGAAGCAGACCGGCGCGAAGTTCCGCATCTGCACGAGCCCGCGATAGTCGACCACGAGATCGCGGTGGCCGAAGCTCGTGCCGCGCTCGGTCACGCAGACCCCGCGCGCCCCGAAGTGGCGCGCCTTCTCGACCGCATGCCGCATGTCCTCGGGCGCGACGAAGGGGCCCTTCTTGAAGTTGAGCGGCAGGCCGGTCGCCGCGCAGGCCGCGACGAGCTCGGTCTGGCGGCACAGGAAGGCCGGGATCTGCAGCGCGTCGACGACCGCTGCGGCCGCGCCGGCCTGGGCGGGCTCGTGCACGTCGGTCGTGAGCGCGAGACCCGTCTCGCGCTTGACGCGCGCGAGGATGCGCAGACCGGCTTCGAGTCCGGGCCCGCGGTAGGAGCTCGCGCTGCTGCGGTTGGCCTTGTCGAAGCTCGCCTTGAACACGAGCGGCAGGCCGCGCCGGCGCGCCAGCGCCTGCAGCGCCCGGGCCAGCGCGAGCGTCGCGTCCTCGCTCTCGATCACGTTCAGGCCCGCGATCAGCACGAGCGGCGCGCCGTCGCCGAGCGCGACCTCTCCGATCTGGATCATCGCCACTTCCATAGCGGGCAGCGGCGAGCTTGACTAGAACCCCGCGCAGCGGGCCGCGGCAGGGCCCGCGCCGGGAGCTGCGATGCGGCCGCGCGTATGGGTGCTCGTCGACGACCGCCCGGGGAGCACGAGCCAGTCGCTCGGACTCGCCGAGGCCCTGGGCCTGCCCTTCGCCGTGAAGCGCCTCGCGTTCGGGCCCTTCGCGCGCCTGCACAACCGCGTGCTCGACCGCCGGGGCGGCTCGCTCTCCGGCCTGCGGCGCGCGGAGTCGAGCCCGCTCGAAGCGCCCTGGCCGGACCTCGTGATCGCGGCCGGCCGCCGCACGGCTCCGGTCGCGCAGTGGATCCGGCGCGCGGCCGGCGGCGGCCCGCGGCTCGTGCAGCTCGGCCGCAAGGGCGGCGACGACGCGGGCCGCTTCGACCTCTGCATCACGCCGGCCTACGGCCGCGTGCACCCGCACCCGAACCGGGTCGTGGTGCGCGCGCCGCTGCACGCGCTCAAGCGCGAGCGCCTGGCCGCGGCCGCTGCGCGCCTCGAGCCCCGGCTCGCGGCGCAGCCCGCGCCGCGGATCGGCGCGCTCGTCGGCGGCCGCTCGGGGCAGTACTGGATGGACGCGCGCGTCGCGCGCGAGCTCGGCCGCGATCTCGCCGGCTTCGCGGCCCGGCGCGGCGCGAGCCTGCTCGTCACGACGAGCCGCCGCACCGGCGGGGCCGCGACCCGCGCGCTGCGCGACGCCCTGCCCGCGAGCGCCTATCTCCACGTCTGGCGCCCCGACGACCCGGACGACGTCTACGCCGCGATCCTCGGTCTCGGCCAGGAGATCGTCGCGACCGCCGACTCCGAGTCGATGCTCTCCGAGGCGCTCGCGAGCGAGCGCCCGCTCCACATCTACCCGCTGCCCGAGCGCGCCTCGTTTGCGTGGCTCGGCCTGCTGAGGGAAGCGGTCGCGCGGCGCGCGGGCCCGCGCCCGCAGGCCCGCGCGCGCGGGCTGCGCGGCCTCGCGTCCCGCTCGATCGAGCGCGGCTTCGTGCGGCCGACCCGCGATCTCGCGCAGCTGCACGACGAGCTGGTCGAGCGCGGCCTCGCAGTTCGCTTCGGCGATCCCTGGCCGGCGCGTCCCGCGCGCCCGATCGCGGAGCTCGAGCGCGTCGCGGAGCGCGTGCGGAGGCTGCTCGAGCCCGAAGGTGCTACCCACTCTCCACCTGTCCCGTGAATCGCCCGGCCCCCTGCCGCGAGGCCCGCAGCCTGGGATGAAGCTCCTCCTGTTCTTTGCGCGCCGCTATCCGAGCCAGAGCCTGGCCGTGCTGATCAGCCTCTTCGTGGCCGGCGGACTCGAGGGCGTCGGCTGGGTCACGCTCCTGCCCGTGATCTCGCTCGCGAACCAGGAGGGCGGCGGCGTGAGCCCGGTCGCGATGCCGGGCGGCCTCGAGCGCCAGATCCGCTCGCTCTTCGAGTGGCTGGGCCTGCCGATGACGCTCGGCGTGCTCTCGAGCGTGCTCTTCGCGGTCTTCTGCGCGAAGGCCGTGATCCTGCTGATCAGCAAGCGCCAGGTCGGCTACATGGTCGCGCAGGTCGCGACCGACCTGCGCCTCGATCTCCTGCGCGCGCTGCTCGCGGCGCGCTGGCCCTACTTCACGCGCCAGCCGGTCGGCCGCGCGGCCAACGCGATCGCGACCGAGGCCGACCGCGCGTCCAAGGCCTACAACAACCTGGCCCTCACGGTGCAGAACTGGATCATGACCGTGATCGCGGTGGGCTTCGCGTTCACGCTCGCCTGGAAGCTCTCGCTCGGCGCCTTCGTCGGCGGCGTCCTGATGTGGTATGCGATGGACGTGCTCGTCACGATGGCGAGCCGCGCGGGCTTCAAGCAGACGGTGCTCACGAAGTCGCTGCTCGGCCGCCTCGCCGACGCGCTGCTCTCGGTCAAGCTGCTGAAGGCGATGGGACGCGAGGAGCTCGTCGCGCCGCTGCTCTCGAGCGACACCGTGCGGCTGCAGCGCCAGCTGCGGCGCCAGGTGATGGCCAAGGAGGGCCTGATCTCGCTGCAGGAGCCCTTCGTGATCGGGATCCTGCTGGTCGTGCTCTTCGTCGCGACGCGGCGCATGGGCGTCCCGGTCGAGCAGGTGCTGATCCTGATCCTCGCCTTCGGGCGCGCGCTCAACAGCGCGAACAAGACGCAGCGCCGCTGGCAGCTCACGGTGACCGACGCGAGTGCGCTGTGGTCGATCCGCGAGCTGATCGAGGCCGCCGACGAGCACGTCGAGACGCTCGTCGGCAGGCGCGCTCCGACGCTCGAGCGCGGCATCCTGCTCTCGGAGATCCGCGTGGAGTACGAGGGACGCTGCCTGCTCGACGGCGCCACCGTCGAGATTCCGGCGGGCCAGATCACCGCCGTGATCGGCGATTCGGGCAGCGGCAAGACCACGCTGGTCGACCTGATCACGGGGCTCACCGAGCCGAGCGCCGGCAGCGTGCAGGTGGACGGCCGGCCGCTCGCCGAGCTCGACCTCAGGCGCTGGCGGCGCCTGATCGGCTACGTGCCCCAGGAGCTGCCGATGCTGCACGACAGCGTGCGCATCAACGTCGGCCTCGGCGACAAGGAGCTCTCCGACGCGCAGATCGAGCGCGCGCTGCGCGACGCGGGCGCCTGGGAATTCGTCTCGCAGATGCCGGGCGGCCTCGACGCGAGCGTCGGCGAGCGCGGGACCCTGCTCTCGGGCGGCCAGCGCGCGCGCATCGCGCTCGCGCGCGCGCTCGTGCACCAGCCGCAGCTCCTGATCCTCGACGAGGCGACGACGGGCGTCGAGCCCGAGATGGAGGTCGCGCTCTGGCGCACGCTCGCAGCGCTGCGCGGCCGCGTCACGATCGTCGCGATCTCCCACCAGCCCGCGCTGCGCGGAGTGGCCGATCGCGTCTACCGCGTCGAGGGCCGCAGCGCCGTGCGGGTATCGGACGGCAGCCAGAGCGCGGCCGCGGCCGGCGTGGCCGCGGCGATGGCCTAGCCGGGGCGCGCATGGCAGACGCTGCGAAGCGCGAGACCTGGCTCGAGCGCCCCGTGCGAGGCGCGCCCTGCACGCTGATCGCCGAGGTCGCGCAGGCGCACGACGGCAGCCTCGGCATGGCGCACGCGTTCATCGACGCGGCCGCGCGCGCGGGCGCCGACGCGATCAAGTTCCAGACCCACATCGCGGCGGCCGAGAGCACGCCCGGCGAGCCCTGGCGCGCGCGCTTCTCGCCGCAGGACGCGACGCGGCTCGACTACTGGCGCCGCATGGAGTTCACGGCCGAGCAGTGGCAGGGCCTGCGCCGCCACGCCGACGAGCAGGGGCTGCTCTTCCTGTCCTCGGCCTTCTCGCAGGCCGCGCTCGAGCTCCTGCAGCGCGTCGGCGTCGCGGGCTGGAAGGTCGCCTCGGGCGAGATCTCGAACCTCGCGCTGCTCGGCGCGATGGCGAAGACGGGCCAGCCCGTGATCCTCTCGACCGGCATGAGTCCGCCCGGCGAGATCGACGCGGCCGTCGCGTGTGCGCGCGCGCACGGCGCGCCGCTCGCGGTGCTGCAGTGCACCTCGCTCTACCCCTGCCCGCCCGAGCTCGTGGGTCTGAACCTGCTGGCCGAGTTCCGCGAGCGCTATGCCTGCGCGGTCGGACTCTCGGACCACTCGGCCACGATCTACCCGGGCCTCGCGGCCGCGGTGCTCGGCGCCGAGGTGCTCGAGGTCCACTTGACCCTCTCGCGCGAGATGTTCGGCCCCGACGTGATCGCGTCGCTCACCTGCGAGGAGCTGCGCCAGCTCGCCGACGGCATCCGCTTCATCGAGCGCATGCGCGCGAGCCCACTCGACAAGAACGCGCTGCCCGAATCCGTGCGCGGCCTGCGCCAGATCTTCATGAAGAGCGTCGTCGCCGCGCGCGACCTGCCGGCCGGCCACCTGCTCGCGGCCGCGGACCTCGCCGCCAAGAAGCCCGGCAGCGGAATCCCGGCCGCCGAGCTGCCGGCCCTCGTGGGCCGCCGCCTCGCGCGCGCGGTCGCGCGCGACGCGCTGCTCTCTCCGGACGATCTCGCCTAGCCGCAGACGACGGCACCGCCGGCGCCGACCGCCGCGGAGCCGGGAGACTCAGCGAGCGCGGTCCCGCCCCGTGCGGATCCGCGCGGAGAAGTCCGCGGCATCCCCGGCGTCGCGGCCGCGCTGCGTGACGTCGCTGCGCGCGCGCAGCTCTTCGAAGGGGAGCTCCGACGCGATCGCGCCGCGCTCGAGCAGGAGCTCTGGGAGCCGCCCGTTCGCGAGCACCCGCCAATCGAAGGGGGCGGGGATCCCGGCGGCCAGCACGAGCAGGCGGATCGTGGTCGTGCAGTTCTGGGTCAGGGCGTGGTACCAGCGGGGCTCGAGCGCGAGGCGATTCATCCCTTCGGCATAGACGCGCAGGAGCTTGCGCGCGGTCTCGGGCGAGACGTCCAGCCGGTAGTGGAACACCTGCTCGCCGCGGACGCTCGTGCGCAGCTGGATCACGTCGCGCTCGTCGGCGACCACGCTGTAGAGCTCGAACTGGCGGAAGAAGCCGAGCAGCGCCGAGTAGCGCTCACCGCGCTCGCGGCGCGTCTCGATCGAGATCGCGAGCGGCGCCTCGCCCTCGACCTGCCAGCTCAGGATCGTGTGCGCGATCCACGGCGAGCCCCAGTGGGAGAAGAAGAGGTCGAGCGCGTGGACCTGCGCGAGATCGAAGCGGCGGGTCTCCCAGCGCTCGTCGTAGTCGCTCTCCGAGCGGTAGTGGAAGTTGCGCACGTTGTGGAAGGTGATCCGATTCCCCTCGAGCGAGGCGCGGGGCAGCTCCGCGTATTCGGGGGCCCAGTCGCGATCGAGGCGAGGCTCGAGCGAGAGCCACCAGCCGAGCACGGCGCAGGGCAGCAGCACGAGTCCGAGCCGCGCCGCGCGGCTCCGCCGCGCGCGCCGGCCGAGCGACGCCGAGGCGAGCACGAGGAGCGACGCGAGGGCGCCCGCGAGAGCGCGCGAGCGCGGGCCGTCGATCCAGAGTGCGAGCACCTCCCAGCCCAGCAGCGCGAGCGCCGCGAGAGCGAGGAGAGCGATGCCCGCAGCGCGAAGCCAGCGCATCCGTGGCGCCCCCTGTTCGCTCCGCTGCGCGCGCACCTGCGCGATCGGGACACCTGCGTCGGGACGGAAGGCCTTGGCCCGGTGCCGACGAACGTGTAGAACGGTCCGCCGGGTCAGTCACGGGGTAGGTCGCCAGCAGGTGCGGAGTGCAGCCTCGCTCCTCGTCGAGCCGAAGTCGCAGTGCGGTCGGCGGGGTGCCGCGTCGCAGCGGCGGGGCCTCCGCGCGGCGCGCCCGTTCGCGGGCCTGCTGGCGGCGCTGCAGCTCGCGCTCGCGGCGGCGGCGGAGGTGCCGGAGCCCGCGGCGCCAGGCCACGGCCGACCGCGGATCGGACTCGCACTGAGCGGCGGCGGCGCCCGCGGCGCGGCCCACATCGGGGTTCTCGAGGTGCTCGAAGAGCTCCGGATCCCGGTCGACGTCGTGTCCGGCACCAGCATGGGCTCGGTGATCGGCGGTCTCTACGCCGCCGGCCTCTCGCCCGGCGAGCTCGGGGAGGTGATCCGGGCGGTCGACTGGGTGCGCATCTTCGACGACAGACCGGATCGGCAGAGCCTCTCCTTCCGGCGCAAACAGGACGACCGCAACTTCCTCACCAACCTGAGGCTCGCCTTCAAGAACGGGAGCTTCTACGTCCCGCGCGGCCTGCTCGAGGGGCAGAAGCTCGACTTCCTGCTGCGCGCGCTCAGCCTCGGCGCGGACGGAGTGCTCCGCTTCGAAGATCTGCGGATCCCCTTCCGCGCGGTCGCGACCGACATCAACACGGGCGAGGCGGTGATCCTCGGGACGGGAGCCGTGGCCACGGCCCAGCGGGCCAGCATGTCGATTCCCGCGGCCTTCTCGCCGGTCGAGATCGACGGCCGCATGCTCGTCGACGGCTTCGTCTCCAACAATCTCCCGATCGACGCGGCGCAGGAGCTGGGAGCCGAGCGGATCATCGCCGTCGACATCTCGACGCCGCTCGCCGCGATCGGTGCGGACTCGTCGGCATTCGCGATCGACTCGCAGGCCGCGGGCTTCGCGGTCCAGGAGAACCAGCGGCGCCAGAAGGAGCGCCTCTCGGCGGGCGACGTCCTTTTGACTCCGGATCTGGGTGGGCTGCATGCGGCGTCCTTTGCGCAGATGCAGCAGGCGATCGACGCCGGGCGCAGGGCCGCGCAGGGCGCCGCCGAGGCCCTCGCGCGCCATTCGGTCTCCGAGGCGGAGTACGCCGCGTGGCGCGCGCAGCAGCGCCGACCTCGGCAGGCGCCTCCGATCGTCGACGAGATCCGGATCGAGAACGACTCGCCGCTCGCCGATGCACTGATCCGCGCGCGCGTCCGGACGCGGACCGGCGCGCCGCTCGACCTCGCCGTCCTGCAGCAGGACGTGGAACGGCTCTACGGCCTCGACGCCTTCGAGCGCGTGCACTTCGATCTGCACCGCGAGTCGAGCGGAATGGTCCTCTCCTACCGCATGCAGCGCCGCGAGCGCGGCCGCAACTACTTCCGGATCGGCCTCCACCTCGAGACGGACTTCGCGAACGACGCGACCTACAGCCTCGGCCTGAACCACGTGGTGCTGCCGGTGAACGCATGGGGCGCGGAGCTGCGCAGCTACGCGCAGGTGGGAGACACGAACATCGTCGCGAGCGAGTTCTACCAGCCCGTGGATCCGCGCGAGTGGCTCTTCGCCGCACCCCACGTCCGCTACGAGCTCCGCGACTTCGACGTCTTCCGGAACCAGAAGCGCCTGGCCCGCTTCGACCTCGAGACCGTCCTCGCGGGCGTCGATCTCGGGGCGAATCTCGGCAGCTCCACCCAGCTCCGCGCTGGAATCGCCTATCTCGACGGCGAGACGGACCGCGAGAGCGGAGACCCCGCTCTCTTCGCCGGCACCCGCTTCGGCGGCGGCCTCTACGCAGCCAGCCTCGAGTACGACACTCTCGACAACACGCGTTTCCCGAACGACGGCAGCTTCGCCCGTGCCGAGGGCCTGCTGCTGCGCAAGGAGCTCGGCTTCGGGAGGTCCTTCGAGCAGCTCCGCCTGCGCGCCGGGATCTTCCGCAGCCTGTGGCACAACACGGCCGGAGTGACCCTTCGCTACGACACCTCGTTCGGCGCCCCGGCGGAGATCCAGTTCCTGGACTCGCTCGGCGGCTTCGGCAGCCTCTCCGGATTCGAGCGGGACTCGATCTCCGGCCCGCACACCGGCCTGGTCCGCCTGCTCGCCTATCGCCGGATCGCCTCGCCGGCGATCTTCGCCTGGGAGTTTCCAGTCTATGCGGGCGGCCAGCTCGAGGCGGGCAACGCCTGGCAGGAGCGCAGCGACCTCGACGATCTGCGCTACTCGCTCGGGCCCTTCTTCGGCGCGGACACACCGCTCGGGCCGCTCTACGTCGCCTATGCCTTTGGCGAAGCGGGCGAACACCAGGGCTACCTGTTCCTAGGCCAGAGCTTCTGAGCTGCGCGTCTTCGCCGGCGAGCCGCGCGCGGGCGACCGCGCGCCCCGCAGCGGCGGGCGCGAGGGCGTCGCGCCGCGGCCGGGTAGAATCGGCCGGGGGCGGGTCCGGGGTGCGCGACGCGCCCCCGGCGCCAGCCGCCGCGACCGCGTCGCCCGAGGAGACCTGCAATGGGCTTCGAGACGCTCCCGCTGATCTCGGCCGACAGCCACGTCGAGGAGCCGAGCTCGCTCTGGCACGAGAACCTCGCGGGGCTCCGCGACGAGCTGCCTCCCGAGCTCGGACCCTCGCACCAGTCGGCATCGCAGTTTGCGCAGCGGATCGGGATCCAGAACGCCGCCGAGACCCGCAGCCTCACGCGCGCGGCGGCCGCCGCCGGCGCCGCCGATCTCGACGCGCTGCGCGCGCTCACGGCGGACGTCGATCGCCGCTGCGAGGTCATGCAGCGGGACGGCATCGCGGGAGAGTGCATCTACCCGACGTCGGGCCTCTACGTCTGGAACATCGCGGACCCGGCGACGGGCGAGGCCTGCTGCCGGCTCTACAACGACTGGATCTACGACCGGCTCGAGTCGCGCTCGCCGCGCTTCCGCTGCGCGGGCATGATCCCGACCTGGAGCGTCGGCGCGGCGATCGCGGAGGTGGAGCGCATCGCGGGAATGGGCCTCGCGGCCGCGATGCTGCCGCTGGTCGGCACGCCCGAGTACAACCATCCGGACTGGAGGCCGCTCTGGCGCTGCATCGAAGCGACGGGCCTGCCCGCGGTCATGCACCAGGGCAGCGGGCACGACATGCTCTTCTACCGCGGGCCCGGGGCCAGCGTCTCGAACCTGCTCGCGACGCAATCGATGGCGCCGCGCGCGGCGTCGCTGCTCGCGACCTCGGGCGTGCTGGCCGATCACCCCGAGCTCCACTTCGTGTTCGTCGAGACGAATGCCGGCTGGCTCGCGTGGGCGATGAACACCGTCGACTACTACTACGAGGCCTTCCAGGAGTACCCGGGCTGGGTCAAGCCGCTGCTGCCCGAGCGCCCGAGCCACTACATGGCCCGCCAGCTCCACGCGACCTTCCAGGCCGATCCGGTGGCGATCCGGAACATCGCGACGACCGGAGCGGCGCCGCTGCTCTGGGGCTCGGACTTCCCGCACGCCGAGGGGACCTTCCCGAACTCGCGCCAGACCGCGTCGCAGCTCTTCGCGGCGCTCCCGCCCGAGCAGGCCGCGGCGATCGGAGGCGGCACCGCCGCGCGGCTCTTCCGCTTCGATCCGGCCGTGCTCGCGACCCCGCTGCCGCCCGCGCGGCAGGCCCGCTAGGCGATCGGATTCAGCGGCTGCCCGAGCGGCGCAGCGCGAGGCGATCGCGCAGCAGGTTCGAGGCAGCGCGCGCGCTCTTGTTGCTCTTGGAGCGCTGGAACAGATCGCGCACGAAGATCGCGAGGCGCCAGGGCCGCGCCGCGAAGAAGAGCGCGTAGAAGATCGCGAAGCCGAGCCACACGTAGACCGTGACCGCGCGCGACGAGAGCCTCTCGCTGTAGGAGGTCTTGCGGCTGCCGAGGTCCTCGAAGCGGAACAGATCGAGCAGGTACTCGTCGTCGATCTCGCGGATGCGGCCCGAGGCCTGGAGCCGCCGGAACGAGGCCGTGCTCGGCTGGGGCGAGTAGGCGCCCAGCATGACCCCGGAGAAGCCCTCGAGCGCGCAGCGGCCGATCGCGCGCAGCGTGCGCCACACGCTCGCATGCGTGTCCTCGGGGAAGCCGACGATGAAGAAGGCGCTGACCTGGATGCCCTCGCGCATCGCGAAACGCGCGGCCTGGAAGAGTCGCGGCAGGCTCACGCGCTTCTCGATCGCGCGCAGCACGCGCGGGTCGCCCGACTCGGGCGCGAAGGTGAACTCGTGGCAGCCCGCGCGCCGGAGCCAGTGCGCGGTCTCCTCGTCGACCGCCTCGCTGCGCGTGCCCGAGGGCAGCTGGAAGCTGATCTCGACCTTGCGCTCGACGAGCTCGCGGCAGAACTCGACGATCCAGTCCTTGCGCACGATCGCGGTCAGGTCCTCGAAATGGATGTCGGTCGCGCCGTAGCGGCGCCCGTAGAGCTCGATCTCGTCGACGACGAGCTTCGGGCTGCGCGCGACCCAGCGCTGCGTCCAGGTGTTCGGGCTGGTGCAGAAGGTGCAGCGGAAGGGGCAGCCGCGCGTCGCGAGCATCGGCATGAAGCGGCCGCGCACGGTCCCGTGCGGCTGGCTGAACTCGATGTAGCGCTCGACGTCGTAGAGGTGCCAGGCGGGCAGCGGCAGCGCATCGACGTCGAGGATGCGCGGGCGCCGCGGGTTCGCGCGCGTCGACCCGTCCCGCTGCCGGACCCGCGTCCCGGGCGTGTCCTCGGCGGGCTCCCCGCGCGCGAGGCGCCCGACCAGGTCGACCATCGTCGCCTCGCCCTCGCCGAGCACGACGTAATCGACGGGCGCCTGCTCGAGCGAGAGCTCGGGCAGCGCCGTCGCGTGCTCGCCGCCGAGCACGATCGGAACTCCCGGAAGGCGCTCGCGCAGCGCGCGGACGAGCTCGCGCACCGCGAGCCAGCCCGCGGAGAACATGCAGCCGACCGCGATCAGCTCGCTGTCGGCCGGCACCCGCTCGCAGATCTCCTCGGGCGAGAGCCCGCGCAGGTAGATCCCGCGGAAGGGGCGGAAGCGGTCGATGCCGCCGGCGATCGCGTCGACCGCGCTGACCCGGTGCCCCGCCGCCTCGAGCGACGCGGCCACGTAGGCGGGGCCGAGCGGGGGGATCACGATCGTCGACGTCTGGTTCGTCGGGGAGTAGAACTTCGGCGGCTCGATCAGCGCGACGTGCACGCGGCCTCCGCGCGGAGCTTCTCCCATCCTCTGCGCCCCGCTGGCGCGGGTCAAGCGCCGGCGGCAGCGCGCGCCGCGCAAGCCACACGCAACTCCCGGGCCAGGCGCCTGCGAACGCGGCGCGAAGCCGCTCCGGTCGGGACCCCGCGACTCGCGCAGAGACACGCGGCGCCGCCGGCGACGGGAGCGCGGCGGGAGGCCGGCGCCGTCGGGCACGGCAGCGGACGCGCGCCCGGGTCGGCCGCCCCTGGCGCCGCGCTCCGCGCGCCGCGCCTACTTGATCGCGAGGAAGCCCTCGAAGCAGACGTACTTGAAGATCGTGATCGCGTCCGTGAAGCCCGCGCGGCGCAGGAGGTCCAGGTTGCCCTGGCTCGAGAAGGGCTCGAGCACGCCCTTCAGGCTGCGCGACTTGGCCACGATCTCCTCGGCCGAATAGCCCTGGTCGAGCTTGTAGTCGGTGTAGAGGCCCGTCAGGATGTCCTGGAAGCGCGCGTCGTTGCCGCGCACCTTCTCGAAGAGCAGGAACGCGCCGCCCCACTGCAGGCTCTGGTAGATGCGGTCGAAGAGCTGCTGGCGCACGCTCGGGCGCACGAACTGGATCGTGTAGTAGGAGGTGACGAGGTCGCAGGGCTCGAGCGGCGTCTGCGTGACGTCGTCGACGAGGAAGCTCACGTTGTCGAGCCCCTCGGCCTGGATCCGGTCGCGCGCGCGACCGATCATCTCGGCCTCGGCATCGACCCCGATGAAGCTCACCTTCTCCTTCCTGGCCGCTCGGCGCGCGAGCTTCGCGGTGAGCGAGCCCGTGGAGCAGCCGAGGTCGTAGCCGCGCGAGCCGTCCTTCACGAACCAGTCCGAGACGCGGCAGACGAGCTCGTGGCCCTCCAGATAGAAGGGCACCGACTTCGCGACGTGCTCGTCGAACTTCGCGACGACGTCGCCGCGGAAGCGCCAGTTTGCGTTCTCGATCTCGAGTCCATCGCCTACGTCCGTCATGGCCCCTCCAGTGCGATCGGCCGGCCGAGCAGCGCCGCGCGGCCCGCCGGCGTCAAGAGCTCCGTCACGAACTCCCCTCCGCTCTCGCGGCCTCCCTCGAAGAAGAGGCGGTGGAAGAGCTCGAGGTTCACGAGGCGCAAGAGGTCCTTCTTGCCGATCGCGTCGGCCGGCGGCAGCGCAAAGAGCTTGCCGATCGCGAAGCGCTCGCAGCGCCAGTAGCCCGGCAGCGCCATGCGCATCGAGTAGTTGCGCGTGCCTTCCTTGGCCTGGTTCATGAAGGGCCCGATCTCGCGGTCTGCGAGCTCGCGCAGCATCACCTTGCCGAAGTGGCCCGAGCCCGGGTGTCGGCCCGCGCGCAGTGCGATCGGCAGGTTCACGACGAAGCGCGCGAGGTCGAGATCGAGCATCGGGTTGCGCAGCTCGACCGAGTGCAGCATCGCGTAGAGATCGCTGTGCGGCAGGCTGATCGTCTGCAGGAAGGTCGAGATGTCGTGCAGCAGCGCCGCCTGGACCTGCTTCGCGCTCGGATCGCCGATCGGGGCCAGCGCCTCCACGATGCGCGCGCGGTTCGCGCGTTCGCGCTCTCGGAAGTCCGCGCTGCGCCGCGCGTCGAAGAAGGGCGATCCCGTGTTCAGGCCGGCGAGCTCGCTCGGCTCGAAGAGGCTCGAGGCGGGCGCCGCGAGCGCCGCCTCGTAGTGGCCGTAGCCGCCCCACATCTCGTCGGCGCAGTCGCCGCCGAGCAGCACCGTGATCTCGTTCTTTCGCGCGGCCGCGCAGAGCGACGCCATCGGAGGCCCGGTGCCCCAGCGCGAGGGCGCCGCCGAGAAGGCGAGGAACTCGAGCAGCCCGGGCAGGTACTCGCGCGAATCCTGCACGATGAAGTGCGCGTCGCCCGGGCGCAGCGCGAGGACCTCGGGCAGCACGCGCAGCGGGATCTCCTCGATTCCGGGAGACAGCTTGGTGAAGCCGACGACCCGCTCGCGCAGCTCGTGCGCGAGCCAGTAGACGAGCGTCGAATCGAGACCTCCCGAGAGCAGGATGCCGACGCCGACGTCGGAGACGAGGTGCCGCTCGACCGCCTGGCGCAGCAGGACGCGCAGCTCCGCGGCGAGGTCGCCCGCGGAGCGCGCGGCGTTGCGCTGCCACGCCTCGGCGTCGAAGAGCTCGAGCGCGTGGAAGTACTCGTGCAGGCGCGGGGAGTCCGGGGTCTGGCCCGGCCCCCCCGCGCGGAGCCAGTGCCCGGCCGGCAGCATCCGGATGCCGCGGAAGAAGCTCTTGTCGACGTGGAACACGCCGCGCGTGCCCGAGCTTCCGGCCGGGCACAGGAAGACGGGATAGGCGTCGAGCTCGGGCGCGCAGGCGACTCCGAGCTCGAAGAGCGCGCGGGGATCCGAGGCCAGCGCCAGCCCGCCGCCGGCCTCGCTGTAGTAGAGCGGCTTCTGTCCGAAGGGGTCGCGCGCGGCGAGCAGCTCGCCGGTCGCGGTGTCGAGCAGCGCGAACGCGAACATCCC
>Ga0187893_10000124_pt1 | contig 171163 bp, 141 predicted proteins | sample MA1701074metaG_FD_139574 | JGI IMG/M metagenome (GOLD analysis project Ga0187893, IMG submission 139574) | White microbial mat communities from a basaltic lava cave in the Kipuka Kanohina Cave System on the Island of Hawaii, USA - MA170107-4 metaG ...
CCGAGGTCTGCGACCCGACCCTCGACTGCCAGCCGGGCATGCCACCCACGCTCGATGACGCGGTCGGCTGCACGGCGGACAGCTGCGACGAGGTCGCCGACACAGTCGTGCACACGCCGCAGGCGGCGGCTTGCGACAATGGGCTCTTCTGCGATGGCAGCGAGCTCTGCGATCCCACGCTCGACTGCCAGCCCGGCACGCCGCCCGCGCTCGACGACGCGGTCGGCTGCACGGCGGACAGCTGCGACGAGGTCTCGGACACAGTCGTGCATACGCCGCAGGCGGCGGCTTGCGACAACGGTCTCTTCTGCGACGGCGCCGAGGTCTGCGATCCCACGTTCGACTGCCAGCCCGGCACACCCCCGGTGCTCGACGACGCGGTCGGCTGCACGGCGGACAGCTGCGACGAGGTGGCGGACACGGTCGTGCACACGCCGCAGGCGGCGGCCTGCGACAACGGCCTCTTCTGCGATGGCAGCGAAATCTGCGACCCGACCCTCGACTGCCAGCCGGGTGCGCCGCCAGTGCTCGACGACTCAGTGAGCTGCACGGCCGACAGCTGCGACGAGGTCGCCGACACAGTGGTGCACACGCCGCAGGCCGCGGCCTGCGACAACGGCCTCTTCTGCGATGGCAGCGAGGTCTGCGATCCCACGCTCGACTGTCAGCCGGGCACGCCGCCGGTGCTCGACGACTCGGTCGGCTGCACGGCGGACACCTGCGACGAGGTCGCCGACACAGTCGTGCATACGCCACAGGCCGCGACCTGTGACAACGGTCTCTTCTGCGACGGCAGCGAGGTCTGCGACCCGACCCTCGACTGCCAGCCCGGCACGCCGCCAGTGCTCGACGACTCGGTGAGCTGCACGGCCGACACCTGCGACGAGGTCGCCGACACAGTCGTGCACACGCCACAGGCCGCGGCCTGCGACAACGGTCTCTTCTGCGACGGCGCCGAGGTCTGCGACCCCGCTCTCGACTGCCAGCCCGGCGCGCCGCCCCCGGTCTCCGACGGCGTCGACTGCACCGACGACTTCTGCGACGAGGGCAGCGGCAGCGTGCTCCACACCCCGAATGCGGCGCTCTGCGACGATGGCGACGAGTGCACCGCGGAGGTCTGCGACGGCGAGACGGGCTGCGGGCACGTGCCGATTCCGGAGTGCGCGGTCCCCGTGCCGGCGCTGCCGGCGCACTGGCTGGCCGGGGTCGCGCTCGCGCTGGGCGCGGCCGCGCTGCGCTGGCTCGCGCGCGGCGAGTCGCCGCTGCGGCCGTGACGCGCGGGGGCGCTCTCGCGCGCCAGCGGTGCGCTGCCTAGCCGAGCTCGAGGCCCTCGAGGTCGCCCCGCTCGCGCCAGTCCCGGAGCAGCCGGAAGAAGGCCTGGGCGCCGCCGCCGTACATGCCGCCGAACCATCCCGGGCCCTCGCCGGGCTTGCCCTCGTTGTTGTAGTAGCCGGGGGTGCAGCTGCGCCCGAAGCCCTCGCGCGCGCGCGCGGACGCCTCGATCGCGCCGACCCACTCCGCCTCGGCGGCCTGCGAGCACTCGACGCGAAAGAGGCCGCGTCCGAGCGCGTGCGCGACGATGTACGCGATGTGCTGGCTCTGCTCGTTGTAGAGCTCCGTGAAGTTCGGCGTGAGGCCGGACTGGATGCCGCCGAGCAGGAAGCAGTTCGGGAAGCCGCGGCTCAGGAGACCCTGGAAGGTGGAGATGCCGTCGGCCCACTTCGCGCGCAGCGAGAGGCCCTCCCGGCCGTAGATCTCGCAGCCCGCGCGGTGCGAGTAGTCGGTGCCCACCTCGAAGCCGGTCGCGAAGATCAGGCAGTCGAGCGGGTACTCCGTGCCGGCGACCACGACCCCGCGCTCGCTGATCCGCTCGACGCCCTTGCCGCGCGTATCGACGAGCGCCACGTTGGGGCGGTTGAAGCTCGGGAGATAGTCGTCGTGGAAGCAGGGCCGCTTGCAGAACTGCCGGTACCAGGGCTTGAGCGCCTCGGCGGTCGCCGCATCGCGCACGAGCGCGTCCACGCGCGCGCGGATCTGCTCCATCTTCTGGAAGTCCGCGAGCTCGAGCCGCGCTGCGAGCTCCTCGGGCGAGGCGCCCGGCGCGTCGCTGCGCTCGGCCAGGCCCGAGAGGTTCCGGATGATGTCGGTCCAGCCGTCGCTGACGAGATCTTCGTCGGCGAAGCCGCCCGACACGAGCGTGCTGAAGTTCTCGATCCGGCGCTGCTGCCAGCCCGGCTCGAGCGCCTTCGCCCACTCCGGGTCGGTCGGGCGGTTGCCGCGCACGTCGATCGACGAGGGCGTGCGCTGGAACACGAAGAGCTGCGCGGCCGCCTCGGCCAGGTGCGGGATGCACTGCACCGCGGTCGCTCCGGTGCCGATGATCCCTACGCGCTTGTCCCGGAGCCGCGTCAGGTTTCCGTGCGTGTCGCCTCCGGTGTAGGCGTAGTCCCAGCGGCTCGTGTGGAAGCTGTGGCCGCGGAAGCGCCCGAGGCCCGGGATGCCGGGCAGCTTGGGCCGGCTCAGCGGCCCGTTCGCGACGCAGACGAAGCGGGCGCGCATGCGGTCGCCGCGCTGGCTCGAGAGGAGCCAGCGCGCGGCGCCCTCGTCCCAGCGCAGCTCCGTGACCTGGGTCTGGAAGCAGGCGTCCCGGTACAGGTCGAAGTGCTTCGCGATGGCCTGCGCGTGGGCGAGGATCTCGGGTCCGTAGGAGTACTTCTCCTTCGGGAGGTAGTTCAGATCCTCGAGCAGCGGCAGGTAGATGTACGACTCGATGTCGCATTGCACGCCGGGGTAGCGGTTCCAGTACCAGGTGCCGCCGACGTCGCCGGCGGTCTCGATCATCCGCAGCCGCTCGACGCCGGCCTCGCGCAGGCGCGCGCCCGCGCAGAGACCGCTGAAGCCCGCTCCGATCACCGCGACGTCGACCTCGTCGCGGAGCGGCTCCCGCGCGAAGCCCGGCGCGACGTAGGGATCGTCCAGGTAGTGGGAGAGCGCACCCTCGATCACCCGGTACTGCGCGATGCCATCCGCGCGGAGCCGCTTGTCGCGCTCCTGCCGGTACTTCTCGCGCAGCGCGTCGGGATCGAAGCCGAGCCGCGCGCGCTGCGGACCGGCGGTCGAATCGGGTGCCATCCGGGAATCCTCCATCGGGCGCGCGCTCGCCGCGACCGCGCTGCGCCGGCTGCCGGCAGTCTATAGCGCCGCAGCGGGCCGCCCGGACGCCGGGCTCAGGTGGTACGCTGCGCAGCACCCCTCGCGGACGGGAGCCCAGGCAGATGTCCAGCAACCTCTTCGACGAGCAGCGCATCAAATGGGTCGAGATCGCCGACGACGGCGACGGCTACAAGATCCGGCACGACTACGCGATCCTCGGCTACGACCTCGCCAAGGGCAGCTGCGACATGCTCGTGCGCTGGAGCGGCGACGGCGGCCACTGCATCCGCCACCGCCACGTCGCGACCACGACGAGCCTCGTGCTCCGCGGCGAGCACCGCCTGACCGACCTCTACCCGGGCGGGCGCCGGGAGAGCCGCGTGAAGCGCGCGGGAGACTACGCGCTCTCGCTCGGCGATGCGGTGCCCCACCTCGAGCGCGGCGGCGAGGACGGCGCGCTCGTCTTCTTCGCGAACCACACGCACAACGGCGTGCTCTACGAGCTGATCGACGCGGATCTGAAGGTCACGCACGAGGTCACGATCCAGGAGCTCGTGGGGCTCTGGCAGGCGCAGTGAGCCGCTGACGCCCCGCCGGCAGCCGCTCAGCGCCCGCCGAGCTTCCGGGCCGCGGCGACCGCTTCGGCGAGCGGGAGCTTCGTCACCACCGGCAGCGGCGGCTTCGTGTCGCGCTCGCCGACCCAGCGGAAGGTCATGAAGCCGCGGCTGTGGCCCGCGGTCTCGAGGTAGTTCGGGTGGTCGCTGCGCGCGTGGGCGATCAGGAAGCGGACCCTTCCGTCCGGATCGCGCGTCACGTCGTCGTGCGTGCGCGCGGTCTTGCGCTGCAGGTAGTCGACCGATTCGTGCCACGGGTTCTCGATCGCGAAGTTCCAGTAGCGGACGGAGAGCGGCTCGACCTCGACGATCAGGGCCTCGCTCCCGGCGATGGCGTAGGTGCCGATCACGTAGAGGTTGTCGCTGCTGCTGATGTCCGCGCCGAAGTCGTCGCTGTTGCGCAGCTCGAACCGGTTGGGAGGCTCCTGGAGCGAGGGAGACACGTAGCGGTGCAGCCGGCCGATGCCGCCGAGCGCGAGCTGCGCGCGGCGGATCCCCTGCGCCACCTCGGCGTCGGTGGAGGGCGCGAGCGGGTCGAGCGGCCTGCGCCCGACGACCTCGATCGCGTAGCTCGCGAGTCGCTCGCTCGCGCGGTCGCCGATGTACTGGCGCACGAGCATGCTCCCTTCGCCGGGGCGCGTCTCGATCCAGACGCCCGGCGCGTCGGGCTTCTTCGCGGTCAGCCAGAGCGTGAAGTTCCCGTTCGCGTCGGCGCCGAGCGAGCGCTCGTTCCGGTAGCCGATCGCGCGGCTGCGGCCGGAGGGCTCGCGCAGGAGCGCGGTGAAGGAGAGGTGGTCGACGCTGCCGAGGTTGCCCGTGATCTTGTAGTCGAGGCTCCCGTCCCAGACGAGGTTGTCGTACTCGGCGTTCGGGTTGTCGCCGCCGACCTTGCGCCGCAGCGTGTCCATGCGCGCGAAGTGCGGCGCCTGCGGATGGCCGTCGCCGCTCACGTCCTGGGCCATCGCGAGCGTGCGCAGCAGGAAGCGCATGCCCTCCGAGGCCTCGCGCTCGTTCGCCGCGTCCTCGAGGATCATCCCGCGCATCTCCGCGAGCGTCGCGACGAGCTCGTCGAAGGCCTTGACGCTCTCGAGGCCAACGAAGCGCGCGGCCGGCGCGGGCTCCGCGGCGAGCGCGCCCGAAGCGAGCAGCAGGAACACGGCGAGCGAAGCGATGCGGGGCATGGGACCTCCTCCGGCTCTGGGTGCGGGACTGCGGCTCGGGCTGCCGAGCCGACCGATCGCATGGCAGCTTAGGCAGCGGCTGGGCGCAAGCGGTCCCCGCCGGAGGGGTCTCGGGCAGCGCGCTTCCGAGCCGTGCGCGGGATCCAGCGAGCAGGTCGCGGGGAGATCGCGCGTCACTTCGGCCTGCGTCTGGCGTAGCTTGGGCTCCCGCGCTCGGGACCAGGGAGGAAGCCATGCCGACACGCGCGTTGGGCCTAGGGATCGCGCTCGCGCTCTTCGCGGGGCTGCCGTCGCGCGCCGACGACGCCGAGCTCGAGCGCGCGCTGCTGTCGGGCCAGGCCTGGGTGGAGTTCTGCGAGCGCCTGAAGCAGAGCGGGCTGCGGCTGCTCGAGGAGGACTTCCCCGGGACGCCGCGCGAGCGCGCGGAGGGCTTTCGGCACCTCGCGCGGCTCGCGGTGATGGGGCTCGAGTGGGGCCTCGAGTTCGACGACCCCGACTTCCCCGGCTTCTACCGCCACAACGACGACGTCAACCAGTGGGGCGGTCCGAACGCCGACAACGTCTATCTGCGCGCGCGCGTTCGCGGTGACTCCAGCTACCGCATCACCGGCAATGTCGCGACGATCGAGAACCTGATCGTCTCGGTGCAGAACGGCGACATGCACCAGGAGCGCTACGGCGTGGTCGGTGACCTCGACCGCTCGCAGCTCGCGATCGGCGCCGACGGGAGCCTCGAGCTCTTCCTGAGCCCGGACCCGCCGCAGCCGGGAAAGAACTGGCTGCAGCTCCCGCCCGACGCCGACCACGTGGGCATCCGCGAATACCTCGTGGACTGGGAGCGGCAGCGGCCCGCGGACTTCGCGATCCAGAAGCTCGGCAACGAGGGCAGGGCGCCGCCGCCGCTCTCGCCCGCGCGCGTCGCGCGCGGGCTCGCGGCGGCGGCCGATTGGGTCGAGAGCTCGAGCCGCTACTGGAACCGCTGGCTCGCCGAGAGCGTGCGCGGGCTTCCGCCCAACCGCGTGAAGAGCACAACCTCGGTGCCGGGCGGCTCGAGCGACATCGCCTACGGCTTCGGCCACTTCGACCTCGCGCCGGAAGAGGCCCTGATCGTCGAGACCGAGCGCCCCGACGCGCCCTACTGGTCGATCCAGTGGTACACCTTCGGCTGGTACGAAGAGCCCGACTTCATGCACCGCCAGACGAGCCTCAACAACCGGCAGGCGCGCGCCGACGCCGACGGCCGCGTGCGCTTCGTGTTCGCGGCGAGCGATCCCGGCGTGCCGAACTGGATCGACACGGCCGGGCACCGCCGCGGGCAGTTCACCTACCGCTGGATCTGGTCGAAGACGCGGCCCGTGCCCGAGGCCCGGGTCGTGCCGCTCGCAGCGCTGCGCGCGCATCTGCCGCCCGACACACCGGTGCTCGGCCCCGAGGAGCGCCGCCAGCAGCTCGCGCGGCGCCAGCTCCAGGTGCAGCGGAGGTACCGGCGCTAGCTCCAACGCCACGCGAGCCATCCGAGCGGGAGCAGCGGCCCCCAGACCGCGACGAGCGCGAGCGCGGCCCAGCGCGCGAAGGCGCGGCGGTCCAGGGGAGTGGGCGCCGGCTGCACGCGGTCGAGACCGAGCTCGCGGCGCGCTTCGCCGATCGTCCGCTTGAGCAGCGCGTCGTCGCAGCGGCGGCCGGCCTGGTAGAAGTTCTGGCTGTGCCGCCCGCGCAGGAAGGCGCGATACACGCGCCCCCAATGCCGCGGCAGCACGAAGCCCATCACCTGCAGGTTCAACACGGTCGCCGCGCGTGACGCGAGGCAGCCCGAAGCGAGCTCCCAGGCGCCGATCTCGGCCTCGCCGGCCAGGTCCGTCGCGTAGCCGGTCAGAACGTGGTGCAGGTCGTGGAAGGGAACGAAGCGCTTGCGGTCGCGCGTGTTCGGAAACGCGAAGGGAATCGGGCCGAAGCGGATCACCACCCAGGGGTCCGCGTAGCCGCCGTCCGCGGGCAGGCCATTCGCTGCGAAGTACGCAGCGCGCCCTTCGCGCAGCGTGCGTTCCGGCGGCTGCGCGAGCGCTTGCGTGGGGGCTCCTCCGCTACTGCCCGAGCGGCGTCGTGCGCGCGAGCTCGGCCGCCTTCCTCGCCATCTCGAGCACGATCGGGCCGAAGGCCGCGAGCTTGTCGCTCTTCTGGATGCCCTTCACGTGCCGCGCGTAGCCGCCCTCGAGCACGGCGGCCATCTTGAAGCGCGCGAGGATCACGTAGTAGTCGATCTCGTCGACGGGGCGTCCCGAGACGCTCGCGTAGTGCGCGAGGATCTCGGCGCGGCTCGGCATGCCCGTGTAGTCGACGTAGCCCGAGCCCGCGCGGTCCTCGCCCGGATCCGGCCAGCCCATCACGACCCAGCCGAGGTCGATCAGCGGGTCGCCGACGGTCGACATCTCCCAGTCGATGATCGCCGCGAGGCGCGCGGGCGCGCCGTGCCGGAACATCACGTTCGCGAACTGGTAGTCGCCGTGCAGGATGCCGGGCGTGTAGACGCGCGGCTTGTGCCGGCGCAGCCAGTCGGCCGCGAGGTCGAGGCCCGGGATCTCGCGGATCTCGAAGGTCGAGAGGTGGTGCAGCCAGCGGTCGACCTGGCGCTCGTGGAAGTTGTCGGGCTTGCCGAAGCCCTCGAGGCCGCGCGCCTTCCAGTCGACCCGCGCGAGCCGCGCGATGCCGTCGACGAGCTGGATCCCGAGCCCGTGGCGCGCCGCGAGATCGAGGTCGAAGGGCGCCGGCCAGCCCTGCGTGTTCATGGGCGACCAGCCGTCGACCAGGTCCATCAGGTAGAAGCAGGCGCCGATCACGGAGGGGTCTTCGCAGACGCCGAGCACGCGCGAGTGCGGCACGTCGCTGTCGGCGAGCGCGCGCAGCACGCGGTACTCGCGCAGCATCGTCTGGTTGCGGCCCTCGGGCACCGGGCGCGGCGGCTGGCGCAGCGCCATCACGGCGTCGCCGCGCCGGAGCTCGAGCAGCTCGTTCGAGGCGCCGCCGCTGATCGAGCGGAGCTCGAGCTTCTCGCCCTTGCCGGGCAGCCCCGCGGCGTCGAGCCAGCGCTCCAGATTCCGGACTTCGGTCGGGTTCACGCAGAGTCTCCTCGAGTTCCGTTCAAGCTTCGAATGTTTCAGCGCTTTTCGGGCTCGCTGGAGGCTCCGAGCCAGCCCAGCTGCTGCAGGAAAGCCAAGCTGTCGAGGTAGCGCCAGGTGCGCTTCACGCGGCCCGCGACGACCTCGAGCAGGGTGCAGCCGGCGACGTCCACGCGGCGGCCGGTCGCGGGGCGGCCCTGCAGCGCGCCCGTGTTCGTGCCGACGAGGCGGTAGCGCAGCGCGACGACCTCTCCGGCCGCGAAGATCGCCTGTTCGACGACGCGCCCGTCCGGGAAGCCCTCCCAGTAGCGCGCGAGGCCCGCGGCCTCGGCGTCGCCCGAGGAGACGCTGAGCGCCCCGTGCACCTCCGCGCAGTAGTCGTCCCAGAGCAGCGCGCGGTAGGCGGCGGCGTCGCGGGCGTTGTCGGCCGCGACGACGCGCCGCACGACGTCGATCGGCGCCTCGCTCACGCGCGCGGCGTCGGCGTGATGTCGGCGGCGAGATCGAGGCCGAAGTACTCCGCGGGCACCTCGAGCAGCACCTTGCGCCGGATCCGCGCATCGACCTTCGCGAAGGCCTCGTCCAGGAAGCGCTGCGAGTCCGGGTAGGAGCCGACCGAGTGGGGGAAGTCGCTCCCGAACATGATGCGGTCGATCGGCAGGTGCTCGTGCAGCGCGATCGCGAGCGGATCGCGCACGATCCCGAACCAGCAGTGCTCGAGCACGTACTCGCTCGGCTTGCGCTGGAGCGTGATGCCGAAGGCGTCGCGGAAGATCGCGTAGTTGTCGTCGAGCACGTAGAGCGCGAAGGGCAGCCAGCTCGCGTTGGTCTCGGCGAAGTAGAAGCGGATCTCGGGGAAGCGGTCGAAGACGCCCGACGCGATCAGCTGTGCGATGCAGAAGACCGGCTGCATGCCCGCCGCGCGCTGCGCGAGTGCGCTCGCGAAGGGGATGCCGGCCGTGCCGGTCTGGGCGGTGCCCATCGGCGCGTTCATCGAGCCGAAGCCGAAGTGCGGCGCGAGCCTAACGCCGAGCTCCTGCGCGCGGGACCAGAAGCGGTCGTCCTCGGGCTTCGCGAAGCCGCTGCCGTTCGGAAACTGGTAGAAGGACGTGGACGGAATGCCCTCGGCCGCGACGAACTCGAGCTCGGCGAGCGCGTCCTCGATGCTCGTGATCGGCATCGCGGCGTTCCCGATCAGGCGGTCGGGCGCGACGGAGCAGTAGTCGCGCGCGAGGAAGGTGTTGTAGGCGCGGATCATCGCGCAGTAGACCGCGCGGTCGCGGATGCCCTCGATGAAGCGGCTCGCGAAGACCGGCGGGAACAGCACCTCGGCGTCGATCCCGTCCTGGTCCTGCTCGCGCAGGCGCTGCGCGGGCCCACCCGCCCCCTCGGCCGGGCTCCCGTCGGGCTTGTAGTAGCTCGCGCCCTCGAAGCGGACTGGGCCGCGCCCGGTGATGTTCTGGCCGTTCTTCAGCAGCGGCTGGCCCTCGATCAGCCAGCCCTCGCCGCCCTCGGGCAGGCGCAGGAGGCGCGGCGCGCGCTCCTGCCACTGCTTCGGCACGTACTTGACCCAGACGTCGGGCGGCGTCTCGATGTGCCCGTCGCCCGAGATCACCTGGTACTTGCGTCCCATCGCGCGCACCTCCCGTGTCGCGGGCCGCCCGCCGCGGCGCAGCGCGCGGCGCAGGACCCTCTGTCCGTCGGCCGGCCACTCTACGGGAGCCGCGTGCCGCGCGACAAGCCGGAATCGGGCTCCGGGTCCGAGCGCGGCCGGCCGGCTGCTGCGCGCGGCGCAGCGCCGGCTCTGGCAGCCGGCGCCGAGCTGACCGACGCTCCGCGCGAGGCGCGGGAGCCGGCGTGGATCTCAGCTACAGCCCGAGCGACGAGGCATTCCGGAAGGAGCTGCGCGCCTGGCTCGAGCGCGAGGTGCCGCGGCACGGGCCCGTGCCGAAGGGCGGGGACCCCGAGGCGCGCCGCGCCTACGACACGGCCTGGCAGCGCAAGCTCTGCGACGCGGGCTACGCGGGCATGGGCTGGCCCGTGGAGTTCGGCGGGCGCGGCGCGAGCCTGGGCGAGCAGCTCGTCTACTACGAGGAGACCGCGCGCGCGCGTGCGCCCTACATCGGCGCGAACTTCATCGGCGTCGCGCACGGCGGCCCGACCCTGATCGCCGAGGGCACGCCCGAGCAGAAGGCCTTCTTCCTGCCCGCGATCCTGCGCGGCGAGCACGTCTGGTGCCAGGGCTTCAGCGAGCCCGGCGCGGGCTCGGACCTCGCCGCGCTGCGCACGCGCGCCGAGCGCGTCGGCGGCGAGTACGTCGTGACCGGCCACAAGATCTGGAGCACGCGCGCGCACATGGCCGACTACTGCGAGCTGCTCGTGCGCAGCGACCCGGGCGCTCGCGCGCACCAGGGCATCAGCTGGCTGATCCTGCCGATGCGCCAGCCCGGCGTCGAGGTGCGCCCGCTGCCGACGCTCGAGGGCGAGGGGCACTTCTGCGAGGTCTTCCTGAACGGCGCCCGCGTGCCGGTCGCGAACCGCGTCGGCGCGGAGCACGACGGCTGGCGCGTCGCGAACGTGACGCTCCGCTTCGAGCGCGGCACGGGCTTCGCGCAGCACATCATCGCGCTGCGCGCGCAGCTCGCGAAGCTCGCGTCGCTCGCGCAGCGGCTCGCGCGCCCGGGCGCGCGCGCACTCTGGTCGGATCCGGCGCTGCGCGCTGCGCTCGGCCGCCTCGACGCCGAGGTCGATGCGCTCTGGCGGCTGACCCAGATGTGCGTGAGCGAGGCCGAGCGCACCGGGCTGCCCGCGCTCGTCGGCTCCGCGGTCAAGCTGCGCTACAGCGAGCTCTACCAGTCGATCGGCGAGCTCTCGATGCGCGTGCTCGGCCGCGGCGGCCTCGGCGCCGCCGACTTCGCGGAGCTCCCGGGCGAGGAGATGCTGCACGACTACCTGTGGTCGCTGCAGTTCACGATCTCGGGCGGCACCTCGCAGATCCAGCGCAACATCATCGGCGAGCGGATCCTCGGCCTTCCGCGCGAGCCGCGCTGAGCGGGCGCGCGCGCGCGGCGCCGAGGCGCGCTGCCGCGGCCGCGAGCAGCAGCGCCGCGAGCGCGAGCCCGGGCAGCGGCAGCGCGGGGACCGCCACCGGCGACGGGTCGCCAGGGTCGTTGGGATCCCAGCCGGCGGCGACCTCGACGCCGTCGGAGAACCCGTCCCCGTCGCTGTCGGCGAGGCGCGGGTCGCTTCCGGTGTCGGTCGCCGAGACGAAGATCCCGGTCCCGGTCTCGTGGAGGTCGAGCAGCCCGTCCCCGTCGTCGTCGGGGTCGCAGGCGTCTCCGAGCTGATCCGCATCGGTGTCGGTCTGGTCGCCCGTCGCGGGGTCGCCGGCCTCGGCGGGGCCGTTCGCGGTATAGGGGCAGTTGTCCACGAGGTCCGGGATCGAGTCGCCGTCGGTATCGCCGTCGCCGCCGATCTGCAGGAAGTGCGCGACCGAGGGCACGCCGTCGCCGTCGACGAGGAAGAGCATCCCGTAGCCGGGCGGCAGGAGGTTCGGGTTCGCGGGGATCGAGAGATCGAGGAAGCCCGGCCCCGCGCTGAAGGGGATCGGCACGTAGCTCGCGTTCTGATCGAAGTTGTGGGTGACGGAGGCAGGGCGCATCAGCGCGACCGACGCGATCTCGGCGGCCTGCGGCGTGTAGACGCGAACCAGCTCGCCGTAGCTCGCGCTCGAGGGAGCGCTCGTGAGCGTCGGCCGCGGTCCGCGGAACAGATAGGGCGGCGAGTAGACCTCGGCGTTCTGCTCGCCGGGGTGCAGCGTCTCGCCGCCCGCGACGAGGATGCGCGCGTCGGGCAGCAGCGCCGCGGTCGCGTGGTAGATGCGGGGCCGCTGCATCGAGGCGAGGCGCGTCCAGGTCTCGCTCCCGGTGTGCCAGATCGCGGCCTCGTGGACCGCACAGGCGGGGTTGTTGCCGAGCGTCGAGCCACCCGCGAGGAAGACGTCTCCGGTCGGGAGCACGACCGGGTGGCTGCGGCTGCGCTCGTAGTTCATCGGCGCGATCGCGCGCCACCCGAGTTGCGCGGCGTGGGCGTCGAAGACCTCGGCCACGCCGTCGCCCGCGCCGAAGCGCAGCACGACGCCCGGCCGGTACATCACCGCGGAGCCCTCTTCGCCGGGCTCGACGCCGCTCGGCGGCAGCAGCGCCCACTCGCGCGTCACGGGATCGAGCGCGGCCGTCAGCGGGTAGGGCCCCGTGCTCAGCACGCGCCCGTCGTCGAGCAGGAAGGTGAAGGGGTAGTAGCCGAGGTAGAGCTCGGCCTGCGGCAGCTGGGTCCAGGTGTCGGTCGCTGGGTCGTACTCCTCGGGAATGTCCGCGTAGGTGCCCGAGAAGGACTCGAGCCCGGCGAGCGCGAGGGTGCGGCCGTTCGCGAGCGCGACCGCCGAGGGGTAGTAGCGGCGGAAGGCCATGTCGCGGATCCGCGTCCAGACCTCCGCGATCGGATCGAAGAGCATCGCGAGGCCGGAGCCGCCGCCTGGACTCGGGCTGTAGCTCCAGCCGCCCATCGCGATTACGCGGCCGTCCGGCAGGAAGGAATGGCCCATGCAGAGGGTGTTGCCGACCGCGGCGGTGCCGGTGTTCGCCAGATCGCCGGTCGCGGGATCCCAGAGGTAGGTCGGCGCGAGGCTCTGCGTGACCGTGCCGCGCCACCAGAGGACCTTTCCGGTGTGGAGCACCGCCGTGTGGGTGGCCTGCTCGGGCCACTCGAGCAGGGGACCCCATGCGCCGATCTGCTCCGGCGGCAGCTGCAGGCCCGGCAGCCCGAAGGGACCCGGATCGTGGAGCACGACGTCGCTCTGCTCGTCGCAGTGATCCAGCGTGCAGGGATTCCCGTCGTCCAGCGCCGGCGGCGCGCCGGCCTTGCAGTCGAGCACGGGATGACAGAACTCGCTGCCGTCGCAGAAGAGGCCGTTGTCGCAGAGCGCGGCCTGCGGCGCATGGACGACGGCGTCCGCGACCTCGTCGCAGGAGTCGACCGTGCAGCCCACCGCGTCGTCGAGCGCCGGCGCGCTGCCCTCCTTGCAATCGAGGACGGGATCGCAGACCTCGGCGCCGTCGCAGAAGAGTCCGTTGCTGCAGAGCTCCGCCTGGGGAGCGTGGATCACCAGATCCGCGACCTCGTCGCAGGAGTCGGCCGTGCAGCTCACCGAGTCGTCGAGCACGGGCGGTGTGCCGGCCTGGCAATCGAGGACGGGGTCGCAGATCTCCGCGCCATCGCAGAAGAGGCTGTTGCTGCAGACCTGGGCTTGCGGCTCGTGCACGACTAGGTCGGCGACCTCGTCGCAGCTGTCCGCGGTGCAGCCGACCGAGTCGTCGAGGAGCGGCGGGGCACCGGCCTGGCAATCGAGGACGGGGTCGCACACCTCGGCTCCATCGCAGAAGAGTCCGTTGCTGCAAAGCTCGGCCTGAGGAGCGTGCACGACGATGTCCGCGACCTCGTCGCAGCTGTCGGCGGTGCAGCTGACCGAGTCGTCGAGTAGCGGCGGTGTGCCGGCCTGGCAATCGAGGAGGGGGTCGCAGATCTCGTCGCCATCGCAGAAGAGGCCGTTGCTGCAGAGCTCCGCCTGGGGTGCGTGCACGACCAGATCCGCAACTTCGTCGCAGCTGTCGGCCGTACAGCTGACCGCGTCATCGAGCAGAGGGGGCGCACCGGCCTGGCAATCGAGCACCGGATCGCAGATCTCCGCGCCGTCGCAGAAGAGGCCGTTGCTGCAGAGCTCCGCCTGCGGCGAGTGGACGACGACGTCGGCGACCTCGTCGCAGCTGTCGGCCGTACAGCCGACCGCGTCGTCCATCAGAGGCGGTGCACCGGCCAGGCAATCGAGGACCGGATCGCAGACCTCGGCGCCATCGCAGAAGAGTCCGTTGCTGCATACCTCAGCTTGAGGCTCGTGGACGACCAGGTCCGCGACCTCGTCGCAGGAGTCAGCTGTGCAGCTCACCGAGTCGTCGAGCAGGGGCGGTATGCCGGCCTGGCAATCGAGGAGGGGGTCGCAGATCTCGTCGCCATCGCAGAAGAGACCGTTGCTGCAGAGCTCCGCCTGGGGCGTGTGCACGACGACGTCGGCGACCTCGTCGCAGCTGTCCGCGGTGCAGCCGACCGAGTCATCTAGGAGAGGCGGCGTGCCGGCCTGGCAGTCGAGCACCGGATCGCAGACCTCGGCGCCGTCACAGAAGAGGCCGTTGCTGCATACCTCAGCTTGAGGCTCGTGGACGACCAGATCCGCGACCTCGTCGCAGGAGTCAGCTGTGCAGCTCACCGAGTCGTCGAGCAGGGGCGGTGTGCCGGCCTGGCAATCGAGGAGGGGGTCGCAGATCTCCTCGCCATCGCAGAAGAGGCCGTTGCTGCAGAGCTCCGCCTGGGGCGCGTGGACGACGACATCGGCGACCTCGTCGCAGCTGTCGGCCGTGCAGCCGACCGAGTCGTCCAGCAGCGGCGGCACGCCAGGCTGGCAATCGAGGACCGGATCGCAGACCTCGGCGCCGTCGCAGAAGAGGCCGTTGTCGCAGTCGCTGTGATCCTGACACTGCGCGCGGGCGCTGCCCGCGAGGAGAGCTCCCGCGAGCGAGGCGGCGAGCCACACCGCAAAGCGGAGATGGAAGCGAAGCGGATGCCTGCCCGCGGTCCCCATCCAGACACCCTGCTAGTCCCGGATGCGTGTCGCAGACCGGGGCGTAGCGTGCTCGAGGATCTGGCGCCTTGAAACGCAGCCCCGAGCGGTGGGCAGTCGAGCTCGGTGCTCCCCTTCCTCTCTTATGGGAGCGCGCGGCGCGAATCAACAGGATCTTTGGGAGAAGCTGGCGTGTGGAGATTCGAACACGGAGGCCGAGGGCTGCGGAGCGCGCGCTCGACGACGAGGTGGCGCGCCCCGCGCCACCCCAGATTGGAGCAGGCCTCGCGCAACGCTGTGGACGGATGTCGCGGTGCGGCGCTCGCGGGCTGTCTAGCTGCGGCCCTTTGGGATGTCCTGGAACGCCATCCCCTTGTCGGCGCGCGGCTCGGGCGGGAGCCGCAGCACGCGCTCCGCGAGGATGTTGCGCAGGATCTCGTCGGTCCCGCCCGCGAGGCGCATCGCGGGACTGCCGAGGAAGGCGCGCTGGAAGTCGAAGTCCTCGTCGAGCGCGCCGCCGGCCAGGCCCTGCAGATCGACCGCGAAGCTCGCCAGCTGCTGGCCGAGCGGCGCCATCACGAGCTTGCCGATCGAGGCCTCGGGTCCCGGCGTGCTTCCCTTCGAGAGCGCGGTCAGCGTGCGGTTCGCGCAGTGCTCGACGCCGCGCAGGCGCACGTGGAAGTCGGCGATGCGCTGGCGCACGTCGTCGCTCTCGAGCGCGGGCCGGCCCTCGAGCTCGAGCCCGCGCGCCATGCGCAGGAGCGGCTGCACGCTCGGCCGGTAGTGGCCGCTCGAGAGCGACGCGCGCTCGTTCATGAGCGTCGTGAGCGCGACGCGCCAGCCGTCGCCGACGGCGCCGACCCGGTTCGCGTCGGGAATCCGCACGTCGCTGAAGAAGACCTCGTTGAAGCCCGCCGCGCCGTTGACCTGCTTGATCGGGCGAATCTCGATCCCGGGCGACTGCATGTCGACGATGAAGTAGGTGAGGCCGGCGTGCTTTGCGACGCCCGCGTCGTTGCGCGTGACGATCATGCCGAAGCGGCAGTAGTGCGCGCCGCTGGTCCAGATCTTCTGGCCGTTGACGATCCAGTCCTCGCCGCTGCGGAGCGCGCTCGTGCGCAGCCCGGCGAGGTCCGAGCCGGCGGCGGGCTCGCTGAAGAGCTGGCACCAGATCTCCTCGCCGCGCGCCATCGGGGTCAGGTAGCGCTGCTTCTGGGAGTCCGTGCCGTGGGCCATCAGCGTGGGGCCGAGCATTCCGATGCCGATTCCGAAGAGATCCGGCGGGAGCCGGTAGTGCGACTCCTCCTGGCTCCAGATCACGGCCTCGATCGGGCGCGCGCCGCGGCCGCCGTACTCGACCGGCCAGGTCAGGCAGGCCCAGCCGTTGGCCTGCTTGGTGGCCTGCCAGCGCTGGGCCTCCGCGACCACGCTCGGGTCCTCGCTGTCGAAGAGGGGCCGCGACTCGCCCGGCGACCGGCGCCGCGCATGGGCATCGAGGAACGCGCGGGCCTTCGCGCGAAAGGCGGCCTCTTCGGGAGTGTCCTTGAAGTCCATCGGCTTCCTCGGGGCTAGGCGGCTGCGCCGCGCTCGAGCTCGCGGACCAGGTACTCGCGCCAGTCGCCGAGACCGCCGAGCAGCGCGGCCAGGCCCTTGGCGCGGCGGTAGAAGAGGTGGCAGTCGTACTCCCAGGTGAAGCCGACCCCGCCGTACATCTGGATCATCTCGGTCGTCGCGAGCTCGAAGGCCTGGATCGCGGCGACGCGCGCGCTGCAGGCCGCCTCGGCGAGCTCGGGCGCGTCCTCCTCGAGCGCCCAGGCCGCGAAGTACGCGTTCGAGCGCGCGAGCTCGAGCGCGACGAAGACGTCCGCCATGCGGTGCTTGAGCGCCTGGAAGGAGGCGATCGGCCGGCCGAAGGCGTAGCGCCCGAGCGCGAACTCGCGCGTGAGCTCGAAGGCGCGCGCGGCGCCGCCGAGCTGCTCGAAGGCGATCGGCACGGCCGCGCGGCGCAGCAGCGCGAGCACGGCCGAGAGATCGGGGCAGGGCTCCGCGAGGCGCTCGCCCGCGGCGCCCGAGAAGCTCACGCGCGCGAGCGGTCGCGACGGGTCGAGGCTCTTCACCGCCTGGCGCTCGACCCCGGGTCCGGCGAGGTCCACGAGCACGAGCGAGAGATCGCTGCCCTCGCGCGCGACGACGAGCGCGTCGTGCGCGGCGGCGCCGTCGGGCACCGCGAGCTTGGTGCCGGAGACGCGGCCGCCCTCGAAGCGCGTCTGGATGCGCGCGGCGGCCGGCCGGCCGGCGCTCTCCGCGAAGGCGAAGGTCCCGATCCGCTCGCCCTTCGCGAGCGCGGGCAGCCGCGCTTGCTTCTGGCTCTCGCTGCCGAGCTGCAGCAGGGCCTCGCTGTAGAGCGCGACCGAGGGGCCGAAGGGGATCGGCGCGAGCGCGCGGCCGAGCTCCTCCGCGATCAGCACGAGCTCGAGGCGGCCGAAGCCGGCGCCGCCGAAGGCCTCGGGGATCGCGGCGCCGAGCCAGCCCATCTCGGCGGCGCCCTTCCAGAGATCCGCCGCGAAGGGCTCGCCCGACTCGAGCACGCGGCGGCACACCGAGAGCGGTGCGTGCTGGTTCAGGTAGTCGCGGGCGGTCTGCTGGAGGAGCTTCTGTTCCTCGGAGAAGTCGAAGTTCACGCGGGCCTCGGAAGGGTCGGTAGTTCGGCGCAGTATAGGCGCGCGGCAGGTTACGCTACGAGCCTTTCCGCCCTCGGGCGGTGCGCCCGGGAGATGCATGCAGCAAGCGCAAGAGGCAGGGGCGGCGCGCGCAGTGCCGCGCGAGCCGGTGCTGCGCCTGCTCGGCGCCTCGTGCCTGCTGCTCTTCTACGAGCTCGTGCTGATCCGCTACCTCGGGACCGAGATCCCGGTGGTGGGCTTCTTCAAGAACCTGATCCTGATCGCGTGCTACCTCGGCTTCGGGGCGGGCCTGCACCTCGGCATCGCGCCGCGCAGCGCCTTTGCATGGCTCGCGGGTGCATCGCTGCTGCCGGTGCTGCTCGTGCGCGCGAGCGGCTGGCTCGGGCTCTCCGAGATCGGCTATTCGGGGGTCAGCCAGGACGAGGCGGTCCTGATCTGGAACTTCTCCGCGCTCGGCGGGATCGCGCTGCTCGCGCTGGCCTTCGTCTGCGCGATCGCTCCGCTGCTCGCGCTCGGCGCGCTGATCGGCCACTACTTCGACCGCTTCCGCGCGCCGCTCGCGGCCTACGGCTGGAATCTCTTCGGCAGCCTCGGCGGCACGCTGGCCTTCTCGCTCGTCTCGGCGCTCTCGCTGCCTCCCGAGGCCTGGTTCGGGGCGAGCAGCGCGCTCCTGCTCGCGCTGCTCGCCGCCGAGCGCAAGCCGATCGGCGCCGCCTCGCTGGCCTGGATCGGGCTGCTCGCGCTGGCTCCGGTTCCGCTCGTCGTGAGCAGCGAGCAGCCGCCGCCGGTCTGGACGCCCTACTACAAGGTCAGCTTCTTCGGCATGGGCTACGCGACCGGCGAGCAGACCGGCATGGGTCTCAACGTCAACAACACCTGGTTCCAGCGCTCCTTCAACGTGAACCTGCTCGACCACGAGGAGGAGGAGCGCGGCGACGCGCACGCCGCGCGCCGGCTGCGCTTCGTCGCGCCCTTCCGTTTCGCGCGCCCGAAGTCGGTGCTCGTGCTCGGCGCGGGGCTCGGCAACGACACCGCGAGCGCGCTCGGGCACCGCGCCGAGCGCGTGCGCGCGGTCGACATCGATCCGGTGATCGTCGAGCTCGCGGATCGCCTGCACCCGAACCGGCCCTACCGGGACCCGCGCGTCGAGGTCACGATCGACGACGCGCGCCACTTCCTCTCGACCACGGGCGAGCGCTACGACCTGATCCTGCTCGGCGTGCTCGAGGCGCGCTCGCTCTTCTCGCAGTTCTCGAACCTGCGCCTCGACAACTACGTCTACACGCGCGAGGCGCTCGCGGACGCCGCCGCGCACCTGAATCCCGGCGGCGTGCTCTGGCTCAACCTCTGGGTGCCGAAGGGCTGGGTCTTCGAGAAGGCGCGCGGGCTGATGCAGGAGGTCTTCGGCGAGCGCATGGCGGTGCTGCACGGCACGGATTCCCAGCACTACGCCTTCGTCGGCTGTCGCGACTGCGCCCTCGAGCGCCTCGACGGCGTGATCCAGCGGGTCGGTCGGATCGAGCGCGCGACCGAATCGGTCTTCGGCGGGTTCGAGGGCAGCGTCGCGCTGCCGAGCGACGACTGGCCCTACATCTTCTTCCGCACGCGCAGCCTGCCCTGGCAGTACCTCGTGCTGCTCTCGGGCCTCGTCGCGATCGCGCTGGTTCCGCTGCGCCTCGCGTTCCGCGACGTGCTGCGCGTCGAGTGGGGCTTCTTCTTCCTCGGGGCGGCCTTCCTGTTGCTCGAGACGGGCGCGGTCACGCGCATGGCGCTGCTCGCGGGAACCACCTGGTTCGTGAACAGCGCGGTCTTCGCGGCCGTGCTGAGCTTCGTGACGCTCGCGAACCTCGCGGTGCTCCGGCTCGGCCTGCGCGAGCCCACGCCGTGGCTGCTCGGGCTCGCGGGCGCGCTGCTCGTGGCCTGGGGCTTCCCCTTCTCCTCGCTGCTCGCGCTCCCGAACGCGGCCGCCGTCGCGCTCGGCGCGGCGCTGCTCACGCTGCCGGTCTTCTTCGCGGGCATCGTGTTCTCGATCTTCTTCCGCACGGCGCGCGAGCCGCGGCGCGCGCTCGCCTCGAACCTGTTCGGCGCGGTGCTCGGCGGCTTTGCCGAGTACTTCTCGATGCTGCTCGGGAACCGCGCGATGACGCTCGTCGCGCTCGGGCTCTATGCGCTGGGCTGGCTGTGCTTCGCGCGCGCGAGGCGCTGAGCGAGCCAGCGCGCGCCGCCCGCGAGCGCGACCGCGACCGCCGGCGCGAGCAGGAAGTCGACGGGCAGGCGCAGCCGCGGGCCGACCAGATGCGAGCTCGCCGCAGGCAGCATCACGAGTCCGAAGAGCAGCGCGAGGCTCCCCGCGAGCGCGCGCTCGCGGCGCACGAGCGCGAGCAGGCCCGCCGCGGCGAGGGCCCAGAAGGCCCAGCTCGCGCCGCGGCCGAGCCGCAGCCAGTCCGGGTAGAGCGCGCGGTGGCGCGAGGGGCTCTGCGGCTCGCCGAGCTGCGACGCGAGCTCGCGCGCGAAGCTCCGCAGCGTCGCCGCCGGGTGCGCGCGGAAGAAGGCGAGCGCGTGGGCGTTCTGCGCCGCCGCGCGCCGCGACTTCGGCAGCGCGTCGAAGCGGGCCTCGCAGTCCCGGCGCAGCGCGTGGAAGCTGCCCTGGCCGAGCTCCTGCTGGAGCCGCGGAACCGCATAGCAGGCGAGGTTGGTCGAGCCGACCTGGGTCGGGACGGCGGCGCCGTGCTGCGCGAGGTTGCTCGCGACGACGAAGAGCGGAACGCAGAGCGTGCCGCCCGCGACGGCGAGCGCGGCCGCTCGCCGCTGCGGCTCGCGCAGCGGGCGCCAGAGCAGCGGCAGGAGCGCCGCCGCGACCGGAAAGAAGCTCGGCCGGAGCGACTGCACGAGCGACCAGAGCAGCGCGGCGAGCGCGGCGTCGCGCGCGCGCGCCCGGCGGTGCCAGGCGAAGGTCGCGGCGAGCGCGGCGACGGCGAGGAAGGCGTGCAGGCCGTCCGGGCGCAGCGCGGCCGAGAAGCGGAAGCCGAGGGGCCAGAGCGCGATCAGCAGGCCCGCGAGGACGCCCGCCGCGAGCTGCCCGCTCGCGCGCGCCGCGAGCGCGCTCCCGGCGCCGGCCGCGAGCGCGGCGCCGAGCGGGCCGAGCCAGCGCAGCGGGCTCACCTCGCCCGTCACGGCGCGGCTCGCGTGGAGCAGCCAGGGGTAGCCGGGAGTGCGCTGGTAGTAGGAGGCCCGGAGGAGGCCGCGCGCGCGGATGTCGTCGGCGACTGCCGCGTAGCTCGCGTAGTCCCCGGTCGCCCAGGCCCCGCGCTCGGTGGGGCAGAGCAGGAGCGGCGAGTCGCAGCCGTGCGCGTGGGCGCGGTAGAGCAGGTTTCCGCCGTGCGCGAGCAGCGCGAGGGCCGCGAGCGCGAGCGCGCTGCGGCGCAGCGCGCCGGGGCGCGGGCCGGACTCGAGCGCGCCGCTGGACACGCGCAGAGCTTGGGAGAGCGCGGCGCGAAAGTCGACCCGCTCGCGCGCGCGGCGCGCGCGGAATTCGGGTTGACGGCGCGGCGGGCCGCACCGCATGCTCGCCGCTCGCGACGGGGAGAGCACGCGATGGGCCGATGCGGGAGGGCAGTCCTGGGCGCGGCGCTCGCGCTCGCCGCGGCCGCGGCCTCGGCACAGCCCGCGCAGCAGCCGGACGCGCCGCCGCCCGCCGCGGACTACGAGCGCAGCGGCGCCTACCTCGGGATCGCCGGCAGCTACGTGATTCCGCTCTCCGAGGGCGCGCTCGAGGACAGCTTCGGGCCGCCGGTCGACGTCGATCCGGGCATCGGTCTCGTGCTGCGGGCGGGCTGGCGCTTCTCGCCGCTGCTCGCGGCCGAGCTCGATTACGAGTGGCTCGACGAGTTCGACCTGCAGACGACCGGCGTCGACGACGGCGTGCAGCAGGGCCACGTGCTCGTCGCGAGCGCGAAGCTCTACCCCTTCACCGGCCTGCTCGTCGCGCGCTACCAGCCCTACGCGATCGCCGGGATCGGGGTGCAGTGGACCGAGGTGCGCACGCAGAATCCGGGAGACCCCTCCTTCGACCGCGCGCGCTTCGCCGCCCGCATGGGCATCGGCAGCGAGGTCTACCTCGACGAACACTGGCTGCTCGCGGTCGAGGGCAACTACACGCGCTCCACCGGGAGCCTCTCGGATTTCGACTCGGTCTCGGTGGTTTTCGGCGGCGGCTACCGCTTCTAGCGCGAGCGCCGCCGCGAGGAGGTCCGCATGAGCCAGGCTCCCGTCGTGATCGAGGTCGCGATCAACGGCGAGACGCGTCCGCCGCGCAGCCCCCACGCGCCGCGCACGCCCGCCGAGATCACGGCCGAGGCGCTGCGCTGCTACGACGCGGGCGCCTCGCTGCTCCACGCGCACTGCCACGACTTCGCGCTCTCCGGCCGCGCCGCCGCCGACGCCTACCTCGCGGCCTGGCGCCCGGTGCAGGCGCAGCGCCCCGGCGCGCTCTGGTACCCGACGCTCGTGATGGCGCCCACGATCGAGGAGCGCCTGCGCCACGTCGAGCTGCTCGTCGCGGAGCTCGGCCTGCGCTTCGCGGTCGTGGACCCGGGCTCGACCAACCTCGGCGCGCCGGGCCCGGACGGCCTCCCGGCCGGGATCGTCTACCCGAACAGCTACGACGAGATCCGCACGAGCTTCGCGCTCTGCGAGCGGCTGCGGGTCGGTGCGGCGCTCGCGATCTACGAGCCGGGCTTCCTGTGGACCACGCTCGCCTACCAGCGTGCGGGCCGGCTGCCGCGCGGCTCGATGGTCAAGCTCTACTTCGGCGGCGAGTGGGGCATGATGGCGACCGGCCGCGGCGTCTCCTTCGGGCTGCCGCCGACGCGCAACGCGCTCGCGGCCTATCTCGACATGCTCGAGGGCAGCGGGCTGCCGTGGTCGGTCTCGGTCTGGGGCGGCGACCTCCTGCAGACGCCGATCGCGCGCATGGCGCTCGAGCTCGGCGGGCATCTCCACATCGGCCTCGAGGAGCACTTCGACCCGGAGCGCAAGCCGACGAACGCCGAGCTGCTGAACGAGGCGAAAGCCCTCTGCCGCGAGGTCGGCCGGCCGGTCGCGGACGCGAAGCAGACCGCGGAGATCCTCGGGCTGCCCTAGGCGCGCCGCGCGGCGCTACGCGATCTGGCGCCGCAGGAAGGCGCCGATGCGCTCGACCGCGTCCTTGGCCTCGGGGATCGCGTCGCCGAAGAGCTGCCAGACGTGGATCAGGCCCTCGCCGGGCTCGAGCGTCACGTCGACGCCCGCCGCGCGCGCTCGCTCCGCGACCCGGATCGAGTCGTCGAGCAGCAGCTCGCGCGTGCCGACCTGGATCAGGAGCGGCGGCAGACCCCGGAGCTCGGCGTAGAGCGGCGACGCGGTCGGCGTGCGCGGGTCGGCGCCGGCGAGGTAGGGCGCGCCCATCCCGGCCAGCTGCTCGAGCGGAATCAGCGGATCGTCGACGCCGCCCTTCGCGGAGTCGCCCGTGATCGCGAGGTCGGTCCAGGGCGAGAGGCAGACGCCCGCGGCGGGCAGCGGGTCGCCCGCGTCGCGCAGCGCGACCAGCGTCGCGAGCGCGAGGCCGCCGCCCGCGGAGTCGCCCGCGATCGCGGTGCGCGAGGCCGGCGTGCCCTGGCGCAGCAGCCAGCGATAGGCCGCGCAGGCGTCCTCGACCGCGGCGGGGAAGGGGTGCTCGGGCGCGAGCCGGTAGTCGATCCCGAGGCAGCGCGCCGCGGCATCGCGCGAGATGCGCGCGATCAGCCCCGCGTGGGTCGCGACCGATCCGAGGACGTAGCCGCCGCCGTGCAGGTAGAGCACGACGCGCGTCGGGTCGGCGCCCGGCGCGGCGAACCAGACCCCCGGCACCCCGCCCGCGGAGACCGCCTCCCGCTTGATCTCGGGCCCCGGCGCGAGCGGCGCCATCATCGCCTCGAAGCCCGCGCGCTGCTGCGCGAGATCGGGCGGAGTCGCCGGCCGGGGCTGCGATTGGATGCCGGCGACGATCGCTTCGTGCTGAGGGCTGGGCATGGCGACTCCCTGGGCTCGGTGTGCGCCGCATTCTACGCGAGGCCGCGGGCGGCGGGCTCTGGCAGAATGCCGGGCTGTGCGGACGCCGCGCCTCGAGATCGAGTACTGCCGCCAGTGCCGTTGGCTGCTGCGCGCGGCCTGGCTCGCGCAGGAGCTGCTCACGAGCTTCGACGAGGAGCTCGGCGAGGTCGCGCTGGTGCCCGGGACCGGCGGCGTCTTCGAGGTCCGGCTCGACGGCGAGCGGCTCTTCTCGCGCGCGGAGGCGGGCCGCTTCCCCGAGGCGCGCGAGCTCAAGCAGAGGCTCCGGGACCGCGTCGCGCCGGGGCGCGACCTCGGCCACGGCGAGCGACCGGTTCCCGAGCGCGGCTCGGAGTGAAGAGGGTGCGATGAGCCCGATCCCGTTCAGCGGCTGCCCGATCGACCGCGCCGACCACGAGCGGCGCGACCCGGACTGGATCGAGCGCCAGGCGGCGCGCGAGGACGCGCGCTTCCTGCCGGTCTGGCGGCTGCAGGTGCTCGTCAAGGATGGCGCGACGCCCGCGCTCGCCTGGGCGCGCGGCGTCGTGCGCGAGCACATGAACCCCCGCGTCGGCGCGGTGCTGCTCGGCGTGTACGAGGGCGTCGCGCACTTCGCGGTCGACCTGTCGCTGCACGAGGATCCGCTCGAGCGCCTCGGCGTCTCGGGCGCGGCGCGCTTCGGCGACGTGCGCGCGCTCGCGATGCAGCTCGCCGAGGCCGAGATCGCGACCGCGGGCTTCGCGCGCGCGCGGGTCGACTGGCACGCGCGCCACTGCTTCTGCGCGGCCTGCGGCGCGCCGACCGCGAGCCGCGCGGGCGGCGCGCAGCGCGTCTGCACCGAGTGCAGGGCCGAGCACTTCCCGCGCACGGACCCGGTCGTGATCTCGGTCGTCGAGCGCGGCGGCCGCTGCCTGCTCGGGCGCCAGCGCGCGTTCCCGCCGGAGATGTTCTCGGCGCTCGCGGGCTTCATCGACGCCGCCGAGAGCATCGAGGAGGCCGTCGCGCGCGAGGTGAAGGAGGAGGTCGGGCTCTCGCTCGAGCGGGTGCGCTACGTCGCGTCGCAGCCCTGGCCCTTCCCCTCGTCGCTGATGATCGGCTGCATCGCCGAGGCGCTGCCGGGCGAGGTCGAGGTCGACAGCGGCGAGCTCGAGGACGCGCAGTGGTTCACGCGCGACCAGGTGCGGCGCGCACTCGCGGGCGAGCGGGGTGTGGGGCTCGTGCTGCCGCCGCCGATGGCGATCGCGAACCACCTGCTGCGCCGCTGGATCGCGGAGGCCGACTAGCGAGCGGCGCGCGCCGCGCGCCTAGACCGCGAAGCGCCAGGAGTTCCCGTCGCGCACGATGTGGCCCGCGACCGGGTCGTTGAAGTGGGTGCCGATCACGAGCACCGCGCGATCGCCGTAGCGCGCGGCGAAGTCGCGCCGCGTGCGCGCAGCCTGCTCGGGATCGCTGTCGGGTGCGCTGCCCCAGTGCGGCTCCGCGAGCTGCACCGGATGGTGGACCATGTCGCCCGTGATCACCGCCTCCTCGCCGCGCGACGCGATGCGCACGCTCACGTGGCCCGGCGTGTGTCCCGGGGTCGGCTCGAGCCAGACCTCGTCGGTGATCCGGTGATCGCTCTCGACGAGCGCGTGGAGCCCTGCGTCGACGACCGGCGCCACCGCGTCCGCAGCGCCCCGGCTCTCGTCGTCCGCGCGCAGCCAGTGCTCGTACTCGCGGCGCCCGAAGAGGTAGCGCGCGTTCGGGAAGGTCGGAACCCAGCGGCCGTCCACGAGCATCGTGTTCCAGCCGACGTGGTCGAAGTGCAGGTGGGTGCAGACGACGCAGTCGATCCGCTCGCGCGCGCAGACGTCGCGCTCGAGGTCCACGAGGAACGCGGTCTGCAGCTTGCCGAGGCCGAGCGGCAGCTCGCGGTCGTTGCCCATGCAGGTGTCGACCACGATGCGCTGCCCGCGCGACTCGATCACGAGCGCCTGGATCGCGAGCACGATCTCACCGGCCTCGCTCACGAAGTGCGGCGCGAGCCAGCTCCGGTGCGCGGCGATGCGCTCGGGCCGGGCGGCCGGGATCAGGCCCTGCGGCGGCAGCGGCGCGCGCTGCTCGAGCACGCGCGTGACCCGGACGTCTCCGATCCTCCAGCGCAGCATCGCGCCTCCTCGCGCGGGCGGTCTCGCGCGGCCGATTCTACGCCGCTGCGGCCGCTAGAGTGACGCCGATGGCAGCGGACCCCCTGGCCCCCTTCGGCGAGACGGCGCGCGGCTGGTTCCGCTCCGCGCTCGGCGCGCCGACGCGGGTGCAGGCGGAGGGCTGGGCGCGGATCGCGGCGGGCGAGCACGCGCTGCTCGCTGCGCCGACCGGCAGCGGCAAGACGCTCGCCGCCTTCTTCTACTTCCTCGACCGCCTCGGCAGCGAGCCGCGCGGGCCCGGGCCGGGCCGCGGCGTGCGCCTGCTCTATCTGTCGCCGCAGAAGGCGCTCGCCTACGACATCGAGCGCAACCTGCGCGCGCCGCTCGCGGGCATCGCGCGCGCGGCCGCCGCGCGCGGCGCGCGTTTCGAGGCGCCGCGCGTCGCGCTGCGCACGGGCGATACGCCTGCGGCCGAGCGGCGCGCGCAGGGGCGCGACCCCGCCGAGATCCTCGTCACGACGCCCGAATCGCTCTACCTGATCCTGGGCTCCCGGCAGCGCGAGACGCTGCGCGCGGTCGAGGCGGTGATCGTCGACGAGATCCACGCGCTCGCCGCGAACAAGCGCGGCGCACACCTGGCACTCTCGCTCGAGCGGCTCGCGGCGCAGGCCGAGCGCGACCCGCAGCGGATCGGGCTCTCGGCGACCGCGCGCCCGCTGGCCGAGGTCGCGCGCTTCCTCGGCGGCGATCGCGCGGTCGCGGTCGTCGACGCCGGGGAGCCGCCGCGGCTCTCGCTCGAGATCTCGGTGCCGGTTCCGGACCTGGGCCGGCCCGCTGCGGAGGCGCCGGGCGCCGCGCCGCGCGCGCGCACGGGCGCGTCCGCGCCGGGCCTCTGGCCCGCGCTCCACCCGGTCCTGCTCGAGGCCGTGCGCTCGCACCGCAGCAGCATCCTGTTCGCGAACAGCCGCGGGCTCTGCGAGCGCCTCGCACAGCGCCTGAACGAGCTCGCGGGCGAGCCGCTGCTGCGCGCGCACCACGGCAGCCTCGCGCGCGAGAAGCGGCGCGAGATCGAGGAGGCGCTCAAGTCGGGCGCGCTGCGCGGGATCGTCGCGACCAGCTCGCTCGAGCTCGGCATCGACATGCCGAGCGTGGACCTCGTGCTGCTCGTCGAGTCGCCGGGGTCGGTCGCGCGCGGGCTGCAGCGCGTCGGGCGCGCGGGCCACCAGGTCGGCGGCACGAGCCGCGCGCGGATCTTTCCGAAGCACCGCGGCGACCTGCTCGAGGCCGTGGTCGTCGCGGACGGAATGCGCGCGGGCGCGGTCGAGGCGCTCGCGATTCCGCGCAATCCGCTCGACGTGCTCGCGCAGCAGATCGTCGCGGCCGCCGCGCTCGAGAGCTGGGAGCTGCCCGCGCTCGAGCGGATGCTCCGGCGTGCGGCGCCCTTCCGCGAGCTCTCGCGCGAGCTGCTCGTCTCCGTGCTCGACCTGCTCGCGGGCCGCTACCCGTCCACCGAGTTCGCCGAGCTGCGGCCGCGCATCGTCTGGGACCGCGTGGCGGACCGGATCTCGGGGCGGCCGGGCGCGCGCCAGCTCGCGCTCGTCTCGGGCGGCACGATCCCCGACCGCGGGCACTACGGCGTGCACCTCGGCCAGGGCGGACCGCGCATCGGCGAGCTCGACGAGGAGATGGTCCACGAGACGCGCGTCGGCGAGCGGATCGCGCTCGGGGCGAGCAGCTGGCGCGTCGACGCGATCACGCGCGACCGCGTGCTGGTGAGCCCCGCGCCGGGCGAGCCGGGCAAGCTGCCCTTCTGGCGCGGCGACGGGCCGGGGCGGCCGGTCGAGCTCGGGCGCGCGCTCGGCGCCTACAGCCGCGCGCTGCTCGCGCGCTGCGATGGCCCGGAGGGCGGGGGCCGGGCGCGCGCCGAGGCCGAGCGCTGGCTGCGCGAGACGCGCGGGCTCGACGCCTTCGCCGCGCGGAACCTCGTCGACTGGCTGCTCGAGCAGCGCCTCGCGACGGGCGTGGTGCCGACCGATCGCAGCCTCTGCGTCGAGCGCTTCCGCGACGAGCTCGGCGATTGGCGCGTCTGCATCCACTCGCCCTTCGGCGCGCCGCTGCACGCGCCCTGGGCGCTCGCGATCGAGGCGGGGCTCGGGGCGCAGCGCGCGGCGGGCGCGGCGAGTCTCTGGACCGACGACGGGATCGCGCTGCGCTTCGCCGATGCGGACGAGCTGCCGCCGCTCGCGGCGCTGCTGCCGGACCCGGAGCAGGTCGAGGAGCGCGTCGTCGCGGGCCTGGCCGAGAGCGCGCTGCTCGCGGGCACCTTCCGCGAGTGCGCGGCGCGCGCGCTCCTGCTCCCGCGGCGCGGGCTCGGGCGCCGCACGCCGCTTTGGACCCAGCGGCTGCGCTCGCAGCAGCTGCTCGCCGTGGCCCAGCGCTTCCCGGAGTTCCCGATCCTGCTCGAGGCCTATCGCGAGTGCCTGCGGGACGTCTTCGACCTGCCGGGCCTCGTGGAGCTGCTGCGCGGCATCCGCGCGGGGGAGATCGCGGTCCACGAGGTCGAGACGCCGCGGCCCTCGCCCTACGCGCGCGCGCTCGCCTTCGAGTACACCGCGGCCTATCTCTACCAGGGCGATCTGCCGGCCGCGGAGCGCCGCGCGCAGACGCTGGCGCTCGACCGCGAGCTCCTGCGCGAGCTGCTCGGCCACGAGGACCTGCGCAGCCTGCTCGATCCGCGCGAGATCGCGTCGCTCGAGGCGGAGCTGCAGGGCGTCGCGGAGGAGCGCCGCGCGGGCAGCGCGGGAGCGCTGCACGACCTGTTGCGCCGCGTCGGCGATCTCGGAGCGGACGAGATCGCGGCGCGCAGCCGTGAGGATCCCGCGCCCTGGCTCGCGGAGCTCGCCGATTCCGGTCGCGCGGTGCGGCTCGCGATCGCGGGCGAGGAACGCTACGTCGCGGCCGAGGACGCCGCGCTCTACCGCGACGCGCTCGGCGTCGCGCTGCCGGCGTCGCTGCCCGCGGCGCTGCGCGAGTCGCGCCCGGACGCGCTCGGAGAGCTCGTGCTGCGCTTCGCGCGGAGCCGCGCGCCCTTTCCGCGCGAGCAGCTCGAGCGGCGCTTCGGGCTCCCGCCCGAGCGCGCGCAGGCGCTGCTCGAGCGCCTCGCGGCCGCGGAGCGCCTCGTCGCGGGCGAGTTCCGCCCCGGCGGCGCCGGGCGCGAGTGGTGCGACCCGGAAGTGCTGCGCCGGATCAAGCGCCGCACGCTCGCGCGGCTGCGCGCGGAGGTCGAGCCGGTCGACGCCGCGTGCTATGCGAGATTCCTGCTGCGCCGGCATGGGATCGGGGAGCCGCGGCGCGGCGCGGAGCGCCTGGCCGAGGTGCTGGAGCAGCTCGAGGGAATGCCGTTCCCGCTCGCGGAGCTCGAGGGCGCGCTCTTGCCCGCGCGCGTCGCCGGCTACGAGCCGCGCCAGCTCGACGAGCTGCTCGCGCAGGGCGCCTTCGGCTGGCTCGGCTCCCGCGCGGCGGGCGAGCGCGAGGGCCGCATCGCGCTGCTTCGCCGCGAGGGTCTGGGCCCCGCCGCGCCCGGCGCGGAGGAGCTGCAGGACCTGTCGGAGCTCGAGCAGGCGCTGTTGCAGCAGCTCGCGCAGCGCGGCGCGAGCTTCTTCTCGGAACTCGCGGCAGCTGCGGCCGGAGCCCCGGAGCGCGAGCGGCTCGACGCGCTGCTCGCGCTCGCGTGGCGTGGGCTCGTCAGCAACGACAGTCTCGCGCCGCTGCGCGCGCGCGCGCTGCGGCGCCCGCCCGTCGCCGCGCGGCGGCCCCGGCGCGCGGCCGGTCCCTCGCCCTACGGCGGCCGCTGGACGCGGCTCGCGGATCCGACCCGCGCGCTGAATCCGACGCTGCGCCTCGAGCGGCAGGCGCGCGCGATGCTCGCGCGCTGGGGCGTGCTCTCGCGCGCGGCGGCGGACGCGGAAGCGCAGCCGGGCGGCTTTGCGGCGCTCTTGCCGCTGCTGCGCGAGCTCGAGCAGCACGGCTCGCTGCGCCGCGGCCACTTCGTCGAGGGTCTCGCGGGCGCGCAGTTCGCGGAGGCGGGGACGGTCGACCGGCTGCGCGCGGAACGCGAGCGCGGCGAGCGCGGCCACGCGGTCGCGCTCGCCGCCGCGGATCCCGCCCAGCCCTACGGCGCGCTGCTGCCCTGGCCCGAGTCGGCTGCGGGCGCGCGACCGCGGCGCGCGAGCGGCTGCAGCGTGGTGCTCGTCGACGGCGAGCCGCTGCTCTTCGCGGAGCGCGGGGCCCTGCGTCTCGCGAGCTTCCGCCGGCTCTGGCAGGACGCGCGCTGCGTCGAGCCCGCGCTGCGCGCGCTCGCGGGGCTCGCCGCGCGCGCGCCGCGCGGCGGGCTCCGGATCGAGGAGATCGACGCGGCCCCCGCCCAGCGCTCGCCGCTGGCGCCCGCGCTGCTGCGCGCGGGCTTCCGCGTCGACTACAAGGGCCTCGTGCTCGAGCGCCCGACTCCCGTACCGGGCCCGCGGCCGATTGCCCGGCCCGCGCAGAGCGAGTAGGGTGCGCCCACGGCGCGCACCCGGACGCGCGAGGAGCTCCGCATGGCCAGCGAGATCGTCTACCGCTCCTGCCCGACCTGCGAGGCGAGCTGCGGGCTGCGCTGCGAGATCGATCGCAGCGCGAAGCGCGTGCTCGCGATCGAGGGCGACCCCGACGATCCGCGCAGCCGCGGCTACCTCTGCCCGAAGGCCTTCGCGATGAAGGAGATCTACGAAGACCCGAATCGCCTGCGCCGGCCGCTGCGCAAGCGTCCGGACGGCAGCTGGGAGGAGCTCGGCTGGGAGCAGGCGCTCGAGCTCGCGGGCGAGCGCCTGCGCGCGATCCGCGCCGCGCACGGCAACGACGCGGTCGGCTACTACATCGGCAACCCGACCGGCCACAACGCGGGCGCGCAGCTCTACACCCAGCCCTTCGTGATGGCGCTCGCGACCGGCCGCAGCTTCTCGGCCGCCACGATGGACCAGTTCCCGCAGAACGTCGCGCTGCGCTGCATGCTCGGCGACGGCTGGTTCTTTCCGATCCCCGACCTCGACCGCAGCGACTTCTTCGTCTGCATGGGCGGCAACCCGCTGGTCTCGCAGGGCAGCCTGATGTCCGCGCCGAACGCGAAGCAGCGGCTGCAGGCGCTGCGCGCGCGCGGCGGGCGCGTCGTCGTGGTGGACCCGCGGCGCACGGAGACCGCCGCGATCGCCGATCGCCACCTCTTCATCCGGCCCGGCGCGGACGCCTACTTCCTGCTCTCGGTCTGCCGCGTGCTCTTCGACGAGGGGCTCGTGCGCCCGGGCCGGCTGGCCGAGTTCACGGACGGGATCGAGCAGATCGACGCGCTCTCGCGCGACTACAGCCCCGAGGCCGTGGCCGCCGCGACGGGCATCGATCCGCACCAGACGCGCGCGCTCGTGCGCGAGTTCGCGGCCGCGCGGCGCGGTGCCTGGTACGGCCGCATCGGGCTCTGCACCCAGGAGTTCGGGACGCTCGCGAGCTGGCTCGTCGTGGTGGTGAACGCGCTCACGGGCAACCTCGACCGCGAGGGCGGCATGATGTTCCCGCGCCCCGCGACCGGGAACTCCGAGCCCGGGCCCGCGAACGGGCCGATGCCCGTCGGCCGCTACCGGAGCGCCGCGCGCGGGATTCCGGAGATCGACGGCCAGCTGCCCTGCGGGCTCATGGCCGAGGAGATCGAGGCGGCCTCCGCGGGCGAAGCGCGCATGCGCGCGCTCGTGACGGTCTGCGGCAACCCGGTGCTCTCCGCGCCGAACGGCCAGCGCCTCGAGCGCGCGCTGCCCGAGCTCGACTTCCTCGTCTGCGTCGACATCTACCTGAACGAGACCACGCGCCACGCGGACCTGATCCTGCCGTCGACGGTGCAGCTCGAGCACGAGAACTACGACCTGCTCTTCCAGAGCACCTCGGTGCGAAACATGGCGCGCCACTCGCCGGCCTTCTTCGCGCCCGAGCCGGGCGCGCTCGGCCACTGGCGCATCCTGCTCGAGCTCGCCGCGCGCGTGAACGGGCTCGGCGCCGAGCAGCTCGACGACCTGATGCTCGAGCAGATGCTCGCGGGCCTGGTCGGCGCTGCGGAGACGCGCTGCCCGGAGGTCTCGCCGGAGCGCGCGCGCGCGGCGCTCGGCGCCGAGCGCGGCCCGATGCGCCTGCTCGATCTCCTGATCCGCACGGGACCCTACGGCGATCGCTTCGACGACGCGGCGCCCGGCCTCTCGCTCGACAAGCTCCGGCGCGCGGAGCACGGCGTGGACCTCGGCGCGCTCGAGCCGCGGCTGCCCGAGGCGCTCAAGACCCCGGGACGCAGGCTCGATCTCGCGCCCGCGCACCTGCTCGCGGACCTGCCGCGCCTGCGCGCGGCGCTCGCCGCCCGCAGCCAGCCGGGCGGGCTCGTGCTCGTCGGCCGGCGCCAGCTGCGCAACATGAACTCGTGGCTGCACAACCTGCCGCTGCTCGCGCGCGGCCGGAACCGCTGCACGCTGCTCGTGAACCCGAAGGACGCCGGCCGGCTCGGGCTCCTCCAGGGCGGGAGCGCGCGCGTGCGCTCGCGCGCGGGCGAGATCGTGGTCGAGGTCGAGCTCGGCGACGAGATGATGCCGGGCGTCGTGAGCCTGCCGCACGGCTTCGGCCACGCCGTGGCCGGCACGCGGCTGCCCGTCGCCAGCGCGCACCAGCCCGGCGCGTGCTCGAACTACCTCACCGACGAGCTCGTGCTCGACCTGCCCTCCGGCACGCATGTCGCGAACGGGATTCCGGTCGAGGTCGAGGCGGCGTAGCGCGCCGGCGGGGGCGCTGCGGCGCAACGCCCCCGCCCGACTCTCAGAGCTTCTCGAGGATCTTCTCGGCGCTGCTGACTTCGAACTTCATCGGCTGCTCGACCGCGAGGTGTTTCACGACGCCGTCCTGCGCGATCAGCGCGAAGCGCTGCGAGCGGGTGCCGAAGCCGATGCCGGCCGCGTCGAAGTCGAGGCCGAGCGCCTTCGCGAACTCCGCGTTGCCGTCCGCGATCATGCGCACCTTGCCCGGAGTTCCCTGGGCCTTGCCCCAGGCGTCCATCACGAAGGCGTCGTTGACCGACATGCAGACGATCTCGTCGACGCCCTTCCGCTTGATCTCGGCGGCGTTCTGCACGAAGCCCGGCAGGTGCTGCTTCGAGCAGGTCGGCGTGAACGCGCCCGGCACCGAGAAGAGCACGACCTTCCTGCCCGCGAAGAGCTCCCCGGTCGACACGTCCTTCATGCCGCTCTCGGCCATCTCCTTGACCTTCACGTTGGGAATCTTGTCTCCGACCTTGATCGGCATCTCGCTCCTCCTTGTCTCGCTGCGGTTGAGTGTGCGGCCCGGCGCCGCCGGAAGCTAGCCCGATCGGCGCAGCGCGCGGTAGCGCCGGATCAGCGCGGCGGTCGACGAATCGTGGGGCGGGGCGTGGATCCGCTCGGCGTCGCCCGCGAGCTCCTCCGCAATCCGGGTCGCGAGCAGCTTGCCGAGCTCGACGCCCCACTGGTCGAAGGAGTTCAGGTTCCAGATCGCGCCCTGCGCGGCGACCTTGTGCTCGTAGAGCGCGAGCAGGCCGCCGAGCGCGGCCGGCGAGAGCTCGGGCGCGAGCAGCAGGCTGGTCGGCCGATTGCCCGGGAAGCTTCTGTGCGGGCGCAGCTCGGCGGGAACGCCCGCGGCGGCGAGCTCGGCGGGGTCGCGGCCGAAGGCCAGCGCCTCGGCCTGCGCGAGCGCGTTCGCGACGAGCAGCTCGTGCTGGCTCCCGAGCGGGGCCGCGCTGCGCGCGAAGACGACGAGATCGGCGGGCACGAGCAGCGTGCCCTGGTGCAGCAGCTGGTGGAAGGCGTGCTGGCCGTTGGTTCCCGGCTGTCCGAACACGACCGGGCCCGAGCCGACGCCGAGCGGGCGGCCCGCGAGGTCGACCGACTTGCCGTTGCTCTCCATGTCGAGCTGCTGGAGGTAGCTGGGCAGGAGCTCGAGCGCCTGCGCGTAGGGCAGGACGGCGTGGCTCTGCGCGCCGAGGAAGTTGCGGTACCAGATTCCGAGCAGCGCGAGCAGCACCGGCAGGTTCTGCTCGAAGGGCGCCGTGCGGAAGTGCTCGTCCATCGCGCGCGCGCCCGCGAGGAAGGCGCGGAAGTGCGCGGGGCCGATCGACACCATCAGCGAGAGCCCGACCGCGGACCAGAGCGAATAGCGCCCGCCGACCCAGTCCCAGAAGCCGAAGGCGTTGGCGGGGTCGATCCCGAAGCGCGCGACCTCCTCCTGATTCGTCGAGACCGCGACGAAGTGGCGCGCGATCGCGGCCTCGTCGCGGAGCCCCGCGAGGCACCAGGCCCGCGCAGCGCGCGCGTTGGTCAGGGTCTCGACGGTCGTGAAGGTCTTGGAGCAGACGACGAAGAGCGTCTCGGCGGGATCGAGTCCGTAAAGCGCCTCGGCGAGATCCACGGGATCCACGTTGGCGACGAAGCGCAGCGAGAGCTCGCGCTGCGCGTGCGCGCGCAGCGCCTGGCAGGCCATGCGCGGGCCGAGGTCCGAGCCGCCGATGCCGAGGTTCACGAGGTTCCGGATCGGGCGCCCGCCGTGGCCGCGCCAGGCGCCGCTGCGCAGCTGCTCGGCGAAGCTGGCCATGCGCTCCAGCACCGCGTGGACGTCGGGCACGACGTCGCGGCCCTCGAGCTCGACGCGCGCGTCGCGCGGCGCGCGCAGTGCCGTGTGCAGCACCGCGCGGTCCTCGCTCGGGTTGATGCGCTCGCCCGCGAACATCGCGTCGATCCGCTCGCGCAGGCCGCACTGGCGCGCGAGCGCGGTCAGGAGGCGCAGCGTCTCGCCGTTCGCGCGGTGCTTCGAGTAGTCGAGCAGCCAGCCCGCGCCCTCGGCCACGAGACGCTCGCCGCGCGCGGGCTCCTCGCGGAAGAGGTCGGCGATGCGCAGCTCGCGAATCCGGGCGGCGTGGCGCTCGAGCGTCTTCCAGGCCGGTGTGTCCGAGAGCGGGGGCCGGCGGCGGGCGGTCTCCACGACCCCCTCGGCCGGGCCCTCCTGCGGCTTCGACATCGCACCCCCCTCGCTCGCTCGCTGCGGCGCGTGACTCTATCATCGGCGCGATCGAGAAGCCCCGCGTTCGAGGAGTCGTCCCCCGATGTTCATCGGCTACAGCGAAGAGCAGCAGGCCCTGCGCCGCGAGCTGCGCGCCTACTACGAGAAGCTGCTCACGCCGGAGGTCCAGGCCGCGCTGCACGCGGGCCGCGGCGTCGGCCCCGCGATGCGGCAGGTCGTGCGCCAGATGGGCGCGGACGGCTGGCTCGGGATCGGCTGGCCGGTGGAGTACGGCGGCCAGGGCCGCTCGCAGATCGAGCAGTTCATCTTCTTCGACGAATCGATGCGCTCGGGCGCGCCCGTGCCGATGCTCACGGTCAATACCGTCGGCCCCACGATCATGCGCTTCGGCAGCGAGGAACAGAAGCAGTTCTTCCTGCCGAAGATCCTGCGCGGCGAGCTGCACTTCTGCATCGGCTACAGCGAGCCGCAGGCCGGCACCGACCTCGCGGCGCTCCAGACGCGCGCCGTGCGCGACGGCGACGACTACGTCGTGAGCGGCCAGAAGCTCTGGACCAGCCTCGCGAGCGACGCCGACTACTGCTGGCTCGCGGTGCGCACGAATCCGGGCGCCAAGAAGCACGACGGGCTGTCGCTGATGATCCTCGACATGAAGCACACGCCCGGCATCCGGATCGACCCGCTGCACCTGCTCGCCGAGCACGACATCAACGCGGTCTTTCTCGACGACGTGCGCATCCCCGCAGCCAACCTCGTGGGCGGTGAGGGCAAGGGCTGGCGCCTGATCACGAACCAGCTCAACCACGAGCGCGTGACGCTCTGCTCCTCGGGCGTGCTCGAGCGCGCCTACGAGGAGACCCGCGACTTCGCCGCGCGCGCGCGGCTCGCGGACGGCCGGCGCGTGATCGACCAGGAGTGGGTGCAGCTGAACCTCGCGCGCGTGCGCGCCTGGCTCGAGTTCCTGCGCCTGCTCAACTGGAAGGTCGCGTGGGCGAGCATGCAGGGAAAGCTCGACCCCGCGGACGCCTCGGCGACGAAGGTCTTCGGCACCGAGAAGTACCTCGACTCGTTCCGGCTGCTGATGGAGATCCTCGGCCAGCGCGCCTATCTCCAGCGCGGCAGCGAGGACGCCGCGCTCGGCGGCTCGCTCGAGACGCTCTACCGCAGCCTCCTGATCCTGACCTTCGGCGGCGGCACCAACGAGATCCAGCGCGACCTGATCGGGCTCTTCGGCCTGGGCCTCCCGCGCATCCCGAGGATGTGAGCATGGATTTCTCCTTCAGCGACGATCAGAACGCGATCCGCGAGCTCGCCGCGCAGATCCTCCGCGACGGCAGCGCGCCCGAGCGGCTGCGCGCGCTCGAGAAGCGCGTCGCGGCCGGCGAGACCGAGCGCTTCGACCCCGCGCTCTGGCGCGCGGCCGGCGAGGCGGGCCTGATCGGCCTCGCGATTCCCGAGGCGCAGGGCGGCGGCGGCCAGGGCTTTCTCGAGCTCGCGCTCGTGGTCGAGCAGCTCGGGCGCACGACGGCGCCGATCCCCTATCTCGAGAGCGCGCTGCTCTGCGCGCTGCCGCTCGCCGAGTTCGGCAGCAAGGCCCAGCGCGAGCGCTGGCTGCCGCAGCTCGCGACGGGCGAGGCGATCGGCACGGCCGCGCTGCTCGACGCGCAGGCCGATGCGCCGACGCGCGCGCGCAAGCAGGGCACGGGCTGGAAGCTCTCCGGCGCGAAGCTCTGCGTGCCGGCCGGGCAGCTCGCCCAGCTGGTCCTGGTGCCGGCGGCGCTGCCGGACGGGCGCGAGAGCGTCTTCCTGGTCGAGGCCGCGAGCGCGGGTCTGCGCGCGACGGCCCTGCCGACGACGAGCAGCCAGCCCGAGGCGAAGCTCGCCTTCGACGACCTCGCGCTGCCGGCCGGCGCGCTGCTCGGGGGCGAGGGGCAGGGCGCGGAGATCCGCGCCTGGCTCGAGCTGCGCGCGACCGCGGCGCTCTGCGCGCTGGCGAGCGGCGTCTGCGAGGAGGCGCTGCGGCGCACGGCCGAGTTCTCGAAGACGCGCAAGCAGTTCGATCAGCCGATCGCGATGTTCCAGGCCGTCGGACACCGCGAGGCCGACGCCTTCATCGACACCGAGGCCGTGCGCCTCACGGCGTGGCAGGCCTGCTGGCGGATCGCGGAGGGGCTCCCCGCCGAGGACCAGGTCGCGATCGCGAAGTTCTGGGCCGCCGAGGGCGGCCAGCGCGTCGTCCACGCGGCGCAGCACATCCACGGCGGCATCGGCGTCGACCGCGAGTATCCCGTGCACCGCTATTTCCTCTACGCGAAGCAGCTCGAGCTCACGCTCGGCGGCGCCACCCCTCAGCTCGTGCGCCTCGGCCGGCGCATCGCCGAGGCGGCGACCTAGCGCCATGGCGTTCCGGATCGCGAGCGCCGCGATGGCCGCAGTCTTCGCGCTCGCGATCGCGGTCCAGTACAACGACCCGGACCCGCTCGTCTGGATGCTCGCCTACGCGATCCCCTGCGCCCTCTCGGTCGCGGCGGCCGCGCAGCGGGACTGGCCCGCGGCGGCGGGGGCGCTCTGCGCGGCCTACGCGCTCGCGGCGCTGCTGTCGCTGCCGTCGCTTCTGGCGGCGCGCGCGCAGGCCTTCACGCACTGGCACATGCTCTCGGCGGAGGACGAGAGCGCGAGAGAGGCGGCCGGCCTCGGGCTCTGCGCGCTCTGGCTCGGCGTGCTGGGGCTCCGCGGGCGCGCCCGCTGAGTGAGCTCGCGATCTGCGAGGCGGGACGGCGCGAGGGGGTCGCGGGGCGGAGGGCCTGCCGCGCCGCGGAGCGAGGAGGTCGGGGTCCTATCGGAAATCCGTGTTTGACAATCGGAAAACGCGCAACCAGACTGGAAGCGGCCCTCGCCGGGGAGCAGGGCGCCCGGGGAGGGGACGCCGGCACGAGGCGCCCGGGCGAGAAAGGGGCGCTGCGCGGACGCAGACCGGAGCGGCCGCAGCTCGAGGGGAGGGGGATGACGGGCGAGTTCGGAGGCCGCGTCGCGCTGGTGACCGCAGCGGCTGGCGCCGGGATCGGCAAGGCGATCGCGCGAAGGCTGGCTGCGGGCGGCGCCCGCGTCGTGGTCAGCGACATCCATGCCCGCCGCACGGCGGAGGTCGCGGAGCAGCTCGCGCGCGAGTTTCCCGAGACCGCCGTGCTGGGCCTGCCGCTGGACGCCGGAGACCGGGAGCAGATCGACGCCGTCGTCGCACGGGTCGCGCAGGCGCTGGGTCCGATCCAGATCCTCGTGAACAACGCCGCGATCAACGTGATCGGCAGCATCTTCGACTACAAGCCAGAGGACTGGGACTGGTGCGTCCGCGTCAACCTCTCGGGTCCCTGGTATCTCTGCCGCAGGATCATGCCGCTGATGCGGGACGCGGGCGGCGGCGTGATCGTCAACATCAGCAGCTACGCGCCGGACGTCGGCGGTGGCGGGGTCGAGGCGCCGTACGCAGTGACGAAGGGCGGCCTCAACGTGCTCACGCGGAGCTGCGCCCACGAAGGCGGCCCGCACAACATCCGCGCGGTCGGGGTGAGCATGGGCCTGGTCCAGGGCACCCGCTTCGCGGACGCACACCCCGAGCTGTTCGAGCAACCCGAGACGAAGGGCGTGTTGGCCGGCTACCCGAGCGCGGAGGACATCGCCGAGGCCACGGCCTTCCTGGCGTCGGATCGAGCGCGCCACATCACGGGGGAGATCCTCAACGTCGCGGCCGGCGCGTACATGCGCACCTGACGGAGTGCGGAGGCATGGAGCTGCGCTTCGACGGCCGTGCGGCGATCGTGACCGGAGCGGGCAGGGGCCTCGGCCGCGCCTACGCCGAAGAGCTCGCCGCGCGGGGGGCGCGCGTTCTCGTCAACAACCGCCTGCACGAGGGCCAGCCGAGCAGCGCGGAGGCGGTCGTCGAGGCGATCCGCGCGCGCGGCGGAGAGGCGCTCAGCCATGGCGAGAGCGTCGAGAGCCCCGGGGCGGCGTCCAGGCTGATCGAGCACGCGCTCGACGCCTTCGGGCGGCTCGACGTGCTCATCTGCAACGCGGGCGTGAGCAGGGTCGGGATGTTCCACAAGCTGGACCCGGGCGAGATCCGCGAGATGCTCGAGATCAATCTGATGGCGCCGATCGCGCAGATCCGCGCAGCCTTGCCGCCGATGCGCAAGGCCGCCTACGGGCGCATCCTCGCGAACTCCTCGAACGCTGCGATGTACGGGGGCGTGGGCTTCGCGACCTACGCCGCCTCCAAGGCTGCGATGCACGGCCTCGTCGCGTCGCTCGCGGAGGAGAACCGCTCGAAGGGCGTCCACGTGAATGCGCTCGTTCCCTTCGCCTATACCGCGATGAGCGCCGACGCCTTCTCGACCCCGGAGCTGCCCGAAGACAGCGCCGACCGACTCGATCCGCGAGCGGTCGCGGGACTCGCGACCTGGCTCGTGAGCCGCGAGTGCGACGTCAGCGGGAAGATCCTCGTGGGAGGGGGGCGACTCTTCCGGCGCGCCCGGATGGTCCAGAATCGCGGGCTCGAGTCGGATGACTCCTCGGCGGAGCATCTGCAGAGCCGGAGCCGCGCCATTCTCGAGATGGACGAGCTCGTGATGTACGAGGACAGCGAATCCATGATTCGCGAGTTCGCGACGCGCGCGCGAAAGCGGTGACCGGATCGGCAGCGCGGCCGGCGAAGGGCGAGAGGCGGAGTCCGCGACGCGCGGGACGGCGCCGAAGGAGACCCGGATGGAACAGACGACGGATCGGGTCCTGATCGCAGAGCTGCTCGAGCGCTATGTCGCTGTCACGGATCGGGGAAGTGCGTCCGAGTGGGCAAGTCTCTTCGAAGAAGCAGGCGAATTCCACGTGCTCGGCCGTGTCTACAAGGGGTCCGAGCGCCTCGAGCGCTTCATCGCCCGTGTGGCCAGGGGGCGCCACGCGTGCTCCGAGGTCGAGATCGAGATCGACGAGCCGGGCATCCGAGCGCGCGCGAGCTCCAACTTCCGATTCGAGGCGGACGACGCTGCGTCGCACAGCCGCGGCAGCTACACGGACGAGCTGGTCCACACCGATCGCGGCTGGCGGATCGCGGTCAGGCGGGTGGCATTCGCCGCCACGGGACCCGACGCCCTCCGATGAGTGGATCCGGTGCGACCGTCCTGGTGCGAGAGGGCGTCTTGCGGCTGACCTTCGAGCGGCCCGAGAAGTGCAACGCGATCGATCGCGCGATGGAGGAGGTGCTGCGGAGCTGTGCGGCCGAGCTGGAATCCCGCGACGACCTTCGCGTGCTGCTGATTCGCGCGGCGGGCCGATACTTCAGCGCGGGATTCGACGTGTCCGGGCGGGTCGCCGAGATGAGCCGGCTCGAGGGTTCGGCCTATCGCCGCGCGTATCGCGAGATGCACGAGCTCTTCGATGCATTCGAGCGCAGCGAGAAGCCGTCGCTGGTTGCGCTCCAGGGCCCCTGTCTGGGCGGAGCGCTCGAGCTCGCGCTGTCCTGTGATTTTCGCATCGCGGCCGAGGCGGCGTCGTTCCGCTTTCCGGAGGTCGAGCTCGGCGTCGTGCCGGGAAGCGGCGGGATCAGTCGGCTGACGCGCCTCGTGGGCCCGGGTTGGGCGCGCTGGCTGGCAGTTGCAGGCGAGCCTGTCACGGCCAGGCAGGCGCTGGAGATCGGTCTGGTGCACGAGGTCGTGCCCGACGACGCGCTCGAGCAGCGCGTGGATCGGCTCGCCGCGCGGCTCGCCGCGCTGCCACGCGAGGCGGTCGGACTCGCGAAGCTGGCGATCGACACCTGCGAGCGCCTGGACCGGGGGTCGGCTCGGGACGTGGAGCGGATCGTGAACTCCCTCCTGGTTCCGGCGGACGAGCACGCGGCGGGGCTCGCAGGGTTGCGATCCGACCGGAAGGGAGCCGGGGATGGCGGATGATCTGATCGAAGCCAGGCTGGAAGAGCTCAGCGGTCGGATCCGGCGCTGGCGCGAGGATGCCGGGCTCACGCTGATGGAGCTCGGGGAGAAGAGCGGAGTGGCTCCGAGCACGATCCAGAAGATCGAGAGCCGGCAGATGACCCCGTCGATCGCCGTGCTGCTGAAGATCGCCTTCGGCCTCGGAACCGAGCCCGGGGATCTGATCGCGCCGAGTGATCCAGCGAAGCTCAACATCGCGCTGCAGAGAGCCGGTCGGCACGCGAGCATCAAGGCGTCTCCGCGGCTCCGCTTCGAGCTGCTCTCGGCGGAGATCCTGGGCTGCGAGCTGGAGTGCTGGCGCGTGATCATCGCGAGGGGGCACCAGACGCTGCTGCCCCGGCCCCAGATGCTCGGAGAGCAGATCATCGTCTGCGAGCGCGGTCGCGTGGAGCTCGAGCTCGATCGGCAGCGCTACGTGCTGACCGCTGGAGACACGCTGCACTGCCGCTCGAAGCTGATGTATGGCCTGCGCAACCGCGGAAGCGGCGAGGCGTCCTATCTGATCTCCGGCCGTTTCCCGCACAGTCTGCGGGCAGAGCTCGGGGCCCGGTAGCCGAAGGAGGTCTCGATGGCACACCGGAACCAGGGTCCCCCGATGACCGGCTGCTACGACGCGGACCACCACGCGGTCGACCGGGAGGACCAGCTGCCCGGCTACATGGACCCGGCATTCCGGGAGAAGGGCTGGCGGATCGTCGAGACGGAAGCGGGACGCAAGGCGCTCGCGATCGGCGACTTCGTCTCGCAGCTGAGCTTCGAGCTGCAGCCGGTGCCGGGGAGCTTCCGCGAGAACATCCTGCGCCTCCGCTCCGGAGAGGATCTGGATCCCTTCCAGGGCGCACGGGGTCCGGTGTTGCCCGAGTTCGTCGATCGCGATCAGCGGCTGGCGTTCATGGACCAGCAGGGAATCGAGGGCATCCTGCTCTTCCCGGGTGCCCCGCTCGAGAGCCACTGGATGGCCGAAGCAGGCGACCCCGCGCAGCTGTATGCGAATCTGCGGGCCGTCAACCGCATGTCCGCCGAGCACTGGGGCTGGCGCTATCGCGATCGCATCCACTCGGCGGCGCTGCTCTCGCTCGAGGACGTGGGCCTCGCGCTCGAGGAGCTCGATCGCGTGATGGCGGAGGGCTGCAAGGTCGTCAACCTGGTTCCGGGCCCGGTGCGTGGCCGCTCGCCCGCCGACCCCTGCTTCGACCGCTTCTGGGCGCGCATCAACGAGTCGAGGCTGCTCGTCTCGCTCCACACCGCGCCCGCTTCCCACCGCGCCTACCGCGAGATGCTGGACGGGTACTGGGAGCCGATCGACCCGCCCGGAGTCGAACGTGGACTCTGCGACACGACCTCCGCCTTCATGGGATTCCAGATGTTCAACGAGCGGCCGATCATGGACACCGTCGCCGCGCTGATCCTCCACAACCTCTTCGGACGCTTTCCCGAGCTGCGCGTCATCAGCGTCGAGAACGGCGCCTTCTGGGTCGCGTACGCGGTGAAGCTCATGAACAAGAACTACGCCATCAACCAGAAGGGCTTCTGGCTCGGCGGCAAGCCCGAGCGGCCGAGCGCGGTCTTCCGGAAGCACGTCTGCGTGACCCCGTTTCACGAGGACGATGTGCAGGAGCTCGTCGACGTGGTGGGCGCGGAATCCGTGACCTTCGGGTCCGACTTTCCGCACGCCGAGGGACTCGCCTCTCCCGTGAGCGACTTCCTGGGGGATCTGGAGGTCGAGGACCAGGCGGCCGTGGAGAAGATCATGCGCACGAACCTGAAGGGCCTGCTCGACCGCGTCGGCAGCTAGATCCGGCTGCGCGGCGGCGCGAGGCCTGGGTGCGGGAGACATACGAACGGAAAAAAGTACTTGACGATCGGAAAGTCCCGCGCCAGGCTGCGCAGGCGGGGATGCGGGGCGCGCGGCTCCCCGCCGCAGAGGTACCAGGAGGGACCGGGTGACGAGCAGGCTCCCCTACCGGCTCTTCGACTGCGATACGCACATCGCCGAGCAGGCGGACGCATTCACGCGTCACATCGACCCCCGCTTCGCCGACCGCGCCATCCGATTCCGCCCGGGCCACCTGCACGAGGCGCAGCTCGCGGGAGTTCGCTTCGACGCCGATGGCCCGTCGATGCCCGAGGGGAGGACTCTGAGGCCGGGCTCGCTCAAGGACTACTTCGCGAAGCTGTCCGGAGCGAGCCGGGATGCGCCCTACGAGTTCATGGAATGGCAGGACTGGCATCTCCACCGGGCCGCGCGGCTCGCGCTCATGGACGAGCAGAACGTGGAGGCCTGCATCGTGTTTCCGAATACGGCGGTGTACGTCGACGGCGTCGTCCAGGACGAGGACGTCGCCTACGCGAACCTGCGCTCGTTCAATACCTGGTTCGACGAGGAATGGGGCTTCGACTACCGCGATCGGATCTACGCCCCGCCCTTCGTCTCCTTCCGCAACGTCGCTCGCGCCGTGGAGGAGGTCGAGTGGGCGCTCCGGCGCGGCGCGCGCGTCTTCAACCTCACCACGGGACACGCGTTCGGGCGCAATCCTGCGGACCCCCACTTCGATCCGGTCTGGTCGCGCCTCGACGAAGCGAACGCGGTGATCGCCTACCACCTCACGGAGTGCCGCTACAACCGCGACGTCTCGTCCCGCTGGGGCGAGGACCCGGATGCGAAGTTCTGGGAGCAGTCGGCCTGGCAGTGGATGAACTGCTACTGCGACCGCGCGATCATGGACACCTTGTCCGCGCTGGTCTACGGGAACCTGTTCGGCCGTTTTCCGAGGCTGAAGGTGGTCTCCGTCGAGCACGGCGCGGAGTGGCTCCCGTATTTCTTGAAGCGGCTCGACAAGATGCGCGGCATGGCGCGCATGGGGCCCTGGATCGGCGGACCGCTCCGCGAGCGACCCAGCGAGATCTTCCTGCGGCACGTCGCGGTCACGCCCTATGCGGAGGACGACGTGGCGGCGATCGCCGAGCGGGTCGGTGTGGAGTCGCTCGTGCTGGGATCCGATTTTCCTCACGCGGAAGGTCTCGCCGCTCCCGGTGCGTTCGCCGACGCGCTGGCGTCGCTGCCGGAGGCCGAGATCCGGCGCGTCATGCGCGACAACGGGCGCGCACTGCTCCCGGTCCGAGCGAGCCGGAGGGCTGCCTGAGTGAAGCTTGCGGTCTTCTCCGAGATTCCGGTTCCCAGGCCGTGGACGCCCGGAAAGGAGCAGCGCGCGTTCCAGGACACGATCGAGCAGGCCGTCTTCGCCGAGGAGATGGGCTTTCACAGCTTCTGGTCGGTGGAGCACCACTTCCTGAGCGAGATGTCCCACTCCTCGAATCCCGAGATCGTCTACGGCGCGATCGCGGCCAGGACCTCGACCTTGCGCCTCGGCTACGGCGTCCGGCTGATGCCGAAGCCCTACAACCACCCGGTGCGCACGGCGGAGAGCGTGGCGACGCTCGACGTCGTCTCGGGGGGGCGCGTCGAGATGGGTGCGGGGCGTTCGGCGACGCGCGTCGAGCTCGAGGGCTTCGGCATCGATCCCCACGAGACCCGCGAGATGCAGGAAGAGGCGATGCGCGCGATCGTCGGCTGCTGGACGCGCGAGGACTTCGAGTTCGAGGGGAAGTACTGGTCCATGCCGCGGCGGACCGTGGTTCCGCGGCCGGTGCAGACACCGCACCCCCCGGTCTGGTGCGCGAGCAGCAGCCTGGACGGCCACTTCGAGATCGGCAGGCTCGGCGTCGGCCTGCTGTCCTTCGCAGTCGCAGTGCCGCCCGAGAGCATGAAGGAGAAGATCGACGCCTACCGCAGGGGGCTCGCGTGCTGCGAGCGGCCGGTGGGGCTCGGCGTCCACGAGCGCGTCGGCGCGATGTCCCTGACCCATTGCTCCGAGAGCGACGCGCAGGCGAAGCGGGAGGCGGGAGACTCGATCCTGGCCTATCTGAACCACTCGTTCCCGCTCTACGCCGAGATGCCCAGCTACGCCCGCCGCTTCCGGCAGGACCTCGGGACCTTCTCCTACACCAGCGAGATCGAGAAACAGGTCGACGCGGGGGGCGGCAAGCTCGCGCTCGACTTCGAGCAGATCTGGTCGCTGGGCGGAGCGCTCGTCGGCGGCCCGGAGCGCTGCATCGAGCTCGCGCTGCGCTACGAAGCGGCCGGCGTCGATCTGCTCTTCTGCCTGCTCAACACCTGGTCGATCCCGCACGAACAGGTGATGCGCTCGATCGAGCTGCTCGGAACGCATGTGATTCCCGTCCTCGAAGAGCGCGAGCGCGGAGCTTCGCGGCCGAGCGGAGACCCGCCGCGGCCGGCGGAAGTGCACTGAAGGCGTTGCTCCGCGGGCGCGCCGGCCAGGGAGAAGTCGCATGAGGCTCGTGGCTCTCGACGGCAGCTGCCAGGGGCCTGGTCGCTGCGATGCGACTGTGCCCGGGATCCTCCGCGCGGACGAAGCGGGTCACCTCGTTGCGGGCGAGATCGCGCTTCGACCGGGCGACGGAGAGCTCGCAGAGAGCGCCGCCCGCGCCCGCCCGGAGCGGGCGCTGGGGATCGGGCCCTGGCGGGCCGCGGGAGCGCCGGCGGAGGAGGGGGCACGATCGCATGGCTCACGTGGGCGTGGTGTTCAGCTTTCGCGTCGCGCCGAAGGACGACGCAGTGGTCGAAGGAATCATGCGCGAGATCTTCGACGCGATGGCGCTGGAGGAGTTTCCCAGCGGAGACGTGCTCACCTACACCCTGTTCCGCGACCCGGCCGAGCCCGGGAAGTGGGTGATGTTCGAGTATTTCACGCAGGCGGGCTCGGAACGCCACTCCGCCGGGCCGCTGATGCTGGAGCGGGGACGCCGGCTGGTCGAGCGGATGATCGGGCCCTACGAGCGGATCCTGCTCGATCCGGTGATCGCGCTCGGATGCGGCGAGCCGATTCCCCGAGAGCGACCGTAGGGATGGGGCGATGACGGATCGCGGCCTCGAGCGGAGTCCGGTCGGGAGCGTCCGCGCCCAGATGAACGGTCCGCTGCCTCGCGATCCCTTCGAGATCCTCGACGAGCTCGGCCACCGCCCTCCCTATTGGGTCGCGAACCCGGGAGACGTCGACGGCTACTGGGTGGTGACTCGCTACGCCGATGCGGTGGCGCTGCTGCAGGACGTCGAGAACTTCTCGTCGACGCGGGCGCACATTCCGATCCAGAGCCAGATGGAAACTCCGATGATCCCGATCGAGACCGATCCTCCGGAGACCCAGAGGATTCGCAAGCTGCTGATGGCGAGGATGACCGCGGCGCAGGCGCTGAAGCTCGAGCCGCGGATGCGCGAGCTCGCCGCGGGCATCATCGCTGGATTCCGGGACCGCGGCAGCTGCGACGCGGTTCTCGAGTTCGCGCGTGTCTACCCGATTGCGGTGTTCCTGGAGTTCTTTGGTCTGCCGCCCGAGCGCGGCGAGGAGTTTCGCGCCCACGCACATCGCTTCCTGCGAAAGTTCGATCCGCAGGACTGGAAGGCGATTCGCGCGATCGTCGAAGAGCAGGTCCAGGCGAAGCGGAGGGGGTCGGGCGAGGATCTGCTGAGCGCCATTGCGACCAGCGAGCTCGACGGCGTGCCGCTCGAGCTCCCGATGGCCGTGAACCTGGCGTCGACCGTGTTTCTCGGCGGGCTCGAAACGCTGCCGTCGAACCTCGGATGGTCGCTGCGGCATCTGGCGACCGATCCGGATGCGCGGGAGCGGATCGCGGCGCGCCCCGAGCGGATTCCCGCCGCACTCGAAGAGCTGCTGCGGCTCTACTCGGTCGCGAATCCGCTGCGGCGCGCGGTGCGCGATCTCGAGTTCCGCGGCGCGCGGATGCGCGCCGACGATCGGATCCACGTCTCGCTCAGCTCCGCGAACCGGGACCCGGCCGAGTTCGGTCGCGGAGTCCACCTCGATCGAGAGCCCAACCGCCACCTCGGCTTCGGGGCAGGTCCCCATCGCTGTGTCGGTTCGCACCTCGCGCGGCGCGAGCTCAGGGTTGCGCTCGAGGAGTGGCACAGCGCGATCCCCGTGTATCGGATCGCCAGGGATGCCAGGATCACGTATCAAGGGCCGATCTACTCGATGGACAGCCTCCCGCTCGAGTGGGACGTCTGAGCGCGGGAGGCCGTGGAGTCCGCTGCGCGGGGCGTGGCTGGCTCGGCCCGGTTCCTGGCGTAGCTCCCGCAGCGCGCGGCCCGCTTCTCGGCGCAGCCGGGGAGGACGAGAGAGCGATGGCCTTCGAGCTTCGACTGCCGAGCGCGGATCTGATCCGCGGGTACCGCGAGGCAGGACTCTGGATCGATCGGCTCCTCTCCGAGGAGCTCGAGGCGGGGCTCCTGCGCACTCCGGACATGGCGTGCCGCGTCTGGTCGGAGGAGCGCCCCTTCTCGGGCGACTTCCGGGAGCTGCACGAGCGCGCCCTCCGGGTCGCCGGGGGCATGGTCGAGCTCGGGATCGAGCCGGGCGACGTGGTGTCCTTCCAGCTCCCCAACTGGATCGAGGCCGTGGAGTGCTTCCTCGCGACGATGTTCGCCGGCGCGGTCTCGCTGCCGATCGTCCACATCTACGGGCGCAAGGAGCTCGCGTTCGTGCTGTCCGAATCGCGCGCAAAGCTGCACGTGACCGTGGATGCGTTCCGCCAACTCCGCTACCGCGAGGTCATGGACCGCCTGCAAGGCGGGCTGCCCGCGCTCGAGCAGGTCGTCTACATCGACGACGACGCCTGGGCGAGGCTCCGCGCCAGCGATCCGCTGCCTGCGATCGTCCCGCTGGCGCCCGATTCGCCGGCACTCCTCGGCTACACGTCCGGGACGACCGCCGACCCGAAGGGGGTCATCCACACGCATCGAACGCTCGTTGCGGAGATGATCCAGAGGTTCCATCGCGCGGACGGCGATCCGCGGGGGATTCCGCTCGACGTGCCGCCGGGGCACAACCACTGGCTGGTGGGCTCGCCGATCGGGCACGTGTCGGGCCTCCAGACGGGCGTGATGGTCCCGATCCTGTCTGGTCGCCCGTCGCACCTGATCGATCATTGGGACGTCGAGAGGGTGCTCGACATCCTCGTCGCGGCCGATCTGAATCTCGGCGGGGCCGCCACCTTCTTCTTCCAGAGCCTGGTCGACCATCCGAAGTTCGGGCCCGAGCACCTGGACCGCGTTCGCTATGTGGCGATGGGCGGCGCGCCGATCCCGCGCGCGCTCGGGGAGAGATGCGAGGAGCTCGGGATCAGGTCGATTCGCAGCTACGGGTCGACCGAACACCCGTCGGTGTCGGGCTGCGCCTTCGACGATCCGCTGGAGAAGCGCGTGGGCACGGATGGCCGGCTCCTCGCCGGCGTGGAGGTCGAGCTCCGCGATGCCGAGGGCCGGCCAGTCGCCGGCGGCACGCCGGGCGAGATCCATTCGCGGGGTCCGGAGCTCTTCGCGGGATACGTCGATCCGAGGCTCGACGAGGCCGCCTTCGACGGCGCCGGCTGGTTCGCCAGCGGCGATCTCGGCGTGCTGGACCCGGACGGCTATCTGACGGTCCTCGACCGCACCAAGGACATCATCATCCGGGGCGGCGAGAACATCAGCGCGGCGGAGGTCGAGGAGGCGTTGCACCAGATGCCCGCGATCCTCGAGGCCGCCGCGGTCGCGGCTCCGGACGAGCGGATGGGGGAGCGCGTCTGCGCGTTCGTCCGGGTCGGTGGCGGCTTCGCTCCGCCGACGCTCGATCAGATTCGGCAGCACCTGGGCGCGGTCGGCATCGCGCGCCAGAAGTGGCCCGAGGCGCTCCGCATCGTGGGCGACTTCCCGAGGACTCCTTCGGGCAAGATCCGCAAGGTCGACTTGCGCCAGGAGCTGCGCGGCGGAGCCAGTCCATCGGGCGTCCCTCGCGGATAGGGCGGGGAGCCCGCGAGCCGGGATCCAGAGGAGAGCGACATGGGAAGCGCGCTGGCAGGGAAGGTGGCCATCGTCACCGGCGCCGCATCGGGCATCGGAGAGGCGACCGCGATCCGCTTCGCGCGGGAAGGAGCGTCGGTCGTCGTCGCGGACATGAGCGAGGAGGGCCTCCCGCGCGTGGTCGACGCCATCGCCAGGCAGGGCGGCCGGGCGCTGGGCTTCGCGATCGACGTGTCGGAGCGCGAGCGGATCGATGCCTGCTTCGCGGCGACGCGCGAGGCCTTCGGTCGGCTCGACGTCCTCGTCAACAACGCCGGCATGCCGTCCTCGCACGGCTCCGATCCGGGCGCGGACCTCTGGGAGCTCGGGATCGCGAACACCCTCTCCTCGGCCTACTGGATGTCCAAGGCGGCGATTCCGCTGATGCAGGAGCGGGGCGGGGCGATCGTGAACGTGGCGTCGATCGCGGGCAATACGATGGGGACCCCAGTGACCTGGTACTGCAGCGCGAAGGCCGGCCTCGCGGGCCTGACCCGATCCTTCGCGACGACCTACGGGCGGATGGGAATCCGCACGAATGCGATGGCCCTCGGGTCGGTCGACACGCCGCGCCTCCGGGCCATCCTGGACAAGGCGCCCGCGCTGGAGGCGGGGCACAACCGGCGCTCACCTCTCGGGCGTCCGGGGCGGCCCTCCGAGATTGCATCCATTGCGCTCTTCCTCGCGTCCGAGGAGTCCTCGTACATCAACGGTCAGCTGATCGTCGCGGACGGAGGCTTCGCACTCGCCTGAACGCCGCGCGATCCCCGTGGATCCGAGAGGCCGAGGCGGACTGCGGGAAAGAGGTCGACGGGCCGCGGCCCGGGCGCGATCGGGGCATCGGCCGCGACGGCCGGGCCGTGCGCGGCCGATGCCCGGGCGCGCCCTTCAGGCGGCCTTTCCCGACGCGAGGGCGTGGACGTCCGACGCGTGCAGCGGCTTGCCGCCGATCGCCCAGTCCCCGCCCTCGAACTCGTTGATGCGGACCCAGGTCACGCCGCGCATCCGCTCTCCCTCCACCTCGATCATCGCCTCGGTGACCCTCTCGATCAGCTCCCGCTTCTGGCTCGGGCTGAAGACGTCCTTGATCACGTCGATCGTCACGATGGGCATCTCGCTCCTCCTGGCTCGTTGGTAGGTCTCTTCCGATCCTGGCCGGCTGCCGCACCTCGGCAGCCGCTGCGGCGCATCCCGGGCAGTGCTCGAGCTCGATCCGCGCTCACGCGAGCCTCGAGCTCAGGTGCTCGATGAGCTCGCGCATCGCCTGGCTGGGGCTGAACTCGATCGCCTCGTAGTCCTCGTCGACCCACACCGTGTGCTGCGGCGGCCAGTAGTAGACGTCGCCGGCACGCACCGTCTCGTGGCTGCCGTCCGCATAGCGGACGTGGATCGAGCCCCGCAGAACGGTCCCCCAATGGGGACAGGGGCAGAGGTCGCCCGGCATCCCGACGAGGAGAGGCGTGGCGTCGGCGCCCTTCGGAAAGCGGATCCGGGCGACGTTCATGTCTCCCCAATCCTGCGCCTGGACGCATACACCCCTCGCGTCGAGTCGCGTCGGCAGCTCGCTTCGGCTCTGCTTCATGAGGATCTCCCGATCTGCGGGCGGCGCCGGGATCCGCTCGCCTCCCGTGTGCAGAGAGATACGCCCGACCGAGCGGCGAAGCTTGGAGACCGCGTGTAGGAGTCGTGGAGAGATCCAGGAGGTGGCTCGGGGCGTGCTCTATCCTGAGCCGCGTGAACTACCGCTTCGGCTCGCTCGAGCTCGATACGACCCGCTTCGAGCTGCGGGTCGACGGGCAGGTCCGCCCGATCGAGCCGCAGGTCTTCGCGCTGCTCGCGCTGCTCGTCGAGAACCGCGAGCGCCTCGTGTCCCGGGACGAGATCATCGAGAAGGTCTGGGACCGGCGCATCGTCTCCGAGGCGGCGGTCTCCAGCCGGATCAAGTCGGCGCGCCGGGCGATCGGCGACGACGGCAGGGCCCAGCGCCTGATCAAGACGATCCACGGCCGGGGCTTCCGCTTCGTCGCGGACGTGAAGACGCTGCGGGGCGAGACTGCGCTTCCCGCTCCCCTCGAGGCCGCGCGCGCGGAGGCGCCGCTCCCGCAGGCTCCGAGAGATTCCGAAGGCCGTCCGCTGCGGCCGTCGATCGCGGTGCTTCCCTTCCGCCTCGTCGGTGGGGCCGGGCCCTGCGCGGCGATCGCCGACGCGCTGCCCGACGAGCTGATCACCGATCTCTCGCGCCTGCGCTGGCTCTTCGTGACGGCGCGCGCGTCGTCCTTCCGCCTGCGCGCCGCGGAGCCCGACCCGTGCGAGGTCGGCAGCGCGCTCGGCGTGCGCTACGTCCTGACGGGCTCGCTGGAGGTCGCGGGCGCGAGGCTCGAGGTCGCCGTCGAGCTCGTCGACACGCGGGACGGCGGGGTCGTCTGGGCGGAGCGCTTCGCGGCGGCGATCGGCGACGTGCACCGCGTTCGCGAGGAGATCCGCGCGCGGATCCTGGTTGCGCTGGAGCTCCGGATCCCGCTGCACGAGGCGTCGCTCGCGCGCCTCCGGGCGACGGAGGATCTGGACGCGTGGTCGGCCTATCACGTGGGCCTGCAGCACCTCTACCGCTTCAACCACGGGGACAACGCCGCGGCCGCCGCGCTCTTCCGGCAGGCCCTCGCCCGCGACCCCGGCTTCGCGCGGGCGCACGCCGGGCTCTCCTTCGTCCACTTCCAGACGGCCTTCATGCGCTACACGGACGAGTTCGCCGGCGAGGCCGCCCTCGCGCGCCGCGCCGCCGAGCGCGGTCTCGAGCTCGATCCGCTCGATCCCTTCGTGCACTTCACGATGGGGCGCAGCTTCTGGCTCGAGGGCGACCTCGAGGGCAGCCTGGCCTGGCTCGAGCGCGCGACCGCGATCAGTCCGAGCTACGCCCAGGGCATCTATGCGCGCGCCTGGGCGGAGACGCTGGCCGGCCGCGCGGAGGACGGGCGCGCGCACGTCGATCTCGCGATGAGGCTGAGCCCGCTGGATCCGCTCTACTACGCGATGCTGGCCACCCGCGCGCTCACGCACATGACTGCGGGCGAGGACGCCGAGGCGGCTGCGTGGTCGGAGCGCGCGGCGCGCTCGCCCGGCGCCCACAGGCTGATCGCGGTGATCGCGGCTGCGGCCCAGGGCCTGGCGGGAGACGCGACCGGCGCCGCAGCCTGGGCGGCCGCAGCGCGCAGGGCGGACCCGGCGCTCACACGGGAGGACTTCTTCCGCTCGTTCCCGATGAAGTCCGATCCGATGAAGGCGCGCGTCTCGGACGCGCTCCTGCGCCTCGGATTCTGACGCGGGGGCGCGCGGCCGCGGGCGCCCGCATCCCCCGCGCTCGCCCCGGCCCGCGCCGCGGCTCTCGCCCTGCGAGCTCCCGGTCCACCGGCTCCGCTCGCTAGGCCGACTCGAAATCGAGCACCGAGCGCGCGACCGTGCCCGACTTCATGAGCTCGAAGGCGCGGTTCACGTCGCCGAGGCGCAGGCGCTGGCTCACGAGCCCCGAGAGCTCGAGGCGGCCCGCGAGGAAGAGGTCGACGAGCTTCGGCATGTGCTCGCGGAAGTTCGTGCTGCCGTACATGCTGCCGACCATGCGCTTCTCGCCGAGGAAGGCCGGGCCCGGGACCTTGATCTCGGAGCCCATCGGCATCATGCCGACGATCACCGCGGTGCCGCCCGCGCGCACCATGTCGAAGGCCTGGCGCGCCGCGTCGACGTTGCCGATCGCCTCGAAGGCGTACTCGACGCCGAGCCCGCCCGAGAGCTCCTGCACCGCCTTCACCACGTCGACCTCTTTCGCGTTCAGGGTGTCGGTCGCGCCGAAGCGCTGCGCCATCTCGAGCTTTCCGGGCACCACGTCGATCGCGATGATGCGGCTCGCTCCCGCGAGGCGGCAGCCCTGGATCACGTTCAGCCCGATGCCGCCGCAGCCGATCACGGCCGTGAGTGCGCCGCCGGGCACCTTCGCGGTGTAGAGCGCCGCGCCGACGCCGGTCATCACGCCGCAGCCGATCAGCGCGGCCTCGGGCATCGGCATCGAGTCCGGCACCTTCACGACGCCCGACTCGTGCGTGACCATGAGCTCCGCGTAGGAGCCGACGTTCGCCATCTGCATCAGCGGCTTGCCGCGGCGCGTGAGGCGCGTCGTCGCGGCGGCCATGATCAGCGGGTCGTTGCACAGGTGCGCCTGCCCGCGCATGCAGAAATAGCACTTGCCGCAGAAGGGCTTGAAGGACATGATCACCTTGTCGCCGGGCACCACGTAGCTCACGCCTGCGCCGACCTTCTCGACCACGCCCGCGGCCTCGTGGCCGAGCACGGCCTCCATCGGCAGCGCCCAGAGACCCTCGACGAAGTGCAGATCGGAGTGGCAGACGCCGCTCGCGAGCGTGCGGACCATGACCTCGCCCGCGCGCGGGCTCACGACGTCGACGTCGTCGATCACGAGCGGGGCGTGGGGCTTCTCGAAGATGGCGGCCTTCATCGGGTCTCCTCGGTCGTTGGGGTGGGGGCCTTCGCGAGGCGGGCCTCGCGCAGCGCCTGGCGCCGGACCTTCCCGGCGTCGTCGCGCAGCGCTTCGCGCGTGAACTCGAAGCTGCGCGGGATCTTGTAGCGCACGAGCCGCGGCTCGAGGTGCCGGACCAGCTCGGCCGCCGCGAGCGGCGCCGCGCTCTGCACGATCGCGTGCAGGCGCTGGCCGAGGTCGTCGTCGGGCAGGCCGATCACGGCGGACGAGAGCACGGCCGGGTGCGCGTCGATCGCGCCCTCGACCTCGGCCGGATACACGTTCTCGCCGCCGGTCACGACCATGTCCGTGCGGCGATCGACGAGGAATAGGAAGCCGTCGGCGTCGAGGTAGCCCATGTCGCCGAGCGTCTCCCAGCCGTCCGCACTCGCGCGAGGCTCGGCGCCGACGTAGCGGTAGGTCGAGCCCCTGCCGCCCGGGGGCAGCATGAAGACCTCGCCGATCTCGCCGGGCGGCAGCTCGACGCCGTCCGCGTCCTGCACGCGCAGCTTGCGCCCGCCGGTCGGGCGGCCGACCGAGCCCGGGCGCAGGAGCCACTCGCGGCCCGTGATGTGGGTGCCGCCGATGCGCTCGGTGCCGCCGTAGGCCTGCTGCACGCGGTCGGGGCCGAGCCAGTCGATCCAGGCGCGGAAGAGCCAGTCCGGGATCGCGGCCCCGCTCGACATCACGACGCGCAGCGAGGAGAGGTCGTAGCGCGCGCGCGTCGCTTCGGGCAGGCGCCAGATGCGGTGCATCATGGTCGGGACGAAGTTGACCCACTCGACGCGGTGCCGCTCGATCAGCGCGAGCGCCTGCTCCGGGTCGAAGCGGCTCATCAACACGAGCAGACCGCCGCCGAGCAGGGTCACGACCGAGTTGATGAAGGGGCCCGCGTGGTAGAGCGGGCCCGGGGTCAGGACCGGCGTGCCGGGCTGGTTGCCGTAGAAGGGCTCGCTCGGATCGCAGAGCGCGGGCAGCGCGTCGACGATCAGCTTCGGCGTGCCGGTGCTGCCGCCCGACGCGAGCGCCTGCCGGTGCGGCGCGGTGCGGTCCGGCAGCGCGGAATCGGAGACGCGCGGGTCCGGCACGAAGCCCTCGGGCAGGCAGGGTGTCTCGCCGCTGCTGCCGGGCTCGGCGCCGACGATCAGCGCGGGGCGCGCGCGCTCGAGAATCGCGCGGCGCTCGGGAGCGGGCAGCCGCGCGGAGATCGGCTGCGGCACCGCGCCGAGCTTCCAGGCCGCGAAGGCCGCGAGCAGGAAGGCGGGCCCGTTCGGGAGCCCGATCGCGACGAAGTCGCCGGCCCCGACGCCGCGCGCCTCGAAGTCGCGCGCGAGCCGATTGCTCGCGCGGTCGAGCTCGCCGCGCGTGTGCGTGCGGCCGTCGCAGACGAGCGCGGGCCGCTCGGGCTCGCGCTCGGCGTGCAGCGAGAGGGCGCGGCCGTACGAAATCTGGGGCATGCGCTGCGCTCGGCTCTCCGGACCGCTGCTCGCCTGCGGCACGCAGCGCGCGGCGAGGCCGCCCTCGGGCGGCGGCTGGCTGCGACTCTAGCGGACGCGATCGGCAGCGCGGGCTCGCGGTGATAGAATGCCGCGCGCCGTGGGAGGCCCGATGTCGGACGCGGATGCGATCGCAGCCCTCCTGCGCGAGTACCTCGCCTGCTCCGACGGCGGTCGCTTCGAGGCGTGGGCGCAGCTCTTCACGCGGGACGGCCGCTTCGTCGCGTTCGGGCGCAGCGTGTCCGGCCGCGAGGCGCTGCGCGACTTCATCGCGGCCGCGGCAGAGGGCGCGCACGGCGGCGAGGTCCTGGCGATCGAGATCGAGGGCGAGCGCGCGACCGCGCGCTCGCGCTTCCGCTTCGAGGCGAGAGATCCGCGCTTCCACAGCCGCGGGCACTACCTCGACCGGCTGCGGCGCGAGGATGGATGCTGGCGCTTCGAGGAGCGCGCGGTGGAGTTCGAGGCGCGCGGGCCCGGAGCGCTCGCGGACTAGAGGAGGGGCGCCGCGGCGCCCACGGGCAGACAGCCAGGAGTGATCGAGCATGGGAATTCTCGAAGGCAAGGCCGCGGTCGTGACCGGCGGTGGGCGCGGCATCGGCCGCGGGCACTGCATCCACCTCGGCCGCGAGGGCGCGGCCGTGGTCGTGAACGACGTCGATGCCGCGGAGGCGCAGAAGGTGGCCGGCGAGATCGAGGCCGCGGGCGGGCGCGCGGTCGCGAGCGCGGACGACATCGGCACGCGCAAGGGCTGCGAGGCGCTCGTCGCGCGCTGCGTGAGCGAGTTCGGCAGGCTCGACGCCTGCGTGAACAACGCCGGCATCGTGCGCGACCGCACCTTCCTCAAGATGACGGACGAGGAGTTCGACGACGTCTGGCGGATCCACGTGAAGGGCACCTTCTGGTGCGCGCAGGCCGCGGCCAACCGCATGAAGGAGCAGGGCACGGGCGGCGCGATCGTGAACACGACCTCGGGCGCGCACATGGGGAACTTCGGGCAGACGAACTACGCCGCGGCCAAGGGCGCGATCTCGTCGATGACCTACACCTGGGCGCTCGAGCTCGCGCGCTTCGGAATCCGCGTCAACGCGATCGGACCGCGCGCGACGACCCGCATGACGGGCACGATCCCGGGCAAGGACATCCCCTTCATCGACCCGCTGCTGAACGGGCCGATCGTCGCCTACCTCTGCAGCGACGAGGGCAACTGGGTCACGGGCCAGGTCTTCAACACCGGGATGGACAGCGTCGCGGTGATGCACCAGCCGCGCTACGGCGATGCCGCCTTCCACGAGGGCGGCTGGACGGTCGAGGCGCTGCGCGCGCACTTCAAGAAGGCCTTCACGAACCGCCTCGAGCCCTTCGGTCTCGCCAAGCAGCCCTATCCCTATTACGCCGGGCTCGAGCCCGGCGAGGGCAGGTAGGAGGCCGCCGCATGGAGCTCGGCATCGCGGGGCGGCGCGCGGCGGTCGCGGCCGCCTCGGTGGGCCTCGGCTTCGGCACCGCGCGCGCACTCGCGGCCGAGGGGGTGCGCGTCGCGATCTGCAGCCGCGAGCGCGCGCGCGTCGAGGCCGCGGCCAAGCGGATCGACGGCGAGGTGATCCCGCTGGTCTGCGACGTCGCGAGCGAGCAGGGCGCACGCGGCTTCGTGCGCGCGGCCCGCGAGGCGCTCGGCGGCCTCGACATCCTCGTCGCGAACGGCGGCGGCCCCCCGCCCGGGCCCGCGGCGGGCGTCGACCGCGCGCAGCAGCGCGAGAGCCTCGAGCGCTGCTTCCTCTCGCTGCAGGCGATGGTCGAGGAGGCGCTGCCCGGGCTGCAGGCGCAGCGCTGGGGCCGGATCCTCGCGATCACGACGCCCGGCGTGCGCCAGCCGCTGCCGAACATGGTCTACTCGAACACCGCGCGCGCAGCCTTCACGGCCTACCTGAAGACGCTCGCGCGCGAGCTCGCGGCCTCGGGCATCACCGTCAACAGCCTCTTGCCGATGAGCATCGACACCGAGCGGCTGCGCGAGCTCGTCGGGGCCAACGCCGAGCTCCTCGCGAAGCAGTCGCCGAGCGGGCGCATGGGGGACGCGGCCGATTTCGGGCGCGTCGCGGCCTTCCTGTGCTCCGAGCCCGCGAACTACGTGACCGGCGTCGCGCTGCCCGTCGACGGCGGCTACTGCGTGGGCCTCGCCTAGCCAGCGGAGGAGCCCGGTCCGCCGCGCCCCGGCGCGCGCGACCGCTCCTGCCGATTCCGGAGACACGAGATGAGCGATGCGAAGCCGCTGCTGCGGCGCTGGTACGACGAGATGTGGGCGCGCAAGAACTTCGCGCTGGTGCCCGAGCTCGCGGGCCCGATCTACGTCCGGCACGAGATGTCCGGCACGCGCGAGATCTCGGCCGAGCTCTACCGGGATCAGCTCGTGGCCAACGCGAGCGGCTGGGAGATCTCGGATCTGCGCTACCGCCTGATCGGCGAGGGCGATCTCGTCGCGGCGATCGGCTCGTGGAAGGTCGATGGCCGGCAGTGGGACTGGGTGCAGGCCTTCCGCGCCGAGCGCGGCAAGCTCGTCGAGACCTGGCTCTCGGGCATCGGCTTCGACTCGCAGTGGGCGCCCGAGGTCGTCTCCGAGCGCTGAGGCGCGCGCAGACCTTCAGCGCCCGCGAAAGCGCGGCTCGCGCTTCTCGCGGAAGGCCGCGAAGGCCTCGCGCATGTCCTCGCTCGCGGCGTTGATCGCCTGCGCGCGCGCCTCGGCCTCGAGCGCGGCCGGCAGGCTCGCCGCGAAGCTGTCGTCCAGCAGCCGCTTCGAGAGCGAGAGCGCGATCGGCGGCGCCGCGGCGAGGCGCTCCGCCCAGCTCGCCGCGGTGGCCTCGAGCTCCGCATCCGGGACCACGCGGGTCACGAGGCCGATGCGCTCCGCGTCCTGCGCCGAGAGCCAGTCCGCGAAGAAGGCGAGCTGCTTCGCGCGCTGGAGCCCGACCAGGCGCGGCAGCAGCCAGGAGCCGCCGAAGTCGATCGAGAGGCCGCGCCGCGCGAAGATCTCGCAGAGGCGCGCGCTCTCGCAGGCGAGCACGAGATCGCAGCCGAGCGCGAGGTTGAGCCCGGCGCCGGCCGCCACGCCGTTCAGCACCGCGAGCGTCGGCACCGGGATCTGGTGCAGCGCGAGCGCGACCTCGTGGATCTCGCGCACCGCAGCGAGGGTCGAGCGCGCGCCGCTCCCGCCGAAGCTCACGATGTCCGCGCCCGCGCAGAAGGCGTCGCCCGCGCCGGTGATCACGAGCACGCGGTCCTCGGCGCTCGCCCGGACCTGCGAAAAGACTTCCGAGAGCTCGCGGAACATCGCGCCGTTCATCGCGTTCTTCGCGTCGGGTCGATTCAGGCGCAGGTGGCAGACGCCGCCCGGGCGGCGCTCGAGGAGCAGGGTCTCCACGCTTCAGTCCTCGCGGGCCGCGCGCGCGGGCGCGGCCGCTTGGGGCGGCACGTACCAGATCGGCGAGGTCCAGGCCCGCTCCTGGATCACGCGCGGCGGGTCCTCGGCCGCGCAGGCCGCGGGGCGCTCGGCTTCGGGCAGGCGCAGGCACTCGCGCCAGTGCCAGCGGCAGCTCGGGCTCTCGAGCACGCGCGCGTAGTAGAGCGCGCGCCGGTCCGGGTCGAATTCCGGGTCGCGCCAGACCTGGCACAGCGCGTCGGCGCCCGTCGCGACGGCGTCGCAGCGGGAGGGATCGAGCGCCGCGCCGCTCTGCGCGCTGCCCGCGACGTCGTAGATGCGCTGCGCGAAGCGCCCGTCCGCCGCGACGCTGCCCTTGACGATCTGGATGCGCTGGAGCCGCGCGCCCGGCGCGCCCGCGCTGCCCGCATCGCGCAGCGCCGACACCGCGAACATCGGAGCGAGCGCGGGGTCCGGCTGGCGCGGCAAGGTGCCGCCCATCGGAACGCCGCTCGCATAGCCCTCCTCGGCGAAGTTCTCGCGCTCGCAGAGATCGGCCGGGTAGGCCCAGCCGCCGAAGAGGCGCGGCACGATGCGCGGGCCGCTGGTGCCGAAGGTCTCGCGCCGCCGGATCGCGTCGAAGAGCGCGGCGCGCGTGTTCTCCTCGGCGAAGACGCCCGCGAGCCCGCCCGGATTCCAGCGCAGGTTCGGCAGCGCCATGCGCGTCTCGGGCGCGGCATCGCCCATGCCCATGTGGCCCTCGAAGGCCGTCTCGTCGACGTAGCCCGCGGCGGCGTTGTGCGTGTCGGTGTCGGCGACGATGCCGAGCTGCAGCGGGTTCACGCCGAGGCGCTCGGCCTCGCGCAGGCCCTGGATCAGGCCGTAGCGCACGAAGGAGAGCCGCGACTCGCAGCCCTGGTTCTGCGCGCCGCCCACTCCCGTGCCCTCGCCGCAGTCCTCGGCGGGCCGCGCTCCCGGCACGAGCTTCTCGAAGTCGCAGAGCGGGTCCGGGTCCCCCGAGACGTTCGCGAATCCGCTGCGGCACTCCGAATCGCCCTTGTGCTGGAAGATCTCGGCGACCGGCTCGAGCGAGGCGCGCAGCGCGGCGTCGCGGCGCTGCTCCTCGAGCGTGGCGCCGGGCGCGTACTCGGCCGCGAAGATGCGGCCGCTGCTCCAGTTGCTGTTGTGCGGGATCGCGAGCACGTCGCAGCCGCTCTCGCCGCCCGGGCAGAGCGCGCGCAGCCTCCGCCACATCGCGGCGACCTCGGGCTCGTCGACGTAGGAGACCGGCGCCGCGGGCACCTGGCGCGTGCGGAAGATCACGTTGCGGTGCAGGTTCGTGAACTCCGGGAGCGCCGAGTACTCGTAGCCGACGAAGGTCGTGAAGCGGCAGGCGCCGCTCGTGTCGTTCCAGCGCTCCGCCGCGGCCTGCGTGTCGGCCCACGCGAGCGCGGCCGCGCGCAGGCAGCCGGCGCCGCCGGGGCCCCCGCAGAGCGCGGGGGGATGCGCGGGCGCGAGCGCGCTGACGAGCGGAATGCCGAACGCGAAGAGCCGCGCCTGGAAGCGGTTCGGGTGCGGATTCGGCTCGGGCAGCACTTCGCCGCGGAAGAGGCGGCAGGGGGCCGAGTCGTAGCCGCGCAGGCCGGGCGTCTGGCAGATGCGCACCTCGCCCAAAAGCTCCGAGTGATCCGTCACGGCCGCGAAGTCGAGCGGGCGCGCGAGGCGGATCCGGCGCGTGCCGCGGCCCTCCTCGCCGAGCGGAGGCAGCGCGAGCGCCTCGCCGCGCGCGAAGCGGTAGGCGTCGTCGGGCGTGTTTCGCACGTCCCAGCCGCTCGCGTCGAAGGAGAACGAGGTGTGCACGTGCAGCGCGCCGAAGAAGGCGCGGCGCTCGGGATCGCGCTCGCGGCAGCGCTGCGGCCGCGCGGCCTCCGAGGCCGCGGCGGCCTGCACGGAGGCCGCGCCGCAGAGCGCGCCGAGCGCGGCCGCGAGCGCGCGCGGGGCGCGCCTCATGCCGCGCGCCCCGCCGCGCGACCGCGCGGCGCGCGCGGCGCGAAGCGGAGCGGCATCTCCTCGATGCCGACGATGAAGTTCGAGGGGCGCAGCGGCAGCGGCTCGCTCGTCGCGAACTCGAGATCCGGCAGCCGCTCGAGCAGCACGTCGAACATCACGCGCAGCTCGAGGCGCGCGAGCGGGGCGCCGAGGCAGAAGTGCGCGCCGAAGCCGCCGAAGGCCACGTGCGGATTCGGATCGCGCGCGAGATCGAGGCGCTCCGGCTCGCGGAACACGCGCGCGTCGCGGTTGCCCGAGGGATACAGCAGCAGCAGCCGGTCTCCCTCGCGGATCGCCTGGCCCCGCAGCTCGAGGTCGCGCGTCGCAGTGCGGTTCATGTTCTGGATCGGCGTGACCCAGCGCAGCAGCTCCTCGACCGCGGTCGGGATCCGCGCGCGCTCCGCCGCGAGCGCGCGGCGCTGCGCCGGGTGCTCGATCAGGGCCTGCATGCCGCCCGTGATCACGTGGCGCGTGGTCTCGTCGCCGCCGACCAGGATCAGCAGACTCTCCTGCACGATCTCCTCGTCCGTGAGGCGGTCTCCGTCGATCTCGGCGTGGCACAGGATGCTGATCAGGTCCTCCTGCGGCGGGCGCGCGCGGCGGTCGGCCAGCACGCGCAGCGCGTAGGCGACGTACTCGTCGGCGACCTTGCGCGCGTGCTCGCGGCGCGCGGCCTCGGGCAGCGCGCGCGTCGCGCCGCCGCCGAGCAGCTCGTCCGACCAGCGCAAGAGCGTGTCGCGGTCCTCGGCCGCCACGCCGAGCATGTCGCCGATCATGATCATCGGCAGCGGCGCGGCGATCTCGCGCACGAACTCGCACTCGCCGCGCTCGCAGACGCGGTCGACGAGCTCGTGGCAGATCGCGCGGACTTTCGGCTCGTGGTCCGCGACGCGGCGCGGCGTGAAACCGCGGTTGACGAGGTTGCGCCGGCGCCGGTGCGCGGGGTCGTCGAGGTTGATCATCGAAGGCGTCCAGGAGTCGCGCTCGGGCCGCGAGCTCCTGCCCGAGCAGAACAGCTCCGGGTGCTTCGAGAGGAACATGATGTCCTCGTGGAGCGAGACGCCGAAGAGCTCGCAGGAGGGGTCCCAGTAGAGCGGCGCGTGCTCGCGCAGCCAGCGGAAGTGCTCGTGCGGGCGCTCGACGTAGAAGCGCGGGTCGAGGAGTCGGATCTCGGGATGGATCGGGTGTCCGGGCATGCGCTCTCCTCGCGCGTCGCGGGGCGCCATTCTACCCGCGGCCGGCGTCGCGCGGCGGCCCGCGGCGCGGGATCGGCGTGATAAGGTGCCCGCCGATCCGGAGGGGGAGGCTAGATGGGCCGACTCGAGGACAAGGTCGCGATCGTGACGGGCTCGGGGCAGGGCATCGGCCGCGGGATCGCGCGCCGCTTCGCGCGCGAGGGCGCGCGGCTCGTGCTGGCCGAGTGGAAGGCGCACCGCGCCCTGCGCGTGCAGCAGGAGCTAGAGCAGCTCGGCGCCGAGTCGATCGTCGTGGCGACCGACATCTCCGAGAAGAGCCAGCTCGAGGCGATGGTCGCACGCGCGGTCGAGGCCTTCGGCGGCGTCGACATCCTGGTCAACAACGCGCAGACCTTCACGCCGAACGTGCCCTTCGTGGAGAAGACGGACGAGATGTGGGCGGTCTCGCTCTGGACCGGCCCGATGGCGACCTGGTGGGCGATGTGCGCGGTCTACCCGGTCATGAAGCAGAGGGGCGGCGGGCGCATCGTCAACTTCGCCTCGCTCAACGGCGAGGTCGGCCAGCGGCTCACGGTGGACTACAACGCCTCGAAGGAGGCGATCCGCGCGATCACGAAGACGGCCGCGCGCGAGTGGGGCCACGACGGGATCCTCGTGAACGCGATCGCGCCGGGCGCGGCGTCCCCGGTCTACGAGGCCTGGGCCGCGCGGCAGCCCGAGATGGCGCGCAGGCAGGAGCAGAGCAAGCCGATCCCGCGCGCGGGCGACCCGGAAGAGGACATCGGCGGCGTCGCGCTCTTCCTCGCCTCGGAGGACTCGCGCTACCTGACCGGCCACACGCTCTTCGTCGACGGCGGCTCCTGGCTCGGCCCGAGCCGCGAGCGCGTGCAGGACGACCCGGCCGGCTGGAAGCGCCCGCCGAAGTTCACGCGCGTGCCGTGGTCGCTCGACGGCGCGGAGTAGGCCGGGCGCGCCGCCGCCGCGCCTAGCGGTTCACGCCGCGCGGGTCCCCGTCGGCGTAGAACTGCGCCGCCCACTTCCGGAACTGCGCGATCGGCCCGTCGGCGGGCGAGAGCTTCGGCTGCAGCTGGCAGATCTTGTGGTCGAAGATCACGATGTCCTCGGCCTCCTGCTTGACGAGGTCGCGCACCAGTGCCTCTCCGACCCGGCGCGTCTTCGCGAGCGCCTCGGGCGTGGTGCCGAGCTTCTTGATCCGGTAGCTGTGCGTGACCTCGGTGGTCTCGAAGTCGATCGGCGTATTCGCCGAGACGAAGCAGGCGTCGATGATCCCCGAGAAGCGCGCGAGCGCGAAGCCCGGACCCCAGCCATCGGTGTCGATGCGGCCCGCCTGCGGGCCGCGCGGCGTCTTGAAGTTCACCTTCGCGCGCAGCTGCGAGGTGTGGCCCGAGTAGACGAGCGATTCGAGCTCGGGGATGTCGACCGAGCCGTGCACGGTGCGCAGGTGGATGAAGTCGGGACCGTTCTCGGCGAGCTCCTGCCAGGGCGCGCGCACCTCCCAGCGGTAGCGCTCGCAGTCGCTCCAGGCGGCGTCGTAGCAGGCGTCGATGCGCGGGATCTCCCAGAGCGGCGGCAGCGCCTGCGGGTGGTACCAGAAGAGCAGGAAGCCGTTGATGTCGACCGTCGGGTAGCTCTTCAGGCGCGCGCTGCGGTTGCGCGAGCCGTCGTAGGGAATCCGCGTGTTGCGGCCCTCGCCGTCGAACTCCCACCAGTGGTAGGGGCAGACGAGCTGGCAGCCCTCGACGCGCCCCCCGTAGCCGAGGTGCGCGCCGAGGTGGGGGCAGTGGGCGTCCATCACGTGCGCGCTGCCCTCCTCGCTGCGCCAGACGACGAGGTCGCGGTTCAGGTAGTGCAGCGGCTTCACCTGGCCGGGCGCGACCTCGTCCGCATCGGCCGCGCGGTACCAGCCGAAGGGAAAGCTCGTGTAGTAGGGGAAGCGCTCGATCGAGCGCATCCGCGTCGGCGGCAGCGGGCCCTGGCGCGCGAGCACCTGCAGCGGGGTCTCGCCCTGCATGACGCGGTCGACGATCCGCTGCATCGGGGACTCGGCGCGCGGGTCGTCGGCGCCCATCGATCCTCCTTCCGAGCGCGCTGTGCAGCGGCGCGCAGCGCGCGCAGGCCCGGGAGCTTGACTCGAAAAACGAGAATGCATTATCAAGCGGGCTCTCGCGCGCGGGCAAGCGGCGCTTTGCGCCGGCAGAGGGGCGCCTCGGGATGGCCTTCCGACTGAGTTCCGAGCAGCAGGAGTTCCGCGAGCTGCTGCGGCGCTTCTTCGCCGAGCAGCTCCCCTCGGGCGAGCTGCGGCGCCAGATGCAGAGCGAGTCCGGCTTCGACCCGGAGCTCTGGAAGCGGATCTGCTCCGAGCTCGGGCTCGCGGGCCTGGGTCTGCCGGAGGCGCAGGGCGGCTCGGGCTTCGGCTTCGCGGAGCTCTGCCTCGCGCTGCGCGAGGCGGGCGCGGTGCTGCTCGGCGCGCCGCTCTTCGGCAGCGCGGCCCTCGCCGGGCGCGCGCTCCTGCACGCGGCGTCGGAGCCCGCGCGCGCGCGGCTGCTGCCCGAGCTCGCCGCGGGCGAGGTCTTCGCGCTCGCCTTCGTCGGCGAGCGCGGCGACTGGGATCCGCGCGAGGCCGGCTGCGAGGCGCGCGAGCGGCGCGGGCGCTTCGCGCTCAGCGGCGCGCAGCAGATCGTGCTGCACGGGCACACGGCGGAGCGCATCCTGGTGGTCGCGCGCGAGCCCGGCGGCGCAGCCGACGCGCGCGTCGGGCTCTACCTGGTCGAGGGCTCCGCTCCGGGCCTGACGCGCGAGGCGCTGCGCGGTCTCGATCTGACCCGCCGCTGCGCGCGGCTGCGCTTCGAGAGCAGCCCCGCCGAGCGCCTCGACGCGGGCGGCGACACCGCCGCCGCGCTCGCGCGCGCGCTCGACGAGGCGCGCATCGCGCTCGCGAACGAGATGCTGGGCGGGCTCGAGCGCGTGCTCGAGACCGCCGTCGCGTACGCGCGCAGCCGCAGGCAGTTCGGCCGCGCGATCGGCTCCTTCCAGGCGATCAAGCACAAGTGCGCCGACCTCCTGATCGCGACCGAGGCGAGCCGCAGCGCGTGCCAGGTCGCGGCGGAGGCCGTGGACGACGCGGATCCCGAGCTGCCGCTCCTCGCGGCGATCGCGAAGGCGCAGCTGTCGCAGGCCTACAGCCACGCCGCGCAGGAGAACGTCCAGATCCACGGCGGGGTCGGCTTCACCTGGGAGTACGACGCCCACCTCTACCAGCGCCGCGCCAAGGCCAGCGAGATCTTCCTCGGCGACGCGCGCTGGAATCGCGAGGCCGCGCTGCAGTGGCTCGCGGCGCGCGCCGCGGCGAGCGCCTGATGCGCCGCGCCGACACGCCCGCCGAGGCGGCCTTCCGCGAGCAGGCGAGGCGCTGGCTCGCAGCGCACGCCGAGCCCCGCAGGCCGAGCGGAAACTGGTCCGATGGGCCGCAGCCGCACACGCCGGAGAACGAGCGCGCGTACTTCGAGCGCTGCCGCGCCTGGCAGCGGACGCTCTTCGACGGCGGCTACGCGGGGATCACCTGGCCGCGGCGCTTCGGCGGCCGCGGCGGCACGCCCGGCGAGGCGCTGATCTTCGGCCAGGAGCAGGCCCGCTTCGACGTGACCTCGGGCTTCCTGCCCGCGTCGATCGCGCTGCTCGGCCCCGCGCTGATGCGCCACGGCGACGACGCGCAGCGCGAGCGCTACCTGCGGCCGCTGCTGCGCGGCGACGAGGTCTGGTGCCAGCTCTTCAGCGAGCCCGATGCGGGCTCGGACCTGGCCGCGCTGCGCACGCGCGCGGAGCGCGACGGCGACGGCTTCGCCGTGAACGGCCAGAAGCTCTGGACCACGAGCGCGCAGTTCAGCGACCGGGGCTTCCTGCTCGCGCGCACGAACTTCGACGCGCCGAAGCACGTGGGCATCAGCTTCCTGCTGGTCGACATGCGCGCGCCCGGCATCGAGGTGCGCCCGCTCGTCACGGCCAAGGGCGACCGCCACTTCAACGAGGTCTTCTTCACGAACCTGCGCGTGCGGCTCGAGGACGTCGTCGGCGGGATCGACCGCGGCTGGGAGGTCGCGAAGACCACGCTCGCGAACGAGTCGGTGATGATCGGCACGGGCCGGCAGCGGCTCGGATCGGTCGCGTCGCTGCTGCGCGAGGCGCAGCGCAGCGGGCGCTTCGCGGACGCGGCGCTGCGCCAGCAGCTCGGCGCGGCGCTGGTCGAGGAGCGCGTGCTGGGCTTCCTGCAGGACCGCATGCAGGAGGCGGTGCTCGAGGGCCAGCGGCCGGATCTCGACGGCTCGGTGCTGAAGGTGCTCTGGGCCGAGAGCCGCGCGCGCAAGGCCGAGATCGCGATCGCGCTGCAGGGCGCCGCGGGGCTGCTCGAGGGCGAGGACGCGCCGCAGGGCGGCTTCTGGCAGGAGCAGTGGCTCGACCGCCCGATGGGCACGATCGGCGGCGGCACGCTCGAGGTGCACCGCAACGGGATCGGCGAGCGCGCGCTGGGCCTGCCGCGCGAGCCGCGCCCCGACCGCGACGTGCCCTTCCGCGAGCTTCGCGCGCCGTCCGGCGCGCCCGGGCGCGACGGCGGGGACTGAGGTGGCGGGCGAGCCGCCGCAGAGCGAGAGCCACGCGTCCGGCTCCTACCGGATCGCGGACTCGCCCGAGGCCGCGGCGCGCGAGACGCTTCGGCTTCAGACCTACGGGCGGCTCCGGGACCCGGTCAGCATCGGCATCCTCGAGCGGATCGGCGTCGCGCCGGGCTGGCGCTGTCTCGAGGTGGGCGGCGGCGCAGGATCGCTCGCATGCTGGCTCGCCGAGCGCGTCGGCGAGACGGGCGCGGTGCTCTCGACCGATCTCGACCTGCGCTTCCACCGGACCCCGCCCGCGAACCTCGAGCTGCGCCGCCACGACATCACGAGCGATCCGCTGCCGGCCGAGCACTTCGACCTCGTGCACGCGCGCGCTCTCCTGCAGCACGTGCCCGAGCGCGAGAGGGCGGTCGGCCGGATGCTCGAGGCGCTGCGGCCGGGCGGCTGGATCCTGCTCGAGGACTCGGACTTCACGCCCTTCGAGCAGCAGCCGCGCCCCGCGGCCTTCGCCGCGCTCTCGGATGCGATGACGCAGCTGTCGCTGCGCGCGCGCGACTGGGATCGCCACGTCGGCAGGAAGCTCCTGGCCTGGCTGCGCGGGCACGGGCTCGAGGAGGCGCGGGCCGAGGGGCGGGTCTGGACGATGCGCGGCGGCGAGGACAGCGCGGAGTGGTACGTGCTCGCGATGGAGTCCGCGGGCGCGGGCCTCGCGCGCGCGGGCGCGCTGCCGCAGGCGACCGTCGCCGAGGCGCTGCGCGAGGCGCGCGATCCGGGCTTCGCGATCCTGTCTCCGCTCTCGATCTCGGCCTGGGCGCGCAAGCCCGGCGGATCCCGGGCGGGCGCGCCCGGACGCCGCTAGGCGATCGTCGCGCGCTCGCGCAGCGCGGCGATCTCCGCGTCCGCGAAGCCGCAGTCGCGCAGCACTGCGTCGCTGTCGGCCCCCGCGTGCGGCGGGGCCCCGCCGACCTCGAGCGGCGTGCGCGAGAGCCGCGGTGCGGGTGCCGGCATGCGCAGGCCGTGGCGCTCGATCCAGGCCGAGCGCGCGCGCGCGTGCGGGTGCTGCGCGGCCTCTCCCAGGCCGAGCACCGGGGCGACGCAGGCGTCGCTGTCGCCGAAGCGCGCGACCCACTCGTCGCGGCTGCGCGTCGCGAAGATCGCCGCGAAGCGCTGCTTGAGCCCTGGCCACTGGCTGCGATCGAGCTGGCCGGGCAGCGGCTCGCCCGCGAGTCCGAGACCCTCGAGCAGCGCCGCGTAGAACTGCGGCTCGATCGCGCCGACCGCGACGTGGCGGCCGTCGGCGCAGGCGTAGACGTCGTAGAAGGGCGCGCCGGAGTCGAGCAGATTCGTGCCGTGGGCATCGCTCCAGAAGCCCGACGCGTGCGCCGCGAAGATCGGCGTCATCAGGAGCGCGGCGCCGTCGACCATCGCCGCGTCGACCACCTGGCCCCGGCCCGAGCGCGTCGACTCGTAGAGCGCCGCGGCGATCCCGAGCACGAGGAAGAGCGCGCCGCCGCCGAAGTCGCCGACCAGATTGAGCGGCGGCGTCGGCAGCGCGCCCGCGCGGCCGATCGGAGCGAGCGCGCCCGCGAGCGCGATGTAGTCGATGTCGTGCCCGGCGCGCTGCGCGAGCGGACCCTCCTGGCCCCAGCCGGTCATGCGGCCGTAGACGAGGCGCGGATTGCGCGCGAAGCAGTCCTCCGGCCCGAGACCGAGGCGCTCGGCGACCCCGGGCCGGTAGCCCTCGAAGAGCACCTGCGAGCGCTCGACGAGGCGCAGCGCGACCTCGCGGCCGGCGGGCTGCTTCAGGTCGAGTGCGAGCGAGCGCTTGCCGCGCTGCATCGGGTCGCGCGACGGGCTCGAGCGGTCGGCCGCGGCGGCCCTCTCGGGCCGCTCGATCCGGATCAGCTCGGCGCCGAGGTCCGCGAGCAGCATGCCCGCGAAGTCCGGAGGGCCGATGCCCGCGAGCTCGATCGCGCGGACGCCGCGCAGAGGTCCCATGCGCACTCCCGTGCCGCGCGTTCGGGGGGGTCGGCAGTCTATCAGCGGCGCGCGCCGAGCGCGCCGCGAACGCGGCCGCGCCCGCGCGGTCGGGCTGTAGACTGTCGGCCCTTCGCCGGCGGGCGGGGCGGCCAGGGAGGATGCGGTGGAGTCGGCGAAGGGGCTGGAGGCAGCGGCGCGGCGCGGCGCCGGCGGCTCCTGGCTGCGCGCAACCTGGGTCTCTGCCGCGGTCGTCGCGCTCGCGGCGCTCGCCGCCTGCGCCTTCGTCGCGCAGCTCGATCCCGCGCCGCATCCGCGCAGCCACCGCGACTTCGCCACGCTGCTGCTCGCCGACACGCTGTGGCACGCGCGGCTCGCGAATCCGGCTCCCGACTACGCGAGCCATCTGCAGAGTCCGCGGGTGCTGATCGCGCCCCACTACGTCTCGGCCGAGCCGCCGCTCCAGGCGCTGTTTCCGCTGCTCGGCCAGGCGCTCGGCGATCCCTTCGCCGGGAGCGCAGTCGGCTTCGCGCTGGCCTGCGCCGCGCTCGTCTGGATGCTGCGGGCCTGGGTCTCGCCGGGCTTTGCGTTCGCCGCGGGCCTCGCCGCGGCGCTCCAGCTGCACCTCGCCGAGCAGTTCGGGCTCTCGCTAGGTCCCGCGTCCCCGCTGCTGCTCGGCTCCGCGCTCGTCTTCGGCGCGCTCGCGCGTCTGGGCCGGGAGGGCCCTCCGGCCGCGATCGGCTGCGCGCTCGGTGCGGGAGCGCTCGCGCTCGCCGCGCTCGATCCCTGGTCCGCGGCGCTCGCGGCGCTCCTCGCGGCCGGCTACTGGCTCGCGTTTCGCCGCGGCGAGCCCGCGGGCGCGGGTCTCGGCTTTGCGCTCGCGCTCTTCTGCCTCGGCCTCGCGTGGCACGGCTACTACAACTACCGGACCACGGGCGGCCTCCTGACCTCTCCCGCGGCGCTCTACGCAGAGCGCCACGGCACGCCGCCGGAGCTCGTCCTGCAGTCCTTCGACGCCGCGCGCAGCTACGAGCGCCCGAGCCCGAGCTTCGAGGAGAGCTACGGCGAGCGCGGCGTCGAGGCGAGGAGCTATTTCGAGCGCCAGACCTGGGAGGGCTTCCAGCGGGAGCTTCCGCGCGTTCTCGCGCTGCACTGGCGCGTGTTCGCGGGCGTGTCGGGCAGCGTGTTCCTCGCGCTCGCGCTCCTCTCGTGGCGCGAGCCCGGACTGCGCTTCGCGCTCGCGGGCCTGCTGCTCTTCGCGCTCCTCGCGGCGCTCCGGAGCCGGGAGGAGGCGGCGCAGCTCGCTGCGGCCGTGCCCTTTCTCGCGCTGATCACCGCGTGCGCGCTGCGCGGCATCTCCCGCTGGCGCATCGGGCGCCTGCCGGTCGGGCTCGCGCTCGCCGCCTATGCCGTGCCGATCGCGATCGCGGACCACACCGAGGCGGTGCAGCGCGAGCGGCTCTGGGCCGATGGGGCGCCGCTCGCGGCGCGCGCCGGGATCGAGGCGAGGCTGCGCGAGAGCTCGCCCCGCTCGCTCGTGCTCGTCGCGTATCGGCCCGGCCATCCGGCGGAGCACGAGTGGGTCTACAACGGGGCCGATCCCGAGGGCGGCGCGGTCGTGTGGCTGCGCGAGGGCACGGCCGAGCGGAACGCCGAGCTCGCGGAGCGCTTCGCCGAGCGCGAGCTCTGGCTCGGCGGCTCGCAGGGCGGGGCGCTCGCCGTCGAGCGCCACCCGCGCCGCGTGCGCTGGTGGTTCGAGCGCGAGGCGCGCGCGAATCCGAGGCTGCGGGAGATCTCCGCGGCCGAGCGGCGCGCGCTCGAGCGCTGGTACCGCGGCGATGCCGAGGCCTCCGACGAGCGGCGCGAGCGCGAGCGGATCCTGCGCAACGTGAAGCAGCTCGCGAGGCGCGGCGAGATCCCGGCGCTGCAGGATCTCGAGGGAGACGCGCTCGCGCGCGGCATCGAGGCGAACGTGGAGCAGCGGCTGCTGAACCGGCGCAACCGCGCGCGCCTGCGCGCGCAGCTGCGGCGCGCGTGGGGGCTCGTCGAGGAGCGGCTGAAGGCGCTCGAGGAAGATCCCGCGCGCGATCCCGAGCTCGCGGCGCTGCCCGAGGCCGAGCGCAGGCAGCGCCTGCTCTCTCGCGCGCGCGAAGAGGTCGCCGAGCAGGCCGCCGACGAGGAGAGCGGCCACGCGCAGGCGCTCGCGCGCGCGCTCGCGGTGTACCGCGGCGCCCCGGGCGGCTCCGAGCCCGCGCGCTAGAACCACTCGCGCAGCGGCCGCGCGGAGGCGTCGACGAGCGGCAGCCAGTGGACGCCGAGCCAGTAGAGCCCGCAGAGCGCGTGCAGCGCGAGCAGGCCCGCGACGAGCGCGCTGCGCCGGCGCCCGAGACCTCGCGACCCCTCCGCGCACCACCAGCGCGCCGAGATCGCGAAGAGCACGCCGAGCGAGATCTGCGCCGACCAGAGGAAGTTGCCGTGGCCGGCGCGCGGGCCGGTCTCGTCGAGCAGCAGCGCGCTCGCGAGGCCGGCTGCGCTGCAGAGCCACGCGAGCCGCAGGCCGGGATCGCGGGCTGCGCGGCGCGGCGCGCAGAGCGCGACGCCGAGGGGAAACGCGATCGAGAGCAGCAGTCGCAGCGCGACGCTCCCGCTGCCGCTCGCGCCCGCGCGCAGCGCGGCGAGCGGCGCGATCCGGATTCCCGCGGCCGCGGCGCCGCCCGCAGCCGGCTGCGAGAAGGTCTGCGCGTACTCGAAGGCGAGCACCGCGAGGGTCGGCAGCGCGATCCCCACGAGCAGCTGCCGCAGGGCGACGCGCTGCCCCGCGCGGCGCGCGAGCCAGGCGCTCGCGGCGAGCGCGGGCAGGAGCGCGACGCTGAAGCTCGGCTTCGCGAGCGCGGCCGCAGCGGCGAGCCCCGCGCTCCGCGGGATCCCGATCGCCGGGCCGGCGGGCGCGGGCCGCAGCGCGCTCTCGGCCGCGAGGAAGAGCAGCAGCGCGAGCGGCCGCAGCAGGGTCATCGTCGGGTTGTGGTAGGTCGCGAGGCCGATGTAGCCGAGATAGAGGTTCGGCTCGTCGGCGCTGCCGAAGGGAATCGGCGCCGCGACGCAGAGCGCGAGCGCGACGGCGACCTGCGGCAGCGTCGAGGGCGCGCGCGCCGGGGCCGGCCCGATCGCCGCGCCCGGCGCGCCGCGCAGGAGGTGCAGCAGCACGAGGTAGCTCGCGAGGTGGCTGGCGAACCCGATCCCGAGCCCGATCGAGAGCGGGCTCGGGCCCGGGAGCAGCCAGACCCCGAGCATCACGAGCCAGGCGAAGAGCGGCGCGGGGACCGGCGCCGAGGTCTCGCCGCTGCGCGCGAGCTCGGCGCCCCAGCCCGCGTGCACCGCGTAGTCGGACTGCGCGCCGATCGCGACGAGCGCGGGCGCGACGAGCGCCGCGAGCAGCAGCGCGCCCGCGAGATCCGGGCGCAGCGCGCGCGCGCGCGGCTTCATCGCGCGTCCCGGGCGCCGGGGCTGCGCGCGGGGCCGAGCTGCCAGCGGAGCGCCTCCTGGCTCCGCCCGAGCTGCTGCGCGAGGTTCGCGAGCTGCGCGCGGCGCTCCGGCGTGTCGCCGCCCTCGAGCGCGAGCGCGCGCTGCAGGAACTCGTAGGCCTCCTCGGGCGCGCCGCGGCGCGCCGCGAGCTGGGCGCGCAGCTCCCAGAGCTCGCTGCGCTCGCCGAGCTCCGCGGGCAGCGCGGCGAAGAGCCGCGCCGCGGCGTCGCGCTCTCCGAGCGCGTGCTGCACGACCGCGAGGTGCAGCGCGAGCTCGAGGTCGTCGGGCGCGCGCGCGTGGCCGGCGCCGAACTCGTCGCGCGCGCGCTCGAGCTGGCCGACGAGCAGGAAGAAGTAGCCGAGCTGCTTCTGGTCCGCGGCGTCCGGAACGCGCGGGAAGGCGCCCGCGAGCCAGTCCACGGGAGCATCGAAGGCCGGGGGCTCGACGGCGGGGCTCGGGTCGCGCGCGAGGTCGAGCGCGAGCGTCTCGAGCTTCGCCGCGGTCTCGGGCGTGTGGCGCACGAAGACCGCGAAGCCGCTGTCGTAGTAGACGGGCCTCCAGTCGGGCAGGCTCGCGAGCGCGGAGATCGCGTTCGCGAGCGTGCGGATGTCGAGGATCGCGGTGTCGATCCGATGCCGGCGGGCGAGGGCCAGGAAGCCGCGCGGATCCTCGAGCTGCCGCACCGACTCGACCAGGATCTTCTCTCCGTAGACCTCGAGGCGGCCGTCGATCAGGGTGCTGCGCGGTCCGAGCCGGTACAGGAAGTAGCCGCCCGATGCGAGGTCCCCGAGCGGCGGCAGCGGGAGACCGCGGTCGATCGCGAAGGAGAGCGCGCGCACCGGGAAGCGCCGCGCGACGAGTCCGGTGCCGAAGCTCTGGTCGGCGTGCTGCGAGCGCCAGAAGCGGTCCGTCACGGTCGCGAAGAGCAGCAGCAGCGCGCCGCCGAGGCTCGCGGCGCGGAGGGCTCCGGGCAGCGCCCGCGCGAGCCGGCGCGACGCTGCGCCGGGCGCGTCCAGCGCGTCGCGCAGGTTCGCGGCGAGCACGGCCGCCGCGACGATTCCAAAGAGCGCGATGTTGCGGGTCGAGAGCGCGGCGAGGTGCAGGAAGCCCATCCACCAGACCAGGCGCGCGAGCACGAAGCGCTCGGGCCGCAGCCAGAAGGAGAGGCCCGAGACGAGCGCGAAGCCGAGCCAGCCCGCGAAGAGCAGGTGCCAGCCGGGGTAGTAGAGCGGGCTGTGGAGCTCGGCGATCATGCGGCTCAGCGGGCTCGAGGACGAGATCATGAGGATCAGCTGGAAGGGATACAGGGCGCCCGCGAGGCCGTAGGGCGTCGCGAAGCCCGCGAGGCACTGCAGCGCTCCCGCGCCGAAGAGGAGGCGCAGGCGCGGCCCGCGCAGCGGGTGCGGATCGCCCGCGAAGAGCGCGACGCGGCCGGCGAGGCGCGCCTGGATCCACTCCGAGGCGGCGAGCGAGAGCGTGAGCACGGGACCCAGGATCCCGAGCGTGTGCGTGTTGTTCCAGAGGAGCTGCAGGAGGGGAAGCGCCGCGAGCCAGCGCGCGCTGCCGCCGCGCTTCACGCGGTCGAGGCAGAGCAGGAGCAGTGCGAGCCAGAGAAAGCTCAGCAGCTCGGGGCGCACGCCGAGCCGGCTGTGCATCAAGAGCAGCGCTCCGAGCAGCGAGAAGGCCGTCACCCCGGCGTGTCGCGTGTGGCAGGCGCCCGCCAACAGCGCGAAGCAGGCGAGCAGGCAGAGCAGCTTGGCGACGAGGAGCCCGTTCAGGCCGAAGGGCTGCGCGATCGCCCAGGCGCCCAGGTAGTAGAGCCAGCGCAGCTCGATCCAGGGGCGGCCCGGGAACGCATAGCTGTAGGGGTCGGTCTCGGGCAGCCCCGTCGCGAGGATCTGCTTCGCGGTCGCGAGCTGCCAGAAGAGGTCGGTGTCGACGATCTGGTGCAGCGCGAGGGTCGCGACGCAGAGCAGCGCGAGCGCGAGCTCGGCGCGCCGCCAGTGGCTCCGGGCCGCGCCGCTCACTGCGGAGCGCCCTCGCCGCTCGCGAGCTGCCGGCGCAGCGCGGCCGCGATCTCGGCCTGGCCCGCGGCCTCGGCCTGGCGCAGCGCGCGCTCGAGGTGGGCGCGCGCGGCCGCGGCGTCGCCGCGCGCCGCCGCGAGCCTCGCCATGGCCGTCCAGAGCTCGGGCGGCGAGAAGCCCGATGCGAGCACGATCTCGAACTGCTCCTGCGCGGCCGGCAGCGCGCCCGCCGCGAGGGCCCGCTCGCCGCGCGCGAGCGCGGTGCGCGCCGCGCGCAGTGCGAGGAGCTTCTCCTGCGCGGGAGCCCAGCCGGGTCGGAACGAGAGCGCGCGCTCGAGATGCTCCTGGACGAAGCCCAGCGGCGCGGCGCCCGCGAGCGCCCCCGCGAGTCCGTAGTGCGCGAGGAAGTTTCCGCGCGTCACGCGCAGCGCGCGCTCGTAGAGCGCGACGCTGTCGCGCCACGACGCGAGCTGTTCGACGCTGGCGAGTGCGAGCGCGAGCGCGGCTGCCGCGGCGGCCGCGCCGAGCGCGCGCCGGGCGAGCGGGCCGCGCCGCGCGAGCGGCTCGAGCGTGAACGCGAGCGCGACGGCGATCCCGATCAGCGGGACGTACATGTAGCGGTCCGCACGCGCGTGCATCCCGACCTGCACGATGCCGATCATCGGCACGAGCGTGCCGCCGAACCAGAGCCAGCCCGCGAGCAGTGCCGGGTTCGAGCGCCGCCACGCGAACGCGACCAGGCTCACCCCCGCGAGCAGGAGCGCCGCGGCCGCGACCTCGAGCGCCGGGAGCGCGCCCAGCGGGTGGGGATAGAAGACCGCGAGCCCGCTCGGCCAGAGCGCGTCCGCGAGATAGGCGGCGTAGGAGTCGAGCGCGTTCGCGAGGCGCGCGCCGAGAGGAAGGGCGGAGAAGCTGTTGACCGCGCCGGTCGCGCGCTGGATCCACCAGGTGATCCCGGCGAAGAGCGCCGCGATCGCGAAGAGCGGGAGCTTCTCGCGCAGCGATCCCAGGAGCCGGCCGGGGGCGAGCCGGCCCGAGGCCTGCGTGAGCTTCCGCAGCGGCCAGTAGTCGAGCAGCACGAGCGCGAAGGGAAAGCTCACGAGCAGCGGCTTCGAGAGCAGGCCCATGACGAGGCAGAGCGCGACGGCGGCGCGCGCGCGGGCCGAGGGCAGAGGCTGGGCGCGCGCGTAGCACCAGAGTCCGAGCATCCAGAAGAAGCCCGCGAGCGCGTCCTTGCGCTCGGAGACCCAGGCCACCGACTCGACGTGCAGCGGGTGGAGCGCGAAGACCGCGGCGACGAAGGCGCTCGCGCCGGTTGCGCGCGTCATGCGCGCGAGCGCCGCGTAGAGCAGCCACGCGCTCGCCGTGTGCAGCAGCACGTTGGTCGCGAGGAAGCCCGGCGCGTGCAGGCCGTACAGCGAGAAGTCGACGAGCAGCGAGAGGAAGGTCAGCGGCAGCCAGTTGTGCTCGTAGGGCAGACATGCGCGCCAGAGACCCGCGGGCCCGAGGCCGAGGCGCAGGTTCGGATTCTCGACCACGTAGACCAGGTCGTCGTAGCTGACGAAGTCGTGGCCGAGCACGCGCGCGTAGACGGCGAGGCAGAGTCCGGCCACGGCGAGGCCCGGGAGCCGGGGGACGCGCGGGCCGGACGTGCGAAGGTGCATGGGGCAGGGCCGGCTCGCGGCGCTCGCCGCCGCCGCTGGACGCTATTCCGCGAAGCCGATCCAGCTCACGCGAAAGGCGACGGAACCTCCCACCTGGAGGTTGTCGAAGCGGAAGTCGTAGGTCTCGTTGCCGAGTGGCTCGGGAGTGAAGGGCGCGCTCCCGCCGCTGCCGGGAGGCGGATCGGTGATGATCCCGCGCTGGATCCAGCGCAGGCCGCCCGGGAACCAAGCGAGGTAGTTGCTGAGCAGCAGGTTGAACGCGAAGGGGCCGCGGCGCCCCATCTCGACGTTGACTCCGATCTGGGGGCCGAGGCCGTGGTAGGTCTCGCTGCGCTCGGCCGCCGTATCGACCGCGGTGTTGGGCGGGGAGGGGAGCTGGTAGCGCTCGAACATCCGGAAGTCCACCGACTGCCCGAAGTAGTTCAGCGAGGGCCGGATCTCGAAGGGGAAGCCCGCGAGCTCGGCGTGGAAAGCGGTGCCGACACCGGCCCACCACATGCTCTTCAGCTTCAGCATCAGCTCCATGCGCGGGAGGTCCGGAAAGGTCGGCAGGGGGGTCTGGAGCCCGGAGCTCGCGCGCGACGCGAGAAAGCGCGGCTCGCGCGGAAAGCGATAGCCGACCTCCGCGAAGAGGCGCGGGCTGCCCGGCAGCTGCGGGATCCGCGGCGCCATCAGCTCGAGCGAGACCGGGATCGCCGCGCCGTCGAGCGTGTCGGTCTTGTAGTAGAACGTGCCGGTCGTGAGGCCCCGGAGCGTCGTCCCGGAGCGGGGCTGGATGTAGTCGTTGCCGTCTCCGAGCTCGGCGATCCAGCGGCAGAAGGAGTTGCGCGGGCCCGGGTCGCAGTCGGTGACGTGGGAGTCCTGGGCGAGGTTGTTGCCGCTGAAGGTGTGCCAGGAGCCGTAGGTGGTCGCGATCGTGTCCTGGCTGAAGATCGTGATGCCGAGCGCCAGCGCGGGCGTCCACTCGGACCAGTCCACGCGCTCGTCTGCAGCGCTCGCGTCGCTCGCGGGCTCGGGTCCGCTCTCCTCCGCGGCCGCCGCGGCGAGCGGGCACGCGAGGGCGAACGAGGCGAGCAGGAGCAGCCGGCGGCGCATGCAGGTCCTCTTCTCGGGTCCGAATCGGGCGGCGCATGCTATCACGAAGGCAAAGCGCGCTTCGACATTCATCTGAGGGAACCCGCGCTGCGCTCGCGCTCGCGGGAGTGCGACGGCGCCGCTGTGGAGACCGGGTCGACGTAGGGCTCGCGCGACGCGTAGCGGGCGCGGCGCGCGTCGATCTCCGCGGCGAGCGCGTGGTCGCCCGCCGCGCGCGCGGCATCCGCGGCGGAGGCCGCGCTGCGCACCGCGTCGGCGAAGCGACCCACGGCGGCGTAGGCCGCGGCGAGCGTGTCGAGGTCGCCGCCTCCGCTCGCGCGCTGCGCCTCCGCGAGCGCGAGCGCGCGCGCGGGATCGCGCAGCGCGGGATCGCCGGCGGTCGCGAGCATCCACGCGAGGTTGTTCGCGACGGCCGACCAGCGGGGATGCGCCGCCTGCAGCGCTTCGAGCGCGGCGATCGCCCGAGCCGGGTGCCCGCCGCTCCAGAGCGAGGTCGCGAGCGAGAGCTGCGCCTCGGGATCGCCGGTCAGCGCCACCGCGTGGCGCAGCGCAGCGAGCGCCTCTGCGTGGCGGCCGAGCTCCTCGTAGAGCAGACCGAGCTGCATCGAGGCCGAGGCCTGGTCCGGATCCAGGCGCAGCGCGTTCCGGTACATCTCGACCGCCGCGTCGGTCCTGCCGAGCAGCGCGAGCACGCGCGCGTAGTTCGTCACGACGCGGTCGTCCGGGAAGATCGCAATCGACCTCGCGTGCGCGCGCTCGGCCTCCTCGATGCGCCCGAGCATCGCGAGCACCGCGCCGAGGCCGCCCCAGGCCTGGTAGTCGAGGGGGTCGAGCGCGACGGCCCGCTCGTAGTTCGGCAGCGCCTCTTGCGGCCGGTCGAGGGCCATCAGGGATCCGCCGAGCCCGCGCCAGGCGTCGTCGAAATCCGGGTCGACCTCGAGCGCGCGCTCGAACCAGAGCAGCGCCTCGGCGTGCCGCTCGGAATCCTGGAAGTCCGACCCGAGGTTCGAGTAGCCGCGCGGATCGCCCGGCGACTTCGCGATCACGTCGCGCCAGAGGCTCGCGTTCGAGCTCCAGACCTGGTTCCGCTCGAGTGTCCAGAGCGCGAGGGGCAGCGCGAGTCCGAGCCCCGTGGCCGCGATCGCGGGCGCGCGCCCGCGCCAGAGGCCCTCGAGCGCGACCGGCAGCGCGATGCAGATTCCGGCGAGCGGGAGGTAGGTGCGGTGCTCGTAGATCATCTCGAGCGGCAGCACGCTCGACTCGACGGCGAGCTGCAGGAAGAACCAGAAGATCGCGAAGGCCAGCCAGGGGAGGCGCACGCGCAGCGCGAGCGCCGCGGCCGCGAGCGCGAGGAGCAGCGCCGCGCAGGCGAGCGTGCTCGGCGGATCCAGCAGGCCCCGCGAGGTCTCGACGTCGTGCAGCAGGTTGAGCCGCGCCGGGTGGGGCCAGGCGATCAGCGCCAGGTAGCGGGTCACGACGCGGGTCTGCGTGAGCAGTCGCTCGAGCGCGCCGAAGTCGCGGCGCGCATAGCCCCACTCGGGTCCCCAGAGCGTGTAGATCCCCGCGGCCGCGACGAGCGCCGCGTAGGCCGCGAGCGCGAGCAGCGCGCGGCGCGGGAGCGCGCGGCCGAAGCCGCGCAGCGCCCACGCGACGAGCGCGAGCGCGAAGGGGAGCGTGACGGCGGTCTGCTTGGAGCCGCAGGCGAGCGCGAAGCAGAGCGCGACGCCCGCCCCGAGCCCGAGCCGCGCGCGGCGGGAGCGGGCCTCGCGCGCGCGCAGGTAGAGCAGCAGCGCGGCGAGCGAGAAGCCCGCGGCCAGGCTGTTCATGCGCTGGACGACGTAGGTCACCGAGTTGGTCTGGAGCGGGTGGACCAGGAAGAGCAGGCCCGCGAGGAAGGCCAGGAGCGGCGCGAGGTCGCGCAGCGGCCGCGGGCCGGGCGCGCGCAGGGCGGGAATGCAGCGCAGCGCGAGCGCCCAGACGAGCACGCCGTTCGCGGCGTGGATCGCCGCATTGACCATGCGATAGCCGAATGGCTCGTAGCCCTGCAGGTAGTAGTTGAGCCCGAAGCTGTAGAAGGCGACGGGGCGCCGGTTGATCGGTCCGATCGTCGCGAGGACGAGGTTGTCGAGCGAGAGCTCGCGCCAGCGCACGGTCGGGTTGCGCACGAGGTTCGCGAAATCGTCGTAGGCGAAGGGGAAGGCCAGGGTCGGCCCGTAGAGCGCAAACCCCGCGATCCACAGCACGAGCGCGGCGGGCCAGCGCCGCGCGGCCCGCTCTACTGCCAGTTCCAGCCGAACTTCACTCCGAAGGTGCGGGGCGGCCGGTAGAAGCCGAGCACGGGAACGCCGGCGATCAGAGGCCCCGTGATCACGTTGTTGAGCACGTCCTCGTCCGTGATGTTCTCGACGAAGGCCTCGAGCGTGTAGCGCGCATCCTCGCTGCGCCAGATCAGCCGCGCGTCGGCCATGTGGAAGGCCCGCTGCAGGTCGAGCTCGCGGTTGAGGGTCCGGAAGTAGGTCTTGTCCTCCCAGTTGTACTGGACCCGCGGCGTCACGACCCCGTAGCGGCCGAAGTCGACGTCGTAGGCGATGCCCGCGTTGACCTTGAAGAGCGGCGAGCGCGGCAGCGCGTTTCCGCGCAGGTCGCGGAAGAAGAGGCGGTTGTTTCCGGTCTCGGTCGGGTCCTTGATCTCGAAGCGCTCGATCTTGGTCTTGAGGAAGTTGAAGTTCATGTTGACCGCGAGACCCGGGACCTGGTCCGGTCGCCAGAGCGTCTCGACCTCGATGCCGCGCAGCTGGGACTTGCCGCCGCCGACGCACTCGAAGGCGTCGGCGCGCACCTGGCAGGACTGGTAGGAGGAGTAGGCGGTCCAGAACGCCACGAGGTTCAGCGTGAGCGTCTCGTCGAAGAGCTGGTTCTTGTTGGTGAGCTGGTACTGGTACACGCGCTCGGCGTCGAAGCCGACGACCTCCCGCGCGCACTGGTTGAACTGCTCCTGCGGCACCGTGCCGCAGGCGTTCCGGATCAGCGTGAGCGAGCCCGCACCCAGCACGAAGCCGCCGGGCTTGAAGCCCTTCGTGACGCCGAAGGAGAGGTTGCTGGTGTCGCTGAACTGCCAGAGGACCTCGCCGCGCGGCGTCAGGTCCTCCCAGCCGCTCGCGAGATAGGTCGGGGTGTCGGGGCTCGTGGTGTTGAACTCCTCGGCGCTCAGCGTCTCGCGCGTGTAGCGCACGCCGCCCGTGAACTTGATCTCGTCGGTGAGCCAGAAGTCGAGCTCGCCGTAGGCGGAGTGGTTCTTGGTCACCACGCGGTTGTTCAGGTTCACGCTCGATCCGCCGCTGACCTGGCCGCCGGTGCCGCCGGAGCCCGAGGCGAAGGGGACGTCGACCAGGGTGAAGCCGCCGTTCGATTCCTGGAGGTAGAAGAGCCCGCCGCGCCACTCGAGGTCCTCGGCCTCGACGCTCGAGAAGGAGAGCTCGACGCTGCGCTGGAGCGCCTGGGAGCGCACGAGGATGTTCGTGAACGCGGCGTTCGAGGCGTCGAGGTCGAGCAGAAAGCGGTTGACGTTCTTCTGCCAGCTCCCGACCAGCGCGACGCGCGCGTCGCCGAGCGCGGGCAGCGGAACCGGAATGTCCCACTTCAGGCTCGGGGTGACCCCGACCTGGAAGTTGTCGCGGAACTGCTGCTCGTTGCTCACGTTCACGCGCGGGTCGATCGCCGTGATCGTCCTCGCGGCCTCGCCGGGCGGAAAGAAGCCGAGCAGCTCGGGCGGACACACCTGGCCGGGCCCGGTCTCCGGGCAGACCGGGAAGCTCTCGCCTCCCTCGAGGAAGACCGGGGAGGGACCGACGCCGCCCTGGCTCGAGTAGGTCGCGAGCAGGCGGAGCTCGAGGTCCTGTGCGAGCACGGACATCAGCTGGCCGCGCAGCGCGAGGTCCTTGGCGTCGTCGCCCCAGGCCTTGCGCTTGCTGAGGTCGTAGGCGCCGCTCTGCAGGATCTTGCGCCGGATGCCCGGGTTGAGCGAGCCCGCCGCCGGAGCCAGCGGGTTGTAGAGGGGGCGGGCGAGCGCCAGCTGGCGCTGCTCCTCGGTCAGGATGTACTCGCCGCGCTGGTAGCCCCAGCGGTCCTCGTGGTAGATCGCGAAGCGGGACATCAGCTGTTCGCCGAAGATCGGGATGTTCACGAACCCGCGCGAGAGCCTCTGGTGGCGCGTTCCGTACTGGAAGTCGCCGCCCATCTCGAAGTCGGGCTTCGGCCGCGCGGAGCGCAGCGCGATCTTCCCGCCCGTCGACTGCGCGCCGCCCTGGGTTCCCTGCGGGCCGCGCGTGACGTTCAGGTCCTCGAGATCGAAGAACGCGGCCGAGAGCGCGGCCGAGGGCCGCAGCAGCGGGACGCCGTCGATCTCGAAGATCACGCCCGGACGGCCCGTGACCGAGATGTTCTCGAGCCCGACGCCGCGCACCGTGATCACGGCCTGGTTCCCGACGCGGCCGATGTGCAGCGAAGGCACGAAGTCCTGGAGGCCTTCGACGTCCTGCACGCCGAACTCGTCGAGCGCGTTCTGGTCGAAGCTCGTGACGGCGATCGCCTCGGTCTGCACGCTGTTGTCGCGGCGCTCGCCGATGATCTGGATCTCCTCGACACCGGGCGGCGGCCGCGGGACGTCGTCGTCCTGCTGGGCTGCGCTCGACCCCGTGGAGCCCGGCTGTGCCCACGCAGCGGCGCACCAGAGTGCGGCGGGCAGGGCAGAGAGCAGGCGAGCAGCCCTGCGGCCTGCGGGGCTTCGGGAGAAAATCCGCATGGTTCCCTTTTGCACGGGTCAGATTCGACCCGGCATTAGATCCGCGAGCGGCTGCGCTGTCAACCTCAGAACGAGGGGGCGAGCGCTGCCTCTGCGTCGAGATCTGCGGCTCCGGGCGCCGCGCGCGCGAGCAACAGATAGCCCTCGGGCATCTCGGCGTGCGCGACCCGCGCGAAGCTCTGCACGAGTTCCCGATACACCCTCGGATGCGTGCGCTCGAAGCGCAGCGCATCGCTGCCGAAGGGTGCTCCCTGCTGGAGCAGCGCGAAGAGCGGGCCCGGTCGCGCGAGCTCGTCGAGCAGCCGCTCCTCTTCTGCCGCAGTCGCGGGCCACAGGAAGTAGCTGCGCCGGCTCGCGGCGACGCGCTCGAGCCAGGGGTGGATCCCCGGCAGCGCCGGTGCGGCGAAGAGACGCGCGTCGGCGGGCAGCTGCGATGCGAGCGCGCGCTCGAGCGCCTCGAGCTCGCGCGCCTGCGCGCGGGGCAGCCACAGCCGCTGGCCCCGGACGTCGAGCGCGGCGAGCGGCTCGGGGCGGGGCGCGAGGCGCTCTGCGAGGCTGGGCCTGAGCTCGGGCAGCGCGAGCAGGCAGAGCCCGACGAGGGCGCCGAGCAGCGCGGGCTCGAGTGCGCGGCGACCGGTCGCCCGCGGCCAGCTGGCGGCTGCGACTAACAGAGGCGGCAGTGCCTGGGCGAGGTGGGCCGCGTCCGCGCGCGCGAAGGCATGGTGCGAGTAGGCGAGTGCCACGCTCGCACTCGCGAGCGCAGCCGCACGCGCGGGCGTGACGTCGCGCCGGCGCCAGAGCGAGACGCAGAGCGCGAGCGGGAGCAGGGCCTCGAGCGCGAAGCCGAGCGAGATCCCGGGTCCGACCGCTGCGCCGCTGCTGCGCCACGGCCATGGAACCGGCAGCGGCTGATTCGCGCCGTGGACCGCATAGAAGACGACGTTGCTCGCGAAGGCCTGCGCATAGCCGGGCGCCGCGGCGCAGAGCAGCGCGAGCGGAAGCGCGCCCGCGGCGCCGCCCGCGGCGCAGGCCGCGAGCGCGCGCGCACGCGGGCGGATGCCCGCGCGCAGCCAGAGCCAGGCGAGACACGCCGCGAGCGCGGCTGCGCAGTAGAGCGCGTGGTTGCGCCCGATGCAGAGCGCGAGACCGACCGCTGCGCCGGCCTGCGCGTGGCGGCCCGAATCGGGGCGCTCGAGCAGGCGCGTGAACGCGAGCGCCGCCGCGAGGGCGACGGCGGGCTCGAAGAGCTTGTGCCGCGGACCCATCCAGAGCGCGAGCACGAGCGCGAGCGCGAGCAGCGACGCGCGGCCCGCGAGGCCGCGCGCGGCCGCGCAGAGCCCGAGCGCGAGGCCGATCGCGCCGAAGCTCGCGGTCGCGGCGCGCAGGCTGAAGAGGCCCGGACCGAGTGCGTGCTGGAACAGCGCAGCCCAGTAGTAGCGGCCCGGCTCGTAGGCGGCCTGGAAGTCGCGCTCGGGCACCTCGCCGCGCGCGGTGCGCTCGACCCCGTGCCAGAGGAAGCCCTCGTCCGCGAGGTCGAAGCCGCGGTCGACCTCGCTCGCGAAGAGCAGCGCGGACAGGCCGAGCGCGGCGAGCCAGGCCCAGGGCACGAGGCTAGGTCGCGCGGAACTGGCGTACGGCATCGATCACCTCGGCCTGCTCGGCGTCGCTCAGCGCGTGGTAGAGCGGCAGGCGCAGGAGGCGCTGGCTCACGTCCTCGGAGACCGGGCAGTCGCCCGGGCGGCCGCCGAAGCGCTGCCCCATCGGCGAGAGGTGGAGCGGCTGGTAGTGGAAGACCGCGAGGATCCCGCGCAGGGCCAGGTGATCGATCAGGCGATCGCGCGCGCGCCGGTTCGGGAGCAGCAGCTGGAACAGGTGGTAGGCGCTCTCGCAGTGTGCGGGAATGCAGGGCAGCGCGACGCCCTCGTCGCGCGCCCAGTCCTTTAGCTCGCGCCGGTAGCGGCTCCAGAGACGCGCGCGCTGGGTCTGGACCGCGGCGCGCGCCTCGAGCTGCGCATACAGGAAGGCGCTCACGAGCTCGGAGGCGAGCTGGCTCGAGCCGTGGTCGACCCAGGTGTACTTGTCGACCTCGCCGCGGAAGAAGCGGCTGCGGTCGGTGCCCTTCTCGCGCAGGATCTCCGCGCGTGCGACGAAGCGCTGCTCGCGCAGCAGCAGGGCCCCGCCCTCGCCGCCGGTGAAGTTCTTGGTCTCGTGGAAGCTCTGGGTCGCGAGCGCGCCGAAGCTTCCGAGCGGCCGACCGCGGTAGCGACCGAAGAGTCCGTGCGCGTTGTCCTCGATCAGGAGCGCGCCGGCCCGCTCTGCGATGCGCTCGAGCTCCTCGAGCTCGCAGCCGACGCCCGCGTAGTGCAGCGCGACGATCGCGCGCGTGCGCTGCGACACGCGCTCCGCGACGCGCGCGGGATCGAGGTTCAGGGTGTCGGGCCGCACGTCCGCGAAGACCGGCGTCGCGCCGTGGAGCGCGAAGGCGCCGGCCGTCGTCACGAAGGCGAAGGAGGGCACGATCACCTCCGCGCCGGGCTCGAGCGCGAGCAGCAGCGCGCAGAGCTCGAGCGCGTGCGTGCACGAGGGCGTGATCAGCGCGCGCGCGACTCCGAGCTCGCGCTCGAGCAGCTCGGCACAGCGCAGCGAGAAGTGGCCATCGCCCGAGAGATGGCCGCGCGCGACGGCCTCGCGGATGTATTCGATCTCGTTGCCGAGCAGGGTGGGTCGGTTGAAGGGGATGCGGTAGCGGCGCCTCACCGCAGCTCACCCGCGCGCGCGCCCTCGCGCCAGCGATGCAGCCACAGCTGCACGCGCGCGGTCGCGAAGCCGTGGCGCCCGAAGTGGCGCAGCGCGCGGGAGTTGCGCCCCTGGGTGACGACCAGCGCGCGCTCGCGTCCCTCGCGCCGCAGGAACGCGAGCGCGTGGCAGGTCAGCGCCGAGGCGCGCCCGCGGCGGCGCAGGCTCTCGGCGATTCCGATCAGATCGATCTGCCCGCTCGCGTCCGGATTCAGGTCGCAGGAGAGGTAGCCCTCGGGCGCGCCGGGCGCGCCCAGCACGAAGACCGCCGCCGCGCCGCCCAGGCACTTGCGCTCGATCCAGCGCGCGTAGAGCGCGCCGCAGCGCTCGCGCGGGAAGTGCGGATCCGCCCAGAAGCGCGAGTCCCGGTGGCTCTCGCGCGCGATCGCCTGCAGGCCCGGCAGGTCGCTCGGCTCTGCGAGCCTGACCTCGCGCGCGCGGCCAGGCTCGCCGCCGCCGGGCGCCTCCGCGAGCGGCCGCGCGAGGGTCAGGCGCACGTCGACCACGCGAAAGCCCGCGTCCTCGAGCGCGCCGAGGCCCGCGGCCTCGCCCGCGTCGAGCAGCGCGTAGAGGCACGCGACGCCTGCGGCATCGGCGCTGCGCGCGAGCTCGCGCGCGTGCGCGGCGTCCGGCAGCGGCGCCGTCACGCGCGCGATGCGGCAGCCGAAGAAGGCCGTGTCGAAGTCGAGCGGCTCCCACGGCGCCGGCGTCATCGCGCTTCCGGCGCGCCGCGGCGCTCGGTGCTCTCGCGCACCGCGAAGGGCGGGCGTCCCATCGTGCGGAAGTGCATGCGCGCGAGGTATTCGCCGATGATGCCGAGCGCGAAGAGCTGGGCGCCCGAGAAGATCGCGATCACCGACGCGAGGAAGGGAAAGCCCGGAACGCTCGTGCCCTGGAGCCAGTAGCGCCCGAGCACGTAGGCCAGCACGAGGCTGCCGAAGAGCGTGAACACGAAGCCGATCAGGCTCGCGAGCTGCAGCGGTCGGATGCTGAAGCCGGTCAGCATGTTGAGCGCGTGCGCGAGCAGGCGCGAGAAGGTGTAGTGCGAGACTCCCGAGTGGCGCGGCTCGTGGCGCACGCGCACGGCCGCGAAGCGCGTCGTCGCCCAGGTCAGCAGCACGTCGATCGAGACGTAGGGGCTGGCGTAGTCCGCGAAGGCCTCGCGCAGCGGCAGCCGGAACGCGCGGAAGGCGCTGACCTGCTCTGCGATCTCGGCGCCCATCGCGCTGCGCAGCGCGAACTTCGTGACGCGCGAAGCGAGATCGCGCCAGAGCCCGTGCTGCTCGCGCTCGGGGGTGCCGTAGACGACGTCGCAGTCCGGGCCGAGCGCCGCGAGCAGGCGCGGGATCTCCTCGGGCGGGTGCTGCAGGTCGTCGTCGAGGGTGACCACGATCTCGCCGGTCGCGCGCTGGATGCCCGAGAGCAGCGCATTGTGCTGGCCGTAGTTGCGCGTGAGCCGATAGCCGCGGACCCAGCCGTGTCGCGCGGCGAGCTCTCGGATCACCTCCCAGCTGCGGTCGCGGCTGTCGTCGTCGATCAGCAGCAGCTCGAAGCGGCGCGCCTCGGCCTCGAGCACGGGCAACAGGCGGCGCGCGAGCTCGGGCAGGATCTCCGCGCTGTGGAAGACCGGGACGATCACCGAGAGGGAGTCCAGCGGGGCGCGAGGGGCCGGTCGGGTCGCGGGGCTCGGAGAGCGAAGGGAGGTCGAAGCGGACACGGGACTCCGGGCGAAGGACGCAGACCGACCGCGCGCAGGCGGAAACGGCGATCAGGGTACCATGCCCGCGGGGAAGCGTGATGCAGCGGGGCGCGCAGCAGCAGCTCGGAGACGGCGTCGCGCGCGCGCCGTCCCGCGCCCCCGCGCGCCTCGTCGCATTCGGGCTCGCGCTGGCGAGCGCCGCGCTCTACGCGCCCGCGCTCGGCTTCGAGCTCGTCTCCTTCGACGACGAGAAGTACCTGCTGCGCAATCCCGCGCTGCGCGAGGGGCTGACCCTGCACGCGCTCGCCTGGGCCCTGCGCACGGACTACTTCAGCAACTGGCATCCCCTGACCTGGCTCTCCTACCTCCTCGACCTCCAGCTCTTCGGGCCGAGCGCGGCGGGCCACCACTTCGTGAACCTGCTGCTGCACGCGGCGAGCGCGGGGCTCTTCTGCGCGGGCCTCAGCCGCGCGTCCGGCCGCCTCGGCGCGAGCGCCTTCGCCGCCGCGCTCTTCGCGCTGCACCCGCTGCGCGTCGAGTCGGTCGCCTGGGTCTCCCAGCGCAAGGACGTGCTGTCGCTGCTGCTCGGCCTGTGTGCGATCGGCGCGTATCTCGGCTGGGTCCGGCGCGGCGGGCGCGCGCGCTATGCCGGGGTGCTCGCGCTCTTCGCGGCCGGGCTCGCGGCCAAGCCGGTGCTCGTGACGCTGCCGCTGCTGCTGCTCCTGCTCGACCGCTGGCCGCTCGCGCGCTGGGGCGGCGGAGCCGGCGCGGCGCGCGCGCTGCCCCCCGCGCGACTCGTGCTCGAGAAGCTGCCGCTCTTCGCGCTCTCGCTCGCGTCGGGCGCGATCACGCTCTTCGTGCAGAGCGGCGCGCGCGCGGCCGCGCCCGAGGAGCAGATCCCCCCCGCGCTGCGCGGCCTGAACGCGGTGTATTCGCTCGCGCGCTACCTCGCGAAGACGCTCTGGCCGGCGGACCTCTCCGTGTACTACCTGCACCCGTACCTCCCGGGCGGGGAGCCGCCCGGCATCGGGGTCTGGCTCGGAGTCGCGCTGCTGCTCGGGCTCGCGACGGCGGCCGCGTGGCGCTGCCGCGCGGCGGGCCCCGCGTGGGTCGGCTGGCTCTGGTTCTGCGTCGCGCTGGTCCCGAACCTGGGCCTGGTCCAGGTCGGCATGCAGGGAATGGCGGACCGCTACAGCTACCTGCCCTCGCTCGGCCTCTGCACGGCGCTCGGCTTCGGCGCCGCGGACCTCGCGCAGCGCTGGCTCGGAGCCCGGGGCGCGCGCGCCGCGGCGCTGGCGCTGCTCGCGCTGCTCGCGGCGGCGACGGCGCGCCAGCTCGAGACCTGGCGCAGCTCGGAGTCGCTCTTCGCGCAGGCCCTCGCGGTCGAGCCGCGCAACTGGCTCGCGCACGGGCACCTGGCTCAGCTCCGCCTCGCGGCGCGCGACTACGACGCGGCCGCCGCGCACCTGCGCGCAGCGCTCGCCGAGGCGCCGCATCTCGCCCGGAGCTGGCACGCCCTCGGGCTCGCCGAGGCCCAGCGCGGGCAGCCCGCGGCCGCGATCGAGGCCTACCAGCGCGCGGTCGCGCTCGAGCCCGGCCACATGAAGGCGCAGCGCGCACTCGCCGAGCTGTTGCACGCGGCCGGTCGCCGCGCCGAGGCGCTCGCGCACCGGGAGGCCGCGGTCGAGGCTGCGCCGCGCAACCACAGGGCGCGGCTCGAGCTCGGCCTCGCGCTGCTCGAGAGCGGCCGGCCCGCGCGCGCGCGCGAAGAGCTCGCGCGCGCGCGCGCGCGCAGCCTCGAGCTCGGAGATGCCGAGGCCGCCGAACGCGCGCGCGAGGGCCTCGAGCGCGCGCAGCGGGCGCAGGGCGCGCCGGCGCCGGAAGCCCTGCCGCCGCGCCCGCCGCCGACTCACTCCTCGAGGTAGCCGAGCGCCTCCAGCGCGCGCTGCGTCTGCGCGTCGAGCTCCTGCGCGGGACCCGCCTCGGCGGGCTGCGGCAGCGACGCGAGATAGGCGCCGAGCCGCTGCTCGAGCTCCTCGGCGCGCGCGCGTTCGTCGGCGGCGCGGTCGCGCTGCTCGCGCGGGTCGGCCGCGAGGTCGAAGAGCCGCGTCCCGCCGCGCTCGCTCCGCGCGAGCTTCCAGTCGCCGGCCACGAGCGCGCGCCAGGGGCCCTCTCCGCTCGCGCTCGGCAAGGGGTCGACCTCCGCGACGATCGGGTGTGCGGGGGCGGGCAGCAGCTCGCCCTGGATCTCCGCCGCTGCGGGGAGACCGAGCTCGCGCAGCAGCGTCGGAAACACGTCGATCAGCGACACGGGATCGCGCACGACGGCCCCCGCGTCCGGCGGCTGGCCCGGCGCGCGGATCAGGAGCGGCACGCGGATCTCCGCCTCGTAGAGGCTCTTGCCGTGGCCGAAGCCGCCGTGCTCACCGAGCAGCTCGCCGTGATCGGCCGTGACCGCGATCAGCGCCGCGTCGTAGCGGCCGAGCTCGCGCAGCCCGCGCAGCAGCCGCCCGAACTCGGCGTCGACATAGCGCAGCTCTGCGTCGTAGAGCGCGCGCAGCCAGGCGTCGCGCGCGGCCGCGTCCGCGGGCGGCGTGTCGGGCGGCGCGGGCATGAACGCCGGCGGCGGCGAGAAGGGAAAGTGCGGGTCGTAGTAGTTGAGGAACAGGAAGACCGGTCCCGCGGGCCGGGCGCGGAGCCATGCGAGCGCGGCGTCGGTGACCTCGCCCGCGCGGCGGCCGTTGAGCTCCTCGATGCCCGAGTCGTCGTAGTGCCCGAAGCCCTGCGCGAGTCCGAAGCTGCGCTTCATCCAGGGACCCGCGACGATCCCGGCGCAGGCATAGCCGCGCGCTTGCAGCCGCTCGGCGAGCGTCTCCTCGGACTCGGCGAGGCCGCGCGCGCGGTAGCGCGACCAGTCGCGGCCGTCCGCGAGCGCCGTCGCGAGGCTGATCGGGCCCTTCGGATCCAGCTTCGCGCCGTGGCTCGAGGGCAGCTTGCCGGTGAAGAGCGAGGCGTGGGCCGGCAGCGTCCAGCTCGACGGGCTGTAGGCGCGCTCGTAGCGCGTGGCTCCGGCCGCAAAGCGGTCGAGCTCCGGTGTGAGGCCGCCGGGATGGCCGTAGCTCCCGAGGCGATCCGCGCGCGTGGTGTCGAGACTCACGAGCACGAGGTCGGGCGGCGCGGGCTCGCGCGCAGCCTCGCAGGCGCAGAGGAGCGCGCAGGCCAGCAGCGGCCAGCGCTGCGCGCGCCTCACCGGAGCGCGTCCCCGGCCGCAGGCGGGCGGTCCGCGCGCGCGGGCTCGAGCAGCTCGAGCCGGCCCTGCGCGTCGAGGCGCAGGATCGGCGCGGGGCCGTGCCGCAGCGCGAAGGGCGCCTCCGGGTCGCGCGGGTCGAGCTCGAACACGCGCAGCGAGTCGTCGTCGTAGAGCACGCGCAGCACGGCGCCCCGGTGCTTGAAGAGGGTGTCGCGCGGCAGGGTAGCCGGGCGCTCGAAGTAGAGGCGCGCGCCGCGCGGCAGCTCGGGAAGGCGCTCGCGCAGCTGGGCCAGGATTCCGCGCGTGAGCGCGCTGCGCGCGACGAGCGGGGCGAGGCGCTGCTCGAGGCGCGCGAAGGAGAGCCAGGCGAAGGCGCAGAGCGCGGCGGCGGCGAGCGGCAGGCGCAGACGCGCGGGGAGTCTCGCGCCGAGCGCCTCGAGGCTCGCGGCGGCCGCGAGCACGAGGCCGACGAGCGGGAGTGTGAGGTAGAAGGGATAGGCGTGCGCGCGCAGGAACAGCACCGGCAGGAGCGCCGCAGCGAAGCACGAGAGCCCTAGCCCGAAGCGCCGCGCGCTGCGCGTGCCCCCGCGGAACGCGCAGAGCGCCGCGGCCAGCAGAGCCGCGAGCAGCAGCCAGGGCTCGCGCGCGAAGAAGAGCGACTGACCCGCCCAGCTCGCATAGCGCGCGAGGTTCGGGAGCGCGTGCTCCCCCGCGCCGAGCGCGTAGGGGCCCGCCGCGGGCAGCCCGAAGCCCGCGATCCGGAACCACGCGAAGCCGCCCGCGAGGAGCGCGCTGCTCGCGAGCGCGAGAAGGCGCGGGCGCCAGGCCGCGCCCGCGCGCTCGCCGCACCAGGCCTCGCGCAGCAGCAGCAGCAGCGGGAGCACGAGCGCCGTCTCCTTGGACAGCAGCGCCGCGAGCTGCCACGCGAGCAGCGCGGCGAGCGCGCGCGCGCTCGGCCGCTCGCGATGGCGCTCGTAGCAGAGCCAGCTCGCGAGCACGCCGGTCGTGAGCAGCAGATCCTGCACGACCGAGAGCCAGAGCTGGCCTTCGAAGCCGACGCTGCTGATCGCGTAGACGCCCGCGAGCGCGAGGCCGAGCGCGCGCGAGGCGCAGAAGCGCGCGAGCAGCCGCCAGAGCAGCAGGGCGTTCAGCCAGAGCAGCGCGAGATTGGCCGCGTGGAAGCAGCGCGCATCGGCTCCGAAGAGCGCGTGCAGCGTCCCGAACCAGACGTTCGTCGAGAGCGGCCGATAGGCGTGGTGGCGGTCGAGCAGGCCCTCGCGGTTCCGCTCGAGCGAGAACCAGACGGGCCAATCGCCCGCGGAATCGAGGCGCGCGCGGTCGAGGAAGACGTAGTCGTCGCCGTAGAAGTCGATCTCGAAGCTGCCCGCGTAGAAGGCCGCGAGCAGCGCGGCGAGTGCCGCGGCCGCGAGCGAGCCGGCGCCGCGCGCGCGGAGCGCACCGAGCTGCGGGTGCCCTGCAGGCGCGTGCATGCGAAGCGCGGAGCCTATCGCAGACGCGGGCCGGCTCGGGGCCCGCGGGCCTCGCCCGCCTGCGGGTTGGCTCGGAGCACTTCGCGCGGCAAGCTCGCAGCCGTCGGCGGTCGCGCGGCGAGCTCGCGCCAGTCGACGAGACGGGAGGGCAGCCGTGCAGCGCGCTCGATCCAGCCGGACGCTCCGCGCGAGCCTGGCCGCGGCGCTCGCGTTCGCGCTGGCCTGTGCGGCGGCGCAGGCCCCGGCGAGCCGCTTTCGCGGCGATCTCAGCGGCCTCGAGCGCGCGGCCGACTCGAAGTACCGCTTCCGCCGCGGCGAGCTCCATCGCCGGCCGGGCGTGGATCTGCGCTCGTACCGCGCGCTCCAGGTCTCGCCGGTCGAGCTCGCTCCCGACCTCGACACCGACGACCACCGCTACCTGCCGCGCGAGCTCGCCTGGCTGCAGCGCAGGCTCGACCGCGCGCTGCGCCGCGCCCTCGAGGCGGAGCTCCAGCTGGTCGACGCGCCCGGCGAGGGTGTGCTGCAGCTGCGCTTCCTGCTCACCGCGGTGCGCGCGAACGCGCTGCCGCTCGGGCGCGATCCCGCGCGCGGCAGCGGCGCGCGCGGCTACGACCAAAGCCTCGGCGTGGGCCGGGCGGCGATGCAGCTCGAGCTGCGCGACTCGCAGAGCGGCGAGCTGCTGCTCGCGCTCGTGGACCGCTACCAGGGGGAAGAGCTCGCGCACAACCCGCGCGCGCACGAGAGCTGGGGCGACGCGGAGTACGCCGTGCGCCGCTGGGCCTCCTGGCTGCGCCGCGAGCTCGCGCCCGCCGAGGCGCAGCCGCCGGGATCATGACCGCGCCGCGCGCGTGCGCCGCAGGCCGGCCCGCAGCAGCAGCAGGGCGGCGCTCGCCGCGAAGGCCAGCTGCGGCAGCCAGGCGAAACGCGCGTGGGGCGCGAAGGCGAGCTCCACCTCGCGCGTCCCGGGCGGGAGCTCGACCCCGAGGTAGACCCCGCGCAGCGCGCGCAGCGGGAGCTCGCGGCGGGCCGAGCGCGCGCGCCACTGCGGGTGGTGCTGCTGGCTCACGAAGAGCAGCGAGGGCTCGGCCACGGGCGTCACGCGGAAGTGCAGGCGGTCGCCCTGGTCCGCGAGCCGCGCGACCGGGACCCGGGGCAGTCCGCGCGTCTCGCGCGGCAGCTCGCCCGCGCGCGCGACCTCTCCGATCCATTGGATCTCGCGCGGGCGCGGCTCCGGCCAGCGCAGCAGCGCGACGCGCCCCGCGCGCGCGGCGCGCGGCGGGGCCGCCGGGTCCGCGGGAGGCGCCGCCGCGACGAGCGTGCGGACCCCCGCGAGCGCCAGCTCGTCGCCCGCGAGCGCGTCGCCGGGCCCGAGGCTCCGGAAGAAGCGGCCCAGCACCTGCGGCCCCGCGGCCGAGACGCGCGCCGCGAAGCGCTGGTAGCCGAGCGGCGAGAGCGAGTCGTAGCTGTGAATGCTCTGCAGCCCGAGCCAGGCCTCCTGGTTCGAGGGCAGGAGCCAGCGCGCGCTCGCGCGCGCGTCCGCGACGAGCGCATAGCGACTTCCGTCGGCTCCGAGCTGCTGCAGCGCCTCGACGAGCGGAGACGTCCGCGCGACGGCTGCGGGCGCGCGCAGCAGCCGCAGCGGCAGGCCGTAGTGGAGCGTCGAGAGCGCGGCGAGCGCGGCGAGCAGGCCCGCGCGCGGAATCGCGCAGAGCGCGAGCGCGGCCGCGAGCAGCAGGCCCGCGATCGCGATCTCGCGCCAGGCGAAGGGCCCCCCGGCCTGCGCCCAGCCGATCGCGAGCAGCCCTGCGAGCGCGGCGCCGCTGAGCGCCGTGCGCAGCGGCGGCGCCGCGCCGCCGCGCAGCAGCAGGTGCGCGCCCGCCGCGGCGAGCGCTACCGCGGGGATCCAGGCGCCCGCGAGGGGCGCGTAGCGCGAGATTCCGAGCCCGAGCCAGCGGATCGCGAGCGCGTAGCAGGCGGGCGAGAGCGTGAGCAGCAGCGCCCCGCCGCAGAACGCGAGCGCGGGCCAGACCCGGCGCAGCCCCGCGCGCGAGAGCGCGGCGCAGGCGAGCAGCGCGAGGGGCGGCGAGAGCGCGACGCCGTCGAAGGGGATCGGCTGGGCGCTGGCGAACGGGTTGCCGCGCCAGAAGGGGTCGAGCTTCTGGGCCGCGTAGAACCAGCCCGCGCCTCCGGAGAGGTCGGGCAGCGCGGAGAGGAAGAAGCCGGGGTCGGCCGCCGCGCGCGCCGAGCGCTGCAGCGCGAGCCAGAGGTCCGCGTACACGGGCAGGCAGGCGAGCGCTCCGACTGCCGCACAGGCCGCGAGCGCGGCTGCGCGCGCGGCGAGCCGGCGCGGCTCGCGCGCGCAGGCGCGCCGCAGCGCGAAGAGCGCGAAGCCGGCCGCGAGCCACGCGTGCCAGACGATCTGCTGCGGATACGCCGAGAGCAGGAGCGCGTGGCTGCAGAAGGCCGCGCCGAGTGCGCTCGCGGGCGTCGGCCGGCGCGCGAAGCGCGCGATCGCGAGCAGCAGCCCCGCCGTCCAGCAGATCCCGGCGAGGAACATCCCGAAGCAGAGCCAGTGCGCGCTGAAGATCCCGAGCGAGAGCCCGAGCGCGCCGATCGCGCAGGCGGCCGGAGCGAGGCCCAGCGCGGCGAAGAGCGCGAAGCCGAAGCCCGCGGCGCCCGCGCTGTGCAGCGCGACCTGGGCTGTGTAGACGCGCAGCGCATCGCCGGAGAAGAGCCCGAGCAGGCGCGTGAGGAAGTAGGCGCGGCTGAAGCCCGCGACGTGGATCGAGGGCCGCCCGAGCTCGGTGTGCGGGTTCCAGGTCGCGAGCCAGCCGCTGCGCGCGCCGCGCAGCTGGTGCGCGAGCTCGGGCAGCGTGACCGAGGTCTGGTCCGAGAGCGCGCGGCTCGCGAGCGCGGCGTCCGGCAGCGCGGGCAGCCCGAGCTCGAGCCGGTTGTCGTGGGCCGCGATCGCGAAGCCGCGCCACCAGACCGGCTCGAAGAACACGAGCCACACCCCGATCACGAGGCCGAGCGCGCTGCGCCGGCTCATCGCGCATCCGGCGCAGCGCGCAGCAGCGGCAGGCTGCCCTCGCCCGCGCCGCGGCCGGCCGCATAGCGCTCGCCTCGCGCGCGCAGCTCGTCGGCGAGCGCGGCATCGCCCCGGGCCAGCGCGAGCGCGATCGCCCGCTCGGCGAGGCGGGCGGCCCCGGCCGCGTCGCCGGCCGCGGCGCGCGCGGCCGCGAGCGTGTCGAGCCAGCCGGGCTCGGGCGACTCCGCCCCGGCCAGGCGCGGCTCGAGCAGCGCGAGCGCGCGCGCCGGGTCGCGCAGCGCCGGATCGGGACAGGTCGCGAGCATCCAGGCGAGCTGCTGGCCCGCGATCGCCGCGCGCGGAGCCGCTCGGAACGCCGCTTCGGCGTGCGCGAGCGCCTCGGCGTGCCGCCGCTCGAGCCAGAGCGCGCTCGCGAGGTGCGCGTGGCTCTCGGGATCGTCCCAGCTCGCGAGCACGCGCTCGAAGCTCGCGATCGCCTCGCGGCTGCGGCCCTGCGCCAGCAGCAGCGCGCCGCGCGCGACCTCGGCCGGCGCGAATTCCGGCAGCACGCGCAGCGCCTGCTGGTGCCAGTGCAGCGCCTCCTCGGCGTGCCCCTGCTGCGCGCGCACCAGGCCGAGGCCGTAGTAGAACTGCGCATCGGCGCGGCGGCCGAGCGCGCGGCGGTAGTGCGCCTCGGCCTCGGCCGGGCGCCCGAGCAGGCGCAGCGCGTCGCCGAGCGCGGCCTGGGTGTAGGCGTCGTCGGGCGCGCGGCGCTCGGCCTCCTGCAGCGCGCGCAGCGCGTCGGCCGGGCGCCCCTGGTGCAGCCGCGCCGCGCCGAGATTGCGGCGCGCGTCGGCGTGATCCGGGTCGAGGCGCAGCACGCGCTCGTAGAGCGCGATCGCCTGGCCGAAGCGGCGTTTGCCCGCGAGCGCGACGCCGAGGTTGTGCAGCGGCCGCGCCTCGCCGGGCGCCTTCGCCGCCGCGTCGCGCCAGAGCGTCTCGTTGTCGAGCCACACCTCGACGCGCAGCGCGGTCGCGCCCGCGAGCGCCAGCACGAGCAGACCGGCCGCGCCGAGCGCGACGCCGCGCGGGAGGGCGAGCGCCTGCGCGAGCCACGCGAGCGCGCAGGCACCCGCGAAGGCGAGCCCGAACATCGGGAGATAGTTGCGGTGCTCGTAGACGAGCTCGAGCGGCAGCAGCGACGACTCGAGCAGGTGGTGCAGCAGGAACCACGCGATGCCGAAGGCGAGCCAGCGCAGGCGCCGCGCGAGCGCGAGCGCGAGCGCGGCGAGCGCGAGCAGCGCGGCCGCCGCGAGCAGCGTCGTGGGCGGGTCGAGCAGGCCCTGCGAGAGCGGAAACGCGTGGTGGATCGAGAGGCGCCCGGGCGCGGGGAAGAGCGCGAGGCTCGCGTAGAAGAGCAGCACGCGCAGCTCGGTGAGGCCGCGCTCGAGCATGCCGAAGTCGCGCTTGTGGTAGCCCCAGTCGGGGCCCTGGAAGTAGAGGTAGAAGAGCCCGCCCGCCGCGAGCAGCAGCGGCGGCAGCAGCCGGCGCGCGCTCGCGCGCGCGAAGCGCGGGTCGAGATCGCGCAGGTAGAGCCACTCGACGAGCCAGATCGCGGCCGGCAAGGTGATCGCGATCTCCTTGGAGCCGAGGGCCAGGAGCCAGGCGCCGCCCGCGAGCCCGAAGCGGGCCGCGCGCGCAGCCGGGCTCGGGGCCCTGCGCGCCGCGAGCCACGCGAGCAGCGCGAGCAGGTAGAAGAGCGCCGCGAGGCTGTTCATGCGCTGCACGACGTAGACGACGGACTGGCTCTGCAGCGGGTGCGCCGCGAAGAGCGCCGCCGCGAGCGCCGCGATCGCGCGCTGGGCCGATGCCGGAGCGCGCGGGCCGCGCTGGCCCGGAAGCGCGGCCTGCAGCGCGAGCAGGCGCCGCGCGAGCGCGAAGACCGCCGCGCTGCAGGCGGCGTGCACCAGCAGGTTCACGGCGTGGAAGCCGGCCGGGGCGTAGCCGTGCAGCCGGTAGTTCAGCGCGAAGCTCAGGTTCGCGAGCGGTCGCCGGTTCGCGCCCTCGCGGGCCGCCCGCCAGAGGCCCGCGAGATCGAGCTGCTGCAGCCGCAGGTGCGGGTTCTGCAGGATGTTGACGCCGTCATCGAAGTGGAAGGGCGCCGCGAGGCTGCGCGCGTAGAGGCCGGCCGCGAAGAGCGCGAGCGCGGCGCCGATCCAGAGATCCCAGCGGCGTGCGGGGGGCGTGCTGCCGGGCGCGGCGGCCATGGGTCGCAGCAGCATATCCCGCGGGAGCCGCGCTCCGGCCGGGTTGTGGCGCGCGCGCGGCTCGGGTACAACAGGGAACTCGTATAACGCCGTTAGCCACACTCCCCGGGCCGCGCGCCGCCGCGCCGCCCGGGGCGACCCGAGCCGGCGCCGGAGGCCCGATGCCGCCCCGTCCCGCAGCGACCGCGAGCGATGCCGACCTGAAGCGGCACCGCAACCGCGAGCAGGCGCGGCGCGCGATCCTCGACGCGACGGAGTCGATCCTCGTCGAGAACGGCGGCGAGTTCTCGATGCGCACCCTCGTCAGCGAGTGCGGCTACACGGCGCCGACGATCTACCACTACTTCGGCGACAAAGAGGGACTCGTGGATGCGCTGCTCGAGGAGCGCTTCGCGCGGCTGCTCGCGCGGGTCCAGCGCGTCGAGCAGGGCAGCGACCCGGTCGTGAACATGAAGCGGATGGCCGAGGCCTTCCTGCGCTTCACGCGCCAGAACCTCGACTTCTACCGCTACATCCTGACCGGGGGCAACGGCCGCGACCGCACGCCGCCCTCGGCCGAGGCCGCGCGCGAGATCATGGAGGCGCCGCTGCGCCAGCTCGAGCGCGAGAAGCGCCTGCGCGACACCGACGGCGAGACGGCGGGCCAGGCGCTCTGGGCGCTGCTGCACGGGCTGAACGCGCTGCAGCTCTCGCGGCCGGACTTCCCGTGGTCGCGCGACCTCTTCGACATCTCCTTCGACGCGCTGCTGCGCGGTCTCCTGCGCGACGGCGGCTAGCGCTTGGCTCGCCTCGCGGGCGAAGTCGCGCTGATCACGGGCTCCACCTCCGGTCTCGGAGTCGAGCTCGCGCGGCTCTTCGCGGCCGAGGGGGCCCGCGTGCTCGTGACGGGTCGCGATCCGGAGCGCGGCCGCGCGGTCGCGGAGCGCATCGCGTGCGAGGGCGGCCTGGCGCGCTTCGAGCGCGTCGACCTCGCGCAGCCGGGCGCTGCGGAGGCGCTCGTCGCCGCGGCGCTGCGCCACTTCGGCGCGCTCAGCGTGCTCGTCAACAACGCGGTCGGCGCGGCGGGTCCGTCGGCCGACGGGCCCGCGGCCGAGGTCTCCGCGGAGACCTGGGAGGCCAAGCTTCGCGTCGACCTGATCGCTCCCGGACTCTTGATCCGCGCGGCGATTCCCGAGATGATGCGCGCCGGACACGGCTCGATCGTGAACATCTCCTCCCGCACCGCAGAGCGCGCGACGCCCGGGCTGGCGGTCTACACCGCCGCCAAGGGCGGTCTCAACGCGCTCGCGCGCTCGGTCGCGACCGACTACGCGAAGCACGGCATCCGCTGCAACACCGTGCAGCCCGGCTACATCTGGCACGAGCGCCGCGATGCGGAGATCGCGCCCGAGCGGCGCGAGCGCGTCCAGGCGATGCACCTGACGCGGGTTCCGACGGCGCGCGACGTCGCCTTCGCGGCGCTCTTCCTCGCGAGCCGCGAGGCGGAGGTGATCACGGGCGTGACGCTGCAGGTCGACGGCGGCAGCAGCATCGCGCGCGCGAGGGCCTTCGGGTGAGCCGGAGCGCGCCGTGAGCGGTGCCGCGCCGGCGCGCGCAGCGGAGTTCCCGCCGCTCCTGCGCGCGCGCGAGCTGCGCGACGCCGACGCCGAGACCGACGTCGCGGTCGTGGGCTTCGGCTGCGCGGGCGCCTGTGCGGCGATCGAGGCGCGCGCGGCCGGTGCCGAGGTGTTCGTGCTCGAGCGCGCGGGCGGCGCGGGCGGCACCTCGGCGAACTCGGGCGGCCTGATCTACCTCGGCGGCGGCACCCCGATCCAGAAGCGCTGCGGCTTCGAGGACACGCCGGAGGCGATGTACGCGTACCTGATGGCCGCCTGCGGCGCGGGCACCGATGCCGCGCTCGTCGCGCCCTACTGCGAAGAGAGCGTCGAGCACTTCCACTGGCTCGTGCAGCAGGGGCTGCCCTTCCGCGCGGCCTTCTTTCCGGACGCGCACGAGCCCGACACCGATCACGGCCTCACCTACTCGGGCAGCGAGGAGGTGCACCCCTTCTGCGAGCTCGCGCGCCCCGCGCCGCGCGGGCACCGGCCGCAGCAGGCGCGCAACGCAGGCGCGCTGCTGATGCGCGTGCTCGCGGCCGGCGCCGAGCGCGCGGGCGCGCGCGCGCTGCCCGGCCTGCGCTGCGAGGCGCTCGTCGCCGAGGACGACGGGCGCGTCGTCGGCGTCGCGGGGCTGCGCGAGGGGAGGCGCTTCGCGCTGCGGGCGCGGCGCGGCGTCGTGCTCGCGGCCGGCGGCTTCATCCTCGACGCCGCGATGGTCGCGCGGCACGCGCCGCGGCTGCTCGCGTGCCGGCACAAGGTCGCGACCGAGGGCGACGACGGCCGCGGGATCCGCATGGGGCTCGCCGCGGGCGGGGAGGCGCTGCACCTCGGCGCCGCCGACATCACGCTCGCGCTGTTTCCGCCGGTCGGGCTCAAGCGCGGGCTCTTCATCAATCGCCTCGGCCAGCGCTACCTGAACGAGGACGCCTACATGGGCCGCGCGGGCGAGTACGCGATCCTGCGCGAGGAGGGCCGCGCCTGGCTGCTCGTCGACGACGAGGTCTTCGCGCAGCCGCAGCACTTCCCGCTCGAGATCGCGGCCGTCGGCGGGAGCATCGCCGAGCTCGAGGCGGAGCTCGGGCTGCCCGAGCTCGCGCTGCAGCAGACCGTGGCCTACTACAACCGGCACGCCGAGCGCGGCCGCGACCCGCTCTTCCACAAGCGGCCCGAGCACCTGAAGCCGCTGACGGCGGCGCCCTTCGCAGCGCTCGATCTCTCGCCCGAGCGCTGCGTCTACTCGGCCTTCACGCTCGGCGGCCTGCGCATCGATGCGGGGGCGGCCGTGCTCTCGCCGCGCGGCGAGCGCGTGCCGGGGCTCTTCGCGGCGGGCCGCACGAGCTCGGGCATCAGCAAGGGCGGCTACAGCAGCGGGCTCTCGCTCGGCGACGCGAGCTTCTTCGGGCGCCGCGCAGGCCGGAGTGCCGCGCGGGGAGACGGCTAGGCGCGGCAGCGCGCGGGAGGGGGAGCGGCGGTGGAGAAGGTCGTCTACTGCGTCTGGAAGCCGGCCGGGCGATCGGATCAGGCCTTCGCGGACGCGCTGCGCGAGAGGCTCGTGCCGCAGCTGCGCGAGCGCGGCGCGCGCTGGCTCAAGCTCTGCGTCGTGGACGACGCGGTCGCGCCGGGAGCGCGCCTGCGCCTCGGGCGGATGGATCCGCCCGTGGCCGGGCTGCTCTCGTTCTGGCTCGAGCAGTCGCAGGAGGTCGCGGCCTGCGAAGCCGCGATCCGGGACGCGGTCGCGAGGCTCGCGGGCTACCTCGTGGTCGAGTCGCGGCCGATCGTCAACACGACACAGCTCGCGGCGCCCGGCGCGCGCACGCCGGGCTTCTCGCTCGTGAGCTGCATCGTGCCGCACCCGGATCTCGGCTACGCGGAGTTCCTCGACCGCTGGTACCGGGTGCAGCGGGACACCGCGATCGAGACGCAGTCGACCTTCTCGTACGTCCGCAACGAGATCGTGCGCCCGCTCACGCCCGGCGCTCCGGCCTGGGCCGCGGTCGTCGAGGAGGGCTTTCCGCTCGGCGCGCTCACCGATCCGATGCTCTTCTACGACGCGCCGGGCGACCGCGAGAAGTTCGAGCGCAACGCCGCGCGCATGCAGCAGAGCTGTCAGGGCTTCCTCGCGATGGACCAGGTGGAGTCGCACCCGATGAGCGAGTACGTGTTCGAGCGCTTCGCGTGAGCGGACCGCTCGCGTCGCGCGCGGCGGTCGCGCCCTTCCGGGGCTGGCGCATCGTCGGCGTCGGCTTCTTCACGCAGGCGATCTCGATCGGCTTCACGGTCGGCACCTTCAGCCTCTTCCTGCCCTCGCTGGTGGAGGAGTTCGGAGCCTCGCACGCGTCGGTGAGCTCGGGCATCGGGATCTTCATGGCGGTGATGACCTTGACCGGCCCCTGGATCGGCCGCCTGCTCGACCGCGGCTCGATCCGGGGCGTGATGGCGCTCGGCGCGCTCACGAGCGCCGCGAGCTTCGCGCTGATGTCGCTGGCCGGGAGCCTGTGGCAGCTCGGAGTGCTCTTCGGCCTCGGCGCTGCGCTCGGCACCGCGATGCTCGGCCCGCTCGCCTCCGCGACCGTGGTGTCGAAGTGGTTCGAGCGCATGCGCGGCCGCGCGCAGGGCGTGACGAACATGGGCGGGCCCGCCGGCCCGCTGCTGCTCGCGATGGCGGCCGGCTGGTGGATCGAGGAGCTCGGCTGGCGCAGCACGCTCAGGATCTACGCGCTCGGCACGCTGCTCGCGATCCCGCCGGTCTGGTGGGTGGTGCGCAACCGGCCCGAGGACGTCGGCCAGCACGTCGATGGCGACCTCTCGCTGCGCGCGCCGCTCGCGGGGGAGCACGTGCACGGCGAGTGGGGCGCGGCGCGCCTGCTGCGCGAGCCGCGCTTCTGGCTGCTGGTGCTGCCGATGGGGCTCCTGATGGGGGTCTCGAGCGGCTGGGTCGCGCACTTCGCGGCCTTCGCGAGCGACCACGGCGCGGGGATCCAGGGCGCCTCCCTCGCGCTCGCCGGCGGCGCGGGCATCGGCCTGCTCGGCGCGGTCGGCTTCGGAGTGATGGCCGACCGCCTGGACCCGCGCCGCCTGCTGCAGGGCATCCTCGCGGCGCACGTCGCGGTCTACGCATTCCTCGCCGCGGGCAGCGAGTGGGGCGCGCTCGCGGCGGCGATGATCGCGCTCGGCTTCCCCGGCGGCGGCATGATGCCGGTCTACGTCGCGCTGATCGGGCGCCTCTTCGGTCCGGCGTCCTTCGGGCAGGTGATGGGCCTCGGCGGTCTCGTGATGCTGCCCTTCGCGACGGGCGCGCCGGTCGTCGCGGGCCTGCTGCACGACCTGCGCGGCAGCTACACGCCGACCCTGCTGCTCTTCGCCGCGCTGCTCGCGCTCGCGGTGCTGCTCGTGGCCTTCCTGCCGCTGGCCCCGGCCGGGGCCAGGCGCGACTGAGCCCGGCGCTATCCGAAGAGGTTCTCGCGCGGCGGCGCGATCCCGTCCTGCGGCGCGAGGATCGGCTCGCCCGCCGCGGGCCGGGCGACGCGCGAGCGCATGATCCCGTGGCGCTGGCGCAGCTCGAGCATGCTGAGCAGGCGCCCCGAGAACTCCACGGGCTGGCGCAAGAGCCAGACGATCCCCTCGGCTGCGACCTCGCCGGGCTCCCAGTTCGAGTGGTCCGCGCCCGGGGTGTTCGCGACGAAGCCCTCGGATGCGACCGGGACGTCGATCCGGAAGCAGTTCACGGCGATCCGATCCGGGGCGAGCTCGTTCGCCGCGTGCACGGTCAGCCGCTCGAGACCCGCCTTCGAGATCCCGTAGGACATCAGCGCCGGCTGATAGGTGAGGCCCGCGAGCGACGAGACATTCACGATCGCGCCGCCGCCCTGGGCGCGCAGGAAGGGCAGCGCCTCGCGGATCGCGATCAGCGGCGCGCGCAGATTCACCTCCATCACGAGATCGTGGCGCTTGAGCGGGATCCCGAGATCGCCGACGAAGGTGATCGCCGCGTTGTTGACGAGGATGTCGAGCCGGCCGAAGTGATCCGCCGCGCGCTGCACCATGCGCACGACCTCCTCTTCGGCCGCGAGGTTGGTCGCGAGCGCGAGCCCCTTCTGGCCGCAGGCCTCGACCCGCGCGACGGTCTCGTCGAGCGTGCCGGCGGTCCGCTGCGGCGCGGCGCGGGTCGAGCGGGCCGCGCAGGCGACGTCGCAGCCGGCCTCGGCGAGCGCGATCGCGGTCGCCGCCCCGACGCCGCGCGACGCCCCGGTCACGAGCGCGACCTTGCCGCGCAGCTCCATCGGGAGTCCCTCCTCGCCGCACTCTATGAGCGCGCGCGGCCGGATGCAATCGCGCGCGGCCGGATGCAATCGCGCGCGGCCGGATGCGATCGCGCCCGGCCGGATGCAATCGCGCGCGGACCGGGCCGCGGCGATTGCGCGCGCGTGCGGCGCCGCCCATGCTGGCCGCGATGGGCGAACCCTGCGCAGCTCCGGGCGGCGCGGCGAGGCGCGAGCGCGGCGCGCTCGCCGCGCTGCGGCATCGGCCCTTCGCGCTGGTCTGGAGCGCCGCGCTGGTCTCGAGCATCGGCACCTGGATGCAGGCGCTCGCGGCCCCCTATCAGCTCTTCGAGCTGACCCACTCGAATACCTGGCTCGGCATCGCGAGCGGCGCGAGCATGCTGCCGGCGCTCGCGCTGATGCCGCTCGCGGGCGTGCTCGCCGACCGGCTCTCGCGGCGCCGCATCATCCTCGCGACCCAGCTGGTCCAGGTGGCCGTCGCGCTCGCGCTCTTCGCGCTCGCGCGCGCCGCCTGGCTCTCGCCCGGGCTGCTCGTGGGCCTGCTCGCCGTCGCCGGGGCCGCGAGCGGGCTGCAGCTCGCCTCGTGGCAGTCCTTCGTGCCGCTGCTGCTGCCGCCGCAGCTGCTCGCGGACGGGGTGCGGCTCAACACCCTCCAGTTCACGGCGTCGCGGGCGCTCGGGCCCGCGCTCGCCGGCGGCGTGCTCGCGGCCTTCGGCGTCGCGACCGCGTTCCTGCTGAACGCGGTCTCCTTCGTGCTGGTCTTCCTCGCGGTCGCGGCGAGCCGGCCGCGCGAGGCGCAGGTGCGCGTCTGGAGCGGCGTCGCGCGCGACGTCGCCGAGGGCTTCCGCTACACGCGCGGGAACCCGACGCTCTGGATCGCGGTGCTGACGGCCTTCGCGGTGGCCTTCTTCGGGCACTCGGTGGGCCAGGTCGCGGCGGGGCTCGCCAAGCAGGTCTTCGCGGTGGGTCCGAGCGGCCTCGGCGCGATGACCGCGTCGATCGGCGCGGGGGCGATGAGCGGCTCCGTGCTGATCGCGCTGTTTCCCGACCGCCACCGGCGCTCGTCCCTCGCGCAGACCGGTCTCTTCAGCTACGCGCTCGGGATCGCCGGCGTCGCGCTCGCGCCGGTGCTCTTCGCCGCGCTGCCGGCCTTCTTCCTGATGGGGCTCTCGCACGTGGCGGTCATGATGAGCGTCAACACCGCGCTCCAGACCCGCGTGCCCGAGCCGCTGCGCGGCCGCGTGATCTCGATCCACCTCGCGGCGCTCTTCGCGGGCCTGCCGGCGGGCGCGCTCAGCCTCGGAAGGCTCGGCGACGCCTTCGGGCTGCGCGCCGCGCTCGGCGTGAGCGCCGCGCTGCTCTTCGGCTACGCCTGCGTCGCGTGGTGGCGCTTCCGGCGCCTCTCGGTGCTCGACCGCTGAGACGCGGCGCCTTCAGCGCTTCTCGTAGGCGATCCCCGACTTCTCCGCATCCCAGCTCTGCGGCGTCACGCCCTCCTCGCGCAGCGTGCGCTTGAGCACGCGGCCGACCGGGCTGCGCGGCAGCTCGTCGCGGAACTCGATGTAGCGCGGCAGCGCGAAGTAGGGGAGGCGCTCGATGCAGTAGCGGAACAGCGCCTCCTCGCTGACCTCTGCGCCGGGCTTGCGCACCGCGGTGAGCTTGAGATCGTCCTCGCTCAGCGGGCTCGGCACCGCGTGCACGGCCACGTCGGCGAGGTCTCCCTGCTCCATCAGGATCCGCTCGACCTCGAAGCTCGCGATGTTCTCGCCGCGGCGGCGCAGGTAGTCCGCCTTGCGGTCGACGAAGTAGAGATAGCCCTCGGAGTCGATCCGGCCGATGTCGCCCGTGTGGTACCACCAGTTGCGGCTCGCCTCGACGGTGCCCTGCGGATTGCCCCAGTAGCCCTCGAACATCACGTGCGCGCAGCGCGGGCGCACGACGATCTCGCCGTCCGCGCCCGCCGGCAGCTCGGCGTCGTCGTCGTCGAAGATGCGCACGTCGAAGGATTCGCGGTTCACGACGCCCGCGGCGTTCGGCTTGTTCGCGACGCCCGGCGGCTGCCAGGACGCGAGGCTGACCTCGGTCGTGCCGTAGGCGCCGCTGAAGGTCTCGACGCCGAAACGCGTGCGCAGGATCCGGTCGATCTCGACCGGCAGCGGCGCGGCCGCGATCATGCGCAGGCTGCGGTTCGCCTCGGGCGCGCCCGAGCGCGGCATCTCGGGCCGGTCCTCGTCCTTCGCGAGCAGGTAGGCCATGGTGCCGAGCGTCGAGGTGAGCGTCGCGCCCGAGCGGTTCATCTCCTTCCAGAAGTTCGAGACCGAGAACTTGCGGTAGATCGCCGCGCGCCCGCCGGAGATCAGCGCGCCGAGCACGGCGGTCGTGATCGCGTTGAAGTGGAAGAGCGGGAGCGGCGTCCAGACCACGTCCTGCGCGCCGGCGCCCCAGCAGGCGTAGATCTGGGTCGCGAGCGAGAAGTGGTAGTGGTGCGAGAGCATGCAGCCCTTCGAGAGGCCGGTGGTGCCGCCGGTGTAGATGAAGGTGCCGAGCTGCGAGGGGCGGAAGTCGAGCCGGGGGGGCGCCGCGGCACAGGCCTCGAGCTCTTCCCAGCGGTGCAGCGTCGCGCCGGAGAGCCCGGCGTCGGCGCTGCCGCAGAGCACGACGTGGTCGAGCTCGGGCAGCGACGCGACGAGCGGGGCCGCGCGGCTCGCGAGATCGCCCTGGACGAAGAACACGCGCGCGCCCGAGTTCGCGAGCTGGTGGCGCAGGTAGTCGCCCTTGTACGCGGTGTTGATCGGGACCGCGATCGCGCCCGCGAGGATCGCGCCCCACCAGAAGAGGAAGGCCTCGGGCGAGTTCTCGAGCAGCGACGCGACGCGGTCGCCCGGCCGCACGCCGAGCTCGTGCAGCGCGGTCGCGATCCGGCGCGCGCGCCCCGCGGCCTCGCGCGCCGTGAAGGCGGTGCCGCAGACGTCGAGGTAGGGGGCGTCCGGCGCGCGCTCGAGCCGGCGCTCGAGCAGCTCCGGGATCGTGTGCATCGCCTGTGGCTTCCAGGTCGGGTCGGACATCGGTGGCTCCACTCCGCGGGCCTGCGAGGGCAGGGCTAGGCGCGTCCCAGGAACGAGCGCTCGGGATCGTAGATGCGCAGCCACGCGATCTCCGCGGGCGTTGCCGGGGCGAGGCGCTCGAGGCGCGGCGCGATGCGCGGCTCGAAGCCCGAGCGCTCGCGGATCTCGCGCACGACCGCGGCCTCGTCCGCACCCGCGGCGGCGAACCAGCCGGTCAGCACGAGCTCGCCGTGCGCGGCGCCGGGGTCCTTCTCGAAGCGCCCGTGGGTCGAGACCACGCAGCGCACGCGGGCGCCGGGGCTCGTGACGAAGTCGACCGCCGGCGCGAAGCTCGCGCGCCGCTGCACCGCCGCGACGAGCGTCTCCTGCGCCTGGCTCACGATGTCGTTGGCGCCGCCCGAGCCGACCAGGAAGCCGCCGTCGCGGCCGCGGCTCGAGTTGACGTTGCCGAAGCGATCGAGCTGGCCCGCGCCGATCGTCGCGAGGCAGCGGTTCGCGCCGCCGCAGCCGTGCAGGCCGAGCGCCTCGATCACGTCGGTGAGCAAGGTGGTCGTCGGCAGGTTGCGGTAGTTGAGCAGGAAGGGATCGGCCGGGCGCGGGTCGTGGCCGTACATCCCGGTCTCGGCCATCAGCGCGAACTCGGCGTCGGAGTCGCGCAGCAGGTGCGACGCGAGCCAGGCCATCAGCATCGCCTGCCCGACTCCCGAGAGCACGGTGCGGAAGCCCTGCGATTCGATCCGGCGCGCGACCTCGCGACCGCCCTGCACGATCATCTCCTCGATCGCGTTCGCGGGCCGCGCCTCGTCGAGGCTCGCGGCGTGGCTCTCGAGCTCCGCGCGCCACGATTCGGGGTCCGCAGCCGCGTGCAGCGCGTCGAAGCGCGCGCGGCCGAGCTTCTCGCGATAGGCCTCGGGGTCCGCGACGTCGAGGATCCACTCGCGCACCCAGGCGGCGTAGTCGGCCTCGCGTTCCTGCGCGGCGCGGTGCTCGCGCATGAACGCGTAGTCGTTCGCGTAGGCCTGGAACTCGGGCACGCCGCGCGCATAGTTGCCGTAGGGGTGGGAGCCGTAGGGAACCTGGGAGACCGAGAGCACGCGCTCCGCGGGGATCCGGACGAGGTGCGCGTGCCGGCGCACGAAGTCGGTCGAGACGATCTGCTCGCAGGAGAGCAGCACCCCCTGCTGCGCCGCGAGCGCGCCATAGACATTCTCCTGGTAGGGCGGGAAGCAGACCGCGTTGCCCGCGGCGTCGGCGGCCCAGACGTGGACGAGCGCGAGATCGGGACGGCAGGCGGGAATCAGGCCGAGGCGCCGGCCCGGATCGGTGGGATCCGGGAGCTCTCGGAAGAGACCCTGCGCTTCGAGCTCGCCCGCGAGATCGCTGCCGACGAGCGAGCGCGTCGTGGTCGCGCCGACCCCCTGCGCGCCCGCGAGCAGGCGCTGCGAGATCGTGAGCATCGTCCAGTTCTCGAGCTCGAGGCCGGCGGCCTGCGCGCGCGCGACGACCGGACTCGGCCCGGGGGTCGGATAGCCCTCGCCCGCGAAGGACTGGATCGCGCGCCGCACGAGACCGAGCTCGAGCAGCTGGAGGTAGTTCCCCGAGAGCGAGGAGGAGACGAAGCCGAAGCGCGGATCGCGCCCGGCGAACTGGCGGCAGATCTCGTGCAGCAGCGCGACCGGCCGCGTCTGCAGACTGCAGGGGTTCAGCAGCTGGCCGGGCCGCACGTGCCGGCGCACCGCTTCGGCGGGCGGCATGCGCTTGTCGCGTCGCGGCTCGCGCAGCTGCGCGACCGGGCCGAACGCGAGCTCGCGCCAAAGCGTCACGCGGGTCGCCGCCCCGGCTAGAGCCGCTTGCCGGTGTCGATCGCCTTCGGCACCCAGGCGGGCGAGCGCTTCTCGGCGAAGGCGCGCATCCCCTCGCGCGCCTCGCCCGCGCGCCAGAGCGACCAGTCCATGCTCATGCGGTCGACGTGGCCGTAGCCGTCGTGCAGGATGCGCTTCACCATCATGCGCGCCTCGGGCGCGGTGCGAAGGATGTCCTCGGCCACCGCGCGCGCGGTCGCCATCAGCTGGTCGTGCGGGACCACGCGCGACACGAGACCCATGCGCAGCGCCTCGCCCGCGTCGAGCTTGCGGCCCGTGAGCAGCAGGTCGCGCGCGTTCGCGATGCCGATGTGCGCGGGCAGGTAGGCGGCATAGCCCGCGTCCGCGATCCCGCGCAGCAGCTCGGGCGCGCGGAAGGTCGCGCGCTCCGAGACGACCGCGACGTCCGAGAGCATCGCGATCAGGAGTCCGCCGCCCTGGCAGATGCCGTTCACGGCCGCGACGACCGGCGCGAAGCTGTGGCGCAGCGCCTCGAAGGGCGTGATGTCCGCGCCGCTCAGCTGGTCGAGCACCGGGTTGCGATCGTCCTCGACGCCGCGCAGCTCGCCGCCGGGCGCGAACACGTCGCCGACCCCGGTCAGGACCAGCGCGGTCGGATCGGGGAGTGCGTTGACGATGTCGACCGCGCGCTTGATCCCGAAGTACATCGACGAGGAGAGCGCGTTGCGCGCCTGCGGCCGGTCGATCGTGCAGAGCGCGATGTGGCCCTCCCGCTCGAGGCGCAGATGGCGCGTGCCGAGATCGAAGCGCTCGGCGGTCGGGGCCGCGGCGTGGGCGGTCGAGGGGGGCTCGGCCATGGGGGATCCTCGCGCTGGGGGGCGCGCGCATGATACCCGCCCGCGGCGGGCTTCAGCCGCCTGCCGTCCCGACCGACGCGAGCAGCGCTTCGAGGTGCCGCGCGAGCTCCGCCGCGCTGAAGGGCTTGTCGAGAAAGGCCAGCGCCGGGTCGGCGAAGAGCGCCGGATCGAAGCCCTGTTTCGAGAATCCGCTGATCAGGAGCACCGGCAGTGCGGGCCAGCGCTCGCGCAGGCTCCGCAGCACCTCGCTGCCCGAGAGGCCGGGCATCGTCATGTCGAGCACGATCGCGTCGAAGCCGGGGGAGGTGTCGAGCCGCTCGAGCGCGCGCTTGCCGTCGCGGAACTGCTCGACCTCGTAGCCGTGGCGCTCGAGCACGCGGGCGGCGAGCTGGCGCACGCTGTCCTCGTCGTCGACGAGCAGCACGCGCGGGCGGAGCGCGCTGGGCGCGCGCGCCGTGTGCCGCGCGTCGTCCGCGGCCGGGGCGCCTTCCGCGAGCGGCAGGCGCACGCAGATCCGCAGGCCGCTTCCGGGCTCGGTCTCGAGCTGGAGCGAGCCTCCGTGGCTGCGCACGGTTCCGAGCACGGCCGGGAGTCCGAGCCCGCGCCCCGGCGCGCGCGTGCTGAAGAAGGGGTCGAAGCAGCGCGCGAGCGTCGCTTCGTCCATGCCGGGGCCGTCGTCCTCGATCTCGATCTCGGCGCTGGCCCCATCGCCGGGGAGCGGGGCGGTCAGGGCGTGCGCGAGCGGCCGGCGCTCCGCGCCCGCGCGCGCGGTGCGCAGCCAGATGCGCCCGCCCGCCGGGCCGATCGCCTCGGCCGCGTTCCGCGCGAGATTCAGGATCAGCTGCTGCAGCTGGTCCCGGTCGGCGCGGATCGGGAGCGGCTGCGCGCAGCGCTCGAACACGACCTCGATGCGAGGCGGAAGGTCCGGGGAGAAGCGCGCGAGCGTGTCCGCGGCGATCTCCGAGAGGTCGCGCACGCGCGCCGCGAGCGCCCCCTGTCCCGCGAAGGCCTGCATCTGGCGCGTGAGCTCGGCCGCGCGCTGCGCGGAGCGCTCGATCTCGCTCGCGAGCTCGCGCGCGCGCCCATCGCCGGCGAGCGCGTCCTCGAGCAGGCTCGCGTTTCCGAGGATTCCGGTCAACAGATTGTTGAACTCGTGCGCGATGCCGCCCGCGAGCACGCCGAGACTCTCGAGCCGCTGCGCCTGCTGCAGCGCGAGCTCGAGGCGGCGCGGCTCGCTCACGTCGACCATGACGCCGCGCTGGCCGACGAGTCGATCCGCAGCGCGCACCACGCTCACGACCTCGCGCAGCCAGACGACGCGCCCGTCGGCTGCGAGCATGCGGTACTCGAAGGCGTGGTCCTCACCGCGCTCGCTCGCGAGCCGGCCCGACGCGACGGCGCGCTCGCGGTCCTCGGGGTGCAGCCGTCCCTCCCAGAAGTCCGGCTCGTACCAGCGCTCGAGGGGGTAGCCGAGCAGGCGCTCGGCCTGCGGGCCGACGTAGCGGAAGCGCCGCGACGGAAGCTCCCGCTCCCAGGGGATCACGTCGGCCGTCTCGACCAGCAGGCGGTAGCGCTCCTCGCGCGCGCGGAGCTCCTGCACGGCCGCGTCGCGCTGCTGGAGCAGGCGCATCGCGACCTCGAGGGCCGCGGCGAAGGCGAGCAGCTGGAATGCGATGCGGGCCATCGTCTCGGCCGGGACCGAGGGCGTCGCGAGGCAGACGCCGAAGGCGCCGGTCGCGAGCAGCAGCACGAGCGCGCGGACCGCGGCGGGCGGCCAGCCGACGACGGCGAGCCCGATCGGGACGAGCAGCAGGTTGATCAGCGGCGGCGGAAGCCCAAAGCGGAGCACGAGCACGGCCCAGACCGCGACCGCGAGCGCGAAGAGCGGCAGCCCCACGCGCGGCGGGGGCGGCCGACGACCGCCGAGCGGCTGTAGCGGGGCTCTCGAGGCGGCCATTCACCCCCCGGTTCGGGCCGGCGCGCTGCAGCATACGCGGCAGGCGCCACGCGCCGCCAGCGCGCGGGCGGGCCGCGCCGGGGTGCTAAGCCTGGCCTCCGCCGAGCAGCGCCCGCACGGCCTCGGTGCTGCCTCCGTCCACGAGCAGATCGGTGCCCGTGACGAAGGAGGCCTGCTCGGAGCAGAGGAAGGCGACCGCGGCGGCGATCTCGTCGGCCCGGCCCATGCGCCCGAGCGGCGTGCGCTCGATCAGCGTCCGCATGAAGGGCTGCGCGGCGTACTCCTGGCGGCCCATTCCGGTATCGATGATCCCCGGCGAGAGCGAGACCACGCGCGCGCCGCGCGCTCCCCAGGCCCGCGCCTCGCGCGCGGCGAGCCGGATCACGCCGAGCTTCGACGCGCCGTACGCGGCCGCCGGCGCGAGCAGTCCCGCGTCGAGCGCGGCGAGGCGCTGCAGCAGCGCGGGGTGCAGCGGCTCGTCGAGCGCGGCCAGCAGCTCGCGCGAGGCCGAGCTCGCCGCGAAGTGCCCCGCCTGGGACGCGATCAGCAGCGCACAGCTGCCCGCGCCCGCGAGCGGAAGGAAGTGCGCGAGCAGCTGCGCCGAGCCGACCAGGTTGAGCGCGAAGATGCGCTCGCCGCTGCCCTGCGTCGGCGAGAGTCCCGCGGTGTGGACGAGGCAGCCGAGCCGCCCGAGCTGCGCCGCGCGCCGCGCGAGCGCCTCGATCGCCGCGGGGTCGGAGAGGTCGCAGAGCTGGCTCTCTGCGCGCAGCCCCTCGCGCTCGAGCGCCGCGCAGGCGCGCTCGAGCCGGGCGGCGTCGATCTCGGCGAGCAGCACGCGGTCGCCGCGCCCGAGCAGCCGGCGCGCGCAGGCGAGGCCCATGTCTCCGCCCCCTCCAGTGATCACACAGAGTCCCGGTTCCGTGGTGGTTTCTCCATGGATTCAGATGGTTTGGAGCTCTGTCTCGAAGGTGCTTTCCCAGCTCGGGAGCGGGCTGCGCTCGGGCTTCCGGAGCGCGCGCCCGCGCTTGACTGGGCGCGGAGCCGCCGGTTCACTGGCGCGATGCCGGATCCGCAGCAGCGCGCGCTCGCGCTCGCCCGCGAGCTGATGCAGCGCCTCCAGGCGGGCGACGCCGAGGGCGCGCTCGCGCTCTACCGCGACGACGTCGTGGTCTGGCGCAATCTCGACCAGCGCGAGCTCGCCAAGAAGCAGGTCGGGCGGATCCTGCGCTTCCTCGTGGGCCTGCGGGAGCTGCGCTACGCCGACGTGCGGATCCTGCCGACGCCCGAGGGCTTCCTGCAGCAGCACACGCTCTGCTGCGTCGCGCCGAGCGGCGAGCCCGTCGCGGTGCCGGCCTGCATGGTCGCGCGCGTCGAGGACGGGCTGCTCACGCGCGTCGACGAATACATGGACGGCGCCGCGATGGCGCCGCTCATGGCCTAGCACGCGGCCGCGTCCCGCGGCCGGCGCCGCGCGGAGGCCTCGAGCGCGGGCGCGAGCTGCAGCGTGTCGATCGGATCCAGGTCGGTGCCCGGCGGGACGAGCGCGTCGATCGCGTCGAGCACCGCCGCGGGCAGCCGCAGATCCGCCCGCGCGAGCAGCTCCTCGCACTGCTCGAGCGTGCGCGGGCCCAGGATCACCGAGCTCACGGCGGGATGCGCGAGCGGGAACGCCAGCGAGAGCTGCGCGAGGCTGCAGCCCTGCTCGCGCGCGAGCCGCGCGAGCGCGTCGAGCAGCTCGAGCTTGCGCTGCACCGGAGCGCGCGCGCGGTCCCACCAGCGCGGGTCGAAGAACTGCCTCGCGGCGCGCGATCCGGCAGGCGGCGGCGCATCCCGGCGGTAGCGGCCGGCGAGCCAGCCGCCGTTCAAGGGGCTCCAGACCAGGGTCCCCATCCCGTAGCGCCGGCAGGTCGGAAGCACGGCCGCTTCGACCCCGCGCGTGAAGATCGAATAGGGCGGCTGCTCGCTGCGCACGCGCACGAGGCCGCGCCGCTCGGCCGTCCAGTGGCACTCGACGATCTGCTCGGCGCGCGCGGTCGAGGTTCCGATCGCGCGCAGCTTGCCCTGCCGGACCAGGTCCGAGAGCGCGGCGAGCTGCTCGTCGAGCTCGGTGTCGGGATCGATGCGGTGCAGCTGGTACAGGTCGATCCAGTCGGTTCCGAGCCGGCGCAGGCTGTCCTCGCAGGCCTGCACGATGCGCCGCCGCGAGGCGCCGCGCTGGTTCGGGTCGCGGCCCATCGGGAACCAGAGCTTCGTCGCGATCAGCGCCCGTGCGCGGCGGCCGCGCAGCGCGAGGCCGAGGATCCGCTCGGACTCGCCGCGGCCGTAGGCGTCGGCGGTGTCGAAGAAGTTGATCCCGGCGTCGAGGCAGCGCTGCACGATCCGCGCGCACTCCGCGGGATCCTCGTTCGCGCCCGGCCCGAACATCATCGCGCCGAGGCAGAAGCTGCTGACGCGCAGGCCGCTGTCTCCGAGGTTGCGGTACTCCACCGCGGCCCATGCTATCCGAACGCTGCATGCCGCAGGCCGACCGCGCAGCGCCGCGCGCCTGGCGCCTGGATCCCGAGGCGGAGCCCGCGAGCGTCGGGATGGACCCCGCGCGCCTCGACCGGCTCGCGCGGAGCTTCCGCGAGGAGGTCGAGCGCGGCGCGCTCTGCCACGGCGCGCAGCTCGCGGTCTACCGCGCCGGCCGGCGCGTGCTGGATCTCGGCGCGGGTCTGGCGCGGGTGCGCACGCGGGTCCCCGTCGCTCCCGACACGCTCTTCGTGCTCTACAGCGCGACCAAGGGCCTGACCGCGCTGCTCCTGGCGCAGCTGCACGAGCGCTCGGCCTGCCACCTCGACGAGCCCGCGGTGCGCTACTGGCCCGAGCTCGCGCGCGCGGTCCCGCAGAAGGCCTCGATCACGCTGCGCCACATCCTCTCGCATCGCGCGGGCATGCCGCTCGGCCCGCGCTGGCTCGGACCCGAGCAGTGGGGCGACCGCGCCGCGATCCGGCGCGCGATGGAGGAGCTGCCGCTGCGCTCGGCACCCGGCGAGCGCCAGGCCTATCACGCGATGAACTTCGGGCACCTGTTGAACGAGCTCGCATCGCGCATCGGCGGGCGCGATTGCGCTGCGCTGCTGCGGGAGGAGGTCGCGGCGCCGCTCGGCCTGCGCGATCTGGCGCTCGGCCTGCGCGACGACCCCGCGCAGGAGGCGCGCGTGGCGTGGGTCTACCACGACGTCGTGCTCGCGCCCGGACGCGCGGCCGGTCTCGTCGGCGCCGAGGCCGGCGAAGGGGGCGGCGCCGCGGCGGAGCTGCAGCCGCCGCGCGAGCCGCCCGAGCGCTACCGCGGCATCCCCGAGATGGCGCGCGAGTTCAACTGGCCCGAGACCCACCGCGCGGTGCTGCCGGCCGCGGGCGCGATCGGCAGCGCGCGCGATCTCGCCGCCGTGTATGCGGTGCTCGCGCAGGGCGGAGCCGGGCGCGGCGCGCGGCTGCTCGGGAGCGACACGCTGATGGCGGTCACGGCCCCGATCTCGCGCGAGGGCGAGGTCGACGGGACGCTCGGCTTCCCGATGCGCTGGGCGAGCGGCTTCCATCTCGGACTGCACGGCCGCGGCAGCACGCTGCGCAGCTTCGGCCACGCCGGCGCGGGGGGGCAGGTGGGCTTCGCGGACCCGGATCGCGAGCTGGCCTTCGCCTTCGTCTGCAACGGCGAGCTCGACCGGCGCTTCCTGGCCTGGCGCTACAAGCTCCAGTCGCTCGCCTTCGAAGCCGCGGGCTAGGGGGCTCCGGCCGGCTCGAGCAGAGCCAGCCCGAAGGCCCGCTGGTAGAAGGCCAGGCGCAGCGCGCGCTCCGGGCCCGCGCCGAGCAGCGCCGCGTGCTCGCGCGCGAGCGCGCGGGCCTCGTCGCTGCGCCCGAGCTCGGCGAGGAGGTAGAGCATCAGGCGGAGCTGGCCCGCGTCGGGCGCCGGCCCGTCGGCCGCGCGCAGCGCCTCGAGCGCAGCGCGCATGCCCGCGCGGTCGCGGCGCGCGAGGGCGCCGACCGCCGCATGCTGCTGCGCGAAGGGCTGGCGCCGGATCGCGGCGTCGCTCTGCGCGAGCCGCTGCTGGCGCAGCGCGTCGCTGCCCCAGGCCCAGAGCACGGGGATCTCGAGATCGGTCTCGCGCAGCAGCGCGTGGCTGAGCTCCTCGGCGAGCGCGCTCGGCGCGCAGCACGCGATCCGATCGATCAGGAGCTGGCCCCGGAACTGCGCGAGCGCCGCCTCTCGGAGCGGGGCGGGCAGCATGCGCCGGATCCAGCCGCTCTGCGCGAAGCGCTCGCGCGCCGCGACCGGCAGCACGAGCTCGCGGTAGAAGGGCGGGGGCAGGCGCACGTCGGGGATCTCGCCCTGGATCCGCTGCGGGTGGTCGTCGACGAGCGCGGGGGTGCCCGCGCTCCAGCGCCTCAGGTCGGCGGCGTCGCCGACGAAGGTCGCGAGCAGCTGCTCCGGGTGCTCGAAGCCGAGCTCGACGAGCTCCGGCCGGCGCCTTTCATCGTCGAAGGCGCGGCGGAAGCGCGCGGCGTCGACCGGAGCGCGCGCGCCGCGGGTGCCGAGCAGCATCAGGTCGTAGCCCCAGCCGCTCCAGAGGCTGCAGTCGTCGAAGACGCTGCAGAACGCGGCCAGGATCGCGCGGGTCCCGGATTCCGGGAGCGAGTGCAGCGGCAGCCAGTACGAGGCGAAGCCGCCCGGAGCGAGGCGCTCGCGCATCCGCGCGAAGTACTCCTCGGTGTAGAGGTTCTGCACGCCCGCGAGCGTCGGCGGCGGCGGCTCCGCGGTGATCAGGTCGTAGCGCTCTGCCGTCGTCGCGAGGAAGTAGCGGCCATCCTCGACGCGCACGCGCACGCGCGGGCTCGCGAGCGGATCGCCCGCTCCCCCGCCGTGCACGATCGCGCTCGTGCCGAGGATGTCCTGCGAGATGTCGACCACGTCGATCCGCTCGATCTCGGGGCTCTCGACCAGCGCCTTCGCCGTGGAGCCGACGCCGTAGCTGATCAGGAGCGCGCGCTCGAGCCGCGGGTGGAGCGCCTCGGGCAGCCAGACGTAGAGCTTCATGTAGCGCCGCGCCGCCCAGCGACTGCTCGACATCACGTGGCCGTTCGTGACGAGCACGTGCGCGTAGGGCGCGCCGAAGACGCGCTCCTCGTAGTACACGAGGGTCTCGCTGCGGCCCTCGCGAAAGCCGAGCAGCTCGACCGCGTCGACCGGGTGGCCCCAGCTGCGCGCCTTCAGGTGGCTGCGCAGCAGGCTGCCGTGCGGAAACAGCGCGAGCGCCGCGGCGAGCGCCGCGCCCGTCGCGAGCGCGGACCACGCGCGCGGGCGGCGCCAGACGAGCGCCAGGCCGAGTGCGGCGTAGAGCCCCGCGATCGCGAGCAGCGCGCGCTCGGTGCCGAGCGCGGGGAGCAGCCAGAAGCCGCCCGCGAGCGCGCCGAGCGCGGCGCCGAGCGTGTTCAGCGTCGTGAGCGCTCCCGCGGCGCGCGCCGTCGCGCCCGCGCGCGCGTCGAGCAGCGCTCCGGTCAGCGGGAAGCTGCAGCCCGAGAGCAGCGAGACCGCGAACATCAGCTCGGCGGAGAGCAGCAGCGTCAGGCCCGTCGCGCTGGTTCGCTCGCCGCCGAGCGCGCGCACCTCGCCGCTCTCGAGCGCGTAGCCCGCGATCAGCGCGGCGCCGGCCGCGAAGAGCAGGCTCGCGAGGTGGCGCTCGGCACCGGGCCAGCGGCGCAGCGCGGCGGCCCCCGCGAGACCGCCGAGCGCGATGCCGGCGAGCACGACCGCGAGCATCAGCGCGAAGGCGACCTCGGTTCCGATCACGGCGATCGAGAGCAGGCGGAACCAGATCACCTCGAGTGCGAGCAACGCGAAGCCCGCGCCGAAGGCCACGAGCGCGGGAAGCGGCGCGCGGCGGCAGAGCGCGAGCACGCCGCCGGGCCGCAGCGCTGCCGCCGCCGGCGCGCTGCGCGGGAGCCCCGGCGCCAGCGCGAGCGCGCCGGCCGCGACCGCGACCTCGAGCCCGGCCGCGACGAGCGCGCTGCCGCGGATGCCGAGCCACCCGATCAGCCAGAGCGCGACCGCGACGCTGCCCGCGACGGCGCCGAGCGTGTTCCAGCCGTAGAGCCGGCCGAGCACCGATCCGAAGTGCGGGTCGCCCGCGGAGAGCGCGCGGACCAGGAGCGGCAGCGTGGCGCCCATCGCGGTCGAGGGCAGCAGCAGCAGCGCGAAGGCGAGGGCGAAGCGCAGCGGATGGATCAGCCAGGGCGCCTCGAGCAGCGGGGCGAGCCGCGGCGCGAGCCAGGCGCCGACCCCGGGCAGCAGCCAGACCAGCGCGAGCCCGCTCGCCGCGACGACGAGCTCGAGCAGCGCGTAGAGCCGCGCGGGGTTCGCGCTCCGGTCGCCGAGGCGCGCTGCGAGCGCGCTGCCCGCGGCGAGGCCCGCCATGAAGCCGGCGAGGACCAGGCTGGACGCCCAGACGCTGCTGCCGAAGGCGAGTGCGGTCTGGTGGAACCACAGATTCTCGAAGGCGAGACCGGCTGCTCCGGAGCCGAAGAAGATCAGGCACAAGAGCCGCGGCACGCGGGGAGGCTACCCGATGCGAGCGCGCGGACTCGCGCGCGGGCGCCGCGCTCAGCCCCGCGCGAGCTCCGCGTGCATGCGCTCGAGCAGCGCGAGGGCGTCGGCGTCGGCGAGCCGCGTCGGGCGCCAGCCGATGCCGAGCCCCGCGTCGCCGAGCTTCGGGATCACGTGGAAGTGGACGTGGAAGACCGCCTGGTGGGCCGACGCTCCGTTGTTCTGCAGCACGTTGTAGTCGCGCGCGCCGCTCGCGGCGAGCACGGCGCGGCAGATCCGCGGCAGCGCGCGACCGAGCGCGGCCGCGGACTCGTCGGACAGCTCGTGCAGCTGCGCGACCCGCTCGCGCGGGATCACGAGCGTGTGTCCGGGCGAGAGCGGCTGGATGTCGAGGAAGGCGTAGACGCGCTCGTCCTGGTAGACGCAGTGGGACGGGATGCGGCCCGCGAGGATCGCGTCGAAGACGCTGCCTTCCGCCACGCGGCGCAGAGTACCATGGGGCCCACCGCGCCGAGCCGGCCCCGCCGCGCCGGCAGCAGGGAGTCCGCATGAGCGAGCACCGCATCTATTCCTGCGACGACCACCTCGACATGAACGCCGTCCCGCCGCAGCTCTGGCAGGAGCGGGTCCCCGCGCGCTTCCGCGGCGCGACGCCGCGCGTCGTCGAGCAGCGCGGGCAGAAGCTCTGGGTGGTCGGCGACCGGCCCTTCGGCGTCTCGGGCCGCTACACGGGCGGGATCCAGTCCGCGATCGATCGCGCGGGCGTCGCCGACGACGGCTTCCGCTCGAGCGATCCGAAGCTGCGCCTCGAAGACATGCAGCGCGACGGGATCTGGGCCTCGCTCGTGTACGGACCGAGCGCGCTGTTCCGCTACCCGATCGAGGATCCCGAAGCGAGCCAGTGGGCGCTGCGCGCGTGGAACGACTGGGCCGCCGAGTGCTTCAACGCGCACGCGCCGGAGCGGCTGCTCGCGCTCCCCGAGCTCCCGATGGATTCTCCCGAGGTCGCGACCGCCGAGCTCGAGCGCTGCGCCGGGAAGGGACACCGCGGGGTCGGCATCAACGGCTTCGCCACCGACCTCGCAGACCGCGCCTGGGATTCCCTCTGGGCCGCGGCGGAGGAGGTCGGGCTGCCGGTCTCGTTCCACATCGGCGGCGGCACGCGCCTCGATCCGCGCAAGGGCGGCTATTCGATCGCGGCCTTCGCGGCGATCGCGCCGATGCAGATGGACGAGCTGCTCTCGATCCTGGTCTTCGCGGGCGTGCTCGAGCGGCACCCGAAGCTGCGCGTGGTGCTGGCCGAATCGGGCGTCGGCTGGCTGCCCTACTTCGTCGCGCGCATGGATGCGACCTTCGAGAAGCACTGCGCGCCGCACCCGGAGTACAGCATCCGCACGCTGCCCTCGGAGCTGTTCCGCCGCCAGGTCTTCGCGACCTTCGAGGAGGAGCCGCTCGGACCCGCGCTGATCCCGCTGCTCGGGCCCGACAACTTCATGTGGGCCTGCGACTATCCGCACCCGGACAGCACCTGGCCCGAGTCGCGCAAGGCGATCGACCACGCGCTCGGCTCGCTCGGCGAGGACGCGATCCGGAAGGTGATCGGCGAGAACTGCCGCAGCCTCTACGGGCTGCCCTAGGCCTCGGCGACCCGGCCGCGCTGCTGCATGCGCTGCACGCAGGGGGCGGCGCCCGCGACGATCAGGAGGTCGCCGGCCTGGAGCACCTCGGAGCCGCCGGGGGGCAGCAGGCGCTGCTTGCCCGGCCGCTCGAGCACCACGAAGCAGACGCTGCGCCCCTCGGAGCGCCCGTAGCTCGCGAGCTCGACGCCGTCGAGAGCGGAGCCCGCTTCGACGCCGACCTCGTCGAGCACGATGTCGCCGCGCCCGGACGCGGCCGCGAGCAGGAACTCGGCCAGGTGCGGGTTCAGGACCGCGCGCGCGGCTTCGGTCCCGCCGCTGCGGAAGGGCGACACGGTCCGGTTCACGCCCGCCATGCGCAGCTTGCGCACGTCGCTCTCGCGCTCCGCGCGCGCGACGATCACGAGCTCGTGCCGGAGCTCCCGCGCGGAGAGCGCGATCACGATGTTCTCGGTCTCGGAGTCGGCCACGGAGATCAGGCTCTCCGCGCGCCGGATGCCCGCCTGGAGCAGCGGGTCCTCGCGCGAGCCGCTGCCGTGCAGCGCGAGGTGGCCCGCCGCGACCGCGCGCTGGTACGCGTGCAGGTCGGGCTCGAGCACGACGATCTCGCGCCCGGCCGCGCGCAGCTCCTCGCAGACGGCCTCCCCCATGCGCCCGAAGCCGCACACGATCACGTGATTCTCGAGCGCCTCGATCCGGCTCTGCATGCAGCTCCCCCGCACGGGGATGGATCGGCCGGATCCCGGCGGCGGAGCAGGGGGGGAGGCTCTAGCCCGGCCTCGGAGCTTCTCTGGAGCGGGGGCTCGCCCGGCTAGCCGTCGAGCAGCGCGTGCAGCTCGCGCTTCACGATCTTGTTCATCGCATTGCGCGGCATCCGCTCGGTGAAGCGGATCTTCTCGGGAACCTTGTAGCGCGCGAGCTGCAGCAGCGCGTGCGCGCGCAGCTCTTCTTCGCTGGCGCTCGCGCCGGGAAGGAGCTCGACGGCGGCGACGACGCGCTCGCCGAGACGCGGGTCGGGCCGACCGAAGACCGCCGCCGCCGCGACCGCCGGATGCGCCTCCAGAATGCGCTCGACCTCGGCGGGGTACACGTTCGCGCCCCCGCGCAGGATCAGCTCGTTGCGCCGGCCGCGGATGTAGAGATTGCCGTCCTCCGCGAGCAGTCCGAGATCGCCCGTGTGGTAGCGGCCTCCCGCGAGCGCCTTGCGCGTCGCTTCGGGCTTGCCCCAGTAGCCGAGCATCGGCGTGTAGAGGCCCGCGAAGGGACCCTCGCGCGCGGGCGAGACGCAGATCTCGCCGACCTCTCCCTGCGGCAGCACGCGGCCCGCCTCGTCGAGGATCTCGATGCAGCACTGGGGCAGCGGGCGCCCGCAGAGACCGGGGCCGAGGGGAACCTGGCCGTCGCTCCAGGTGACGGCGGTCGGCGCCTCGGTCATCCCGTAGCCGATCGCGACGCTCTTGCCGAAGCGCTTCTTGTAGAGCGCGACGGTCTCGGGGGGAACGTCGGAGCCGCCCATGCCGGCCTCGACCAGCGAGGCGAGCTGCTCGGGGCGCACGTCCGGGTGCGTGAGCAGATCGTGGAAGATCGTCGGGACCCCGGTGAAGGTCCCGACCTGCTCCCGCTCCACCCACTCGGCCAGTCCCGGCGCGTCGATCCGGTCGATGCAGACCATGCAGCGCCCGTCGACGTAGGCGACCAGCAGCTCGAGCACGATCAGATTCAGGATCGTGAGCGGGAGCACCGAGGCCTGCCGGATCCCGGGCGGAAACTTCTTGGTCAGGTGCGAGACCGCCCCCGGCACCAGCAGGTTGTGCTGGCTGTGGACGGCGCCCTTCGGGTACCCCGTGGTGCCGCTCGTGTAGGCGATCGCAGCCGGGGCAAAGGGATCGATCGCGTGCGCGGGCCGGGCCGCCGTCGGGAACGCGCGCAGCCCGGCGCGCCACTCGCAGCTCGCGCTGTCGGGGTCCACGCGGAGCAGCTGCGTCAGTGCGGGCAGGCTGCCGCGCAGCGGCCGCAGCTGCTCGCAGGCCTCGGGCATGGCGAGCAGCACGAGGGCCCCGCAGTCGCTCAGGACGTAGGCCTTCTCGGGCGCGGCGAGAGGGCGATTGAGCCCGACCCAGAGCGCGCCCAGCCGCTGCGTCGCGAGGAATGCGATCGCGATGTCGACGTCGTTCGGGAGGCATGCGGCGACGCGCTCGCCGGGCCCGACTCCGAGCTGCGCCAGCAGCGCGGCTGCGCGGTTCACCTCGCGGTCGAGCTCGGCGAAGCGGTAGCGCCCGTGGCGCCCGATCAGCGCGAGCGCGTCGGGGCTGCGCGCCACGGCGGGGTCGAGCACCTCCGCGACCGTCTGCGGCAGGCCGCCCGGGATCCGCGGCCGCGACGCGGGCGCGCAGAGACCGCTCGCGTCGGGCTCGGGATCTCGCAGGGGCTGCGCTTCGGAGCGGGGCATGCGGGGTGGACCGGGGCGCAACCCTACCACCCGGCTGGGCTCGCGAGCCAGCCGCGAGCCTCTCTAGAACGAAGTTTGAAACGGTTCGAGGAGCGCAGCGGCCGGCGGCGCGCGGCGCGGACGCTAGAATCGCGCTTCGTTCCGCAGCAGCAAGGGGGGTCCGCCATGCCGTGGGGACTGATCCTGGTCGCGCTCGGAGGGCTCGTCGCAGTGGCGGCCGCCTTCCTGCTCGGCCGACGCCTCTCCGCCGATACGCAGCGCGCGCGCGAGCTCGAGGTCGTGATCGAGGACCTGCGCAAGGAGCACGAGTGCGCGCTCTCGGAGCTCGAGGTCACGCGGCACGAGCTCAAGCGCGGCGAGCGCCAGCTCTCCCAGCTGCGCGCGGACCTCTCGGACCACTTCACGGGCACCGTCGATCTGCTGCGCGGGCTCTCGCGCGAGTACCGCGCGGTCTGCGATCACCTCGCCCAGGGCGCCGAGCTCCTGTGTCCGGAGCGCGCCGCGGCAATCGAGGCGTCGCTCGCGCCCGCGCTGCTCGAGGACTCCATCGACGCGCCGCCGAAGAGCTGCGGGCGCCGCCCCGGCGCGGCGAGCTCCGCGAGCCCGGCCGCCCCGGGCTGAGCCGGGCGCGAGAAGCGCAGCCCCGCGCGCGCTCGGGCGCCTGGCGCCGGGGCTCGCGCAATCGCGCGCCATCCACAGGAAGGTGCCGAAGCCGCCGGACTGCCTCTGCAAGAGCTCGATCTGCTGGATCGCGTCGTCGGGCGTGCCGACCGCCGCGACGCCGAGGATGTGGAAGCCCCGCGTCGTCCACTGCTCGAGCGCGGTGTCGGCGGAGCGCCCGAAGGGCAGCTCGGTCCCTCCGAGCATCTCCATGTAGCGGACCAGCGAGAGGATCCCGTGCGCGACCTCTGCGCGCGCCTGCTCGCGCGTCTCGGCGAGGTGCATCGGCGCGACCACGCGCCAGCCCGCGCGCTCGACGCGCTTGCCGTGCTCCTCTGCCTTCTCCTGGCACACCGCCCAGTGCATCGGCAGCGCCTCGAAGCCCTCGGCGTGGTGATAGGGCAGCGAGACGACGCCCGTCCCGAGCCGGATCCGGTGCGTGCGCTCGGCCGCGGCCGCGGTGAAGAGCTCGGGCGATCCGATGATCTCGCAGGCGCCCGAGGCGTGTCGTGTTGCATCGGCGCATGCGTTCCGCCGGCGGCTTGCCCCTGCGCGGGGACTCGCCCAAGCTAAGCCCGCAAGTCCGGGATCGCGGGAGGTGGAGTGCGGGTCCAGCAGCTCTTCGACCTGAGCGGCCGCGTGGCGCTCGTGACGGGCGGCGGCCGCGGCCTCGGTCGCGCGATCGCGCTGGGCCTCGCGGAGGCCGGCGCGGACGTCTGCATCGCCTCGCGCAAGCGCGCGAACTGCGAAGCCGTCGCGCGCGAGATCGAGGCGCTCGGGCGCCGGGCCTGGTCCTGCGAGGTCGACGTCGCGGACCCGGATTCGGTCGAGGCACTCGCGGACGAGGTCCTCGCGACCACCCCGCGGCTCCACATCCTCGTCAACAACTCCGCGCTGGCCTGGGTCGCCGCGACCCTCGAGTACCCGCTCGACGCCTGGGATCGCACCTTCCACGTCAACGTGCGCGGGCTCTGGCAGCTCACGAAGCGCGCGGCCGCGCACATGGCGGAGCAGGGCGGCGGCTCGATCCTGCAGGTCGGCTCCGCGAACTCGTACCAGGGCGACCACGAGTGGCGGCAGTCGATCGTCGCGTACAACGCGAGCAAGGGCGCCGTGCGCGCGCTGGTCAAGGATCTCGCGGTGAAGCTCGCGCCGCTGCGTGTGCGCGTGAATGCGCTCGCGCCCGGCGCCTTCCAGACCGCGATGATGCGCGGCGTCGACAGCGATCCCGAGCGCCGCGCGCAGCTCGTCGGGCGCATCCCGCAGCGCCGCATCGGCGGCGAGGACGACATCAAGGGCGCCGCGGTCTTCCTCGCGAGCGATGCCGCGGCCTACGTGACCGGCGCGACCCTCGTGGTCGACGGCGGCATGCTCGCGCTCTAGCCGGTGTGCGCAGCGTGAGTCGCGTGGATCTCGACGCGGTGCGCGGCTGGCTGCTCGACCTGCAGGAGCGCATCTGCACCGCGCTCGAGGCCGAGGATGCGGGCGCAGTGTTCCGGCGCGAGGAAATCGAGCGCCCCGGCAGCGGTCTCGCGCGGCCGCGCGTGCTCGAGGACGGGGCCGTGATCGAGAAGGCCGCCGTGAACTTCAGCCATACGCGCGGCGAGCGGCTGCCGCCCGCCGCGACCGAGAGGCGGCCCGAGCTCGCGGGCAGCGCCTACGAGGCGGTCTCGGTCTCGCTGATCGTGCATCCGCGCAACCCCTATGCGCCGACCTCGCACGCCAACTTCCGCTTCTTCTGCGCCGGCGCCCCGGGCTCGCAGCAGACGTGGTGGTTCGGCGGTGGCTTCGACCTGACGCCCTGCTACGGCTTCGAAGAGGACGCGATCGCGTGGCACCGCGCGGCGCGCGACGCCTGCGCTCCCTTCGGCGACGACCTGTATCCCGAGCTCAAGCGCCAGTGCGACGAGTACTTCTACCTGCCGCATCGCGGCGAGCCCCGCGGAATCGGAGGGCTCTTCTACGACGACTTCTGCCGCTGGGACTTCGCGCGCTGTTTCGCCTTCGAGCGCAGCGTCGGGGAGGCCTACCTCGCGGCCTACCGCCCGATCCTCGCGCGCCGGAAGCACACGCCGCACAGCGAGCGGGAGCGCGAGTTCCAGCTCTACCGCCGCGGCCGCTATGCGGAGTTCAACCTGGTCTACGACCGCGGCACCCGCTTCGGGCTGCAGGCGGGTGGGCGCGCCGAATCGATCCTCGCGTCGCTGCCCCCGCTGGTGCGCTGGCGCTACGACTGGCAGGCCGAGCCCGGCTCGCCCGAGGCGCGGCTCTGCGAGTTCTTCCTGAAGCCGCGCGATTGGCTCGCCGAGGGGATGCCCGCGCTCGCGGCGACCTGAGCCGGCCTGACTTCGGGTCTGCCGGCCCGGGGGTATGGTCCAGCGACCGCGACAGGGGGCTCCCTTGATTGGCTTCGATCCGGACGACGAGCAGCAGCTGATCATCGACACCGTGCGCCAGTTCGCCTCGGCGCAGATCCGGCCGCGCGCGCGCGACTGCGACGAGGCCGGGAAGCTGCCCGAGGAGGTCTTGAGCCAGGCGCACGAGCTCGGGCTCGTCGCGAACGCGCTGCCCGAGGACTGCGGGGGCAGCGGCGCCCGCAGCGCGGTCACGGGTTGCCTCGTCGCCGAGGAGCTCGCCTGGGGAGATCTCTCGATCGCGGTCGCGGTGCTGTCTCCCGCACTCGTGGCCTTCCCGCTCCTCGACTGCGGCAGCGCGGCGCAGCGGGCCGAGCGGCTCCCGCGCTATGCCGAGCGGCGCTTCCGGCCCGGCGCGCTGGCCGTGGTCGAGCCGGAGTTCCGGCGCGACGCGTTCCGGCCCGCGACCGAGGCCCTGCGCCGCGGCCAGGACTTCGAGCTCTCGGGCCGCAAGTGCCTGGTGCCCTGGCTCGAGGGCGACGACGTCGTCGTCGTCTCCGCGAGCTGCGAGGGCCGCGCGGAGCTCTTCCTCGTGCCGCGCGACGCCCGCGGGCTCGCCGCCGCGCGCGAGCGCAATCTGGGACTGCAGGCGTTGCCGACTGCAGAGCTCGAGCTCCGCTCGGTGCGGGTTCCCGCGAGCGCGCGCCTCGCGGGCGAGTCGGGCAGCGATCTCGCGGCGCTCGTGACGCGCGGACGCGTCGCGCTCTCGGCGCTCGGCGTCGGGGTCGCGCGCGCGGCCTTCGAGCTCGCGCGCGACTATGCGAAGCAGCGCGAGACCTTCGGGGCTCCGATCGCGACGCGCCAGTCGATCGCGTTCAAGCTCGCCGACATGGCGATCGAGATCGACGCCGCGCGGCTCCTGACCTGGGAGGCCGCGTGGCGGCTCGACCAGGGCCTGCCGGCGCTGCGCGAGGCCACGCTCGCGCTGCAGCAGGTCCGCCGCATCGCGCTCGAGGTCTGCGACGGGGCGCTGCAGGTCTTCGGCGGTCACGGCTACACGCGCGAGTACCTGCCCGAGCTCCTGCTGCGCAACGCGCGCGGCCTCGCGGTCTGTGAAGCGCTCGCGCTGGTCTAGGCCCAGGAGGAGGAGCCCGCGATGCCGATCTGCTTCGAGCCGAGCGAGAACACCGTCGTGGCCCAGGCGCACTATCACCGCATCGCCGTCGAGCAGATGCGCCCGCTCTCGCGCCGCTACGACGACGACGAGCACGCGCTGCCGGTCGAGTGGGTCGACTGGTACTGGCAGCACGGCCGCGTCGGTCCCGGGCGCATCGGAGTCGAGGGCGATGGCTTCGTGCAGGTCTGCGCGCAGGCCGAAGAGCTCTGCTGGGGCGACGCCGGCCTCTACCTGCGCATGCCGACGCCCGCGCTCGGCGGCTCGGCGGTGGCCGCGGCGGGCACCGACGAGCAGAAGCGGCGCTTCCTCTCGCGCTTCCGCGCAGACGAGGGGCGGCCGATCTGGGGCGCGATGGCGATCACCGAGCCGCAGGCCGGCTCCGACGCGGCGGCGATCCAGACCAGCGCGGCGCTCGAGGGCGAGGAGTGGGTGCTGAACGGCACCAAGATCTTCTGCACGGCGGGGGAGGGCGCGTCGAGCGTCGAAGGCGGCTTCGTCGTGGTCTGGGCCACCGTCGATCGCTCGGCGGGGCGCGGCGGGATCAAGTCCTTCGTGGTGCCTGCGGGCACGCCCGGGATGAAGCTCGTGGGCCTCGAGAAGAAGCTCGGCATCCGGGCTTCGGACACCGCGACGCTCGTGTTCGAGAACTGCCGCGTGCCGCGCGCGAATCTGCTCGGCAGCGCCGAGGTCAAGAAGCAGGCGGAGGGCAAGGCCGGGGACAAGGGCTTCAAGGGCGCGATGGCGACCTTCGACGCGAGCCGGCCGATCGTGGCCGCGATGGCGGTCGGCGTCGGCCGCGCCGCGCTCGACCTCCTGCTCGAGCTGCTCGAGCGCGAGGGCGTGCGACCGCGCTACGACGCCGCGCCTGCGGAGCAGAGCGCGGTCGAGCGCGATCTGATCGAGATGCAGGCGGAGCTCCAGGCCGCGCGGCTCCTGACCTGGCGCGCGGCCGCGATGATGAACCGGGGCCGGCCCAACAACCTCGAGGCGTCGATGGCGAAGGCCAAGGCGGGACTCGCCGTCACGCGGATCACGCAGAAGGCCGTCGAGCTGCTCGGCCCGGCCGGCTATTCGAAGAAGCTGCTGCTCGAGAAGTGGATGCGCGACGCGAAGATCAACGACATCTACGAGGGCACGCAGCAGATCAATCAGCTGATCGTGGCGCGGCGCATCCTGGACTACCCGTCGAGCCTGCTGCGCTGAAGCGCTTGCGCGGGGCCCGGCCACGCGCCGCGGCGGCTAGCGCGGCGCGCTGCCCGGGAGGCCCTGCTGGACCCAGCCGGCCGTGGTGCCCGCGTCGACGAGGTAGTCGCCCGCGGTGCACGAGCGGCTCTCGTCCGAGGCCAGGAAGAGCACCATCCGAGCGACGTCGTCGATGCGCTCCTGCCAGGGCTCCGCGTCCGGGAGCCGCAGCACCCGCCCGAGGCTCGCGAAGGCCGCGCGCTCGCGGTCGACGCCGGGCGGGAAGAAGGCCGGATCGTGGATCTCGGTGCTGCCGGCCTCCGGGCACACGGCATTCACGCGGATGCGATCGGCCCCGAGCTCCATTGCAGCGCACTTCGTGATGCCGCGCAGCGCCCACTTGGTCGAGGCATAGGCGGCGACGCCGTTCATGCCCTTCACGCCGTCGCTCGACGCGACGTTCACGATCGAGCCGCCGCCCTGCTCGCGCATCAGCGGCGCGACCGCGCGGATGCCGAGGAAGGGGCCGAGCTGGTTCACTTCGACGAGGCGCAGGAAGTCGCTGCGCGAGGTCGCTTCGAGCGAGGCGATCACGAGCACGGCCGCGTTGTTCACGAGCACGTCGAGGCGTCCGTGCTGCTCGCGGATCGCGCCGACCGCCGCGCTCCAATCCTCTTCGCGCCGCACGTCGAGGTGCCGGTAGCGCGCGTCTGGACCGAGCGCGCGCGCGGTGGCCAGGCCGCGCTCGTCGAGCACGTCGCCGAGCGTCACCTGCGCGCCGGCCTGCTGGAACAGGCGAGCGATCGCGGCGCCGGTGCCGCGCGCGCCGCCCGTCACGAGCGCGACCTTGCCGGCGAGGCGTCCAGACACGGGTACCGTCGTCATGCGTCGCTCCGATCGGCTGGAGCTGCCTATGGTACTGTCGCGCGGCGCGCGTCCGAGACCCGCCGCGCGCGGAACTTCGGGAGGCCCGATGCCCGGTCCGCTCAGCGGCATCCGCGTGGTCGAGCTCAGCGCGATGATCTCCGCGCCGATGGCGACCGGGATCCTGGCCGACCAGGGCGCCGACGTGATCAAGATCGAGTCCCCGGGCGCGGGCGATCGGCTGCGCCTCACGGGCTTCGGCGTCGGCGGGCTGCCGGCGCTCTTCGCGAACATCAACCGCGGCAAGCGCTCGCTCGTGCTCGACCTGCGCGACTCGCGCGGCCTGGCCCTGCTGCTGCGCCTCGTCGAGCGCGCCGACGTCTTCGTGCAGAACTATCGCCCCGGCGTGATGCAGCGCATGGGCCTCGGCGAGCCCGTCCTGCGCGCGCGGCGGCCCGAGCTCGTCTACGTGTCGATCTCGGGCTTCGGTGAGACGGGCCCCTATGCGCAGCGCCGCGTGATCGACAGCGCGATGCAGGCGATCTCGGGCTTCGCGGCCTCCCAGGCGGAGCCCGGCAGCGACCGCCCGCGCCTGATCCAGAACACCGTCTGCGACAAGGCCACGGCCTGGATCGCGGCGCAGGCGATTTCGGCGGCTCTCTTCGCGCGCGAGCGCGGAGCGGGCGGACAGCACCTGCGCCTCAACATGCTCGACGCCTCGGTTGCCTTCCTGTGGCCCGACGCGATGCAGGGCCACAGCTACTACCTCGAAGGCGAGGAGGAGCCTCCGAAGCGATCCGGCTACCTCGACCTGCTGCGCTGCGCGGACGGCTGGCTCGCGATCTCGGCGATCACGCAGGTCGAGTTCGAGGCCGTCTGCCGGGGCTTCGACCGCGAAGATCTGCTTGCGGACCCGAAGCTCGCGAACGTCGACGGGCGCGCGCGCCACATGGCCTACCTGATCGAGCAGCTGCAGTCGATGGTGGCCGGGCGCTCGCGGAAGCAGCTCGTGGAGATCCTGGATCGCGCGGACGTGTGTTACGGCATGGCGAACAGCCTCGACTCGCTCGCGGACGACCCGCAGCTGCGCGCGAACGGAACCCTGGTCGAGCTCGAGCATCCGGTGCGGCGCTCGCGCACGCCGCGCCCGCCCGCGCGCTTTGCGGCGACGCCAGCCGAGCTGCGCGGAGGGGCCCCGCTGCTGGGCCAGCACGCGGACGAAATCCTCGCGGAGCTCGGCCTCGGCAGCGGGGAGATCGCGGAGCTCCGTGCCGGGGGGGTGCTCGGCTGAGCGCGGGGCGCGGAGTCCGCGCCTCAGGCCGTGAGGAACGCGCGCAGCAGGGCTGCGAGCTCGAGCGGCTTGTCGCCCTGCACGCTGTGACCCGCGCCCGCGACGACTTCGACCCGCGCGCGCGGCTGGCGCCGGCGCAGCTCCGCGACGTCCTCGTCGCCCACCACGCCCGAGAGGCCGCCCCGCACGAGCAGCAGCGGCGCCTTCACGGCGTCGAGCAGCGGCCAGAGCGAAGCGAAGTCCGGAGCGCGCGCGTCGCCGCCGCCGAGCTTCCAGTTGCGCATGCGGTCGTAGCGCCAGGTCCAGCGGCCGTCCGCGAGCGGCTTCGCGTTGTGGATCACGCCGCGGCGCAGCGAGGCGCGCGAGCGGGTCGGGTTGAAGCGGACGGTGCGCTCGAGGATCTCGTCGAAGCTCGCGAACTCCTCGGGTCCGGAGACGAAGCTCACGATCGGCTCGGCCTTCGCGTGGTCGGTGCCGGGTGTGACGTCGACCACCGCGAGCCGGCGCACGAGCTCCGGGTGCTGCGCCGCGAGGCAGATCGCCGTGAGACCGCCGAGCGACATGCCGACGACGAGCTCCGCGCGCGGCGCGAGCCGCGCGAGCGCGACGGCGACGTCCTCGGCCAGCAGCGGCGGCCAGTAGTCGTGCTCGGGGCGCCAGTCCGAGTGGCCGTGACCGGGCAGGTCGAGCGCGACGAGCGGAAGCTCGAGCGCGAGCGCGACCGTGTCCCAGGTGTGGGCGTTCTGGGCGCCGCCGTGCAAGAGCGCCAGGCGCGGCTCGGCGCGGCCCCAGACGAGCGCGCTCAGCCCGCGGCCCGGCGCGACCTCGACGCGCTCGCGGCGCAGCGGCGGCGGCCCGGCGAAGCGCAGGCCGAACTCCTCGGCGTTCTCGTGCAGCAGCGCGAACTCGTCGTAGCCGGCGCTCATGTCGCCTTCGCCTGGGCGCGCCCTCGCTGCTGGATCGCCTCGCGGCGCATCGCGACACCGCTCGTGGCCATGCGCTGCATGTGCTGCTTCGAGGCGCGGTCTTCGATGCGCAGGCCCTCGGCGAGCGTCGTCGCGTCGCCCGCGTCGATCAGGCGCTTGATCTCCTTCAGCACGATCGCATCGCAGGAGAGCATCTCGCGCGCGAGGGCCACGCAGCTCGGCAGGAGCTCCTGCGCGGGAACGACGCGGTTCACGAGGCCCCAGCGCTCCGCCTGCTCGGCCGAGAGGTAGTTGCCCGTGAACTCGAGCTCCTTGGCGCGGCCGATGCCGATCCGGCGCTGGAGGCGCTGCGTCAGCCCCCAGCCGGGCACGACGCCGACGCGCGCGTGCGTGTCGGCGAAACGCGCCTCGGGCGCCGCGATCAGGAGGTCGCACATCAGCGCGAGCTCGAAGCCTCCCGTGATCGCGAATCCGTTGATCGCGCCGATCAGGGGCCGGTCGAAGGCGGCGATCGCGGCGGGCAGCTGATCGGAGACGAGGCTCTCGAGCGGAGCGCCCGGCGCGGCGCTGCCGAGCTCCTTCAGGTCGACCCCGGCCGAGAAGGCCCGCCCGGCCCCGGTCAGGATCGCCGCGCCGACCGACGCATCGGCCGCGAGCGCGCGAAAGACCTCGCCGAGCCTCGCGACGAGCGCGCGCGAGAGCGCGTTCAGCGCCTCGGGCCGATTCAGGGTCACGATTGCAATCCCGTCCCGGTGTTCGATCCGGACGAGCTCCGCCGCGGCCGTGCTCACGCGTCGATCTCCCTTCCCGCTTCGTCGAGGATGCGGATCGCGAGCCCTGGACAGCCGCGCGCGACCGCGAGCAGGCGCTGCGCGGAGAGCTCGGCAGCGCCTGCGAGGACTTCGCCGAGCTCGTCGGCGTCCCAGCCGAAGCCGCTGGGCTCGGCCTCGATGCAGCGCCCGGACGAGAGGCAGCTGCGCTTGTCGATCGCCGGGCGAAGAGGCATGGGCGCTCCGCGGCACTTCTCCGTGGAAGACCCGCCGACCTTACCAGAAGCGTCCGCGCGCGGAGAGGCGCGCCGGGGAGCGCTTGGACCTCGCAGGACGGTCCTCAGGGCAGGCCCAGGATCGCGATGCCGCAGGTCGTCGGCGGGCCGCCGATGTTGTGCGAGAGCGCGAGCCGCGCGTTCGCGACCTGGCGCTTCTCGGCCTGGCCGCGCAGCTGCAGCGTGTTCTCGTAGATCATGCGCACGCCGGTCGCGCCGGTCGGGTGGCCGAAGCTCTTGAGCCCGCCGTCGGTGTTGACCGGGAGCTCGCCCGCGAGCGTGAAGGTGCCGCTCGCGATGTGCTCCTTGGCGGAGCCCTTCTGGCAGAGTCCGAGATCCTCGTAGGTCAAGAGCTCGGTCAGCGTGAAGCAGTCGTGGAGCTGCACGACGTCGAGCTCGCGGAAGGGGTCGCGGATGCCCGCCTGCGCGTAGGCGTCCTTCGCGGCGTAGAGCGTCGGCTTCCAGGCGAGGAAGTCGAAATCGGGATCGCGCTGCGGATGCTCGGCGACCGCGATCGAGACGGCCTTCACGAGCACGAAATCGTCCCGCTGGGCCTTCGCGCGATCCGCGCGCGTGAGGATCGCGACCGCCGCGCCGTCGCTCTGGGCGGCGCAGTCGTAGAGCCCGAAGGGCCACGAGATCATGCGCGCCGTGAGCACGTCCTCGACGGTGATCTCGCGCTTGAGCATCGACTTCGGCGCGAGCGTGCCGTTGTGGTGATTCTTGACCGCGATCTTCGCGAGGTCCTCGCGGCCCGCGCCGAAGGTCTCGAAGTAGCGCGCCGCGCAGAGCGAGAACCAGCCGGCCGGCGTCGCGGGCAGCCCGCGCACCTTGTCGAAGCTGACCGAGGGCCCCGAGACGCCGCGGTCCTTCGGCTTGTCGAAGCCGAGCACCATCACGGTGTCGTGCATGCCGCAGGCGACTGCGAAGACGCCGCAGCGGAACGCGTCGGTGCCGGTCTGGCAGTAGTCCGAGATCATCGTGATCGGCTTGCCGAAGATCTTGAGCGCCTCGGCGACCTCGGCGCTGCCTTCGCGCGGGTAGACCGAGCCCGCGAAGATCGCGTCGATCTGGCGCTGCGGATCCTCGATCCCGGCGTCGGCGTAGGCCTCGTAGGCCGCGTCGACGATCATGTCCTCGCGCGACTGGTCCCAGTTCTCGCCGAACTTGCAGGCACCGACGCCGACGACGGCCACCTTGTCGCGAATCGATTCGGCCATGGCTACGCGCGCTCCTGCTCGAGGATCGGAGAGGCCTTCCAGTAGTAGTTCGGCTTGCCGCCCGCGTCGTGGATCTTGCGGAACACGTACTCGACGGGCATCTCGAGCGCGACCTGGTCGGGCGTCGCGTCCGCGAGCTGTACCTGGACGCGGCAGCCCTCCACCTCGCTCATGATCATGATCGTGGGAGGCTCGGCGGCCGGGAAGAAGTAGTCGAAGGTGTAGGAGAGCAGGCGGCCGCGCTTGTCCGAGAGCCGGCAGGGCGACCAGTCGTCCTTGCGGTGACAGCGGTAGCAGACGCGCGGGCGCGGCAGGTGGACCTGGCCGCAGCCCTGGCAGCGGCCGCCGACGAAGCCGATGTCGGCGTCGCGCTCGCGGAAGCGGATCGTCGCGGAGAGACCCGGATCGGTGCCGGCCTCCCACTCGCTCGGCTGGAGGCCGCGCGAGCGCAGATACGAGTCGTAGCCCCGGAGCGCGCGGCGGCGCTTCAGGTGCCACGAGACGCCGCGCCGCGCCTCGAGCTTCTCGAGCTGCGGAGTCACGAGCAGCGAGAGCGCGTCGGCGCCGTCGCCGTAGCTCGCGACGAGCAGCCGCTCGCCCGGACGCGCGCGCTCGAGCGCCGCCGCGAGCAGGAGCAGCGCGAAGGAGCAACCGGTGTTGCCGAGCTTGCCGAAGAGCGGGTCCTCGAGCTGGCCGGGCTCGATGCCGAGCGGCCGCAGCACGCCGCCGAGCCCGCGTTCGTCGGGGCTGTAGAGCGCGCAGCGCGCGAAGTCGGTTGCGCCGTGGCCGCACTTGGCGAAGAGGCCCTTCACGGCCTCGATCAGGAGCGGCGTGAAGCCCTCCTGGACCACGAAGCGATCCTCCCAGCTGTGGGTGAAGGCATCGCCGTCGGAGCGCCACAGGTCCTGGATCTCCTCGGAGATCGAGTGGGAGGCCTCGAGCGTGAGCGCGGCGTCGCGCTCGCGCACGAGGAAGGCCGCGGCGCCGTCGCCGAGCTTCGGCTCGAGCCCGCCGCGCGGCGCGCCCATGCGGCAGTCGCTCGCGAGCACGAGGACCTGGCGCGCGGAGCCGGCCGCGACCGCGTCGAAGGCCGCGAGCAGCGCGCTGGTGCCCGCGCGCAGCGAGCCGGAGAAATCGGCGGTCTTGACGTCGCGGCGCAGGTCGAGGGCCCGGGCGATCAGGCTCGCGCCCTGCTTCTCGCGCAGCGGATAGGTGGTGGAGGCGAAGTAGACGCCGTCGACCTGGCTGCGCTCGAAGCCGCGCAGGCAGTCGACCGCGGCGGCGACCGCGAGCGTGACGCTGTCCTCGTCCGAATACGCGACGGCCTTCTCGGGGCCGCCCTCCTTCGCGGGGCGCCCGGAGAGCGCGGCGAGCGGCAGGCGGGTCAGCGGGATGTAGGCGCCGTAGGAAGCGATCCCGGCGTCCGGGGGGACGGTCATGCGGGTTCCTCGCGAGTGGGACGGGGCGAAATCTATCACAGGCCTCGGCGGCCGAGACCTATGATGCGCGCGGGAGGCCGCATGCCGGTCGAGCTCCGTTCGCTGATCGAGCCGTCGCAGACCGCGCTGGTCCTGCAGGAGTGCCAGGAAGGCGTGATCGGGAAGCACTCGGCTCTGCCCGAGCTCGCGCTGGCGGCGCAGCAGGAGCTGATCCCGAATGCCGCGCGGCTCGCGCGCGCCGCGCGCGCGGCCGGAGTGCGCGTGATCCACTGCACCGCGGTCCTGCGCGAGGACTTCTTCGGGCTGAACCGGAATGCGCGCCTCTTCCAGCACATGCGCAAGGCGCCCGTGAAGCTCTGGCCCGGGACCGAAGCGGTGCAGATCGTGCCCGGGATCGACGTGCAGGACTCCGACGTCGTGCTCTCGCGCAGCCAGGGCCTGTCTCCCTTCACGGGCTCGGAGCTCGACCTCGTGCTGCGGAACGCGGGCATCACGACGCTCGTCGTGGCGGGCGTCTCGCTCAACGTCGCGATCCAGAATCTCTGCTTCGATGCGGTCAACCACGCCTATCAGGTCGTGATCCCGCGCGACGCGGTCGCGGGGACACCCCGCGAGTACGCAGAGCAGGTGCTCCGGCACACGCTCTCGGCGATCGCGACGCTCGCGACCACCGGGGAGATCGCCGCCGCCTGGAGCCGCTAGGCCCGTGCGCGGCTGGTCAGGGCGGCCCCGGACCCAGGAAGCCCTGGGGCAGCGCCTTCAGCTCCTGGACGAGCTCGCGCGCGAGTCCCGGCTCGGTGTCCGCGGGCAGCTCGAGCGCGACGCTGTCGCTGACCCCCGCGAAGCGCCGCGCGACCGCGGCCGCGATGCCCTCGTAGGGCGCGATCGCCGCGAAGCCGTGCAGCACCTCGTCCGGCACCTCCGAGGCGAGCGCGCTCCACTCGCCGCGCTTCGAGCGCGCGTGGAGCCGCTGCCCGAGCTCTTCCCAGCCGTGCAGCGCGAGCACCTCGCGGTAGGCGGGAGTCGAGCCGTAGAAGGCGATCCGGTAGCGGATCTGCTCGGCCGCCGCGGCGAGGGCGTCGGCATCGGGCGCCGTCACCGCGAAGCCGCCGCCCGCGATCTCGAAGCGCTCGCGCGACCTTCCGCTCTCGGAGAGTCCCCGCAGCAGCTCGGGCAGCGCGATCTGCTCGAGATAGCGGCGCGTCGCGAAGCCGTGCAGGCGCACGCCGTCGCAGCTGCGGCCCGCCATGCGCAGCATCGCGGGTCCCACCGCGGCGACGTGGATCGGGATCGGCGGCAGGCCCGAGGGGGGCGGCGAGAATTCGGGCGTCATCAGCGTGAGGCGGTAGTGCTCGCCCTCGTAGTGCAGCGGCTCGCGCCGCTCCCAGGCGCGCCAGACCGCGCGCAGCGCCTCGACGTATTCGCGCAGGCGCGGAGCGGGCGCGCTCCAGCTCGCGCCGAAGCGCCGCTCGATGTGCGCCTTGACCTGCGAGCCGAGGCCGAGGGTGAAGCGACCGCGCGACTGCAGCTGGAGCGCCCAGGCGCTCGCCGCGACGCTCGTCGGGCTGCGCGGGAAGGCGAGCGCGATGCCGGTTGCGAGGCCGATCCGCGAGGTCTCGCCCACGGCGACTGCGAGCGGCAGGAAGGGGTCGTGGGCCAGCTCGACGCTCACGAGCGCGTCGTAGCCGGCGGCCTCCGCGAAGCGCGCCGCGCGCCGCGTCCGCTGCCAGTCGTCGGCGGGGATCGTGAGCTGGACGCGCACCCCTTACCCGCTCGCCTCGCGCCGCGGCGCGCTATTCGCGGATCGGCTTCCCGGCCGCGAAGGAGTCGCGGTGGGCCTTGAACACGGCCAGCATCTCGTCGGGAGCCTCGAGCTTCTCCAGCTGCGCGATCGCCTGCTCGGAGTACTTCACGGCCTCGTCGAAGGCGCCGGTCTCGGCGTAGGCGGCCGCGAGCGTGTCGAGGTAGGCGGGGTCCTCCGGATGCTTCGCGACGACCTGCTTCGCGATCTCGAGCGCGCGCTTGCCGTCGCGCAGCTCGTCCTGCGGCACGGTCGCGAGCACGTAGGCGAAGTCGTTCTGGATCTCGAGCGTGTCGGGGCAGCGCCGCGTGCCGCTCTCGAGCAGCTGGAGCTGGTCCTGGTAGCGCTGGTTCTTGTGCAGCTCCTCCGAGATCATCGCGCGCGCCTCGAACACGCAGGGGTTCTCGCGCAGCACCTCGGCTGCGCCGCGCACGCGGGGAGCCTCCTCCCCGTTCCCACTGCCGGCTCCCGGAGCCGCCTGCGCGCCCGCGGCCGCGCCCTCCGCGGGCGCCCCTTCCTCGCCGCCGCCGCAGGCGATCGCCAGCGCGAGCCCCAGGCTTCCGAGGATCTGGGCCGCGCGGCGGGTGTGCGGGCCGGCATCGGGCAGGATCGTGTCGGTCGGGGTCACGCTCGGGCCTCCGGGGCTGCGGTGGGGCGCCATTCTATCCGCAGCTCGGGTCTGGAGCGCCCGTGCCGCAGGCCCCGGGACCTGCCGAGTCTTCCGGAAAAACCCCGCAAGATCGGACGCTTCGAGAAAGTTCTCCGATCCGCGAAAAAAATCTGCCACCGAGTTGCCGCCGCGGCCACTTCCCGGGTGACAGAACCAATATCCCCTTCCAAGCAAGCAAGACGGGTCGCATCCTCGGATGCGGCCCGTTCTGCTTTCACTCCCCGCTGCGCGCGGGATCGCCCGGCGCGGCCGGGCGCAGCTTGAGCAGGTCCACCGAGGAGCCGCCGTCCACCGCGATCACCTGGCCCGTGATGTAGCGGGCCGCGTCGCTCACGAGGAAGAGCGCGCAGTGGGCGATGTCGTCGACGCTGCCCTCGCGGCCGAGCGGGCAGACGGGGCCGCGCCCGCGGATGCCGAGGCCCGAACGCGCGATCCGGTCCATGCCCTCCGTCTGCGCGATCGCGCCGGGGGCGATGGCGTTCACGCGGATGCCGAAGGGACCCCACTCGACCGCGCAGCTGCGCGTGAGCGAGTCGACCCCGCTCTTGGCGGCGGCCACGTGCGACTGAAACGCGACCCCCATGCCCTCGAAGGCCGCGCTGATGTTGACGATGTTTCCGCCGTGCTCGCGCAGCCAGGCGTCGAAGGCCGCGCGCGACACGTGGTAGGTGCCGAGCAGGTCGATGTCGACGACCGCGCGGAAGCCGTTCGGCGAGATGCCCGAGATCGGCGCGGGGAAGTTTCCGGCCGCGTTGTTCACGACGATGTCGAGCCGGCCGTGGCGCCCCAACACGCCGCGCAGGACGGCCTCGACCTGATCCGGCTTGCGCACGTCGCAGGCCAGCGCGAGGCAATCGAGACCCTCGGCCGCGAACTCGGCCGCGGTGGCCTCGAGCACGTCGAGGCGCCGGCCGCAGATCGCGAGCCGGGCCCCGTGCTGGCCCAGGCCGCGCGCGATCTGCTTGCCGATCCCGGTGCCTCCCCCGGTCACCAGCGCGACGCGACCCTGCACGAGATCGCTGCGAAAGCTGCTCATGGTTCCCCTCCGCGTTGGCGCGGCAGTATAGAGTCGGGCCAGAGCGGGAGAGGAGCCGAAGATGGATCTGCCCGAGCTGCTCGCGCGCGAATCGATCCGCGCGACGATCGCGCGCTACAACAACGCGGGGGACCGCGGCCGCATCGACGAGCTCGTGCGCTGCTTCGCGCCCGACGGCGCGATGCAGATCGACGGCGAGCCGGAGGTCCGCGGGCGCGAGGCGATCCACGCGCGGCTCTCCGCGGTCGTCGCCGAGAGCGCCGCGCGCGCGGCCGCGCCGCTCGTGCGCCATCACGTCACGAATACCCACATCGAGTTCGAGTCGGCCGGATCGGCCCGCGCGTTCTCGTATTTCTTCGTGATCACCGAGGTCGGACCGGACCACTGGGGTCGCTACACCGATCGCCTGCGCCCGGTCGGCGAGGAGTGGCTGTTCGCGCAGCGCCGGGTCACGACCGAAGGGGCGTCGGAACACGCGAGCATGGGGCGCCGGCACCGCCGCAGCCGCTAGGTCCAGCGCAGGGCGCTCCGCAGCCCCACGCCACGCGGCGCTTTACAGCGGGGCCTCGGCAGTGGTACCACGCCCATTTGACCCGGGAGGAACCCATGAAGCTCTACGATTCGCTCGGCCCGAACCCGCGCGTGGTGCGGATGTTCCTGAACGAGAAGGGCATCGAGCTGCCGATGCAGCAGGTCGACCTCGGAGCCGGCGAGAACCGCCGCGCGGCGCATCTCGAGCGGAACCCGGCCGGACAGATGCCCTGTCTCGAGCTCGACGGCGGCGACTTCGTCTCCGAGGTGACCGCGATCTGCGAGCTGCTCGAGGAGACGCATCCGAAGCCCGCGCTGATCGGCGCGACTCCCGAAGAGCGCGCCGAGACGCGCATGTGGACGCGGCGGGTCGACCTCAACATCGTCGAGCCGCTGGCGAACGGCTTCCGCTTCGGCGAGGGGCTCGCGATGTTCAAGGACCGCACCTACACCGCGCCCGAGGCCTCGCCGGGCCTGAAGGGGATGGCGCGCTACCACCTCGCCTGGCTCGATCGGCAGCTCGCGGGCCGGCGCTTCCTCGCGCGCGAGCGCTTCACGCTCGCGGACATCCTGCTCTACTGCTTCCTCGACTTCGCGGCGGGCGTGGGCCAGCCGCGCCCCGCCGAGCTCGCGAACGTCGGGAATTGGTTCGAGCGGGTGGCGGCCCGCCCGAGCGCGGACCAGAGCCTGCACCCGATGGCGCAGAAGGTGAAGATGCGCGCCTAGCGCCGCCCGAGCCTGGCCGCGGGCCAGCGCTCGGGCTGGTGGAAGTCCGCGTGCGCCCCGGGCAGCGGCGCGTGCGCAAGCAGCTCGCCGGCCGCGATCGCGAACGCGTTCACCGCGCGCACGTCGAGCGGCAGCAGCGCGCGCGGCACCGAGAGCGAGGCCCACCAGGCGCCGTCCGGGCTGCGCCCGTGCGCGGTCGCGAGCCGCAGCCCGGGCCAGCTGGCTTCGCGCACCCGGCGCGCGCGGAAGCCGAGCAGCAGGAAGTGGCCCGCCGCACCGATCTCGACCTCGAGGTAGCGGCCGGCGCTGCCCGCGAGGAAGCACTCGACGACGTCGTAGTTCCAGAGCCCGTCGACGCGCGTTCCGGGCGGCGCAGCGGGAACTGCGGCGGGACCGGGTCGCCGCAGCTCGGCCCGCAGCCAGAGGTCGCCGGCGCGCAGCGCGAGCTCGAGGCGCCCGCGCGGGCCGTCCGAGCGCGCGCCGTGCCAGTGCTTCTCGATCGGCAGCACGAGGCGCGCGGGCGCAGGGGGGATGACGAGCACCGCGCGCGCCCCGCGTGGCCCTAGAGCGGCTCGAGCTCGTCGGCCGGGGTCGGGCTCCGCGGTCCCTCCACGCGCTCGCCCTGCTCGTAGTGCACGACCGCGTCGACGCGCCCGTCGCCGTCGCGGTCCTCTTCGACGCGCGAGAGCACCGGCTGGCCGTAGAGCCGCTCGTAGAACTCGATCGCGTCGGGACGACCGCGCCCGTGGCGGTCGCGTTCGATGCGCTCGAGCACCTCGCCGCCGTCGGCCTCGGGTCGCCAGTGGGTCCAGGTGTCGGCGCGGCCGTCGAGGTCGCGATCCTCCTCGCTGCGCACGCGCCGGCCCTGCGCGTAGAGCACGACGAGGTCGACGGCGCCGTCGCCGTTTCCGTCGTGCCGCTCCTCGGCCAGCGTCCCCTCGCTGTACTGGTACTGGGACTCGATGCTGCCGTCGCCTTGGCGGTCGATCCGGCGCGATGCAAGCCGGCCGGCCGCGTAGGAGTCCCAGACGTTGGGGCGCCCGTCGCCGTCCGGGTCGCGGGCGCTCTCGTGCAGCACGCCGGCCGCGAAGGAATCCCAGACGTCGGGTCTGCGATCGCCGTTCTCGTCGCGCACGCGGCGCACGAGCTCGCGGCTGCGCTGGTCGAAGAAGCGCAGCTCCTCGCTGCGTCCGTCCTGATCGAGGTCGAGGGCCTGCTCGAGCACGCGCAGCGCGGTGGGGTTGCCGAAGCTGCCCGCCGGGATCGTGACAGGACGCGCGCGGCTCGCGGGCTCGAGCCGCGCGGCGTGCACGGCTTCGGGAGCCCGGCGCGGCGGCGCGAGCGGATCGCCGTCGAGCAGCCTCCGGATCGGATCTCCCGCGGCCTGCCGCTCCGAGGGCGCGAGCTCGGGATCGCCCTCGCCGCCGCGCAGGGCCTCGCGCTCGCGCGCGAGGCGCAGCTCCTCCTCGAGCTGCGCCGCCGCGGCGCGCTGCTCCTCGCCGGGCGTGCGCGCGCGGTACACGACACCTTCCGGTGTCGACTCGCGGAAGGGGATGTGGCCCGTGATCGCGCGGTAGACGAGCAGCCGGCCCGGGCCGGGCTCGCCGATCCCGGTCTCGGCCGCGGCCGTGACCCCGGCGAGCATCAGGGTGCTCGGTGTCGCTGCGCGGATCGGCGTCTGCGGCGGAGCGGGTCCCGCGCAGGCGAGCGCTCCGAGGAAGAGTCCGAGCCGCGCGGGGCGCAGGTCGCAGGGCATGCGCGGATGGTATCAGCGGCGGACGCGCGGCCGACCCTGGTAGAGTGCCCCAGGTGCGATTCGCCTGGTCGTGGCTGATGCTGCTCGCCCTCGGCCCCGCTCTGGGATGGCAGACGGGTTGCTATGCACAGCGCGCGGTGGAGCGCTCTGCGGAGCAGATCGGCTCCGCCTGGGACCTCGAGGCGCAGGGGCCGGGCGTGCTGGTCGCCGGGCCGGGACTCACCACGCTGGCGCTCGGAGAGCTCGCGCTGAACTCCGTGCGGCCCCCTCCCGAGCCGCGCCGCCAGTGGTTTCGCGGCTACCCGGGTCCGATGCGGCCGCTCGCGGAGGTCGCGCTGCTCTGCCATGCGCAGCGCGCCACCAACGCCACCGCGATCCTCGCGCTCGAGACCGGCACCCTGATGCCCGCGCGCCACGCGCGCTGGCACTACCCGGAGTGCCTCGAGCTCCTGGCCGGCCGCTACCGGGTGCAGGTGCACTACTACGACCGGCACGTCGACGACGCGGCCAGCGGCCTCGAGACGGCGACGCTCGAATCCTCCCAGCCCTCGGTGGTCGACTGGGAGGCCGAGGCGGGCGGCCTGTACCAGCTCGAGGCGGTGCTCGGCCCGCTCGAGCCGGCGCTCGAGAGCGAGGCGAGCTTCTTCCGCGCACCGCCGCGTCCCGGGACGCCGGGCACCACCGCGCACGAGATCGACGCGCGCAGCTTCGAGGCGAGGATCGTGCGCCTGGGCTCCGCGGCCGATCTCGACCCGCAGCGCCTCGAGGACCGCGAGCGCTGGCGCGCCTGGGAGGAGGCCCTCGGCGACTGAGTCGGCCCGCTAGGAGCGCGCGCGGCGGAACGGCCGCGGGATCAGGAGGGGCGTGCGGCGCGCGTATTCCTCGAAGTGCGGCTTGCCCTCGCGCAGGCGCGTCTCCATCAGCGGCAGGCTCGCGACGCGGAAGAGCAGGGTGATCGCGAGTGCGCCGACTCCGGTCGCGAGCGCGCCCGGGTCGGCTGCGAGTCCGAACAGGTAGAGGCCCCACCAGAAGCCGATCTCGCCGAGATAGTTCGGATGCCGCGAGAGCGACCAGAGGCCGGTCGCGAGCAGCTCGCCGCGGTCGCGGCGCGTTCGCGCGAAGCGCGCGAGCTCCTGATCGGCGCGCGCCTCGAGCGCGATCGCGCCCGCGGTCACGAGCGCCGCAAGCGCGTCGAGCGCGCCGAGCGCGCGCCCCGGTGCCGAGAGTGCCGCGTGGAGCGGCAGGCAGCCGAGGAACACGAGCAGCGTCGGCATCGCGTGCAGTGCCACGAGCGAGACCGGCCAGTACGCGCGACCGGTCTGCGCCGCGATCTTCCGATAGCGCCAGTCCTCGTGCTGCAGGCCTTCCCAGGAGCGCGCCCAGTGGAAGGTCAGTCGCAGCGCCCACAGCCCGACCAGCGCGAAGAGCAGCGCGCTGCGCGCGGGGTTCGCGACGGCGCCCGCCTGCCACCACCAGTAGAACGCGATCGGAAGCGGCGCGACGCTCCAGTAGGCGTCGTAGAAGCTCGAGTTCCGGAACGCGAAGCTGAACGCGAAGACCGCGAGGGTGGCCGCCGCGTCGGCTGAGGCCGCGACTGCGAGGGGTGCTTCCCCGGCGAGCCCCCGCGCGACGCCGATGCCGACGAGCAGCGCGAGCGCATAGGCCGCGCCGATCCAGGCGAAGGCCAGCGCGCGGCTCCCCGCGCGCGCCGTGGCGGACACGCGCGCCTAGGCGCCGAGCTTCTTCCGGAGCCCCTGCAGCATTCCGCGGTAGGAGCCCTCGATGCCCTGCGCCATGCCGCGGACCGCCTCGGCGGGCAGCGCTCCCGCGTCGAAGCGCGCGGTCCAGAGCACCGTGCAGGCCTTCGCGCCGGCGGGGGAGACGCTCACGGTCGCGAGGTAGTTCTCGAGCGGCAGCGGGCCCTCGGCGATCGAATAGCTGAAGCGGCGGGCCGCCGGGTCGAGGCTCTCGAGGCGCTCGACGATCGTCATCGCTCCCATCGCGACGCGGCGCAGCGCGCCGATCCCGCTGCCCTCGAGCTTGCAGCTCGTGATTCCGGGCGCCCACTGCTCGAGGCCCCCGAATGCGCCGAGCAGCTCCCACACCCGCTCGGCCGGGGCTGCGATCTCCTCTTCGATCCGGATCTGTGACACTGGCTCTCTCCTCGCGCAGACCGCGCGCCGGGGCGCGGAGCCGCATCCTATCAGCTTCGGGGTCCCGCGCTCGAAGCCGCCGCGCGCGGGGCCTGGCGCCGGCGGCTGCGGCGGTCGGGCTGCGCCTGCGGGTCGAGGTTCACGACGCGCTCGTCGCCGACCGCGACGCCGGCGGCCGTCGCGAGGCGCGCAAAGGCCTCGCGCACCTCGCCCGCGAAGTCGGCGAGGTCCGGCAGCTGATCGGGATCGGCATTGAAGCCCCAGAAGAGCCTGCCGTTGTAGCTGATCAGCGCGATGCCGAGGCCCATCTCCTCGAGCAGCGGCACCATCGGCGCCATCGCGAGCATCTCGGCGCCGAGCAGGTAGAGCGGGTGCTGGGGTCCCGGCACGTTCGTCACGATCGTATTGGCCGCGCGCGACGACGCCCGGGCGCCGAGCGAGAGCAGGCTCGAGGTGGTCCATTCGGCGATCGCGTTGATGGTCTCGATGCCGAGCGCCTGGCGCGAGGTCTTGAGCTCGCGCGTCTGCTCGTGGATCGCCGCGAGCTGCGCGAGCGGCTCGGACTCGTGGAGCGGCAGCGGCACGATCCAGCTCGAGACGCGGTTTCCGAGCCGATCGCGCTCGTCGGCGCCGCGCACCGAGACCGGCGCCGAGACGCGGAAGTCGATCTCGGCGGGTCGCACCTGGCGGCGCGCGAGGAAGCTGCGCAGCGCGCCCGTGACCGTCGCGAGCACGACGTCGTTCACGGTGCAGCCGAGCGCCTTGCGCACCGCGCGCACGTCGGCGAGCGAGAACTCGATCCAGTCGACCTTGCGGTGCGGGCCCACGGGCCGGTTGATCGGCGTGCGCGACGGCGGACGCGCGCCCCAGCCCGCCGTCTCGGCGAGCGCGCGCAGCCTCGCGGAGAGCTCCGCGCGGAGCTCCTCGCCCTCGCGCCGCAGCGCGCGGATCCCGCGCAGTGCGACGAGGGGCAGGCCCAGCCTCCGGAACAGCGCGTCGCCGAGGAGCTCGCGGGCCGAGGGCAGCGGGCGGGGCAGGAAGCGCGGCGGCGCCGGCGGGCGCGCGTCGGGATCCGTCGACATCAGGATGTCCGCAATGCCGACGCCGGAGGAGCCGTCGATCATGCAGTGGTGGATCTTGCTGACCAGCGCGAAGCGATCGCCCGAGAGCCCTTCGACGACCCAGATCTCCCAGAGCGGCCGGTTGCGGTCGAGCTGCTGGGCCGTGATGCGCGCCGCGAGCGCCTTGAGCTGCGCGTCGCTGCCCGGGCGCGGCAGCGAGGTGTGGCGGACGTGATAGGCGAGATCGAAGTGCGGGTCGTCGACCCAGACGGCGTGGCGCTCGAAGGGAATCCACTGCAGGCGCTGGCGGTAGCGGGGAATCCGCGGCAGCGCGCCCGCGATGCCGTCGCGCAGCGCCTCGAAGTCGATGCCGCCGTCGGCGCGGCGCAGCGGCCCGGCCGCGTAGATCTGCGCCGTGGAGACGTGCATGTGGAGGTTCGGGGTCTCCCAGAGCAGGAAGGCGTTGTCCTGCGCCGAGAGCCGGTCATAGAGGTAGGAGGGCATGGGGGGTCTCCATCCTGAAGCGCTGCGCGGCTCCGCGGGGACGCGCAGCGGGCGCGGGGATCTGGGAAGGCGCGCAGCGGGCCGGTCGGGCCGCTGCGGCGGCGCGAATACTAGAGGCGCGGCTCCCCGCGTCAAGCCGCAGCGTTATACCCTGCGGAGCGCGCCCCTGGATCGGGACCGGTCCAGGGGCCGACCTTCCGGGGGAGGCAGACCCGCGATGGCGAGCGATTCCCGCGCGCCCGAGATCCGTCTGCTCGACGGGCGCTGGTACCAGCGCGAGCCGCTCGCCGAGTACCGCTGGATGCGCGACGAGGCCCCGCTCTACTACGACGCGAGCTCGGGGCTCTGGGCGGCCACGCGCTACGCGGACGTGATGGCGATCTCGAAGGACGCCGAGACCTTCTCCTCCGCCGCGGGCTCGCGCCCGGACTCGAACTCCCCCTCGATGATCAACATGGACGATCCGCAGCACAAGCGGCGCCGCCGGCTCGTGAACCGGGGCTTCACGCCGAAGCAGCTCGCGCGCCAGGAGCGCGAGGTGCGGAAGATCTGCCGCGAGCTCGTCGACCGCGTCGCGGCGCGCGGGGAGTGCGAGTTCGTGCGCGAGATTGCGGCCCCGCTGCCGATGATCGTGATCGGCGACATGCTCGGCGTGCGCCCCGAGGACCGCGACACGCTGCTGCGCTGGTCCGACGATCTCCTGCGCCCCCTCGGCAGCGACGATCCGGCCGATGCGCTGGCCGCGGCCGAGGCTGCGCGCGGCTGGTACGCCTACGCCGCGGACGTGATCGCCGACCGCCGGCGCAAGCCGCCGCAGGACGACCTGATCAGCATCCTCGTGCACGCGCAGATCGGCGGCGAGAAGCTCGACGACGAGCAGCTGTTCCACGAGAGCCTCTTGATCCTGATCGGCGGGGACGAGACCACGCGCCACGTGATCACGGGGGGCATGCAGGCGCTGCTCCGCCACCCCGACGAGCGCCGCAAGCTGCAGCAGGACCCGGGCCGGATCCCGGGCGCGGTCGAGGAGATGCTGCGCTGGGTGTCGCCGATCAAGAACATGAACCGCACGCTCACGCGCGACGTCGCGCTCCACGGCGAGAGGCTCGCGGCCGGCGACAAGCTGCTGCTGCTCTACCACGCGGCGAACCGCGACGAGCGCGCCTTTCGCGATCCCGATCGCTTCGACGTCTCGCGCAGCCCGAACGACCACGTGGCCTTCGGTGGCTACGGAACCCACCACTGCCTCGGCGCGAGCCTCGCGCGCCTCGAGCTGCGCCTCGTCTTCGAGGAGATCCTGCGCCGCCTGCCCGACATCGAGCTCGCGAGCGACGCGCCTCTGCGGCTGCGCCGGAACAACTTCATCGTCGGGATCGAGGAGATGCCCGTCCGCTTCTCCCCCGCGCGCTAGGCGCGGACTGCCTCAGGCGGGGTGCGCCGCGAGCAGCGCGTCGAGCTCGCAGAGCGCGGGCCGCGGGTCCGCCGCGACGAGCACTGCGTGCAGGCCGAGCCTGCGGGCCGCGCTCACGTTGCCCGGGAAATCGTCGAGCAGGACCGCGCGCTCGGGCGCGAGGCCGCCGAGGCCCTCGAGCGCGAGCCGGAAGATCGCGGGATCCGGCTTGCGCACCCCGACCTCGCTCGAATCGATCACGAGCTCGAAGAGCTCCGCGACCGGCAGCATCTGGCGCCAGCCCTCGCGGAACTCGGCGAGGTTGTTGGTCACGAGCGCGGTGCGGTAGCCGCGCCGGCGCAGCGCGCGCGTGTGGTCGATCACGACCTGCTTGACCGCGCCGCTGCCCATCGCGCGAAACGCGCGCGCGAGCTCGAGCTCGACGCCGCGCGCGCTCGCGAGCGCGGCGATCTCGCGGCCCGCAGCGCCGACGCCGATCTCGCCGCGCTCGAGCCGGTGCCAGGGATGGTCCGTGTCGCGCTCGTAGGGCCCGAAGAGCAGCTCGAGCAGCTCGCGCGCCGGGAGCCCGAGCTCGCGCCCGAGGCGCTCCGCGGCGTCGAAGGGCGAGTCGGTGAAGACGCCGCCGAAGTCGAAGAGCACGGCCTCGATCGGCTCCGGCATGCGCGAGGGCTCCTGCCGCGCGTGGGCGCGAGCGCGCCGATGATACCTTGCGCGGCAGCGCGGGCCGCCGCTGGCGGCCGCGCGCGCGAGGCGGCGCGCGCGGGGACGCGCGCGAGAGGAGGCCGTGCGGATCCTCGTCACGGGAGCGACCGGACTCGCGGGCTCGCACGCCGCGGCCGCGCTGCAGCGCGCGGGCCACGAGCTCGTGCTCTTCGTGCGCGATCCGCGCCGGCTGCCGCGCGCGCTCGAGCCGCTCGGCGTGCGCGGGGCGGCGCACGCGCAGGGCGACGTCGCGGACCGCGCTTCGGTCGCGCGGGCCCTCGCGGACTGCGACGCCGTGGTCCACGCGGCCGCGATCTTCACGCTCGACCTGCGGCGCGCGGCGGAAGTCGAGCGCACCAACGTCGAGGGCGCGCGCCACGTGCTGGAGCTCGCGGCCGAGCGCGGGCTCGATCCGGTGATCCACCTCTCGAGCCTCTCCGCGCTGCTGCCCGCGCAGGGCGCCGCGCTGCGCGACGACGCGCCGCTGCAGGCGCCGCGCGACATGTACGCGCGCTCGAAGGCCGCGGGCGAGGCGATCGCGCGCGGGCTGCAGCAGCGCGGCGCGCCGATCGCGATCTTCCACCCCGGGAGCCTCTGGGGACCCTGCGATCCGACCCTCGGCGACGGCGTGCGCACGGTGCTCGGCTTCATCCGCCGCGGTCTCTGGCCGCGCACGCCCGGAGGCCTGCCCTTTCTCGACGTGCGCGACCTCGCCGCCGGCATCGGCGCGGCGCTCGCGCCGGGACGCGGTCCGCGCCGCTATCTCGCGGGCGGACATCTGCTCTCGATCGGCGATCTCGCGGAGCTCTGCCGCCGGATCACGGGCCGGCGCATGTGGAGCGCGCCGGTGCCGGGCGCGTGGATGCGCGCGGCGGGGCGCGCGGGCGATCTGCTGCGCCACCTCGGGATCCCGACCGGCATCACCTACGAGTCGATGTGCACGCTCACGCGCGCGGTGCCCTGCGAAAACGCGCGCTTCGAGAAGGAGCTCGGGGTCGCGCTGCGGCCGCCCGAGGAGACGCTGCGCGACGCGCTGCGCTGGCTGCACGAGACCGGCGAGCTCAGCGCCGCGCACGCGGGGCGCCTCGCGGCGGAAGCCGCGCGCTGAGCCGCGTCAGCCCGCCGCGCGCACCTCGGCCGCGAGGAACTCCTGCGTGCGCCTGCCCTCCTCGCCGCCGCCGACGGCCGCGGCGAGCTCCGTGACGCCCGCGTCGCGCAGGCGCGCGAGCTCCGCGCGCAGCGCGCGCTCGTCGCCGATCAGCGCGACGTCGCCCGGGCCCGCGGCCCGCTCGAGGTCGAGCATCGCGCGGTAGGACGGGAGCGTGTCGTAGAAGGCCAGCGAGGTGCCGATGCGCTCGCGGCTCGTGGCGACGTCCGTCGAGAGCGCGACCGGCAGCCCCGCGACGATGCGCGGCGGCTTGCGGCCCGCCGCAGCCGCGGCGCGCGCGAGCGTCGGCGCGATGTGGGACGCCAGGGTCTTCGGCCCGGTCATCCAGGTCAGCGTTCCATCGCCGAGCCGACCCGTGACGCGCAGCATCGCCTCGCCGAGCGCTGCGACGAGGCAGGGCACCGGCTCCGCCTCGGGGACCTGCAGCGTCGCCTTCACGCGGTAGAGCTCGCCCTCGAAGCTCGCGGGCTCGCCGCGCAGGAGCGGTGTCAGCACCTCGAGGTACTCGCGCATCCGGCGTGCCGGGCGCGCGTAGGAGAGGCCCAGCATGTCCTCGATCACGATCCGGTGCGAGAGCCCGATGCCGAGCTCGAAGCGCCCGCCGCAGGCGACCTGCGCCGAGAGCGCCTGCTGCGCGAGCGCGACCGGGTGGCGCGGCTGCACGGGCACGACGGCGGTGCCGAGGCGGATCCGCTGGGTCTCGCGGCCGGCGAGCGCGAGCAAGGTGATCGCGTCGAGCCCGAAGATCTGCGGCAGCCAGAAGCTCGCGAAGCCGCGCGCTTCCGCGTCGACCACGCGGGCGATCGCGGCGTCGAGCGACGCGGCCGATCCGGGCATCGCCCCGCCGATGAGTCCGATCTGCATGCGGGTCCTCCTCGTGTGGCTGCGCGCGGCCTCAGCGGCGCGGCTCTGCTGCGTACCAGATCGGCGAGGTCCAGGCGCGCTCCTGGATCTGCTTCGGCACCGCGGGATCCCTGCAGGATGCGGGCCGCTCGCGCGCGGGCAGCGAGGCGCACTGCAGCGCGTTCCAGCGGCAGCTCGGATTCTCGACGACGCGCGCGTAGTAGACCGCGCGCTGCGCCGGGTCGAAGGCGGGGTCGCGCCAGACCGCGCAGAGCTGGCGCTCGCCGGGACCCGAGACGCGGCAGCTCTGCTCGTCCACGCGCGCGCCGTTGTCGGGATTGCCTGCGACGTCGTAGATCGCCTGGTGCAGCGTGCCGGACGCATCGGCCCAGCCCTTGATGACCTGGATCCGCTGCAGGAGACCACCCGGCTGCGCCGCGTCGCCGGGATCGGCGAGCGCCGAGACCAGGAAGACCGGAGCCCGCGCGCCCGGCGGGCGCGGCGGCAGGTCGCCTCCCATCGGGCGACCGCCCGCATAGGCCCTGGCCACGAGGTCGGGGTCGTCGCAGAGCGCTTCGGGATAGTCCCAGCCGCCGAAGAAGCGGGGCTGGATGCGCGGCCCGCTGGTGCCGAAGGCCTCGCGGCGGCGCATCGCCTGGAACAGGCTCTCGCGGCTGTTCTCCTCGGCCCAGAGCCCCACGAGGCCGCCCGGATTCGAGCGCAGGTTGCCGAGCGGGCCGGCCGAGCCGAGGCGGGTGGCCAGGCTCGCGTCCTGCTTGCCGCTCCAGCCGTCGTAGCTCGCCTCCTCGACGTCGCCGGGGTTCGCGTTGTGCGCGTCGCTGCTCGCGATGATGCCGAGCTTGTAGGGGTTGACGCCGATCCGATCCGCCTCCACGAGCCCCTCGACCAGCGCATAGCGCACGAAGTCCATGCGCCCGCTGCAGCCCTGGCCGGCCAGCGCGCCCGAGCCGGTGCCCTCGCCGCAGTCGGCGGGCGCCTCGCCCCAGGCGCGGAACTTCTCGAAGGCGCAGAGCTCGTCCCTGCCGCCCGCGACGCCCGCGAGCCCGTTCGCGCACTCGGAGTCGCCCTTGATCTGCATGATCTCCGCGAGCGGCTCGAGGCGCGCGCGCAGCTTCGCCTCCGCGACCTGCGCGTCGAGCGGCGCCTCGCGGTAGGGGACGCTGAACATGCGGCCGTTCGCGAGGTTCGAGTTGTGCGGGATCGCGAGCGCGTCGCAGCCGGTGCCCGCGTCGAGACAGCGCTCCTCGAGCCGCCGCCAGAGCGCGGGCGCCTCCGGCTCGTCGATCGCGGAGATCGGGAGCTCGGGAACGACTGCGTTCCGGAAGATCACGTTGCGGTGCACCTTCGAGAGCTGCGGCGTCGCGGTGTACTCGTAGGCCTTGAAGGTCGTGAAGCGGCAGCGGTCGTAGTGGCGCTCGGCGGCGGCCTGGACCTGCTGCCAGACGGAGCTCGCCTCGCGGCGGCAGAGGCTGCCGTCCTCGCCGCAGACCTCGGGCGAGAGGCCGGTGAGCCCGGGTAGCGGCGTGCCGCCCGGCTCGGCGTGCGCGCCCGGGTCCGGCGCGCGCGCGAGGCCCGCCATGCGCGCGCCGAGCTCGCCGAAGGGCGTGTCGAGCGGGACGTCCCCGCGAAAGGTCCGGCAGCCGCGGCTCGCGTAGCTCTCGGAGCCGGGCCGCGCGCAGAGCGAGACGGGGCCGAAGAACTCGGCGTGGTCGGTGACGGCCGCGAAGTCGAGCGCGCGCTCGAGCCGGAGCGTGCGGCTGCCGCGGCCCGCCGCGTCGAGCGGTGCGAGCGCGATCGCCTCGCCGCGCGCAAAGCGATAGGCCTCGTCGGGGCCCGGGCGGACGTCCCAGCTGTAGGCGTCGAAGGAGAGGCGCGTGTGCACGTGCAGCTCGCCGAAGAACGCCGCGCGCGCGGGGGTGTGGTCGGCGCAGGGCTCGAGCGCGGCTTCGGCGCTCGCGGCGGCGGCCCGGGAGGCGCTCGCGGCGGCGGCCGCGGAGTCGCTCGCGGCGGGCGGCGCGGCGTCGGGCCCGCGCTCCGCGGAGCACGCCTCGAGCGCGATCGCGGCGGCCGCGGCGAGCGCACTCCGGCTCGCGAGTCGAAGCAGCGGGCGGCGCTGGGTGGGCTGGTTCATCGGCGGGGACTCCTCTCGGCGGGCGTCATCGCGACGGGCGCGGATCCGGCAGCGCGAACGCGCTGCGGCCCGCGCGCTCCCAGACCTCCTCGGCGACCGCGATGTGCTGCCGGCCCGCGTGGAGATCGCGGAAGCAGCGCTGGAGCGGCTCGCTCCGGAAGATCGCGTGCGCGCCGCCGGCGCGCAGCGCCATCTGGGTCGCGTGGGCCGCGGCGTCCGAGGCGAGCACGGCCGCGCTCGAGAGCTCGGCCTCGCGGGCGCCGAGCGCGCCGCCGGAGCGGCGCAGCTCCTCCCAGAGCGCGCGCAGCGCATCGAGCGCGAGCAGCCGCGCGGCGCGCAGGCGCGCGTCGGCGCGCGCCCAGCGGGCCAGGAAGGCCGGGCCCTCGCCGAGAGGCGCGGCGCTGCCGAGGCGCTGCCTCCCGCGCGCGAGCTCGCGGACCTCGTCGAGCGCGCGCCGCGCGACGCCGAGCGCGAAGCCCGCGTGGTTCACGTAGGCGACCGAGACCGCCGAGAGCGCGGCGAGCGAGCCCGGCGGCGCGCGTCCCGGATCGAGCAGCGGAAAGGTCGCGCCCTCCGGCACGAAGAGGTCGCTGCAGCGGAAGTCGAAGCTGCCGCTCGCCTCGAGGCCCGCGACGTCCCAGTCGTCCTGGATCTCGATCTGCGCGGGATCGCAGCAGAAGACCAGCATCTCGGGCAGCCCGTCCGCGCGCAGCCGCGGCTGCTCCCCGTCGCAGACGAGGCAGCCGCCGACCGCGGTCGTCGCATAGCGGATCCCGCTCGCGAAGCGGAAGCGACCCGCGATGCGGTAGCCGCCCGGCGCCGGCTGCGCGCGGCCGGAGGGCACGAGGCCGCCGGCGCAGATGCTGCGGTGACCCGGCGCGAAGATCTCGCGCGCGACCGCCTCGGAGACCCGCCCCGCGACGATCGCCGCCGTCACGGCCGCGGTCCCGACGCACCAGCCGGCCGAGGCGTCCTGGCGCGAGAGCTCCTCGATCACGGCGAGCGCTGCATCCGGCGCGAGCTCCTCGCCGCCCAGCGCGCGCGGAACCAGGAGCGTGTAGGCGCCCGCTTCGCAGAGCGCCGCGGCGACCTCGGGGCGCAGATTGCGCTCGCGCTCGCCCGCGCGCGCGGCGCCCTCGACGAGCGGAGCGAGCTTGCGCACGCGCTCGAGCAGCGGCTCGCGCGTCATCGCGGGCTGGCGTCAGGCAAGGGTTCCGCCGTCGACGCGGATCTCTTCCCCGTTGATGTGGGCCCCGTCCTCGGAGAGCAGCAGCGCGATCACGCTCGCGACCGTCTCCGGCCCGCGCGGCCTGTCGAGCGCCATCTGCCGCATCACGAGCTTCATGTCGGCGTCGCGCGGGACGCCCGCGTTCTGCGTCATCGGAGTCGCGATCGAGCCCGGGCAGACGCAGTTCGCGCGCAGGCCGCGCTTGCCGAACTCGGCCGCGAGGCCTCGCGTGAGCGCCTGCACGCCGGCCTTGGTCGCGCCGTAGGCGGCGCCGTAGGGCAGGCCCGCGAGCGCGGACGACGAGGAGGCGTTCACGATCGAGCCGCGCGCCTCGAGCAGGTGGGGCAGGGCGGCCTGGCACATCAGGAGCGTGCCGGTCAGGTTGATCGCGAGCATGCGCTGCCAGGTCTCGAGCTCGAGCTCCAGGAAGTGGCCCATGCGCAGGATGCCGGCCATGTTGACGAGGCCGTCGATGCGGCCGAAGCGCCCGCGGCAGCCCGCGACGGCGGCCGCGACCTCGCGCGGATCGGAGACGTCGGCGCTGTGCGCCTCCGCCTCCGCGCCGGCGGCCGCCGCGGCCTTGGCCGCCGCGGCGACGCCCTCGGCCTGCAGGTCGACGCAGTAGAGGCGCGCGCCCTCGCTCGCGAGGCGATCCACGCTCGCCCGCCCGATCCCCGACGCGGCGCCCGTGACGAGCACGACCTTGTTCTCGAAGCGCTGCATCTCCCCTCCAGGCCTGCGCCGAGCGGCTCGGCCGCGGTCCCGCGGCTGGCAGCTGCCGCCGGCTCGCGATACCACGCGCTGCGGAGGCTTGGCAAGACCGCAGTGGCGAGCGACACGCAGCCTCCGGCGCAGCCGCGCGCCGGACACACGCCGCCCCGAGCCGGGGCCGGGTCGCGCGCGCGCGCGCTGCGGCTCGCGTGCCTGCTCGCGGCGCTCGCGCTGCAGCTCGGGCACTCGCTGCCGCGCTGGGACCAGCCCCTCGTAGATGGGCGTCTGCACAGCGTCTGGGAGAACGCGCGCTTCCTGCTCGCCGCGCGCCACAGCAACACGCCTCCCGCGCCGGACGTGCGGAGCGCCGCGCCGGCCTGGCTGCGCGTCTTCGGCACGGCCCGCTACGACTACCGCCCGGACGGCAGCCCGGAGCGGCTCTCCTTCTACAGCCATCACCCGCTGCTGGTGCCGGCGCTGTTTCGCGCCTGGACCGCCGGGTTCGGCTATGCGCCGCGCGCGGCGCGCAGCTTCGCGCTGGTCTTCTCGCTCGCGACGACCCTGCTGCTGTGGAGCTACCTCGGCCGGGCGCTGCGCGGCTCGAGCTGGGCGGGCGCACTCACGCTGCTCTACGCGCTCTTGCCGCTGCCCTGGCAGTACGTGGACGTCTGGAAGTACGAGACGCCCGCGAACCTGGTGCTGCTCGCTGCGGTCGCGACGCTTCCGGGCGCGGCCGCGAGCGCCGCGGCGCGGCTCGCCTTCCTGCTCTCGCTCGCCGCGCTGGGCCAGGCCGACTGGAACCTCTACTTCGCGCTGCCCGTGCTGCTGTGGCCGCTCTGGCGCCGGCGCGCCGAGCCGGCCTCGCGGCGGCTGCTGCGCGCGGCCGCCGGCGTCGCGCTCGCGTCGCTGCTGCTGAACGCCGCGCTGCTCTACGCGCTCGGCTTCGATCTCGCGCGCATCGGCGAGCAGGGCGGGTACCGCATCGGCGGAGGTCTGCACGGAGTCTCGGGCCTCGCGCGCTGGGCGGGGGCGCAGCTCGTGTACCTGCGCACGAACCTCGGCTGGAGCGGGGTCGCGCTCGGGGGACTCGGGCTCGTCGCGCTCCTCGACCCGCAGCTGCGGCGCCCGAACCGCCTGCTGCACGCGGCGCTCTGCTTCGGTCTCTCCGGGCTGCTCTGGATCTCGATCTTCCGCAACCTGAGCTTCATCCACCACTTCGTGCAGTGGTCCTTCGCGACCGGACTCGTGCTGCTGCTCGCGGGCCTGCTGCGCAACGCGGGCGAGCGCTGGCCCGCGCCCGGCGCGCGGGTGCGGGGAGCGCTCGCGCTGCTGGCCTGTGCGCTGCTCGCGCTCGCCGCGCTCGAGGCCGCGCGGCTCGAGGCGCGCACCCGCGCGGCCGCATTCGGCACGCGCGGGGACATCGCCGCGCTCGAGACACTCGACTGCGAGCGGCTCTGGATCGGCAGCGGCGGCGAGAGCGGACCGCCGGGCTGGTGGGAGAGCCCCGTGGTCCGCGCGGCCTTCGACCCGATCTGGCGCGGGCGCGCCGGACCGGTCTGTGCGGTGCGGCGGATCGAATTCGCGCGCGAGCTCGCTGCGGGCGATCTCGTCGCGGTCGCGCGCGCGGACGCGTCCGCGGCGGCGCTGCGGGCGCTCCTGCGCGCGCGCTTTCCGGAGCTCCGGCTCAGGGAGCGGTCGCGCAGCCCGAGCTTCGTGTTCCTCGGCGTCGCGAGCGCGCTCGGCGCGCGTCAGTCCTCGCCGCCCGGCCACTCGGGCCAGTCGCGCGCGACGCTGCCCGTGAAGCGCGGGTTGCGGCGCTCGAGGTAGGCCTTCACGCCTTCGACCGAATCCGGCCGCCCCATCAGGTGATGGTGCAGCGCGGTCTCGCGGCGCTCGACCTCCGCGCGCGGGAGCGTCGCGCTCTGCCACAGCAAGCGCTTGCTGATCGCGACCGAGAGCGGCGCGGTCTGCGTCGCGACCTCGCGCGCGAGTGCGAGCGCGGCGGGCAGCACCTCCGCGGCCGGCAGCGCGCGCGAGGCGAGCCCGATCGCCGCGGCCTCGTCGCCGCCGATCCGCGTGCCCGTGAGCAGCAGCAGCGCCGCGCGCTCGAGCCCGACCAGGCGCTGCAAGGTCCAGTGGGAGTAGGCGTCCGGCATCACGCCGCGGCGCACCTGGACGATCCCGTAGCGGCCCTCGCGCGCGAGCAGCCGGATGTCGCACTGGAGCGCGAGTGTGAGGCCGAGCCCGATCGCGTGCCCGTTCAGCGCGGCGATCACGGGCTTGCGCACCTCCCAGGCCGGCGTCGCGAGCGCGCCCGCGCTGAAGTCCTCCGACTCCTGCCGCGCGAAGGTCGCGTCGCCTGCGGCGAGATCGGCTCCCACGCAGAAGGAATCGCCGGAGCCCGTCACGACCACCGCGCGCACCGCGTCGTCGGCGTCGCAGCGGCGATAGGCGTGGCTCCACTCCTGGCCCATGCGTCCGCTGAAGGCATTGCGCCGCTCGGGGCAGGCGAGCGTGATCTGCGCGACGCCTTCGGCGAGCTCGAAGCGGATCTCGCGGTAGTCCATCGCGGGGCGTCAGTCGGCGAAGCGGAGCGTGTACTGGATGCCCGCGGTCAGCGTGTAGTAGTCGTAGGCGGAGACGACGCCGAGCGGCAGCACGTAGCTCGCGTGGGTCGTGAGCGCGAAGGCGCGGCTCAGGTGCGCATCGAGGCCGGCGCCGAAGCGCAGCGCGGCGCCGACGTCGTTCTGGCTCTGGCCGAGCGCGCCCGCATCGAGCACGAGGACACCCGCACCCGCCTGCAGGAAGGGCTGGAAGCGGCCCGGGAGCAGGAAGCCCTTCAGGTTCGCGGTCCAGACCATCGTGTCGAGCGTGCTGTTGACCTGGACGCCGCCGGCGCCCGCCTGCCGGAAGTCGAAGCCGTGGAGCTCGACCTCGAACTCGGCCGCAAACGCGCGGCCTGCGCGGTAGCCCACGCGCGCGTCGAATCCGAGCGAGTCGCGGAACGCGTCGCCGAAGGGAGTCCGCCCGAAGTGGTCGCTCGCGTACGCGATCGCGGCAGAGCCGTAGAGCCCGCCCGCGCCGAACTCCACGGGCGCCGGTGTCTCGTCGGCGGTGGTGCGCTGCGGCGCGGAGGTTCCGAGCAGCAGCGCGCACAGCGCGAGCGCGCTGCGCAGCGCGCGCGGAAGGCACGGGCGGGGCATCGGGGCTCGTCCTCCGGATCCTGCGGCCGAGCCGCACCCTATATCACGCGGCTCGGGGCCTCGACAAGCAAGCAGCTGTGCCAAGATGGGCAGCGAGGAGGACCGCTCGATGTCGGACCGGGAGTCGCGTCTCGATGCGCTGCTCGCGCGAGAGGAGATCCGAGAGGTCGTGCTCTCGCTCGCGCGAGGCACCGATCGGCTCGACGCGCCGCTGATCCGCTCCTGCTACCACGCCGACGCGATCGACGATCACAACTCGTTTCGCGGTGGGCCCGAGGCCTTCGCGAGCTGGGTGCTCGAGGCGCTCGCCTACTTCGAGGCGACGATGCACTTCGTCGGACCGCCGCGCATCGAGCTCGCGGGCGACCGCGCCGCGGTCGAGACCTACTGCGTCGCGCATCACATCACGCGTCCCGACGCGGCCGGAGAGCAGCGCGACATCGTGCTCGGGCTGCGCTACCTCGACCGCTTCGAGCGGCGGCCGCAGGCGGCGGGCGGCATGCTCTGGCGGATCGCGAAGCGCGTCTGCGCCTTCGACTGGACGCGCACCGTGCAGAGCCTGCCCGAGGAGCGCTTCCGCTTCGAGGAGGATTTCACGCTCGGGCGCCGCGATGCCGGCGACGCGAGCTACGAGCTCAGCGCATCGCTCTGAGGCGGGCGCCGGGCTGCACCCCAGATTCTGCGAGGAGTCGTCATGTCCCAGCAGGTCCAGACCGTCACCGGGCCGATCCCGCCGGAGCGCCTCGGCCGCACGCTGATGCACGAGCACCTGCAGATCGGGTACCCGGGCTGGGAGTCCCACTCGACCCGACCCGGTCCCGCGCGCGCGGAGCGGATCGCGCTCTGCGTCGAGCGCATCGAGGAGCTCAAGGCCGCGGGCATCCGCGCGCTGCTCGACCCCTGTCCGAGCGATCTCGGGCGCGAGGCGGAGTTCATCGCCGAGGTCGCCCAGCGCACGCGCTTCCAGATCGTCTGTGCGACCGGGCTCTACAAGGAGAGCGAGGGCGGTGCGGCCTACTGGAAGTTCCGCGGCCACTTCGGCAGCTCGGTCGACGGCATGGCGGAGCTCTTCATCCGGGAGCTCAGCGAGGGCATCGGCTCGACCGGCGTGCGCGCCGGGATCATCAAGGTCGCGACCGGCCCGCACGCGATGAGCGACTACGAGCGCGACGTCTTCCTCGCGGCGGCGAAGGCCTCGGTCGCGACCGGGGCGCCGATCACGACGCACACGGATCGCGGCACGGTCGGAGACGTGCAGCAGCGGCTGCTCGTCGAGCAGGGCGTGCCCGCGCACCGGATCGTGATCGGGCACAGCTGCGGCACCTCCGATCACGGCTACCACATGAAGCTCGCGCGCGGCGGCTCCTACCTCGGCTTCGATCGCTTCGGACTCGACGCGCTGAACCCCGACTCGGAGCGCGTGAGCTCGATCCTTCGGCTGATGGAGAAGGGGGCGGGGGACCGCGTCGTCGTCTCGCACGACTCGGTCTGGTGCTGGCGCGGCGAGCCCTTTGCGAACCCGGCCGTGCTCGAGGCGCTGCGCAAGACCAACCACCCGCTGCACTTCACGAAGCGCATGGTTCCGATGCTGCGCGAGGGCGGCGCGAGCGAGTCGCAGATCGAGGCGCTGCTCTCGGAGAATCCGCGGCGCTTCTTCGCCGGCGAGAAGCTGCCCGGACTCGCCTGAGGCGCGCGCTTCAGCGCAGCGCGCGCAGGAAGCGCTGCAGGTCGGCCGCGAAGAGCTCGGGCTCCTCCATCGCGGCGAAGTGCCCGCCGCGCGGCTGCTCCGCGAAGTGCGCGATCGCGTAGCTGCGCTCGGCCCAGCTGCGCGGGACGCGCGGCAGCCCGCCGATCGGGTAGTCCGCGTAGCCGGTGGGGACCTCGACCCGGACGCCCGGAGGCAGCTGCGCTTCGCCGGGCTGCACCGCCTTGTAGAGCGCGTTCGCGCTCTCGATCGTGCGCGTGAACCAGTAGATCGAGATCTGGCTCAGGATCTGGTCGAAGGGGAAGCGCTGCTCCATGCCCTCGGTGGGATGCTCCTTGCGCGTGTCTCCGAGCGACCAGTACTTGTCCGCGAGCCACGCGGCGAGGCCGATCGGCGAGTCGGCGAGTCCGTAGGCGAGCGCCTGGGGGCGGGTCGACTGGATCGCGCGGTAGCCGGCCTGCGGCCCCCACCAGGCGCGCAGACCCGCCCGCCAGCGCTGCTCCTCGGGCGAGAGCGGAGGCTGGGAGGGGTGCGCGAGGTCGGGTCGCAGCGGCAGCAGCGTGAGATGGATCCCGCGCAGGCACTCGGGATGGCGCAGCGCGAGCTGCGAAGTCACCAGGCTGCCCCAGTCGCCGGCCTGCGCGGTGAAGCGCGGGTAGCCGAGCGCGCGCGTCATGAGCGCGTGCCAGAGCTCGGCGATCGCGCTCGGGCCGAGCGCGCGTTCCGGGCGCGAGGAGAATCCGTAGCCGACGAGCGAGGGCACGATCACGTCGCAGCCCTCCTCGGGGTCGCCGCCGAAGCGCTCCGGGTGGGCCAGGCGCTCGACGACCTCGTGGTACTCGCGCCAGGTCGAGGGCCAGCCGTGCGTGAGGATCAGCGGCTCCGGCCGCGCACCGGAGCCCGGCTCGAAGAGATAGTGCACGCGGTGGACGTCGCCCTGCGCGTCGGGCAGCTCGACGCGGAAGTGCGACCAGCGGTTCAGCAGGGCTTCCTGGCGGCGCCAGTCGAAGTCGTCGCGCCAGTAGCGGAGCAGCCGGCCCATGTAGCCGGCGTGGGGTCCGTGGCTCCAGTCCTCGTTGTCGCGCGGCGCGAGCGGCAGGCGCGCGCGGGCGAGGCGAAGGCGCAGATCCGCGAGCTCCGACTCCGGCACCTCGATGCGGAAGGGCTCGGGCCGGAACTGCGCCATCGCGGCATTTGTAGCGCCCGCGAAGCACCGATACCCTGAACCTGGCCATCCGCGGCCGGCGCATGCAGCGGCGATGCCCCGCTCGTACCCCCGAACGAGCGGGCCAGGGCCCCGAACGAGCGGGCCAGGGGAGTGGGAGCTGCGCCGGCGACCGCAGCCTGGCTCAGGGGGACCGTGAGCCCGATCGTCGAGACCTCCGACGGCCGCCTGCGCGGCCGCGAGCAGCGCGGGATCCGCAGCTTCCTCGGGATTCCCTACGCGCGGCCGCCGGTCGGGCTCTACCGCTTCCGCGCGCCCGAGCGCGCGGAGCGCTGGAGCGGCGTGCGGGACGCGCTGCGCTTCGGCCCGGCCGCGCTCCAGCCCTCGCTGCCGCTGCTGCGCTCGGTGGCGCTCGCGGGGGGAGGTCGCCAGGCGGAGGACTGCCTCTACCTCAACGTCTGGACGCCCGGCCTCGACGGCGCGCGCCGGCCGGTGCTCGTCTGGATCCACGGCGGCGGCTTCCTGATCGGCTCCGGCGGGCTGCGCCTCTACGACGGCGCAGGGCTCGCGCGCCGCGGGGACCTCGTCGTCGTCACGCTCAACTACCGGCTCGGCGCGCTCGGCTTCCTGCACCTGCACGGGCGCGGCGGCGAGCTGGTGGGCGCGTCGAATGCGGGCCTGCGCGACCAGATCGCCGCGCTCGCGTGGGTGCGCGAGAACATCGCGCGCTTCGGCGGCGATCCGGAGCAGGTCACGATCTGCGGGCAGTCGGCCGGGGCGATGAGCGTCGCGGCGCTGCTCGGAGCCCCGACCGCGCGCCCGCTCTTCGCGCGCGCGATCCTGCAGAGCGGAGCGGCCGACCACGTGCTCTCGCCCGAGCTCGCGGAGCGGGTCTCGCAGGCCTTCCTCGAGGAGCTCGGGGGGCCGGCGCCGACCCGCGACGCGCTCGCTCGCCTCGGCGCCGAGCGGGTGCTCGGGGCGCAGGCGCGCGTGAACCGCCGCATGAGCGATCTCGCGCAGCTGATGGTCTTCCTGCCGACGGTCGACGGCGACGTGCTGCCCGAGCCGCCGCTGCAGGCGATCGCGCGCGGCGCGGCGCGGCAGATCCCGCTGCTGATCGGAACCACCCTCGACGAGTGGAAGCTCTTCACGCTGGTCGAGAGCGGTCTCGCGGGGATGCGCGAGGTGGAGCTCCGGAGTCGCCTCGCCGGGATGCTGCCGCGCGTGACCGCGCGCGCCCCCGAAGTGCTGCAGGCGATCGCGGCCTACCGCGACGCCCTGCGCGCGCGCGGCGGGCGCACGACGCCCTTCGAAGTCTGGTGCGCGTTCCAGTCCGCTCGCGTGTTCCACTATCCGGCTTCGAAGCTCGCGGAGGCGCATGCCGCGGCCGCGGGCTCCACCTACGGCTACCTCTTCACCTGGCGCACGCCGCTCCTGCGGCGAGCGCTCGGCGCCTTCCATGCGCTCGACGTCCCCTTCGTCTTCGGCCTCGGCCGCTCGCCGCTGTTCCGCTCGCTCGGGTCCCTCGCGGGCTCGGCCGCCCGGCTCGCGGCCGCGATGCAGGACGCCTGGGCCGGCTTCGCGCGCTCGGGCGATCCGGGCCACCGCGAGCTCCCGACCTGGCCGCGCTACGACGCGAGCCAGCGCGCGACGATGCTGCTCGGCCGGCGCTGCGCGCTCGCGCACACGCCGCTCGAGGCCGAGCGCCGACTCTGGCAGCACTGGAGCCAGGCCGGATCCGTCGCGAGCTAGGCTGCTCGCGATGCCGAGCTGCGATCCGGCGCCGCCGACTCCCGCCGCGGCCGCGCGCCCGGGCCCGCGTCTGCGCGATCGACTGCGCGCGGCTTGCGCGCTCGACCTGCGCTCGCTCGCGCTGTTCCGCGTGGCCCTCGCGCTCTGCATCCTGACCGATCTCGCGCTGCGCGCGCCCTTCCTGTCGCAGCACTACAGCGACGACGGCTTCCTGCCGCGGCACGTGCTGATCGAGCACGTGCCCGAGTACGTGTCGCCGCTCGCGCTGCATCTCGTCAGCGGCAGCGCGGCCTACCAGGGCGCGCTCTTCGCGCTCGCGGCGCTCGCGGCGTTCGCCCTCGGCCTCGGCCATCGCACGCGCCTCGCGACCTTCCTGTGCTGGTGGCTGCAGCTCTCGCTGCACATGCGCGACCCCTTCTCGCTGAACGGCGGCAACCACCAGCTGCGCCTCGCGCTCTTCTGGGCGCTCTTCCTGCCGCTCGGCGCGCGCGCGTCCCTCGACGCGCGCGGGCAGCCGCCGCCGGGCTCCGACCGCGTGTCCGGGATCGCGCCGTTCGCGCTGCTGGTGCAGGTCTTCCTGATCTATTTCTGCGCGGGGCTCGCGAAGGATGCGCCGCAGTGGCTCCAGATGGGCAACGCGCTGCACTGGGTGATGATCGATCCCGACTGGACGCACCCCCTCGCACGGGTCGCGGCGGGCCATCCCGAGGTCCTGCGCGTCTTCACCTTCGCGACCGTCGCGCTCGAGCTCGCGGCGCCCTTCGCGTTCTTCGTTCCGGCCTGGAACGGGGCGCTGCGCTCGCTCGCGGTCGTGTCGCTCGTGCTGCTGCAGCTCGGGATCGGCCTCACGATGCGGCTCGGCGTGTTTCCACTCGTGAGCATCGCGGTCCTGCTGGGCCTCTTGCCGGGCGGCTTCTGGGAGCGCTTCGGCGGCCGGCGCGAGGCGCGCGGGCCGCTGGCAGCCGGCGCGCGGCCGGCGGCCGGCGGCTGGGCCCGCGCGCGCGAGCTCTGCGCCGCGCTGAGCCTCGTCTGGGTCGTCGCGCACAACCTCGACTTCTGGCTCGAGGGTCTGCGGCTGCCCGCGTGGTTCGCGCGGCCCGGGCACGCCCTGAAGCTCGATCAGTACTGGAACATGTACCACTCGGTGCACCGCGCTCAGTTCCGCTGGGACATGCTCGGCACGACCGCGAGCGGAGAGCAGGTCGACCTCTCGCATCCGGGCTACGGGCCGCGCTGGGCCGAACGCGTGCAGAGCCTCGCGCGGGATCCCTTCTGGCGGGAGACCGCCTCGAACCTGCAGGGCGGGGCCGGGGTGTTCCTGCGCCCCGAGCTCGCCGCGTTCTGGTGCCGGCAGTGGAACGCCGATGCGCCTCCCGCGCAGCGCCTGGTCCGGGTCGAGCTCTTCTACGTCGCCCGCTACCTCCGGCTCTCGGGCGAGCACGCGCCCTGGTCGGCGCGCTCCGAGGGCGAGTTCCGCTGCAGCGAGCGCTAGGCGTCGAGGACCGCCTCGCGACCGCGCGCGCGGAAGGCGAGGCGCAGCGCGTCGACGTCGCGCGGCGAGAGCCGCCGATAGCTTCCGCCCGCGTCCCGCCGGTAGACCGGATCGGCGCACTCCCAGCGCTCGCGGCGCAGCGCGCGCTTCAGGATCTTGTTCGAGGGCGTGGTCGGGAGCTCGGCCGCGATGCGCAGGTAGCGCGGGGCCCACTTGGTGCCGAGATCGGACTGCGCGGCGAGGAAGGCGGGCAGGCCGGCGGGATCGAGCTCGGCGCCCGGGTGCAGGATCAGCGCCGCCATCACGTCGTCGCCGACCTCGGGGTTCGGGACCGCGTAGACCGCCGCAAGCGACACCGCAGGGTGTCGCACGAGGATCCGCTCGATCGGCGCCGCGGCGAAGTTCTCGCCGTCGACGCGCAGCCAGTCGAAGCTGCGCCCCGCGAAGTAGAGGAAGCCGCGCTCGTCGCGGTAGCCGAGGTCTCCGGTCCAGAAGATGCCGTCGCGCGTGCGCTCGCGGTCGGCCTCCGGATTGCGCCAGTAGCCCTCGAAGCTGCGCGCCGACTCGAGGTTCGCGATCTCGCCGACGCAGGCCTCGGCGTTCTCGAGCCGCCCGCCCGCGTCGAAGCGCGCGGGTGGGCACTCGCGGCCGGTCTCGGGATCGAGGATCCGCGTGCCGGGCTGGCCCACGCCGAGCGCGCCGGGCGGCGTGTCGGGCGTCCGCGTGATCGCGAGGCCTCCCTCGGTGGAGCCGTAGCCGTCGATCACCTCGCAGCCGAAGCGCGCGGCGAAGCGCGCGAGGTCGTGCTCGGCGCCCTCGTTGCCGAAGGCGACGCGCAGCGTGTTGTCGGCGTCGTCCGGGCGCTCCGGCGTCGCGAGGATGTAGGTGAGCGGCTTCCCGACGTAGCTGAAGTAGGTGACCCCGTAGCGGCGCACCTCCGGCAGGAAGCCGCTCGCCGAGAAGCGGCGGCGCAGCACCGCCGCGCCGCCGCAGGTGAGGGTCGGGGCCCAGCCGGCCATGAGCGCATTCGAGTGGAAGAAGGGCATCGCGAGATAGCTCACGCAATCCGGGCCGAGACCGCGCAGCTGCACGAGCGAGGCGCCGATCGCGGCGAGCCTCGCCTGGCTGCAGAGCGCGGCCTTGGGGGCTCCCGTGGTGCCGGAGGTGAAGAGCAGGAGATAGGGCGCGCGGGGATCGATCTCCGCCGCCTCGGCCTCGCCGCCGCGAAAGGGCGCGAGCTCTGCCTGCCACGCGGGCGCGTCGCACAGGAAGCGCCGCTCGGGGGCGGGCGCGAGGTCGAGCGCGCGCAGCAGCGGCGCGTGGCGCTCTTCGCTGATCAGGAGCTGGCAGTCGCTGTGGCGGATGTCGCGCGCGAGCTCGGCGCCGCGGCGCGTCGGATTGATCCCGACGATTGCCGCGCCCGCGAGCGCGGCCGCGCCGAGCAGGAACGCGTACTCGGGGACGTTGTCGAGCAGCACGCCGACGTGGAAGGGACCGGGCGCGCGCCGGGCCGCGAGCCAGCGCGCGCGCGCGGCGCACTCCGCGACGTAGTCGCAGTAGCGGAGCCGCTGCTCCTCGAAGTAGAGCGCCGGACGCGGGTCGGCGGCGCGCGCCAGGATCAGCTCGGCGATGCTCTTCGCGGGGGCGTTCACGCGCGCGCAGTATGCCCGAGCGGCTGGTACGCAAGGCGCGCTGTTTGGCTCTCGTCGATTTCGTCGCGGCCAGGGGGATCCATGCGCCGCGGCGCATTCTGCTCCGCTTTCGCGCTTGGGTGCTTTCCGGTGCACATGCGGGGAGTTGGCGCACACGCGAGCGGCGCGCGGAGCAGATTGGCGCGCGCTGCGCGGGATCCGAGGCTCGCTCGGATTCGGCGCGGAGCGCCAAGCCGAGGCCCGCTCGCCCGAAATCGCCCCGGGGCGCGATTCGGCACGGCCCTTGCTAGTTGAGCGCGGCGACAGATCATGCCGTCCGGATCCGGAGCGAGAGCTCGGCCGGGGAGGGGCGGCTCACGAGGAGCGACGACACGATGCGTCTTGGAACTCTGCTGTGTTCGTTGGCGGTCACCGCGTTTGTGACGTCGGATTCGGACGCTGCGCTCAAGAAGTACCGCCTGCAGCGCGTGACCGACGTGAACACCGAAGACGTGACCCCGAACCCCGATTCGATTCCGCGCGGCAGCAGCGATCTCGGCAAGGAGTCCGAGGGCGTCGCGCTGATCGAGGACAGCGGCAGCAACGCGATCCTGCGCCGCCTCGTCGACGCGACGGACCGCACCGTGACGGTGCTCGTGCCCGCGCTAGCGACGAACATCTTCGTCTCGAACAACCTGCGCCAGGGTCCGGGCGCGGGGATCTTCAACGGTGGCCCGGTCCCGTCCTTCACGGGCACGGGCAGCACCGCGAGCACGATCCGCTGGGGCACCGTCACGGGCTGGACCCAGTCCGGCTCCTTCTGGTGCAACGCGAACCCGGGCGTGATCTGCAACCTGGCGATGGGTGCCGACGAGGACACCGTGGATCCGCGCGCGAACTCCGAGTTCTACGACCTCGGCACCTGGACCTTCCACGGCACGGGCTTCACGGCGACGCCGTACATCAACTCCTACAACTCGAACAACTTCGGCAACGTGACGCACCGCCAGAAGGGCTTCCTGAAGCGGGACGGCACGCTGCCCGCGCTGCCGATCCTGGGCCTCGTGCTCGTGGGATCGAGCCTGATCGCGGGGGGCGTCGCCGCAATGGGGAGGAGCAGGAACTAGCGAGAACACAGGTCACACCCGAGCAAGGGACGGCTGGCGGGGCCTCCAGCGGGCGGCCCCGCCAGCGCCCCACGCCGGCGCAACTTCCGGCGCCGGTGTGTTTCGCGCCAGCCGGCGCGCGGCCGCCGATTCCCGAGGCGACGCGCCGGGTTGCGGCGTGCACCGCCGCGCGGTGGCGCACTCTGTTCCGGTTCGCGCGCGCGGCGATCCCGCGTCGCGAGCGGACCTCTCCGCGCAAACACCCGCAGGAAAAAGAGAAATCCGGAGCCTCCGATCTGGGCACGCCGCTTGCTTTGCGTCTCCCCCACACGCAGACGACTGCCCGGATCCGGACGGATGGCGCGCTCGGCGAGCGGGCGGTCGAGAGGAATCGAGGGAGACCCATGCGCATTGGATCGTTCTTGTGCACGCTGGCGGTCGCCGGCCTCCTGGCCGCGGACGCGGGCGCGGCGCTCAAGAAGTACCGCCTGCAGCGCCAGACCGGCGTGAACACCTCCGACGTGACCCCGTCCCCCGACACCGTCGCGCGCGGCAACAGCGACTTCGGCAAGGAGTCCGAGGCCGTCGCGCTGGTCGAGGACAGCGGCAGCAACGCGATCCTGCGCCGCCTGGTCGACGCGACGGACCGCAGCGTGACGGTGCTCGTGCCCTCGCTCGCGACGAACATCTTCGTCTCGAACAATCTGCGCCAGGGGCCCGGCACGGGAGTCTTCAACGGCGGCCCGGTGCCGTCCTTCACGGGCACGGGCAGCACCGCGAGCACGATCCGCTGGGGCACCGTGACGGGCTGGACGCAATCGGGCAGCTTCTGGTGCAACTCGAACCCGGGCGTGATCTGCAGCCTCGCGATGGGGATGGACGAGGACACCGTGGATCCGCGCGCGAACTCGGAGTTCTACGACCTCGGCACCTGGTTCTTCCACGGCACGGGCTTCACGTCGATCCCGTACATCAACTCCTACAACACGAACAACTTCGGCAACACCACGCACCTGCAGAAGGGCTTCCTCAAGCGGGACGGCACGGTGCCCGCGCTGCCCGTCCTGGGCGTCGTGCTGCTCGGCTCGAGCCTGGTCGCGGGCGGCGTCGCCGCGATGCGCAGGAATCGCAGCTAGCGCGAGTGCGCAAGGCCCGTCGGGTCGGGATCCGCGGGGCTGCTCCGGCTGGAGCAGCCCCGCTGCATTCGGGGATCCGCGGATCGGGCCGGGAAACCCGGGATCAGTGGACCTGGCTGCGGAACCACGCGGGCTCGCTGCCGGGCAACAGGGCCAGCGCGCCCGAGTAGGAGCGCGACGCGCCCGGGAAGAGCGGCTTCTCGTCGGGGCCCGTGCCGCCGACCTGCGCGCGTCCGATCTCGACGCCGACGCGGTCGAAGATCACGAGGTCGACCAGCGGCTGCGCCATCACGTCGGAGTCGTTCTTGAGCAGCAGCTGGTACTCGTAGCCGGGGACGCCGGCCTCCTCGACGCGCGTGAAGATCGCGTTGCGCACGTAGCCGTTGCCGATCGGGATCACCTGCTCGAGCTCGAGCGCGAGCAGCCCCGGAATCCGCCCGGCCACGAGCAGCGCGAGCTCCGCGCGCGCGGCCTCGAGCTCGCGGCGCGCCTGCAGCAGCTCGCCGCGCTCCTGGTAGCGCAGGCTCTCGGTCGCGCGCTGCTTCGAGGTCGCGTGCAGCGCCCACGCGCAGACCGCGAAGCCGAGCAGGCCGAGGCTCACGAGCGCGAGGCGGAAGGTCACGCGCAGGCGCCGGTGGGCCTGCTTGAGCGAGCGGTACTTGCTGACGCGCTGCGCGTCGAGCCGGCGCTTGCCGCGCTCGCGCCGCTCGCTCCCTGCCGGCCCGACCTGGGCCGCCGTGGCATCCGCACTCATCCGCTCCCCCTGGGTCGGCTTCACGGGTGAGTGCCCCCCTCCCGGCAGGAGGTGACGCGCGCAGGCCTCGCGGGACGTGATCGCCGTCACGGAAGCGCCGCGCCCGGCATGCCAGCCTGGGTCGGCCGGCCCACGGGTGAGAGGGGTGCGCCGCTCGGCGCGCGGCATTCCGGTAGAGAGGTGGCGCGGTGTCCGGCGCGACCGGGTCGCACCGGGCGCCGCGCCGCAGGCCGGCCGTCCGCGGGCGCGCGCATGGGTCAGCGGATCGGCTGGAACGCGATCAGCGGATCGAGGTTGCTGCCGAGGCCGTTCACCGGAAACAGGCTCGCGAAGCTGCCCTCCTCTCCGTGCAGCGCCATGTAGTTCAGCACGACCGCGTAGGCCAGCAGCGTCACGTTGTTCGAGATCGGCGTCGCCGAGGTCTCGACGTCCCCGCTCGTCCGGAAGTGCCCGATCTGCTGGGACGCCGGCGAGCGGAGCTGCGGCCGTCCCGCCGGGTCGTAGACCAGGGTGAAGACCGCCGCGGTCGACGAGTTGTCGCCGCGCCAGGAGCCCTTGCCGCGGCCGTCGACGGAGTTGTCGATCTGCCCGTCGCTGTCGAGCGAGCCGTCGCTGAACACGTAGAGCATCAGCTGCTGGTTCATGCGCGCCGCGTACTCGAGCGTCGCGCCGATCGCCTGGCCGGCCTCGAAGTCGCGGACCTCCCCCGTGGATCGGCTCCCGTCGTGGTAGTCGTAGCCGCCGAGCACGATCGTCCCGGCGCCCGCAAAGCCGTTCACGACGAGCTTCATCACCGCCGCGGTGCGCTCGAACTTGCTCTGGTTCAGCTCGGCGGCAGAGAAGATCGGCGTTGCTCCGCTCGCGATCGCGGGGTCGTTGAAGGGGTCGAGGCTGCTCGGGTCGCCGAAGGTCGCGACGAGACCCGTGGTCTCGGCGAAGGCGCAGGTGACGAGCTGCTCGACGAGCGCGTCCTCGGCGATGCGGTTCAGCTTCGCGTCGGTGAGCTGGTGCGCCGCGTCCATCACGGCCTCGGCGTCCTGCTGGTTCAGCAGCTGCACGAGCTTGCCGGTGTCGACGAGGCCGGTCGCGTCGCGCCCCGAGGCGACCCGCGTCGGCCGCGCCTCGGGGTCGATCAGCGCCATCGGCGCCTGCGAGTTGCCCCCGGAATCCGAGCTCTGGGTTCCGATCAGGGTCACGAGCGCGCCGTCGGCTCCGGCCTGGTTGATCCCGTACATCGGGTTGTGCGGGTTGTTCGAGGTGTCGTTCTCGGAGCGCGCGCAGATCACCGCGCCGTTGGTGTTGGCGAGCGTGGTCGGCGCTGCCTTGCTCAGGATCCCGCGCAGGAAGGCGCTGTCGGCGTGGAAGGCCAGGCCGAGGTCGGTGTTCATCTGACCGGGCAGGCTCGGCAGCATCGTCGCGGGCAGCCCGAGCTTCGAGTAGCCGGCCACCGACAGGAAGTCCTGCTGGCCGCCCGGGCCGCCGACGAGCACGTTCGAGCCGGCGATGCTCGCGCCGCCCGCGAGGTCGAAGCAGACGAAGGGGATCTTGCCCGCGGCGGAGAAGTTCACCCCGCAGCTGGCCGCCTGCGCGCGCGCGGCGGGCGTGCGGAAGAACCCGAGCAGGCTCGGCGCCGCGATCATCGCCGCGCCCGAGAGGAAGCCCTGTGCGAGAAAGTCGCGGCGGGTCACCGGACGCCGGTGGTGCGGATGGCGATAGGGCGCCGGCACGTCCGGCAGTCGCAGTCCTCGGCGGTTGCCCATGCAGATCTCCTCGTGGCCCGACGCCGGGCCTAGTGGACGGACACGACCGCGCTCGAGAGCACGGCGTCGCAGGCGGCCTTGCCGATCGTGCGGGTTCGCGCGCTGTCGCAGGTCGTGCCGTTCGCGCAGGGAGCGGCCAGGCCCAGGATCAGGCCGTCGAGCACGCCCGTCACCTCGGCCTGCGTCGGCTGATCGGCCAGCCCGGTCCCGACCATGCGGTTCACGAGCGGGACGATCAGCGCGTTGCGGTTGGCCGGCTGCGAGAAATCGGTCGCGGCCGCGTCGAAGTTGAAGCCGCCGAAGAGGCTGCTGCGCAGCGCCGGCGTCTCGATCAGGGCGTCGCAGTACTCGATCGACAGGTTCGCGATCCCGACCTGGTGGGTCGCCAGGAAGGAGCGCAGGTCCGTGGTCGCGGGCATCTGCTGCGAGAGGTTCTCGAAGGCCGTCGCGACCGCCGGCACGCTCGCCGGGTTCACGCCGGTCAGCGCGGCGAAGCTCGCGTGGATGCGCTCGAAGTCCCGCACGCCGCGCTCGGGGCGCAGCTCGGTGTCGTCGACCGGCGGCGGCGCAGGCGGGTTGTTCTCGACGATCGGATTCGTGAAGGAGCCGAGGAACTCGAAGTCGAGCGCGACCGTGTCGCCGGCGACGCCGAGCGGGCCCTTCGGAATGATCGAGCAGAGGTCGGAGAGGCGCTGCTGCGCCTGGGTCACGGGCATGTCGACGTTCATGAAGGCCTGGCCCGAGACCGAGATCTGGCCGTTCACCGCGACCCGCAGGTTCGAGATGCGGAAGCCGCTCGGGTTGCTCGTCGTGACCGTCGGCTCGCAGAAGAGGTAGCTGTAGTCGTCGAACTCGCGCACGACGAAGCGCAGCGTCGTGCCGGCCGCCCACTGCGAGAGGTCGAAGGTCATCAGGAAGCGGCGGCCGATCCCGGCCAGGAAGTTCGCGTGGATCTCGTCGTTCGAGAGCACCCGGTCGTAGAAGGCCACGAGCTGCAGCCGGCCCTGCCAGGGGCGGTCGTTGACGCGGGAGTTGCCGAGGGTCACGAGGTGGCTCGGGTCCCAGTTCGAGAGCGGACCTCCGCCCTGCTCGTCGACGTCGTCGGTGAAGACGCCGTTCACGTAGATGCGCCGACCGCGGAACATGTCGAAGGTGATCACGACGTGCTGCAGCGTGTCCTGCAGATCTTCGTCGTAGGTCTGCAGGCTCGGCGTGCCGTTGCCGCCGATGCCCGAGACCGCCGCCCGGTTGCGGAAGTTGTAGTAGTACATGACCTGGCCCAGCGCGAGGTTGCTCCCGCCGTTCGAGGAATAGGTCACGATGCGGGCCGGACCCTCCTGCGTGGTGTTCGCGGGGATCACCCAGGCCTCGAGCGAATACTGCTGGCTCCCCTGCGCGGGGTCGGCGATGCGGTCGTAGAGCTTGCGCGTGGCCGCGGCGGTCGCGCTCTGCGCCTTGGCCAGGGTGAACTCGACGCCGTAGTTGCTCATCCAGCGATAGGTGCCGCTCAGGGTCAGCGGGATCGCGGGAGCCACGCCGCTCGTGTCGTTCGCGATCGTGCCCTGGCCCTCCTTGAACTCCCACTTCGCGATCAGGCCGTTCTCGAGCCGCGCCTGGCCCTGGTCCTCGATGCCGTCGGCGAAGCTCAGCGTGTTGCTCTGGATCGAGCCCGCGGTCTGGGTGCCCCCGCTGCCGTAGTTGATCAAGGTCGCCCACTGCGCGACCGCCGCGCTCATCAGCGCGCCGTCGGCGTTGCAGTCCCCGCTCCAGCAGTGGTGGAAGTCGGCGACCAGGCGCTGCACCAGGCGCGAGTTGCCCGGGTTGCCGAAGTTGACCTTCTGGGTGTCGACGGTCGCGTCGTGGGCGGTCGTGGGGTCGGCCGACGCGATGCTCGGGAAGCCGGGACCCGAGCCCGCATGGCAGGCGACGCAGTACTGGCGCGCGAGCGGGTAGACGCTCTGCTCGAAGGCCGCGACCGACTCGGCGCGGCTGGCGCCGCTGCCGCCGCCGCCTCCGCCGCTCGAGCCGCCGCCCGTTCCCGTGCCGGCTCCGGTTCCGCTGGCGCCGGTCACGCCGCCGGCGTCGCCGCTGAATTCGGCGGGCGTGCAGGCCGTGAAGAGCGCGAGTGCCGCGAGCGGCAGCCAGGCGGACGCGCGACCCCGCTCGCGCAGGCGCGCGGGTGCCGCCGCGGCGCGGCGCGCGCCGCGGATCGGAGAGGGCTGGCTCTCAAGCGTCATGATGCCTCCGGACTCGTGCGTCCTGTGGCGCGTTCGGGTTCGCCTACTGGCCCATGCAGTAGGTGGCGATCTCGGCGAACACCGTCTTCAGGTTGTGGTTGTCCGCCTCGAAGGCGTCCGCGATCCGCTGGACCTCGTCGCGGTCGGCCTGGTTGCCGGGCGGGCGGAAGCAGACGCGCTCGAAGACCTTCTGCACCTGGCACTCGGAGAAGGCGCGCGTCGACGCGATCTCGACCCCGAGGCTCTTGGCGCCGAAGCCACCCGACGCGGGCCCGCGCCAGTTCAGGTACGCGTTCTGTCCCGAGCGCCAGTAGTTGTCCCAGCGGTTGTTGGTCGTGACGTGGCCGTAGGGGAAGACGCTCGCGTTGATCAGGTACTTCGGCTGCACCTGGCCCGGCGTGTGGACCACGCGGCTCGTGCTCTCGTCCCACTCGAAGTAGGCGAAGGCGCCTGCCATCGGATCCATGCCGCTGTGACAGCCGGTGCAGGTGTTGTGGAAGATCGAGCTGTCGCCGCCGGGGCTGCGCGTGACGTCCTGGCGGATGCGATCGACCGGGCGCGTGACGTCGTTCAGCGCCTCCATGTCGCGGCAGAGGTAGTTCATCGCCGTGAAGCGGAACATGCGGCGGTTGGTGCCCGCGCTGAAGAAGGCCTCGCCGGCCGCGCGCGTCGTGAGCACGCCCGCGGTGTCGTTGCTCGCGAGCTGCGAGTTCGGGAGCGTCGACTGCGGCACGCCCGTGAAGAGCTGCGGGTTCGAGAGGTCGATCCGGTTGGCCTCGAGCTCGTCGTAGTGCTGGTTGCTGGTCTGGGAGTAGGGCGAGACGTTCGCGGCAGCCGTTCCGACGTAGACGAGATCGGCCGAGAGCACGTCGGTGAAGGGCCGCTCGTCGCGGATCACGCCGATCACGGTCGCGGTGTAGTCGTTGAGCGGAGCGAAGGGCGTGCGGTCGACGTTGCTCCAGGGCGTCACCCAGCTCTTGAGCGCGCTGCGGTAGAAGTCGGGGTGGCCCATCGCGAGGTCGGCCGCGCCGGCGGGGTTGCCGGCCGCGATCAGCGCCTCCATCGCGGCGAGCGCCGCGCTCGAGGGCGGAACCCCGACCAGGCGGTCGTGCATCCGGCGCGCCTGGTCTCGCGGCGCCGCCGGGGCCGGGCCGGCCAGCGCCAGCGCGAGCGCGCCGGCGAGCGCCGGCCAGGTTCCACTGAATCGGGCGGAGCGATGCATCCCGCGTCTCCCTGTTTCCCTCGCGACGCGGGTCCTGCCCCGACCGGGCACCCCACTCGTCGTGAGTGTTTTCGGACCCGTACGGGAGAGCGCATGTGACGCGGATCACAGGAAGCGAAGTGGAAACCACCCGGATTTCTCTACAGTTCGCGAGCAGACGCGCCGCAGAAGGAAGGGAGCTGCGCTCGGCCTCGGGGCGCCGAGACGGTTTCCGGGAGGCGATTTGTCGGGGCGCGTTCGCAAGGGCCACGGCCTCGGGAGCCTCGCGCTCCTGCTCCTTGCGCTCGGGCCCCCGAGCGCGCGCGCCACCCAGCCCCCGCTCCCGGAGCTGCCCGCCTTCGAGGTTCCCGCGTCCGCGCGCGGGCGCGCGATCTTCGCGGAGGGAAGCGCCCAGCTCGAGGCGCGGCTGCTCGCCGCACCCGAGTCCGGGGCCGGCGCGCGGCGCCGGGTGGGCGTGCTCTTCGAGCTCGCGCCGGGCTGGCACATCTACGCCAAGCAGCCGGGCGAGTCGGGCGTCGCGACCTCCCTCGCGTTCCGCGCGAGCGGCGCGACCGCCGCAGAGCTGCCCTGGCCCGAGCCGCAGCGCTTTCAGGAGTCCGACGGTCTGTTCACGACCTACGGCTACTCCGGGCGCGTGCTGCTGGGTGCGGAGCTGATTCCCGAGCATGCAGGCGCGGAGCCCTCGCGCGTGGAGGTCGAGGCGGAGTTCCTGGCCTGTCGCGAGGAGTGCGTGCCGGGGTCGCTGCGCATGTCGCGCGAGCTCGGAGCTCCGCAGGGCGCGCGGGAAGCGAGCGCGGCGCGCGCGCTCCTCGGCGCGCTTCCGGACCCTGCGAGCGGAACCCGCGAGCGCTCCCGGCTCGAGGCGGAATCCGCGGCGCGCCCGGCGGCTGCCGCTGCGCATGGGCCGGCGGGGCAGGGCGCCTCGCCCTGGCTGCGCGCGCTGCTGCTCGCTTTCCTCGGCGGCCTGGTCCTGAATGCGATGCCCTGCGTGCTGCCGGTGCTGGTGCTGAAGATCTTCGCCGTCACCGAGATCGCGCAGCGGGGTCGGCGCGCGGCCGCGATCCACGGCGTCGCCTACAGCGCCGGAGTCGTCGGCAGCATGGCCGTGCTCGCGGCGATCGTGCTCGGGCTGCGCGGAGCCGGGGCGGCGGTCGGCTGGGGCTTCCAGTTCCAGGAGCCGCTCTTCCTCGCCGGCGTCGCCGCGCTCGTGGTGGCCTTCGCGCTGAACCTCTTCGGTGTCTACGAGATCGCGCCGGACACGGGCCGCATGGCCGGACTCGGCTCGCACGCGACGGGCTGGCGCCGCAGCCTCTTCGACGGGCTCCTCGCCGTCGTGCTCGCGACCCCGTGCACGGCTCCCTTCCTCGGCACGGCGGTCGGTCTCGCCTTCGCGGGACCTGCGGCGCTCGCGGCCTCGATCTTCCTCGCGATCGGTGCGGGTCTCGCGGCGCCCTTCGCGGCCGTCGCGCTGCTGCCGGGCCTCGCGCGCTTCGTGCCGCGGCCGGGCGCGTGGATGCTGCAGCTGCGGGCGCTGCTCGGCTTCTCGCTGCTCGTGACTGCGGTCTGGCTGGTCTGGGTGCTCGGACGCAACGCCGGGATCGACGCTGCGGCGGCCCTGC